>Ga0097621_100003917_pt1 | contig 10313 bp, 7 predicted proteins | sample KBSMisM72_FD_73165 | JGI IMG/M metagenome (GOLD analysis project Ga0097621, IMG submission 73165) | Miscanthus rhizosphere microbial communities from Kellogg Biological Station, Michigan, USA - KBS Miscanthus M7-2 (version 2) (version 2) | ecosystem: Host-associated > Plants > Roots >... | reverse complement strand
AGCGTCACGTGACCGTTGTTCACGATCACGTGCACGGGAGGATCGACCATCGAGTAGTCGCCAAACGCCGGGTCCCTGTAGATGGCCGTCGCGATGGCCACCCGGAGACGGTCGTCGGATTGCGACGCCGGCAGCACCTCGATCCGGTTCTCGATGGCCTGGACGCCCTTCACTTTTGCGACGCGTTCGACGATGTCATCAGCTTTTTTCGGCTCGGTGACGGCGCCTTCGAGCCTGACCTTGCCCTGGCTCACCCGGCCCTCGATGTTGTCGTAGACCCCGTACAGGTCGTAGTGCCGAATCCGATCCGCCACCTCGCGGACGAGCGCCTGATCGTTCTCCGCGCTTGGAATCATCAGGTCGGCCTGCAGTGACTGGACGCCGTCCACCTTCAACGCGCGCCTGATGGCTTCTTCCTTCAGCCAGAGCGTGCCGATGTCGCCGGACAAACTCACCACACCGTCTTTCACATCCACGTTGAGGCGCGCCGCGCCGGGATCGAGCCGCGCGAGCTGACGGCCGATCTCCGCCTTGATTTCGCTGTCGGTCGCGGCAGCCGCCCCCGCCGCCGGCGCGAAGCCGGCGAGGACGAGGACGGTGGCGACTGCGACTGCGGCGAGGAGCCTGTTCATCGCCGCTCCATGCTGCCCTGATACGGAATCACCTGACCCGCGATGATGTTGACGTCGAAATCAATCGATCGATAGCCCGGGGCCGACACTTCCACCTGATGGCGTCCGGCCGACAGGCCGAGCGGCTGCGAACTCGCCGTGAACTGACCCACCGTCCCGACGAAATTGCCGTCGATCGTCACTTCGGCGTCGCTGGGAGTGATGTCGAAGCTCAACCCGCCCGTGTTCGCCTGCGCCTGGCCGGGCTGAACACCGATCGAGTTCGGATCCGGCACGCTCTGCGGATAGGGCGACTGGGAATCCTGCGACGGCGGATATGGGGACTGCGGATACGGCGCTGATGGCGGATACGCCGGATACGGGGTCGACGGATACGCGTAGTCGTACGGCGAGCCGTAGTAGAACGGGTCATAGTACGAATAGCCGTACGGCACCGGATACCCTGCCCAGAGGCCGAACCCGATACTGAACCTCGGCCGGAACGAATAGTACGGGCGATAGAAGTGGACAGGCGGCCGGTAATAGTACGCGTGCCCGTTGTGATACGAGTAGTTGCGATACCCGTAGTTCCGGGATCCGTAGTTTTGGGATCCGTTGTACCGATTTCCGTCGTTGCGGTACCCGCCGCCTCCCTGCACGTTTCCGTAGGCGCGCGGCACCGCGTAGCCCTGATTGGACTGTCCGTTGCCGCGCCAGCCGTTGTTCGTGTAGTTGTTGCCCCCGGGTGCGCGCTCGGGGCGCGCGCCGCTGTCGCGGCGCTGTCCGTTGTCGGCGCGTTGTGCCGGAGCGGGCGCAGGGGGCGGAGTGGCGCGCGGCGCAGGCTGCTGCGACGCGCGCGGTGCGGCGGCCGCGTGGCTTTCGCCGCCACCTCGGTTCGAACCGTTGCCGCGATCGCCGCCGCCGCCACGATGATGCTGAGCCATTACCGGTGAGCCGAGCCCGAGCGCCACGGCTACCAGAGCTGTTGTCATCACGGTCCTGGGGATATGCATGGTGTCCTCGACGTATGGATGTCGCAAGGCCCTTGCCAACGCTGGCACGCGATTTACGGCCAGATTCGGCGGTTCCATCCGCGAAAACAGCCCGGGCGTGGTATCCAGGTGACGCCCGGTCCGCCCTTACAACAGTACAATGCCCCCGGAGAAGCCCCCATGCTCAACCGCAACACATGCCGCGTCTTGTCAACCGTCGCAGCCGTTGCTGTGCTGGCCATTCCGACAATCCTGGCCGCGCAGGGATCAGGAGCACCCGTGTCATCGTTCTACGATCTGAAAACGTCGTATCTGGACGGCAAGCCCGCCGACCTTGGCGTGTTTCGCGGCAAGGTGACGCTCGCCGTCAACGTCGCCAGCAAGTGCGGTTTCACGCCGCAGTACGAAGGGCTCGAAAAACTGAATCGCGAGCTGGCGCCGAAGGGATTCGCGGTCCTCGGTTTCCCCAGCAACGATTTCGGCGCCCAGGAGCCCGGGACCGCGCAGGAGATCGCGCAGTTCTGCAAGCTCACGTACGACGTCACATTCCCGATGTTTTCGAAGCTGGTGACGAAGCCAGGAAAAGATCAGTCACCCGTCTACGCATTTCTCGGGACGTCCGGCCACCTGCCGGCGTGGAACTTCAGCAAGTACGTGATCGGCAAGGACGGCAGAATCGTCGCGTTCTTCCCGAGCGAAGTGACGCCGGAGTCGCCCGAACTGCGGCGTACCATCACCAAGGCGCTCGACGCGCGATAGTAGAAGAGGTTAGAGGGTAGAGGTGGAGATTCCAGCCCCCTAACCTCTACCCTCTGTCCTTCAACACCTGTCCGCTGATCTCTTCGCGATCCCTACCTGAGATCCAGCGTCACGCTGATCTTCGCCAGCCGGGGATTGGTAATCGACGTTGGAGCCTGCCAGACGTTGTTGGTCAGCGCGTACGCCGCATTGGCGGTCAAGACGGAATTGGCGTTGAATGCGTTGTAGAGATCGAGATTGACTGCCGTTCTCGTCCCGGCCCAACGGAAGACCTTGCCGACACGAAAGTCGATCTGGTTGTCACGCGAGAGATACACGGTATCCGGGTTGATGATCTGCAGCGACGTGTTCTGCGTGGCCGTCGTCGTCCCGGTGAGCAGCCGGCCGAGGTTCGAGTTCGTGGCCAGATACGCGTTGGTCGCGACGAAGTTTGCCGCCAGGCCGGACGGCTGCGCACCGCCGGCTCCGTTACCGTTTGTGTTCGTGATGCCGGGCACGCTGCGGAAGGTCACTGCGAGCTGCACATCCGCCTTTGGAATCGTGTAGAAGACGAGCCCTTTTAGGTTCGTCAGCCACGGCTCCTCGAGATGGCAGAACTCCTGCGCCAGTTGCGGACCCGCCGCCGCCGTCCCCGCCGCGTTGGTCGGGCCGTTTGTCAGCATTTCAGGCACTTTTGCGATCACGGCGCAGTTGTCCGCGACGGTGTGCCCCGTGCTGGTCCCGGCCTGGAAGCGCAGGCCGTTCTGAAGCCGTGCGCTGAAGCTGACGTCCACGCCGTTCCAGTGCTCGTACTCATCGCCGTATTTGTCCGACAGCGTGTTGTACAGCTGGCTCAGCACGGCGCCGTTCGGGCCGACCTTGTTCGGGTTGATGTTGTAATACGTCAAGGTATTGCCACCGCCGCCAGGCAACCGGGCATCGGTCGGCACCTTCATGGTGAATTGCTGGAAGTCGCTGGCCGATGCCAGCACGTTGTCGACGACCGGAAAGTTCTGCCAGATCCGGCGGTAGTAGCCCACTTCCACCGACATGCGCCTGGGAAGCTGCTGTTGGAAAGCCGCCGAAAATTCCCAGTTGCTCGGCCTGTGGCCCCAGCCGGTCAGCAGATCCGGATCGAACGTCGCTCCTGGAACGGTCGTCCCGAACGCGCTGTTCAGGATCGGACCGCAGTTGTCGCCGCCGCTCCCGGTGAGGTTCTGCGGCCCTGGGTTCGCCAGGTTGCAGTCAACCGCGAAGTTGCGGTTCGTGTCGGCCCAGCTGCGGGTGGTGAAGGTCTGGAGCGCGTTGACGGGGTTCGGCGACACGCCGAACCCGTTGAGTGTCTGTCCGAGCAGATATTTGTTCGCCGCGACCTTGATCGCCGACTTGCCGTCGCCGCGCACGTCGTGCACCATCCCCATCCGGTAGGTGAAGTCCTTCCAATTGAGGTTGTCGCTCGCGGGGAAGCTGATGTTGCGGTTCGCGAGACCGACAACGGCGCTGCCCGGACCTACGGTCTGCGCGGGGAACCCGGTCTTGAACCAATCGTAGCGGATCGCCCCGATGACGGTGGTGCGATTCAACTTCCAGGTATCCTGCCCGAACACGCCGAAGTCGTGGTTCTCGTTGCTGAGCGACAGGAACGGAGCGCCGAACTCGGTCACGCTGGTCGGCGTGCCGCTGAGGAACGTGTAGGCGATCGGTTGGTACGCGTAGTTGTACGTATCGAGGTGACCGAAGGTGTCGTTCCACCCGGTCTTGAAGCTGTGGGTGCCCGTGACATAGGCCCCCGCGACGCGGTACGTGTAGTTAGGGACCAGCGTGTTGTTGAGTCCGCCGTTCGGGGTCGAGGCGAAGCTGCGGTAGATGAGATTCGCCGACTGCTCGGTCACCGAAATCATGTTCTGGATGGCCGCGGCCTGCCCGGTGTCGAGCGAACCGCCGTTGCTCGTATCGCGCAGGTCCATGTTGCCCCAGCGCTCGAACAGATACATGCCCACGAATTCGAGCAGGAACCGATCCGTCACCGGCGAAGTGAACTCCACGTGCGTCTGGCGGAGGCGCGGAAAGCGCCGATCGTTGCCCGCCTCTGGCGAGCGCAAGGTGGCTCCGTTCACGCCGATAAACGTCGGGCAGTTGCACCACGTATCGACCTTCTGCTCGACAGCGACCTTGACCTTCGGTGCCGCCTGCCACGTGATCCGCAGGTTGTTCTGCTGCACCTTTCCCCGATTTTCCGCCGGGCTGTTGGGATCCGCCACGTACGTCCAGGCGTTCGGGTTGTACGCGTTCTGGTTCGCGAAGATTCCGGCAAACGCGTTCGCGCGATTGAACCGCGTCGAGAACCAGAACCACGCCTTGTCCTTCTTGATCGGACCGCCGATCGATTCGTTCAGATCCCACGTGCTGTCGATCTTCGTCGGCGTCGGCAGACCAGCCGCCTTCAGGGCGTCGTCATAGTTGGTGCCCTGCATCGACTGATTGGCAAAGGTAAAGAACGTCGAATTGCTGAACGTGTTGCCGCCGTCCTTCGGAATGAAGTTGATGCGGATGCCGCCCGTGGACATCTCCGCGGAAAGCGACGTCGTATCGACGGCGATTTCGGCCGCGGAGCCCACGTCGGGCTGCTGCCCGCCGATGTTGCCGCCGGCCTGCAGCGTCATGATGCTGAGGCCGTTCAGCATGACGCGCTGATCCACGGCCTTGCTGCCGTGCACCGTCAGGCTCATCCCCACGTCCGCGATCGCGCTCCCGCCCACGTCCGCGCCGCCGCCGGTCGTGCCGGGTGCGATTCGCGCGAGCGTGAAGTACTGCCGGGAGCTCGGCAGGTTCTGCACCAGGTCATGGTCGAGCACGACCTCTTTCTTCGTGCTCGAGACGTCGACGAGGGGCGTCTCTCCCGTGACGGTGATGGTCTCGGCCACAGCGCCGACCCGCAACGTCGCGTCAGCGGTCGTGGTTGCCGACCCCGACACCATCACTTCGTCGCGCTTCACCGTGCTGAAGCCCGTCAGCGTAAACGTCACGCTGTAGCTGCCGGGCCGGAGGTTCTCGATCCGGTAGTTCCCCGAGCCGTCGGACACGACGGTGCGCGTCTTTTCGATTAGCACCGGGCTCGCCGCTTCCACGGTGACGCCTGGAAGCACGGCGCCGGACGCGTCTTTGATCTGGCCGGCGATTGCCGCTTGCGCCCGTGCCAGGGCCGGGAAGACGAGCACACACGATAGGACGACGACGGCCGTTCTCAGAACGCGCATCCTGCCCCTCCTCATACCGCAGTGGGTTGACTCGTGGCCGACGCTGACCGTCGCGCAGCGATGCCGCGACGTCTTCAGACTGCCTCACCTGGCGCCGCAGCGTGACACACGCATCACCCACGCCTGCGCGTGCTCGCGCCGCCATCTCGACAGTCGAGGCGCATGATAGGCAACTGACAGATCAGTGTCAACGCGGAATCGAGGCGATCACCGCGGTTTGAAAGAACGGACGCACGCGTATCCAGATTGTTGGACAAGCGTCAGGTCATACCCGCGGCGAAAGAGGCTATACCGTCGCGACAACGGCGTGTACGCGGCGGCGTGTGGCCGGGGTAGAATGCCGCCGCGACACAAGGGAGAGTTCTCATGTCCAGCGATACCACCGCCCCGCGCGCACAGGCCGAAACGACCGCCCGCGTCAGCCCGATGACGGGAAACGAATATCTCGACAGCATCCGCGACAACCGCGAGATCTGGATCTACGGCGAACGCGTCAAGGATGTGACCACGCATCCGGCGTTCCGGAACACCACTCGCATGCTGGCGCGCCTGTACGACGGGCTGCACGACCCGAAGCGCAAGGACGTGTTGACGATCGGCACCGACACCGGCAGCGGCGGCTTCACGCACCGGTTCTACCGCGCGACGAAAAACGCGGAAGAACTCGTCGGCGCCCGCGACGCCATCGCCGAGTGGGCGCGCGTGAGCTACGGCTGGATCGGCCGCAGTCCCGACTACAAGGCCGCGTTCCTCGCGACGCTCGGCGCCAACTCGGACTACTACGCGCCGTTCGACGAGAACGCCCGGCGCTGGTACAAGAAGGTCCAGGAAGAGGTGTCCTTCGTCAACCACGCGATCGTCAACCCGCCGGTGGATCGCGACAAGCCGCTCGACGAAGTCAAGGACGTCTACATGCACGTCGTCAAGGAGACCGACGCCGGACTCATCGTGAGCGGCGCCAAGGTCGTCGCGACGACGTCGACGCTGACGAATTTCAACTTCATCGCCAACAACGGCGCGCTCCCCATCAAGACGCGCGAGTTCGCGTTCGTGTGCATGGTGCCGAGCGATGCGCCCGGCGTGAAGCTGTTCTGCCGGCCGTCGTACGAGCTCACGGCAGCCACCGTCGGAACGCCCTTCGACTACCCGCTGTCCAGCCGCATGGACGAGAACGATTCGATTCTCGTATTCGACAAGGTATTCGTGCCCTGGGAGAACGTGTTCGCGTACGGCGACATCGACAAGGTGAACAACTTCTTTCCGCGGTCGGGCTTCCTCCCCCGTTTCATGTTCCAGGGCTGCACGCGCCTCGCCGTGAAACTCGACTTCCTCGCGGGCCTGCTCCTCAAGGCCGTCGAGGCGACCGGGGTGAAGGATTTCCGCGGCGTGCAGGCCCAGGTCGGCGAGGTGCTCGCATGGCGCAACCTCTTCTGGGGACTGACCGACGCGATGGCGCGGACCACGACGCCGTGGACGCCGGGGTACGTGCTGCCAAACCTCGACTACGGCCTCGCGTACCGCGTCATGGCCAGCCTGGCGTATCCGAAGATCAAGGAGATCATCGAGAACCAGCTCGCCAGCGCCCTGATTTATCTGCCGTCGAGCGCTCTCGACTTCAACAATCCCGAGATTCGCCCGTTCCTCGATCAGTTCGTGCGCGGCTCGAACGGCTACACCGCGGTCGACCGCGTCAAGCTGATGAAGCTGATGTGGGATGCGATCGGCTCCGAGTTCGGCGGACGCCACGAGCTGTACGAGCGGAACTACTTCGGCAACCACGAGAGCATCCGCTTCGAAACGCTGATGGTCGCCGAGATGAGCGGCGCGGCGGCGCGCTACAAGGGGTTCGCCGAGCAGTGCATGTCCGAGTACAACCTGGACGGCTGGACGGCGCCCGATCTGATCAACCCCAACGACGTCAGCGCCGTGATCAAGAAGCGGTAGCCGTGTCCATCGACGCACGCGCCTTCCGGCACACCGCCGGACAATTCGTGACCGGGGTCACGGTCATCGCTGCCGAAGTGGACGGCTCGATCAAGGCGATGACCGCGAACTCGTTCACGTCGGTGTCGCTCGACCCGCCGCTCGTGCTCTTCTGCGTCGGCAAGACGACGCACATGGGACAGCTCGTGCACCGGGCGACCCGGTTTTCGGTCAACATCCTGCGGCAGGACCAGCAGAACCTCTCGACATACTTCGCCGGCGGCTGGAAGGAACCGTCGCCGCCGCCCTTTACCTTTATCAACTGGGATGGCGGCCACAGGCTCGATGGCTGTCCGGCCGCGATCGGATGCGAGATAGAGACGATCAGCGAAGGCGGCGACCACTGGCTGGTGCTCGGCCGCGTGCTCACGCTGTACCGGAGCGAGGAGGCCTTCGCGCCGCTTGTCTTCCACGCCGGACGGTACGCCACCCTGGAAGAGCGCGAGCCCTGAGCGCCACACGTCGCGCGTGCGGCCTCCTATAGGTGATATCTGCTATGGCCACTCTCAAGCAACCCGTCCTCGGCATCGTCGCCACAACGGTGATCGTGGCGCTGTCGCTGGGGTTCGTGTCCCTCTTCACATTCCCCACGTTTACGGGCTGGGTCGCCTATCTTCTGCTCTGCATCATCCCGATGCAGATCGTCGGGGCGGTGACCTGGGGCGCCAATCCAGGATTTGCCGCCGCCCTCCGCCAGCCGCAGAAGGGCCTGGTGCTGGTCATCACGACGCTGCTCGTGGGCGTGGTCGTGGCCACGGTGAGCTACCTCACCGTCGGCGGGGGCGTCAGTCCGCCGACGCCGATGCTCGCCATGTGCAGCATCGTGTCCGTGGTGGTGACGTTCTGGCTGGCGATCATGTGGGGCGGATGGCCGTTCACATCGACGATCAAGCATCCGGTCGCCGCGGGCCTCGTGATGCTCGTGGCGTGCTACGTGCTGAACTACATGTTGTTCCGCGTGTTCTTCGACTACCGGTTCATGCAAGATGCGCCGGTGTACGTGCCCGCGCAGGATCCGCGTGGACTGTTTCAGGCCTGGAACGCGCTCGTCTTCTACCTGTCGTGTCTTGCCGCCATGTTCCTGATGATCAATTTCGACTTATGGCCGCTCACGAAGTCGGGCGCCGTGATGCGCCAGCCGGTGCTCGCCGTGGTGTGGACCGCAGCCGCGCTCGTGCTGGGCGGCGCCGCCTTCGTCGTGGGCGTGGTCGTCCGGCAGATGGATCCCGTCGCCTTCATGGTGCTTGTTCCGGTCCCCTTCATCTTCGGGACCATCGTCGTCCAGAACATGCTCAAGGGATCGCTGTTCGCGAAATACACGCAGCCCGTCAAGGGAGTGCTGAATGTCGCGGCCGTCATCGTCATCGGCGAAACGCTGTCGTGGATCTACGGGCGCCTGGCTCCTGTGGTGACGGGGACCGTCCGCCCAGGTCCGCCTACATACGACTATGAGATTTGGCTGGCGTCGGCCTTGCTGAGCGTGACCTTCCCGCTGCTCATCTTCTACGCGGAGTTTTTCCAGTTCTGGCCGCTGGCCGCAGCCGCGGTGCCGGCCGCCTCGCGATCGAACTGAGGCGCACCGCGATCGATTCGAAGCTACGCTCGTTCGGCCGCGCGGTGCGCGGCCTCGACGGCTCTCGGCTGGAACAACTCGCGCGCGGACCTGAGGAACTCGCAGACCATCGCCGAGGTCTCTCCCCTGCGCCACGCAATCTGAACTTCGAAGTCCGCGTGGGGCTCGTCGAGCGGCACCACCGCGACGCCGCGCAGGGGTTGATAGCTGCGGCTGTTCGCGCCGCGAAGCGCCAGGCAGATCGCCTCGCCCGAGGCGACGGCCAGCATCGCCGCCTGGTTGCCGGGAGTCGCCTCGAGCGTCGCCATCCGCGGCGTCACGCCGGCGGCGGCACAGAGCGACAGGATCTTTTCCTGAGCAAGCGACGCCCAGTCCCGGTCCTGCAGCAGCAGGCGCTCGTGGACGAGTTGCGTCAGGTGAAGCGACTTGCAACGGGCGAGCGGACTGTTGTCGCTGACCATCACGACGAAACGCTCGGCAAACAGCGGTTCGGACTGGATGTCGGGGTCGTCGGCCACGTGGCGCAGCAGGCCGATGTCCATCGCGCGGCGGCGCAGCGCGTCGTGCTGCGCCGACGATGGCATGTCCACGCCTTCGATGGTCAGGCTCGGCAGGCGTCCGATGATGTGGGTCCGAATCCGGCTGACGGCTTCACACAGGCCCGGCGCCATCGCGACGCGCAGCGGGCTCGCCAGGCCTGCTTTCGCCCTGGAGGCGAGCTGTAGAAACCCGGCGGTGTCGGCCAGCACCGTCCGCGCCTGGTCGAGAAGCAGCGTGCCTTCCCGGGTTAACTCCACGCCGCTGGCCGCGCGCACGAACAGTTTCACGCCAAGCTCGCGCTCCAGCTGGCTGATCTGCCGGCTGAGCGGAGGCTGCGCGACGTGCAGCTGCCTCGCGGCTTTGGAAAAGCTGTGCAACTCGGCAATGGTCGCGAACGCCCGGAGGTGACGCAACTCCATCTGGCGAAGTCTACATCCGTTTGCGCATCGCGGACAGACTCGGAACAAATGTCTCCCTGTTGCGGTCCTTCCCGCGTGTTTTCCATGTTTGCGTGCCCGTGGCACGGCCGAGGGATTGCGTAAGGACGGCCGGAGGAATCTGCAGCAGTGCGCCCGGCGACAACAGTGCACGGTCCGGCGATCGGAAGCGGCGGCCGGAA
>Ga0097621_100003915_pt1 | contig 10314 bp, 6 predicted proteins | sample KBSMisM72_FD_73165 | JGI IMG/M metagenome (GOLD analysis project Ga0097621, IMG submission 73165) | Miscanthus rhizosphere microbial communities from Kellogg Biological Station, Michigan, USA - KBS Miscanthus M7-2 (version 2) (version 2) | ecosystem: Host-associated > Plants > Roots >... | reverse complement strand
ATCCATATTTCGTCCTGCGGCCTTAATACAGCAGCAATTTCTTTTACAAAATCATTTCTTAGAAAACGTGTAGGGCCATAGCCATGCGGCTGAAACCAGGCAACTACTTTTGGCGCAATATGCTGGCAGGCTGCAATGGAAGCGGCGCATTTAGCAGGATTATGAGCATAATCATCAATTACCCAAACACCATTTTTGTTTCCCAAAATTTGATGTCGGCGGTAAATACCTTCGTAATTTTTTAGCGCAGCAGCGCAAGTATCTAAATCAACTCCCAACTGGTTAGCTACGCAGCAAGCTGCTAAGGCATTCTCCATGTTGTGTTTTCCAACGGTGTTAATTTTGAATTTTGAATTTTGAATTTTAAATGAAATAGAAAGCCCTTCCTGGTGAAAATCTTCCGCTACGTATCCAGCTTCAATATTTCCCACCGTTGAAAAATCTTGTTGTTTGCTTATCGATAATTGCTTTGATAAATGATTGGTTTGGTTTACCACAAACAACTTTTTTGTATTGTTTTTGAAAATACCAAAGATATCCATCAGCTCATCGATCTCCTGGTGATCTTTATCAATGTTCAGTAACAAACCTACTTCCGGATGATACTGTACAATGGAGCCATCGCTTTCATCAGCCTCAATCACCAGCCATTCTCCTGCTCCTACTTTGGCATTGCCGATCTTTCCTTCTTTAATAATACTTACCAATCCTGCGCCACTGATAATGCTGGGCTGCATACCTGCATACTGCAATATATCAAACAACATCGCACTGGTGGTACTTTTGCCAGACGTACCGCCTACTGCAATTGTTTTTTTACTGGCGGCTATCAAGGCCAGTAATTCAGAACGCCTGATGATGGTAATATTGAGTTGTTTTGCTTTCTGTACCTCGGGCACGGTATCTTCCACTGCGGTTGATACTACTACTAAATCTGTTTTATCCGTTATTCCTTCGCCGTTTTGTAAAAAACATTGAATGCCTTCTGCTTCTAATTTTTCTTTTGTTTCATTGTAAGTGCCCGGTAAAAAATAACGATCGCTGCCACTGATGTTTTTACCAATCCCTGACAGGTATTGTGCGATAGCGCTCATGCCAACCCCTGCTATGCCAATAAAAAAAATATTATTAAAATCGTTGATGGTTTTGTTCATCAGAGATATTATTTTGACAAGTAAATGTAAAGATTATTAGTTTCTATTGCTGGCTAAGCTGCATATAGATTAACAGTACAAGTGAGTGACACAACAATGTTAAATAACAGCACACAGCCAACTTCAAAAAACTATGCCAATCGCTTTTTTATGTGCAGGCTCCTGTATGAAACTACAAATGCGCTAAATAACAATGCTGCTCCCAATAAAAAAGGAGCCCCCGGTAAATACACCGGCGCCTGGTCGTGTGAAAAATAAAAAAACAGATTGTTCATCACCAGCGGCCCTACAATGGCGCAGGCACTTTGAAGGCTGGCTAGTGCTCCCTGTAATTCACCTTGTGCATTAGGCGGCACCTGGCCTGCCATCACTGCCTGTAAGGCTGGTTGGGCTATACCACCACTACAGTAAGGAATTAAAAACACAAACATCATCCATCCCTGTGTTGCGACACCAAATAAAAACATACCAATGGTATATAATAACAGGCCCGTATAGATGCTTTTTTCATTACCCAATTTGGGGTTGATGAATCGGATCAATCCGCCCTGCACAATTGCTACCAGTAACCCCACCACGCCGAGGGAAATACCCACCATTTTTTCATCCCAGTTAAACCGGTACATGGTGAAATAACTCCAGTTGCTCTGCACTGCATGAGATGCCAGGTAAACCAATACAATTGATATTATCAATCCCCCTAAAGCTGGATATTTTTTCAGGCTTAATAAAGAACCCAATGGATTGGCTCTTTTCCATTCGAACTTTCGCCGGTTTTCTTTTGACAACGATTCAGGTAAAACAAAATAACCATACAACCAGTTGAGTAAAGCAAGACCGGCCGCGGCATAAAAGGGGACCCTTGGTCCGAAATGCCCAAGCAGCCCGCCAATCACGGGCCCAATAATAAAACCCAGACCAAATGCAGCCCCGACCATTCCAAAATTTTTTGCCCTGTTCTCTACAGTGCTGATATCTGCGATGTATGCAAAACCCGTGGTGATGCTGGCACCCGTTACACCAGCAATAACTCTTCCAATAAACAGCCAGGCATAAGTGGGAGCAAATGAAAGGAAAAGATAATCAATACCAAACCCAAAAAGGGAAGCCAGTAAAATGGGACGGCGCCCATATTTATCGCTCAGGCTGCCCATGATCGGCGCAAACAGGAATTGCACAAATGCATAAGCAAACATCAGCCAGCTACCGTATTTGGATGCAGTGCTGATATCAACGTGTTTCAATTCAGAAATCAGTGTGGGCATCACTGGTATGATGACACCAAAACCAATGACATCAATCAGCAGGGTAACAAAAATAAAACCGATAGCGGCTGTTTTGGAGGAACGCATTATTAAAGTTGGTTTGTATAAATTTGACGCAATTTATACAAACCAATAAGATTATAAATAAAAAATAACCCATGGAAAATTGTATGTAACCTATTACCAGGTTAAAAAACTCATCAACCTTGTAATTTTGTTACCAGATCTATGTACTCCTGCATCGCAGCATCTTTTGATTTTCCTTTTAATTCATTCCATGCATTATACTTTGCTTTAGCCACAAAGTCAAATGGGTTGGACGGCGCTTCGCCAGCAACATCCCCTTCGGTGCCTTGCTTATATAATGAATATAATTTCAGCAATGTTTCATTGTCTGGTTTTTGAGCCAATGTTTTACTGCTGGCAACAGCCTGTTCAAATTGTTCCTTTAGTTCCATATTAATTTATTTTTAGTTTTTATCATTATCATTTTTTCAAAATTTCATTCTACCGGGGGAAGCTTATTTGTAAAATTTTCCTCCAGCACAAAAGTCTATGCCTCTAATTTGTTAAGCATCTTTAGATAATCGTACTGCAGGTCTTCGTGCAATGTATCAATATTCTTGCTGATCTTTTTTAATTGAGCCAGGTAAAGATTTTTTAATGCGGTGCTTTTATGAAATGGAATACCGGAAGCTTTTAAAGTATTGCAAAAATGAAGCAGCAATTCTATCTCCATTTCTTTAGAGGCTGTGTACTTAATATATTTCCCGGTAGTCCGTAAAATTTTTCGAATACTTTTTTTGGCAAAATACAGGTTGGTTTGATTGATCTCTGTAAACTGTTCGCTGATCTCTCTTTTCACTACCTCAATATAGCCCTGCTCATCATGTGATTCAAAAAGTAAATAATTCATTAACTCCTTATTCTCTTTTTTAAATTTCGCCAGGCGAACGCATATTTCCACGAGTGTATCTTGTGGAAGATTCCCCAGTTCCCGTTTTAGATCATTAATGGACGCAACTTTCATTTACTATTCTTATTTTTTATTTACCCAGCTCTACCAGTTATATACAGGATAAAAATATTGCTATTTCATCAAACCAACTGAGTCAATTTATATAGATCAGAAAGAAATATTGAGCTTCCTTTTAAAAAAAGTCAATTGATATTTTCCATAAATACATTGTATTGATTTAATATTGCAACCTAATATCTAACTATGAAAAAAACTACACTGCTTAATTTATTTATCTTTTGTATTGTATTTGCCGAGGCGCAAACCATTAAACCCATTTCAAAAGACAAAGCCTTTGAAGATTCCTTAAATAAGATAGTAGTTGACTTTAAAAATAACTTCCGGAATATCCAGAGCAAACCATTACCCGCAGAGATAGATGCAGATACTTACCAATCCTCTATTTGCCTGCCCGGTGCTACCCACTGCATTATTATGCGGTACCATTCCGTAGTGGATAATTCTGCCAGTTGGCAGTCTATTCTATATACAGGAGAAAGTTATGAGGAAGCTTTGACCACCTATAAAAAGATCTTTGGCCTCATCAAAAAAAGTAAAATAAAAGAAATAGATGACAGCCCTGCGGCTTTTGAGGGTGTCATAGAAAACCCTGATGAAAATGTACGCTTCACAGTAAGTTCACTAAGACTGAAAGCTGCAGATACCCGTTATAAAAATTTTGTGGCAGATATAGAATTAGTGGGTAACTATGATGGCTGGGAAGTTCACCTTAACCTGTACAACAAAAAGAAAGATACGGAAGGCGGTAATGTACAGTAATAAAAAATATTTTTCCTGTTTACAACATAAAAAAACCTCCGTCGAAAGGGAGGTTTTTCATAGACCTAAATTCCATGAAGTTTACATGGTTCATTCTTCGTAAGTATTGGATAGGTTTCAGTGGTATAAAGGCTTCAAATAATAATTTGTTTAAGGTTTTACACTATTATTATTTCCCTAAGATAATGAAATAAATATCACAACAATGAATTGGTGAAAAATAAATGATTAATTGCCTATACGCCTGCATTGCTATAAACCATACGAGATATCATATTATCTCAACAATGAAATATCTCCCTGTATTGTCCGTGTTTTATTGTCAGCATCAGCAAATGTTATGATATACAGGTATACATCTGATGACATTTTCACACCTCTCGAATTTCCATCCCACCCAGTTGTAATGTCATTGGAATTAAAACCGGATCTATCATAAACAATACTCCCACTTCTATTTATAATTTTCATCGATATTATTCTTACAAGTACTGCGGACCTTGGATAAAAAACATCATTCACACCATCTCCGTTAGGCGAAAAAGTATTGGGGATGAACAATTCGCCGGCTGCTTTAGTGACAGTAATATTAATGTTATCACTCGCCACACACCCTGATGCATTTTTTACTTCCACCGTGTACACCGTATTTGCATTTGGTTTAACTGTGACAGCCGACCCGCTGTTCCTGAATATATCTTCTGTGGGCGACCATCGGACTTCTGTAACATCACTGGAAAAAACGGGCATTAAATCTAACGCTGTTCCTACAGTGATTTTCTTATCCTCTCCTGCATTTACTGCTGGTATTGGAGCTACTTCCAGCATAATATACCCGGTATCTGTAAAACATCTTTTATCATCCGTTCCAATTACCTTATAATTAGTTGTAACAACCGGTTTTGCCGCAGGTGATGCAATAGCTGCATTATCCAATTCAGAAGACGGAGACCATTGATAACTGGTGGCGCCACTTGCCTGTAAATTCCTGGATTGTCCCTTACATACTGCTGCAGGTTTACTGATCGTCATCTTAAATGGCAATCTTATCTGCAAAGAATCTGTTGCAGTTACGGGTACTTTACAACCCTGGTCATCTGCCAATATTATTTTCGGCAGGTATCCGCCTGTGTTAGTATAGGTGTGTGAAGCCATTGTATCTGTATTATTAAGTGTGGTGCCATCATTAAAATCCCAAACATAGGATATGGCATCTGTTGACTTTACATAAAAAAAGACCGTTTGCTGTGAGCATATCTTCAATGGATCATACGATAACACTGCCTGGGGGCCCTTTATTATGATTCTTTTTTGCATCTGGCTGATGCATCCTCCTCTTCCCTTTACAGTAAGGGTAGCAATATATACACCCGGGTACGAGTAATAATGAGAAGGCGCATGATTTTTTGTTGAGCTACCATCGCCAAAATCCCACACTTCATCTGTTCCATTTACGGATTCATTGCTGAACTCGATCAGCAACGGGGGGCAGGTTTTAAAGGAATCACTCATAGAAAATTTAGCCACGGGATTCTCTACTTTCAGTAAGTTGGTCCTTACAGTTGTATCTGCACAACCATACAGGGAATTATTTATAATTAAACTAACCGTGTACGCTCCTTCCTTTGTATAAGAATGAGTGACATATTGTGTAGAAGCAGTGCCTCCATCACCAAAATCCCAGTGATAGGTAGTACCCGTTTCGGCCCAGGGGGCTACTAATCTTAACCCGTTATTGGTACATGCAGTGGTATCATACGGTATAATTAGTGCATTTGGCCTATTTATAATGATAGCATCAGGCAGTTTTAGCGAATCCGCACATCCAGCAGCGTCTGTTATTTTCAATGATGCATAATAACTTCCTGCTTTAGTATAGGTGTGCACGAAGGGAGCTGTATTCATATTGGAAATAGTACCATCGTCAAAATTCCATTCCCAGTTTTGAAGGGCATTTACACCATCAGATAATGAATTGCTTTTAAATTCAATCGGCGTATTATAGCAGGCAAAACTTACCGCTGCAGTAAATTTTACTTTTGATCCGTTTACCCGGATATAACTTTGCCTGATAAGGGTATCATAACAGTTAGACTGGTTAACAGCAACCAGCATTACTGTATACGTTCCGGGGCTACTATACCTGTGAGCAATCGAAAGTTCGTGGGAGGTAGCCGTGGCTCCATCCCCAAAGTCCCAAATCATTAGCCCTGCACCAACAGTATCTACATTTGCAGTAAAACGTATTTCATTGCTCTTACAAATCACCGTGTCAGAGGCATAAAAGCTCATTTCAAGATTGGCAATTTTAACAGGCAGGGTTCGCAGGTAATAGCAACCGGTAGTATGGTTCCATGTTTCCAGCGCCACAGAATAATTCCCCGGGCTGGAGTAATTATGGACCGGGTTGAGTTCTGTTGAACTGGTTCCGTCACCAAAATTCCAGGCCCATTGATCTGCACCCAACGAAAAATTTTTGAAATTCAATTCAGAAGGATTGGCACAGGTGAACGTATATTTATATTTGGACACCGACGGCTTCAGGTAAATAAATTTTTCTTTTCTTGCGGTATCGCCGCAGCCCCCGTTTTTTGCAACCAGCTGCACGGTGGCAAAGCCGGTATCCCTGAAGGTATATACCGGATCTTTTTCAACAGAAATATCGTTATTGTCAAATTCCCATATCCATTTGGTTGCACCAGCTGAAGACAGGTTGGTAAAATTTACTTTTTTATATGCACAGTCATTGCTGACGTCTGCATCAAAATCTGCATGTGGTTTTTTATTTACCCTGATGGCATTTTTAAACACCAGTGTATCCAGGCAACCACTTTCGCTGGTGGCCACAACGGAAACCGTGTAGTAACCGTCCGCATTAAAAATGTGAACAGGAGAGATGGCATTCGAAGAACCTCCATCACCAAAATTCCATAATACACTTAACACGCTGTCCTCATGATTGAGCGCCACAGATATTTTTTTCGTAAACGAAGCGCAACCACTATCTGGCAAATTAAGCGGCCTTACCGATGGAGCTTTGACATGTACATAATTTATTTTTTTTACAGAATCTACGCAACCATTTGTATTTCTTACGATGAGTTTAATGGTGTAGTTACCGGTATCATCAAATTGATGGATCGGGTTGTTGGTAGTGCTGGTGCTGCTATCGCCCATGCTCCACCAATAACTGTTGCCGGTTAATTGCTGATTGTAAAAATTAACAGTAAAAGGGGCTTTGCATCCTTTAGTATTGTCACCGGTAAATACAGCGCTCACAGGTGTATCTACTTTGATACTCCTGGTAGCTGAATCAATACAACCAAACTGGTTACTCACCAATAATTTCACTTGGTAATTACCGCCGCTGGCGTATGTATAAACCGGGCTGGCAGTTGCTGAAGTGTCTCCATTTCCAAAAAACCAATTGTATTTAATGCTACCATTACCAGTGGTAGCATTGGCAAAAGCAATTTTATTGGGAGAGCACCTTTCATTAACCGCATTGGTAAATCCTGCTTTGATACCATTAACCTTTATGTAAGCAGTTTTTAATAATGAAGAAGAACAGCCATAGCTGTTCTTTACTTTGAGTGTGATGTTAAAATTTCCCAGCTGATTATATCGATGTACAGGGTTGGGGACATCTGATAAAATGCCGTCGCCAAAATCCCATTTCCATTCTGCAAGGCTTCCAACTGCTGGTTTCGTCTGATCTGTAAATCCGACTTCCAGCTGGTTGCAGCCTGTAGTTTGTGTAGCATTAAAGTTAATAACAGGCCCACCATACACAGTGATGCGGTTGACTTTCACTATGGAATCTTCCATGGTGCCAGCCTTTATTACCAGCTTCACTGTGTAGGAACCGGGATTAAAATAAGTAACGGATGGATTTTGCAGGTATGATGCCGTTCCGTTGCCTAAATCCCATTTCCATTGTGTGGGATTGCCTGAAGACTGATCAGTAAAACTAACCAGTATAGGTGCACAGCCACTAACGTTGGAGCAAGAAAAATCAGCAACTGGTTGTGCATAAACAACTGCACTAAAAAAAAGTGCTGTGTTTACAAAAACCAGGTGCCATAATAAAATTTTCTTACGGGTTTGTGATTTCATTAGTGTTCAGGGAATGTGAATAAAAACGGGCGAACGATTTTACTCCAATAAAAATGACTGTGCGGATATGGCGGGGAAGAGACGTTCGTGCAGGTTGATACCAAGAGATGCCAGGGCATTCTGTAGTTTCGGTTTACATTTACGCTTTCGTACCATAAGCGTATGGTAGAAACGAAAAATATATCCTGTTATTATAAAAGCAGGGAGTAATTATTTATTGTAAAGTAAGAAGTAAAAGTGCTGGTAATTTTACCAGGGATATTTGCGTATAAATTCTATCGCCTTCATCATATCTTCTCTTAATATCCTGTCCGCATCATTAAAGCTTACCTCTTTTCTAAACGCTGCTGCGATCTGCTCAATATATGGGGAGCTTTTCAAAGGACGACGGAATTCCAAAGCCTGTATGGCGGTGAGCAGTTCAATAGCCAATACTTTTTCTACATTGTCCACTACCCTTTTACATTTGGTAGCGCCATTGGCACCCATGCTTACATGGTCTTCCTGGTTATTGCTGCTGGAAATAGAATCCACACTTGATGGTGTGCAGAGTTGCTTGTTTTCACTTACAATACCGGCAGCGGTATATTGGGGAATCATGAAGCCGGAGTGCAGGCCCGGTTGTTTCACTAAAAACAGGGGCAGCTCATGCTGGCCACTGATCAACTGGTATGTTCTTCTTTCCGAAATATTGGCCAGCTCACTCATGGCAATAGATAAAAAATCAAGCGCCAGCGCCAGTGGTTGTCCATGAAAATTACCACCGCTTAATATCAGGTCCTCTTCAGGAAAAATATTGGGATTGTCTGTAACGGAATTGATCTCCCGGATAAAAATATCCAGCACATAATCAAAAGTGTCTTTGGTAGCACCATGTACCTGGGGAACACAGCGAAAGGAATAAGGGTCCTGCACTTGTTTTTTCTTCATGGCAATTATTTCACTACCGCTTAATAATTGTAACAGCTTTTTTGCGGTATGCACCTGGCCTTTATGTGGCCTGATAGAATGTATCTTTTCGTGCAGTGGTTCTGCTACGCAATCAAAAGCATCAAAAGAAAGAGCAGCAATTACATCTGCCCATTGCAGCAAGCGTTCTGCCTGCATTAAATTGTGTAAACCATAGGCACTCATAAACTGTGTGCCGTTGATTAATGCCAGCCCCTCTTTACTTTGCAGCTTAATGGGTTCAAGGTCCAGTAATTTTAGTGCCGCAGCAGCAGGCATTTTTTTTCCACCATAGGTCACTTCCCCCATCCCGATCAATGGAAGACTTAAATGACTCAATGGAGCTAAATCACCAGATGCCCCCAAAGAACCCTGCGTGTAAATAACCGGTAACACATCATCATTGTACATTGAGATTAACCGGTTTACTGTATCAACCTGCACACCGGAATGTCCATAACTCAATGATTTTATTTTAAGCGCCAGCATGAGTTTAACAATTTCCGCAGGCACTTCTTCACCCATACCACAGGCATGCGATTGCAGCAGGTTACTTTGCAATTCTTCCAGTTGCTGGTGATCGATTTTTACATCCTGTAAATAACCAAAGCCTGTATTGATACCATAAAACAATCCATTACCATCGCCAATCTTATTATCCAGGTAGACACGGCACTCTTCAATGGCTTTTGTTGCATCAGCCGTAACAGCCACTTTTTGGTTGTGTAATAGCAATTCTTTTACCTGCTGAAAACTGGTTTCGTGGCTGCCTAATGATAAAGTAGTTGTATTCATGCAATCGGTTCCTTACGGAGGTTTTATGGAAGTATCACTGTAATTTTCAATGCCGCAAATGTAGGTAAAATCCTTTCGAAGCTGTCATAGCAACACCTGCTTCTTCTATTTTCTATTCTTATCATATAGTTCCCTGATCACCACACTGGCAACCATACAACCAAAAATCGCAGGCATATAAGAAATAGTGCCAATGATTGATTTTTTAGGATAAGCTTTTTCTGTTACGATCACTTTT
>Ga0097621_100003906_pt1 | contig 10333 bp, 7 predicted proteins | sample KBSMisM72_FD_73165 | JGI IMG/M metagenome (GOLD analysis project Ga0097621, IMG submission 73165) | Miscanthus rhizosphere microbial communities from Kellogg Biological Station, Michigan, USA - KBS Miscanthus M7-2 (version 2) (version 2) | ecosystem: Host-associated > Plants > Roots >... | reverse complement strand
GCCAACTGGGCACGCCTTCCGACTGCTTTTTATCGGCCGATGAAACCGGCGGTGACAACGGGGAGCGGTCGTCCGGCCAGCGCGCTGGCGAGGCCGTCTGCGGCGGCAGGATCGATCTCGGTGAGCGGCCGCATGTAGTCGCCTTCGAGCACGGCCAGCGCGACGCCATCGCGATAGACGATGCGGGTCGACGCCGCCGCGCGAACGCGATCGTCGGTGGTCAACGCGCCCGTCAGGTTGAGCGGATCGACGGCGCTGATCGTCGTCAGGCGCCCGTCACGGCCGTTCCGCCGTGTCTCGCGCAGCCGCTCGACGGCTTCTGGCAGCGCGAACTGTTCGCCGGACATGCCGGTGACGAACCGTCCGCCGCGGATCTCGCCGCGGGCTTCCAGACGCCGATAGACCGCGGTCAGCGAGCGCCACGGCGCGGCGTGCGTTTCGCGCGCGAGCAGGCGCCTGAACACCACCCCGTACCGGCCGAGCAGAACCCGCGCCTGGATTTCGATGGCCGCCTCGCGTTCGGCGTCGGACGCCGCCTGCGGGACGGCGGACCACCGGCCTGCGCCATCCGCGCGCCGCACCCGCGGAGGCTGACGCCGCAGCGTGCGGACGGCGGCGCGGACGCCGGCGAACCCATCCGAGACGGCCAGACCCGCGGCCGCGAGGTCGGCGATCGCTTCGTCCGCTGCCGCTTCCTGCAGCGGGCAGAGCCGGGCGAGCTCACTCAGGAACGAGGGGCCGCGAGCGCGCAGCGTCTCGAGCATTCGACAGCTGTTTTCCGCCAGCGCGTGTTCGTCCGTGATTGTGTCGGGACGAAGCGCGTGCCAGGCCGTTCCGTGCTCGCGCGGGAACAGCGCGACCCGCAGCGAGGGTTTCTCTCCGCTTCCCGCCGGGCGCACGCTCAGGCGCGACCACGCCGCCTCGCCCGTGAGGCACAGCATGTCGAGCCAGGCGGGCTCGTAGCGTTCGAGCCGCGCCGGCAGGACGGTGCGTTCCCAGGCGCTGGCCGGCAACTCGACGCCGTCGAGCACCGACAGCACGCTGCGCAGCCCGTCGATGCCGGCCAGGTGGTGCGGCTGGGAGACGCCGTGCCAGGCGAACAGGAAGCGCTGGAAATCGGCCGCCGTGATCGGCTCGATTTCGGCGCGCAGGCGGTTGAGCGTGTAGCGATGGATGCGCGCCAGCAGCCGGCGGTCGCACCATTCGAGGTCGTCCGCGCCGGTGAAGCGGCCTCGCAGCACGACGCCTTCGGACTCGAGGGCGAGGAGCGCCGCGTCGGCATCGGCGCCCTCGATCGACATCGATGCCGCGACGTGTGCCGCCGTCACCGGTCCGACGATCGACAGGCGGCTGCGCACGAGCTCGACGATCGCGGCGTCGCGATCCCAGACGCGAGCCGATCGGCTCGCCGGCACGCTCAGGCCTGTGGCGACCGGCGTGCCTGGATGGACGGCGGTCAGCTCGGGCAGCCGATCGGACGCCACCCAGATGGCGCCGGCCGTCAGCTGGATGAGCGCCGCCCGCCTCGAACGTGAGAGATCCGCGAACAGATCCGGCGGCAGCGCTCCGGCCTCGTGGACGGAAAGGAAGCCCGCGGTGATCAGAGCGTCGTGCAGTTCATCCGCGTCGCGCGGATCGGGGCGCTCTTCGTCGCGCACGCGCGCGATGGCCGAGGCGTCGAGCGCCCCGAGATCCTGGCCGGAACCCGGTTCGCTTGCCCGCCGTGCGTGGACGGCCTGCGTCCGCCGCTCCTCGAGCGGGGCATCGTCCAGGAACGCGTACGGTTTCGCGTTCAGAATCTCGTGCGACAGCGGCGACGGTTCGGGCGTATCACGCGTGACCAGGCGAAGCTCGCCGGCATGAATACGAGTCAGAATGCGTGAGAGGCCGGCCACATCCATCGCGCCGTCGAGGCAGTCGCGTACTGTCTGGGCGACCAGCGGATGGTCGGGCAGCTGGCGATCGCCGGGAATGTTTTCGAGGCACGCCGCCGCGTCGGGAAACACGGCCGCGAGCAGGTCGTCGGCGAGCATGCGCTGGAGCGGAGGCGGCACCTTGCGCCCGCCGCGGAATCGCGGGACCGCGAGCGCGATGGTCGTGTTCCAGCGCCACCGCGTCTCGAACATCGGCGCGTCGAGCAGGGCCTGCACGAGCACGTCTTCGACGGTCGCGGGATGCAGGTAGCGGAACACATCCGCCAGCGGAAACGAGTGCTGGGGCCCGAGCGACAGCAGCAGCGCATCCTCGGTCGCTGCCGCCTGGAGCTCGAAGTTGAACTGACGGCAGAAACGCTTGCGCAGCGCGAGGCCCCACGCCTTGTTGATGCGGCTGCCGAACGGCGAGTGCAGCACCAGCTGCATGCCGCCCGACTCGTCGAAGAAGCGCTCGAGCACGAGCGTGTCCTGCGTCGGCACAACGCCAAGCGCGGCGCGTGTGGCGCCGAGATAGGCGACGGTCTGCTCGGCGGCGCCGCAATCGATGCCTGCCTCGCCGGCCAGCCAGGTGACGGTTCCCGGATCGTCGCCGCCCTGCAGCCTGACGTCGATGTCGCCGCGCAGCCGGCTCACCGCCATCGAGAGCTCGTCACTGCGCGCCGGCGCTTCTCCGAGCCAGAACGGGATGTTCGGCGGTGCGCCCTTCGCATCGGCGACGCGGATGACGCCGGCGCCCACCTGCAGCACGCGCCACGACATGTTGCCGAGCTGGATGACGTCGCCGGCCATGCTCTCGATGGCGAAGTCTTCGTTCAGCGTGCCGATGAACGTGTCGTCGGGCTCGAGGACCATCCTGTAGTCCGCGACCTCCGGAATCGCTCCGCCGGACGTCAGCGCCAGCAGCCGGGATCCCCGGCGGCCGCGCAGCCGCTGCTGCACCTCGTCGCGGTAGATCAACGCGCTCCGCCGCCCACGCTTCGTCGCGAACCCCTCGGCGAGCATCTTAACGACGTCGTTGAATCGCGACCGATCGAGGTCGCGGTAGGGCCACGCCCGCCGCACGACCGCGAACAGTTCGTCCTCCGTATATTCCCGGCACGCCGTCTCGGCGACAACCTGCTGCGCGAGCACGTCGTTCGGCGCGTCCGGGACGACGATGCGATCGAGATCGCCGGAACGGACCGCTCGCAGCAGCGCGATGCACTCGACCAGGTCGTCCCGGGATGCCGGGAACACACGCCCCTTGGGCGTTCCGGCGACGGTGTGCCCCGACCGACCGACTCGCTGCAGCAGCGTTGCGATGCGGTGCGGCGATCCGATCTGGCAGACGAGATCCACGTGGCCGATGTCGATGCCGAGCTCGAGCGACGCGGTCGCGACCAGCACTCTCAGGGCGCCGTTCTTGAGCCGTGTCTCGGCGTCGAGCCGGCGCTCCTTCGACAGGCTTCCATGATGAGCCGCCACCGCATCGTCACCCAGGCGCTCGCTCAGGTGGCGGGCCAGCCGCTCGGCGAGGCGCCGCGTGTTCACGAACACGAGCGTCGTCCGGTGTTCCCGGGCGAGGCTGGCGAGCCGTTCGTAATACTCCTGCCAGATCTCGGTCGACATCACCGCTTCCAGCGAGGAGCCCGGCAGCTCGATGGCCAGATCGAGCGCGCGGCGGTGGCCTTCGTCGACGATTGCGCAATCGCGGGTGCGGAGGCCGCCTTCGACAGGGCAGCCGGTCAGGAATGCGGCGACCGTTTCGATCGGCGTCTGCGTCGCCGAGAGGCCGATGCGCTGGAGCGGCGCCGCCGCGATCTGCTCGAGCCTCTCGAGAGACAGGGCGAGATGCGCGCCGCGGCGTGTGTCGATGACGGCGTGAATCTCGTCGACGATGACGGTCTGGACGGTCCGGAGCATGTCCCGGCTGCGCTCGCCGGTCAGCAGCAGGAACAGCGATTCCGGCGTCGTGACCAGAATGTGCGGCGGCTTCCGCAGCATGGCGGCGCGCTCGGCCTGCGTCGTGTCGCCGGTGCGGACTGCGACGGTGATCCGGGGTGAGGCGATGCCGGCGGACTCGGCGTAGCGCGCGATCTCGCGGCGCGGCACCGCCAGGTTCTTGTGAATGTCCGCGCTGAGCGCCTTGAGCGGCGACACGTACACCACGCGGACCTCGTCCGGCAGCGGCGCGCGCTGGCCTTCGCGGAACAGGTGGTCGAGCGCCGTGAGAAACGCCGCGAGCGTCTTGCCGGATCCGGTCGGCGCCGCGACGAGCGTGTGGCGGCCGGACCGAATCGCCTCCCAGCCCTGTGCCTGGGCCGGCGTCGGTGTGCCGAACGTTTCGTCGAACCAGCGTGCGAGTACCGGATGAAAACGATTCATGGCCACGGCGAGCGAGTGAGGCGCGGACGTTTTACATTCTATCGAAGCGCCGGGCGCGCCGCGAGCGCCGATCGGAGCCTGACGGCGTCTTCTGCCGCCTGGGCGTTGATCGTGTTGTTGAAATACGCGAATACCTGCCGTCCGCGGCCCATCTCGAGGCTCAGCCAGTCTGCCCAGTCGTCCAGGACCCGCGTCGTGTAGCGGCCCGCATACTTCGGCACGCCGTGAAACCTGACGTAGACGAACGGCCCGACGCTGAGCCGGCCCGTCGCCGAGCCCTCCATATCGTGCAGGCACAAGGCGACGTTGAAACGGACGAGGAGGTCGAATACCTCGCCGGTGTACCAGCTGGGATCGCGGAACTCGATCGCATGACGCCGACGTTTCGGAAGGCTCCGGAGGAACGATTCGAGGCGTTCCGTGTTGATTTTCCAGGCCGTCGGAAGCTGATAGAGCACGGGTCCGAGGGTGCTGCCGAGAGGCCGTGCGCGGCCGAACAGCCGTTCCAGAGGCTCAGCCGGTTCGGTCAGCCTCTTCATATGTGTCAGGAACCGGCTCGCCTTCATGGCGAACAGAAAGGTGCGGGGCACGGATTTCCTCCACGCCGAAAACCTCGCGGCCTCCGGCAGCCGGTAGAACGTGCCGTTCAATTCGACGGTGTCGAATCTCGTGGCGTAGAACGGCAGCCAGCATCGCTGAGGCAGGCGGGCCGGATAGAAGGTGCCGCGCCAGTCCTTGTACAGCCAGCCGGAACAGCCGATGCGGGCAGTCGGCCTGGTCATTGCACCCAGGGCACCGGCCGGGAGACGGTAATGTCGAAGTCGAAGCCTGCGAAGAAGAAGACGAAGCCGCCCGGTTCGCTGCGGCGGATCAAAGTCGAGGCCGAGGGCTGCCGCCGTTGCCCGTTGTGGGAACACGCCACGCAGACCGTGTTCGGTTCGGGATCCGCGAACGGGCCGCTCATGCTCGTCGGCGAACAGCCGGGCGACGTGGAGGACCGGCAGGGAGAGCCCTTCGTCGGTCCCGCCGGCCAGCTGCTCCGCCGTGCGCTCGGCGAGGCCGGCATCGACATGGCCGGCGTGTATCTGACGAATGCGGTCAAGCACTTCAAATGGCGGCCGCAAGGCAAGCGCCGCCTGCACGAGCGCCCCAACCACGAAGAAGTCATGGCGTGCCGGCTCTGGCTCGACATGGAAATCGAAACAGTCCGCCCGGCGGCGGTGGTGGCGTTGGGCGCGACCGCCGCGAGCGCGCTGCTCGGGCCGTCGGTTCGCGTGACGAAGGATCGCGGCAGGAAGCTGGTGTCAACACTGGCGCCGCTCGTGACCGTGACCGTTCATCCATCCTCCATTCTTCGCAGCACTGATGCAGCCAGCCGGGCCCGCGAGTACGAGCAGTTCGTCGCCGATCTCAGGCGTATCGCGGGCTGGGTGAAGTCATAGAGCATTTCACCTCGCGATCGATCTGCAACCCGCCGGCCACGATACCGTTTGACTGGACCGTGCCTTGCATTTGCTCCACCGGATCACGACATGCACACCACATCGAGTGACGAGCTCATATCCCGCCGGCCGTTCGGCCGCCATCCCGACCAGGTCTCGATCATCGGCCTTGGCGGTTATCACCTCGGCAAGGCCAGGACGTCCGCCGAAGCGGTGCGGATCGTTCACGAAGCGATCGCCGCCGGGATCAACTTTCTGGACAACGCCTGGGAGTACCACGACGGTGAGAGCGAAGAGCGGATGGGGCGCGCCATCAAGGACCGCCGGGATTCGGTGTTCCTGATGACGAAGGTCTGCACGCACGGCCGCGACGCCCGGGTCGCGATGCGCCAGCTCGAGCAGTCGCTGCGCCGGCTGCGCACCGATCGCCTCGACCTCTGGCAGATTCACGAGTGTGTCTACCACAACGATCCGGTCCGTCACTTCGCGCAAGGCGGCGTCGCCGAGGCGCTCGAAAAAGCGAAGGCGCAGGGCAAGGTCAGGTACGTCGGCTTCACGGGGCACAAGGATCCGGAGATTCACCTCCGGATGCTGTCGTTCGATTTCCCCTTCGATGCCTGCCAGTTGCCCCTCAACGGCTTCGATGCCGGGTTCCGGAGCTTTCAGGCACGCGTGCTGCCCGAACTGGCGCGCCGGAACATCGCCGCCATCGGCATGAAGAGCCTGGGCGGCGACGGGCGCGTCATCAGGAAGAAAGCCGCGCGCGTGGAGGATGCGCTCCGCTACGCCATGAGCCTGCCCGTGTGCACGACGGTGTCAGGCATCGATTCGATCAAGGTGCTGCGTCAGAACCTGCGCATCGCGCGCGGATTCACCGCGATGACCGTGATGGAACGCAAAGCGTACGAGCGGAGCCTGAGCGCGAGCGTGCAGGACGGGCGATTCGAGCTGTACAAGACGACGGCCGAGCACGAGGGCGAGGTCGGCCGCAGGCAGCACGGCTTCCCGTCGCAGCAGGAAGTCGCCGGTTGATTACCGGAACTGCTTGTCGTCGGCCGACGGTCCGTAGATCGACGGCACCTTTGCGCCGAGCAGCCGCAGATACACCGACATCTGGCCGCGGTGATGCGCCCAGTGGTTGAGCGTGTCCTGGATCATCACCCAGCGCGGCGTGTCCTGAACGACCTGCCCACGCGCGAGCAGCTTCCACGGCGTCATCAGGAACTCGTCGGTCGTGCCCTGGAGCGCCGCGCGGGCCTCGCCGGCGCTCTTGTCCAGCGCCTTGACGAGCGCCTCGCTCGTTTCCAGCTTCTCATTCGACATGGCCGAGCCGCCGGCCGGGGCCACGTCGAGTTCGTTCTTTGTGATCCCCATCGCCATCCACGACGGCATCGTCGCCACCAGCTGAGCCAGGTAGCCGAAGATCATGGACTTGTCGTGCGGTTTCCAGTCGTACTTCCCGGCCGGCACTTCTTCGAGCGCGCGGCGCGACCGCGGCGTTTCACGGTCCAGTTCGGCGAGCAGCACCTCGGTCAATTTCATGGCACTCCTTGCTGCACCCGCTACTGCGTCACGACGATCGCGGCGGTCTCGTTGGCGTGAAGCGCGCAGTGATAGTTGAACGTGCCCGGGGTGTTGAACGTCACCTGGTCGCCGTTGTCACTGTGGGCGCTGGTGGGCGAGATGTTTCCCGTATCGAACACGCCGGGGTCCGTCGCGCTGTGGGCGATCGAGTCCGAGTTCAACCAGTTCACGGACTGGCCGGCTTTCACCATCACCGGATTGGGAGAGTACCGGCCGTTCGTGATCGTGACCGTCAGCAGATTGGGCGGATTCGTGCCCTCGGGATTCGTCGGTGAGATAGGCGAGGTGGGCTTGTTCGAACTGCCGCAAGCGGCCGCCAGCAGCCCGAGCAGGAAGAACGACCCGACCGTAGATCGTCTGGCGATTGTATCGTTGGCCATGCTCTCCGGCCGGTGCAACGCCTGTACCGGTCTGGCACGCCGGAGCTGGCTCGTCTATGGCTCTGCGCGGTAGATCACCCAGTCGCCATCCGTCGCGATCTGCTGCATATCGAATGCACGATTACACAGAGCCAGGAGCTCAGGCGTGGCGCGACTCGAGTCGACAACAATCCAGCCGATGTTGAGCTCCGTCCGTCTTGCCCTCGCTCGCGCCACGGCCTCATCCAGCCTGGCGGGATCGACAGGCTGTCCTTCGCTCAGCTCGAGGAGCACGCTCATGAGCGGCATTCGCTGATAGCGTTTGATCGCACCCGGCGGGAGGCGGGAGAGGTATCCGCCGGCCAGCGGCTTTCCGTGGACAGTCTGCTGATATTGCGAAATCGAATGCTGTCCGCCCTTGCCACCCAGGCCGTCATGCAGTCCGAACGGCAGGTTCAGGACACGCACCGGACGAGGGTCGTCGGCGATCGTCTGAAAAACCGGCGAGACGCGTGCGTCAGCGAGCAGCCGCGGCGCCGGCCACAGTTCGAACAGCAGGAGTGCGCCGACCACGGCAAACACCACGTGTGGACGGGTCGAGCGCTGACGCAGGCGCTGCACGGCCATGGCCAACAGCATCGAGACACCAAGCGACGTCAGCACGGCCAGGCGCGTCGGCATGCGAGCGGCGCCGATGACCGGGGCATAGCGGAGCAGCGCCCAGGGCGTCGGCAGGTAGGTATCGACACCGCCGAACTTCACGAACGGTCCGAACGACAGCACGGCGAAGAACGCGGTGAAGGCCATCCAGCCGTTGTGCGGACGCCGGCGCGTCGTCCACCACGCGCACGCGACCGTCAGCAGCGCCACCCACGACAGGCTGGCGACATTTTCAACCAGCCCGTTCGGACGGTCGCTCAGCCACGTCAACCACGACGCCGATGCCCAGGGATGAAGTGGATTCGGAATCAGATACGCGAGCACGTCAACACCAGGCGCGCTGCTGCGCCACATGGGGACGGGGTTGGCCGCCAGCGGAGACCCGAATGGCGAGGTGAACGCCGACAGCATCGGCGTCAATCCCACCAGAATCGCGGCCATGCCAACCAGCGTGAAGCGTGCCGCCGCCCAGTTCATGGGAAGGATCGACACGCGCGGCCGCGTCGTGACCGCCCACCGAAGAATGAGCAGCACGGAGAACACCAGCATCGGCGTGTACAGCCTCGTGGCGCTCACCGTGATTCCGCGCAACACGAACGTCCGGCCACCGGAGAGCGCGATCGCCACAATCAGTCCGCCGACGGTGAACAGCCCGAGGTCGACGATCGTCCTGGGCCAGTTCGATCGGTACTCGCCCGGCAGAAAGTCCAGCGTGAAGGCGGAGTAACCCACCATGTAGAGAAGGAACAACAAACAGTAGACCGCGTAGTACGGGTCGCAGAAGTACGCCCAGGCGACGACTCCTCCCGAGGCGATCGCGAGGCGATACGAGGGACGCCGGGACATCCGGTGCATGAGCAGGCCGAAAATCGGGAGAGGCGCAGCCAGCACGAGGCTGAAATGAGCGGTCTGCCGGATCATCATGAACGACGAGAACCCGAAGGCCGCGCCGCCGATCCAGGCGCCCCATGAATCGCCCGTACGCGCCCGGGCGTACAGGAACATGGCGTAGGCGCTGAGGACGACGGCGAACAACGACAGCAGGTTGAAGGTGACGATGATACCCAGCCGCGGGATGAGCGGCAGGGCGAGGACGTCGGCGAAGGCGGTGTAATTCTGCAGAGAGAGCGGCGCCCGCGGCGGCGTCAGCGCCAGGATCGCCGACGTGAAGAACGGGGAACTGTGTCGCACCACGATTTCGTGGCGGAACACCCAGAGGTTCCAGACGTACGCGCCCAGATCATCAGATGGAGAACCGAGGAACGCGGTGTCGAAACGGGTGGGCAGTGGCCACGAATAGAGCACTGCAATGACGGCGTACGAGAGCAGCGCCGCGAAGTCAGACCGGAACGCCGCTGCCCGACGTACCGCTCGAATCAGCACTGGCACCGGAGAGGGTATGCCAAAAGATACTGCTCAGCAAGGCTTATGTTCGATTTTTACGGTTGCCCTCTTCTTCCCCTTTTGGCGCGGCAAACGCAAGGCAGAGGTGGCCGCCCTTGACGTGTGAGTTAGCGACTGCTAACATCGGCGCCATGGGGCAGAGGTTGCCGTTCTACATCCGCGAAGGCGACCCACCGGCCAAGCGGAACATTCTGCGTGCGGCGATGAAGCTGTTCAGCCAGCAGGGGTTCGACGGCACGAGTATTCGTGACATCGCGAAGGAAAGCGGCTACACCAATCCGGCGCTGTACAAACACTTCGCAGGCAAGGAGGAGCTGGCCCTGCATCTCTTCGAAACCTGCCATCGGCGGCTGTGGACGAAGTGTCAGGCCGCCATCGACGCGGCGAAGACCTTCGACGACAAGCTGGAGGCGTACATCGGACAGGTGCTCGCGCTCGTGGACGAGCACCCGGACGCCATGGCGTTTCTGTCCGACAGCGCGCGCGTCCTCTGGCCGAAGGCGGCGCCGGCGGTCCGGCGACAGACGATGATCGGCATGGCCCGATCGCTCATGAGCCTCGCGCCGCGGGCGCCGGGTGCCGGACC
>Ga0097621_100003905_pt1 | contig 10333 bp, 16 predicted proteins | sample KBSMisM72_FD_73165 | JGI IMG/M metagenome (GOLD analysis project Ga0097621, IMG submission 73165) | Miscanthus rhizosphere microbial communities from Kellogg Biological Station, Michigan, USA - KBS Miscanthus M7-2 (version 2) (version 2) | ecosystem: Host-associated > Plants > Roots >... | reverse complement strand
GCGGCGACACTGCAGGCGCAATGCGGAAAGCTTGTCATCGCCGTATCGGACGATATTTCACCGGACAATGCCGACGCCATCTTCTGGTCCCTGGCATACCGATCAAACTTCATGGAGGATGCGCATATCGTCCCCTATCGGTCGAGCGGTCATGGGCCAAAGTCCGGCCGTCCCGCGTTTGAGGGAACGCTGATGATCGACGCAACGCTCAAGCACGATATGCCTCCCCTGGCGCTGCCGACCGAGGAATTCATGACCCGGGCAAAGGAGATATGGGAAGAGCTCAAGTTGCCGCGGATCGTACCGCAGCCGCCGTGGCACGGATACGAGCTCGGTGATTGGGACGAGGCGTGGACGCAATTTGCCAACGCCGCGGTGGCCGGCAATTGGCGTCAGAACGGCAAATCAACTTACGGCCGCAGACATGGAAATTTGATACCCGAGACGCCGGTGCGATCCGTCGAATCTACAAAAAAAAGCTAGCTGGTCGGAAATAAAGAAATTCAGGGTTGAGGTGCGCGCGTTCAGGGAGGATCGAATGCACAAGGCGGGTTTTCGGCCAATCGTGGGTGTTCTGACCCTGATCCTGGCAATTGCGGCCGCGCTCTCGTCGTCCGAACGAAGTGAGGCGCAGACTTATCCGAGCCGGCCCGTCAAAATCATTGTGCCTTTTCCGGCAGGCGGCACCGCGGATGCGATCCCGCGTGTCATCGGCGACTGGCTTTCCCGCAAATGGGGCCACCCGGTGACCATCGAGAATCGCAGCGGCGCCGGTGGAAATGTCGGGGCCGAATTCGCCTATAAATCCGAACCGGACGGCTATACGCTGCTATCGGCGCCACCGCCTCCGCTTGTGATCAATCAGAATCTTTATCCGAACATCGGCTTCGACCCGATGCAATTTGAGCCTGTCATTGTCACCGTGCAGGTGCCGAACGCGTTGATGGTCAATCCGAATAAGGTTGCTGCCAAAACGGTTCCGGAATTCATTGCCTATCTTAAAGCGAACCCTGGAAAAGTGACCTCGGCGACACAGGGGAATGGCACGACCTCGCATCTGACATCCGAGATGTTGCAGATGATGGCGCAGGTCCAGGTTCAGCATGTTCCGTATCGGGGATCGGCGCCCGCTTTGCAGGGGTTGCTCGCGGGGGACGTTGATTTCATGTTCGACAATCTGGGCGTCTCACTTTCGCTTATCGAGAGCGGCAAGCTGCGTCTGATTGCGGTCGCATCCGAGAAACGCCTGCCTTCACTGCCCGACGTGCCAACAATGGCCGAGACACTGCCTGGCTTCGAGTCGGCCGCCTGGTATGGCGTTGTCGCTCCCCCGAAAACCCCCAAGGCGATTACGCAAAAGCTGAACGCGGATATCAGCGAAGCACTGCGCGATCCGGAGGTACAGGACCGCCTGAAAAAATTGTCGGCGGAGATTGTTGGCGGTTCCGTCGATGCGACGGCGAAGTTCATGCGCAAGGAAGTGGATCGCTGGAATACTGTGATTAAGACAGCAAACGTGAAGATACAGTAGACAGCCCTAGATTTGCGTTATCGCGGCGGCTTGCGCTTCGGGTACGACGTCGTGATCGTAAAGCCGCTTGCGAAAGGCGGCGTGAGCGGTGATCTCGGCATCGCGCACGCCAAGATCGGCATAAACGGAGTCGTATCGGAGTCCATTCTCGCGCGCGCCGCGCTGGACCTGCGCGACACGCTCCCGGCGAAGGCGTTCGTAGGCAATGAGCGCGGGGGGAGCGGTTTGCCGGTCTGCTCGCGCCAGAATCGTCGCGAGGGCCATTCCGTCCTCGATCGACTGGTTGGCGCCCTGGCCGAGATGCGGGAGCATCGGGTGCGCGGCATCGCCCAGGAGAGTAAGCCTTCCGCGGGTCCATGTCGGCAACGGCTCACGGTCATAGAGAGCCCACCGAAACGTCATTTGAACCTGCCGCAACAATAATTCGATACGCGGATCCCAGCCCGCGAACTCCCGGCGCAAAACATCCGGATCCCCGGGAGATGACCACGACTCCTTCATTTCCTGGTCCGCCGGAACGAAGCCGACGTAATTGACAAGTTTGCCGGCGCGCACGGGGAACGTGAGAAAGTGCTTTCCTTTTCCAAGCCACATCAGCCAGGCGTTGGCCGGCCAGTGCGGAACAAGCTCGTGCGATACGATACCTCGATAGGCAACCGATCCCGAGAACACCGGACGGGAGGGAGGAAATACGTGCGGTCGAAGCTCGGAGTGAATTCCGTCCGCACCGATGACGAGATCGGCTTCGACCGTCGCTCCATTCGCGAACGACAAACAGGCCCGGTCTCTATCCTGTTCGAAACCGATGCAGCGGTGCCCGGTGCGTACGACCTCGGAGGGGAGGGCACCTGCCAGAAACTCCACAAGGTCTGCGCGGTGCATTCCGAATGTGGCGTTCCATCCTGAGGAGTCCGTCACCTGGACCGGGGCGATCGGCGCCCCGTCGTGGCGGAAATATCGGGAATCCGGGCCAACGCGCGCCCCCCATCTTTCCACGGCTGGGCCCAGCCCCACCCGGTGGAGTTGGCGCACACTGTTCGGTGTCAGGAATACCCCTGCTCCGACCTCGCCCAGGGCAGGGGTCTGCTCATAAACGGATACCGGGATGCCATGTGCGATCAGCGCGTTCGCAGCGAACAATCCGCCGATTCCGCCCCCGACAACGACGACTTCGAATTGCGACTTCACTGTCGATACATCCTGGTAGGGCCGCTTTGCTAGCATTTCCATCGATCAAGCGCATCTGTGCTATCGTAAGCAAAAGTATGAAAGACCGACGGCGGCTTCGTTCCTTGCATGAGCGTGATGCGAAATGATGGAAGGGGCGTCGCCGGGCGTGGGCAACTCGATGTTGTCATTCTTTGGATGCCACTTGTCGTAAAATGCATGAGGGCGGTCCGGCGATGGCGTTTGTCCGGGCCTCCCGCCGCTGTAATAGTAAAGTGTTCGCGTTCCGCCATTCTATTAGCAGTCGCGGCGGCGGGTATCCGGACAGGGGGCGAAGTCGAGACGGGGGAAGAGTATGGAATTTTTCAGGCACACTGAATGGCCGATGTGGTTCGGATACGCGGCGGTAGCGTCGAGCATCGTCACATGCGCTATGAAGACAATGATCCCCTTGCGTGTTGTGAGCATGACGTGCAACGCGCTTTTCATCATCTACGGATTTTTTGGGGGAATATATCCGACGCTTGTATTGAACCTGATTCTTCTTCCGCTCAACACCGTACGGCTGCAACAAATGAGAAAACTGATTCAGGACGTCGAAGCCGCCGCCTCGTACGGCGAAACGTCGATTGATTGGTTAAAGCCGTTTATGTCCCGGCGCGGCTTCCGCAAGGGTGACATCGTTTTTCGTAAAGGCGATGAGGCCGATGCAATGTACTACAGCGTCAGCGGCCGGTATCGCCTTTGTGAAATGGGTATCGACCTTCCAACCGGTCAGGTTTTCGGCGATCTCGGTCTCCTCGCGCCTGGTAACCGTCGCACCCAAACCATTGAGTGTATTGAGGATGGCGAAGTATTGACGGCGAGTTACCAGCAAGTGAAGGAGCTGTATTTTCAGAATCCTCAATTCGGATTCTATTTTCTTCGCCTCACAAGCGAGCGCCTCTTCGATAACATTGCCCGGCTGGAACAGGAACTCGCACGCAAGAACGAAGCGCTCGCTCTTCTCGGTCAAAATCCGGCTTGAGCCGGAATCTGGAAAATCCGATGTGGCTGTGGACTGTACGGCTAGATTTGGCCGCCAATCTGAACCTTTTCACGTGCAAAAACAGGAGAATGTTTTCGATGCATTGTTCCGTAATTGCCTTTAATATTTTATAGGAATTGTCCGATAAGCGTCGGGTCATGCAAGAAAATAGAACCATCTTTCGCAAGCGGGTACTCAAAAACGCGCAAATCGTTCTGAGTGACAAGGCGCCAAAACTTGAATGTGCCGTGCGGAATATCTCGGACGCAGGAGCATGCCTTCAGGTATCGACAACGTACGGTATTCCCGCGAATTTCGACGTCATTATCGAAGGGGCACGCCGCCCTTGCCGGTCGATTTGGCGGACAGACGCGAAAATAGGGATTATGTTCGAATAGCGCCCCCACCTCGACCGCGCGTCTCTTTAAGATGATCACCGCATCGTGATCCTTGGTAGCCATAACGTTAAAATACGAGGCATCATCTTATTCTTCAAGAAAGGCACATCTTGGGATAATGCGGTCCAGTTTACAGGAGCCGCCAATGCGCGATTGGCTGTTTTTGTTGGCGCCGCCGGCGCTGATTTTTTATTTTATCGTCTTTCCCGACAGGTTCTATGCGTTTGTAAGCTGGGCGCGAACCTTGATTGGGTGAGTGACGCTTGGTCAGCGCGCGAATCGATTATTCAAATGAAATGCCGACTCGTTTGCCGTCGGTCCAAACGACTCTGCAATGCCTGGTTTCCGTTTCGCCATCGACGGTCAGTCGAAAAACTTTTGGCAATCCGAAAGTGGTTCCAACATGAAGACCTGCGCCCGCCATCGTGAGGTCATCAACAGTGCATGCAAGTTCTTGTCCCGCCGGACCAAATTTGATGACACCACGCCTATGCGTGGCGATGCGATCATCATTTCTGCGATCAGTCATTCGTAAGACGGATCTTGTTCAGGACGCCGTCAGGCGCTCCTTGCAGTTTCATTGATGCGCATATCGGCTTCAGCTGTGCCCGGCAGCATGTATGTTCGTGTGCACCTGCAGGAGTAACAAACAAAGGTATTTCGCTGCATGTTGCGCACGACAGGGTGGGGCGTCACGGCAACGTGGACCATGCCCGTTCGGCACTTTGGACAAATTGCTTCGGAATCGACTGCACTGGAAGGGGACATGGGTCCTTACGCTCTGTAATCGCACCTGACCACCGATCCGGCGGGCCTCTTTTCGCGCGTTCGGCGGCGCAATCCAGACAAGTTAAGATACGAAGTTTAAGATTCTGTAAGGAATAGTGTTCGGTGGCGACCTTTGGCCAGAACCACGAATAGCCCTTGGCCGACAGTCGGGCATTGAAGCGACGCACGGTGGCCAGCGCGTCCCGCTGCGCTTCCCATTCGCGCTTCATCCGTGTGATGTTGTCGCGGATTTCGTCGTTTCGTGCGTTGTAACCCATGAGGGGGAGACTATTGCGTGTGGGGGACAAACAAAAGAACGGTCACCAAAAAGCAGGCGGCTATTACACAAATTCACGCGGCTATCGCCCACTTGTACGCCAAGGAATACGAGTGTGCCATTACCCTAGCCTGCGCCGCCGAAGGAGTAGTGGGCGATGCCGAACCGGAACACCTGCGGAAGTTGCTCTTGGCAAAAAGGCCGGACGGTCTCACCGGCAAGGAGTGGAACGCATACCTAAACGAAACGCGTGATTGGCTGAAGCATCCGACTGAAAATCTCGGCGATGAACGGGAAATTGAGGAATTTGAGGCAGTCATCATGCTCATTCGAGCCGTCACAAAATACGCCGCTCGATACTATGGCGAATACACCCATGAAATGGAGGAGTTCACCGTCTGGTGCCGCGAACAAAATTACGCGCCGAAGTGAAAGGGGCCGGTCGGTTGAACCAGCCCTTTCCATTTCGTTGCTGTTCGCGGCGTCGTCTATTCGCGAATGCTCTCCGGCCAGATATCACCGAACTCGCCTAACGCGATCTTGACTTGATCCGATGTGACGCGGCCCGCGAACGGGCACGGCTCCAGCTTTGCGATTTTCTCGGCAAGCGTCTGGATCGATTCGTCTGGCAGATAGACTTCGTTCATGGATCAACCCCGAATGAAGCGCGTGATTGCGCGCGCTCATAGATTCAGAGTTTGAATCGGGACGCAAGAGTCCCAGTGCATTTGTAATAATCGACAAGTCAGTATTGACTTGCTTCAGTTAGCGCCAACTTATTGCATTCCGTGACATGACGGTATTGTTCGCTTTGTTTGGAGATTATTATGGAGGCCATTAAACAGTTCGCCGCCGATTTCGCACCTCTATTCTCTTGGATTACTGCAAAGGGGTTAATCTCCGGGATTGGAACATTGGTAGCCACGTTTCTCGGCGCGTTCTTCGCATTTCAGTTTGCAAAAGTTCAGAGGGAGCGAGAAAGAACCGACAAGGAAATCGCCGCCGGAAATCGCGCTTTATACATACTCACCACAATTTTTGATCAAACATATCAGCATCAGGAGGAAATCGTTGCATCAAAGCGGGGAAAACCTGACGCGTGGTTGAATCTGGCGGCAGCATCCCCACTCAGCGAAAACATTGGCTTTGATTTGACTGACTTATCGTTTGTTTTGCAAAGCGAACCAGCAGTTTTCGCACAAGTCCTTTTGGAGGAGCAGCGTTTCCGTCTGCTCGCTCACATGATTGGAGATCACCGGTCGCTCGTCCTGGACCTTGTGTGGCCAAAAATGGAGGCCATAGGCATGAAGATGGGCGGCCCCCCAAGAGCAATGGATGAACTTAAGGAGGCGCTAGGTCCCGGATTAGTCAGAAGGCTTGAAGTGGCAAGCGCTGGAATTATCAAAAACACCGACGAAAATGTGGAATCCATAAAAGTCGCATTCGCGGCCCTGCGTACATCCCTACGAAAGCTGTATCCCGGCAGAGTGTTTCTGGATTTCAAGTTTAAAGAGTCAAAATAAGGGTCGAGTCAGAGCGAGCTAAAAGGGCTCGGTCGATGATGATCACTTTAGTTTCGCTGCTTACACGATAGGCCGTATTCGCGCTGGGAAGCTCACCAGTGAGTCCAGAGCGCTTGCCCTATGGCTTTCATTGCCCTGACGGCTTCTTGAACAGCTCGTTCACTAGGTCTTCGGCGTCTTTATAGCCAGCAGGTCGCTCTGCCACTTCCATCGAGCAATCCCACAGGTGCAGACCCTCATTCGTAACGCTGGAAATCTTGCCCGACACCTTGAGGAACTGGCCATACTTGAAATCGGCCAGCCGGTCGCGCAGATCCTTCTGGGCCGGCGGCACGTCGCAGTAGGCGTCGGCGAACACCACATGGTAGCTGGCGCCGAACATCTTGTTCTCGGCGGTTCGGAACTTCATCACGTCGGAATACCACTGATCTTTTATGTCACGCTTGAAGCGCGGTGCGTTGTCGGTCCACACCGTCGATATTTCACCCAGATCCTTCCTCGTATATTTCGCGACCGGTGGTTCGGATTTCGCCACCGCCCGCTTATCGGTCGGATGAGTGTAACCAATCAGCCATATTCCACCGACGATTACGAACAGCGCGATCGCCGCCTTCTTGCCTCTTGTCATGGGGTTCTCCCGTTTGGTTATTGCTTCTTCGCCGTTACCACCGGCTGCTTCTTGTTGGCCGCAGCAAACTCCGCCAGCTTTTGCTCAGATTCGGTTTCCGGGATCAGCAGGTAGCCGTGCTGCGCCATGCAGCCCTTCCCGACCGTTCCCATCGATTGTGATCGGCTGAGCTCCAAAGAAGCATTGCCCGTTATTCGCTGACCATCCGATCGAACCCACAAGTTCTTCACCGGGGCGCGCACCCGAGCGGACTCACGGCAGCCGCAATAATCACTGTTTTACGCATGAAAAGCCCCCCTGTACTTATATCAATACCGTCAACCTGGGGCTGCGCCAAGGGTAAGCCTGTGAGGGGGGCCTATAATCGTCGAAAAATTTTGGACGCTCTTCGGAAGAGATCAGCCTCGGCAAGAGCCCCCGCGTATTCAGCCTCAGCCGCTTTCCGAAGAGCACTACTCGCCGTGACCGACTTCCCCTCGAATTGAGCAACCCAACGCCGGTCATTCTCTAGGCCATAGCGCCGCATGAAACTTTTTAGCCACGTGACTTTGAGACAGCCTTTGAGGGCAAATGGCGACGTGGGAGAAGCGTCCGGGTCCATTTCTTTTGCAGGAAGACGGCCGCGCTAAAGGTAAGCCGTACACAAGGGCGCTGTTCTCGATCCACTTCGCCGAGGTTCGCGGCAAAATACCGGAACTAACCGGTGTGACTTTGCACGGCTTACGCGCGACTGCTGTTATCCGTCTCCGTCGCGCCGGCCTTGAGATCGGTCAGATTGGCGACATCGTTGGTATGGGGCTTCCCATGATCGAACGCTATTGCCGATTCAATGATCGCAAGGCGAGTGGCAAGGCTGCGCTGATCAAGCTGGAAGATCACCCGAAAAAGTTGTCGCGGAACACTCGGTGAACGCGGATTGTAAAACATTGTAAAACGGGAGCGAAAACTCCAGTTATTTCAGCGTAGCAACGTAATTTAAGAATTCATTCATGAGAAGATCGACGGGTTTGGCGGCCTCGCTGGACGGCGACGGAAAATGCCGGGAATCAGCGCACGGCGCGAGCCGACTTTCCCGGCGATTCTATCAATCGCCGCCGTCATCGATCAAATGCCGGTACTGGCCGATGATCCGATTGGCCTCACGTCGTCTGGACTCTTCGAGTGCGGCCATAAGTCTGGCGAAAACTCCCCTGCGGGGCTCATTGGCACATTGGCCAAGCGTCACGGATGTGGGTCGGCTGAATCGTGCCAAAGTCTGCGGGCGCAGGCCTCTTCTTCCTGGCATTCGATGGGTGCCCGTCGTCCACTTCACAGCGTCAGTACAGGTCCCGGACGTTCTGGTCAGGCAGAGACTTTGTGTTGACCCGCGAATGCAGTGCATAGGGATCTATCTGAACGCGCGCCTGATCGGGCGCCGCTGCGGTCGCGTGGGGCGCTGGGCGTATTGTGAAAGCGGCTATGACAAGTACGACTGCGATGGCAGTTACGGCTAGTACACGCATGATTACCTCCATTGCTCTGGGATCATGTTTGACCGGCGGTGAGGTCAGGAATGTTGCGACTTTCCGAGTTACCCGTGCTGCGGCCCGATCGATCTGCTCAAAATCCGGTCGGACAAGAGCCCCGAGATCGGTCAGTCGGACAGTCGTGTTGTTTCGTTCGAACAGGCGATCGCCGAATTCCTGCTCCAGCTGCTGGATTGCCCGCGTGAGCGAGGGCTGGGCCACACCGCAGCGTTTGGCCGCGCGCGTAAAATTGTGCTCCTCGCAGAGAGCGAGAAAATAGGAAACCTGATGCATTTTCACCGGCATGGTCTCAGCACTATCGAGCTGCAAGGTTTATCGCGTCCGGAATGAAGGGCGACGTGATCGCAACTCCGAGTGCCAGGGCGTAGAAGACGAGCCAGATTGTTGCGACGGCGCTGTCGGCTCGACTTTCGCTTTCTCGCTGACCGGCGGTCCTGCGTTCCCGCATGGTAACCTCCATTGCGGACTCCGGTAGCATGCGTTCGTTCTTACGACGGTGAACTAGCTCACATTGTGCTGATACAGTTTTGGAATGCGAGCGAGCTCAGATGAAGAAATAAAGGCCGCTTTGCGGAGGGAAGGATAGAATTACTGACGAAACCTCATTTTTTTGGCGATTTGTTTTTAGCCTTTTCGGGCAATATGCTGCCGCGCCGTGCGATTTTGTCGTATTGTAAGGTTTGCCGGAAACTTGTTTGGTGGAAACGAATATGGGAGCAGTTGGCCAAAATCACCTTTTCGACAAGCAGGCATTGCTTCGCGCCCACCCATTTTTCAGGGATTTGGGCGATACCATCATTGACCGCCTCGCGCCCCGCGTCATATCGACCAAAATCAAAAGAGGCGCTGTCATATTTAGAAAAGGGGATATCGGCTCGAAGCTTTATGCCGTTCGCGCTGGTGCGGTGCGGATCAGCACCCCGTCAGAAGAGGGAAAGGACGCGATATTCAACCTGGTGGTCCCCGGCGAGCTTTTCGGCGAAATAGCTTTTCTCGATGGTGGGCAACGGACCGCAGACGCCGTTGCAATCGATAACTGCGAATTGATGGTCATCGAGCGCAGAGATTTCATTCCTCTCATCCGGGATAATCCCGAAGTTGCGATCAGATTGATCACGATTCTTTGCGGCCGTCTGCGCAGAACGAGCGAGCAAGTCGAAGATATTGTCTTTCTCGGCTTGTCGAGCCGTCTCGCCAAGGTTCTGCTGCATCTTTATCAGCCGTCAGCTACGGCCGTGCCATCCAAAAAGATTCAGGTGACCCAGCGGGAAATCAGCCAAATGATCGGCGTTTCGCGCGAAAGTGCGAACAAGCAATTGCAGGAGTGGCAACGAAAGAAATGGTTGAAGCTTGAGCGCGGCGGCCTGGTGATTTTTTCACCTCAGGCTCTGCGCGACCTCGTCTCGAAAAACATGGATTGAGGCAACTTCGTCCGCCTCTGGATGCCCCACTTTTATTGGCGCGGATCAATGAAAGTGAGAGGCCGGG
>Ga0097621_100003904_pt1 | contig 10336 bp, 9 predicted proteins | sample KBSMisM72_FD_73165 | JGI IMG/M metagenome (GOLD analysis project Ga0097621, IMG submission 73165) | Miscanthus rhizosphere microbial communities from Kellogg Biological Station, Michigan, USA - KBS Miscanthus M7-2 (version 2) (version 2) | ecosystem: Host-associated > Plants > Roots >... | reverse complement strand
TTTTTTCTTGACAGCCCTTTCATAGAACCGCTCCGTGTACTGACCCGATCCAAGCATGCCTGCAAAATCTCGACGCAGTATGTTCGGCAAAGTACAGACAGGGGGGGGTATGGTTAAAAACTCCGCTATATGCGTGAAACCAAATCGCCCAGGTAGATGTGGTTTTCACTGTTTTTAGCAGCCCAGTCTCCTAATGCGTGGCTGACTCCGCATCGCAGCACGTTATTCGCCCTGTCATAGTCATACTCAGTAAAAGCCAGGCTCAAGTCGATCTGCATATTGGCTGGCGCGGTCGATGAGTAGCCGCAGTATTGATGACCGCCAGTGCGCAGAGCGATCTTCATCCCGAGATCGCGACACAGTCCCATTGCCTTCTGAATATCGTCTTCATTAGCAGCATACAAAATGATGCGCGGGGAAACTTCTGCTTCTTCGAATGACGTGGTTGCGTACTGCAGTCTCTTCTGCGGGTATTCAGCGTCTCCGATAATGAACCACTGACCTTTGAACGCCAACTTCGTCGCCTTTGCTCTTAGAGCTTCCAGTTCCTTCTTATGCTCTGCGACCTATTCTTTGATGAAGTCTGAAGTGTGAGAAATGTGTACTTCTATTTTGCCGGGGGCCATTTTGCTTCTCCTTGTTATTTCCGTCTTTCACCGGGCGTAGTGAAAGCAGGATTGAGTGTAGTGTCGGGTCTGAACCGCTCTGGCAGCTATTCAGAGCGGTTCAGACTTGTGAGTTGTTTATTGCCTGCCTGGTGGTGGCACGTTAACAAGCGATCCGAATAATCCGTGTTCCTCTTCGGCTGGTCCAGCAGTGAAGAATAGCGTATTCGCCGGCCCGTTGGCGCTGCTGCCGTGACCGAATTGAAGTGCCCAAAGGCCATCGATCTTGACCGGCTTTCCTGACGCGGAATGAAGTAGTCCGACAGCTTCGAACTCTCCGGCAAGCGTGAGCTGGTTCGGATCGAACGCATGAATGCGTCCATCACCGAAGTTACCGATGAGTAGATCGCCGCTGAATCTGCCAAAGTTGTCAGGCGCTAACGCGAGGCCCCAGGGAGAGTTGAGTTCGCCGGCCGAAGCAACGCGCCGGATCAAATTCCCCGAAGTATCATACGCATCGACATAACCGTTCCCTGGACCAGCCACATCGTCTTTCTGATCTTCATCCTGCAATGCATATGTCACATAGATCGTGCCGTTGATGTTCTGAATTCCAAAGGGCGCAAATCCAGCCGGGAGATTTGGATCCGTAAAAGCTCCCGGAATCGTGACGGCATGGAATGCACTATCGAAGATGTCGACTTTCGCGTCGTGGAAATCGGTTGCGTAAAGGAATTGGCCCGCGGTCGCACTGTCAATGGCGAGTCCTTTATAGATCGCACCATGCGCTGGAGCGGATGCATTCGGGACTACCGTAACAATCGGCGCGCCTTTGAATGCTGAAAGCGTGCCATCCTCGCTCGAGAAGATGAATCGGGCGGGTGCCGGTGAACCGACCCCATTGTTCACAACGAAGCCTGTGCCGCCGTTGAAGACTAGTCCGGTCGGATTACCCTGCGCGCCGCCGGCGCCCGGAACTGTGAACTCCGCTACGATTGTATCGGTGCCGACATTGTACAAAGTGGTCTTTCCTGATCCGTTGTCGGCAATCCACCAGGGTGTTGTCGGACCTGAGACCAGTCCCCAGGCATTGACGAGATTGGAATCGAGGTGGTCCGCAGGCACGAAGCCATCGGATATGAGATTGTGCTGGAGATAAAATTGCGACGGACCAGGAGCCGACGAAGCAGTTACAAGCGTTCTTTGACCGCCACAGACAACGGCTATCACTGTCACTATGATTACGCTAACAATCGTCACGATGAATTTCGATCTATTTCTCATTGAGTTGCACTCCCTTCCCAGGTGATCGCCAACGCAGACGTATGACGGGGGAAAGTTTTGGAGAGTCGTTTGTAGTGGAGAACCGGATCGAACGTATTCCCGTTTGACGATCATTGTCAAGAGTTCGACTTCGCAGCTATTGACAACGAACGCGCAATCGTGTGGTGGGGAAAGCAGATTTGAACCCAACTCCCCTTCACTCATTTTTCAGATTTTTGCTTGACTGGTTGCTGAACGTGACATAAAGTCGCGCCGCCCTGCAGCACCGAGTGTTAGAGACTTTTCTCCTTACGCGCCTCCAAGGCGTAAACATTCAAACTCACTCTAAGAGGTCAAAACATGCTCACCGACCTTAAATTGGGAATTTTTATCGGATCGACTAGAAAAGATTTAATCAATGCAAGGCGAGTAGTAATTGATGCCGTTTTGTCCGCCGGCCATATTCCGAGCGGAATGGAACTTTGGGCGGCAGGACACATCCCAACGGTAGAGGCTATCGAAAAGCACCTCAATCTTTGTGATGTTCACATAATTATCCTTGGAGCACGCTATGGCAGTGTCGTTAAAGACGAACTGAGTTTTATCGAATGGGAATATGCTCGGTCAAAAAAGCAGAAGAGGCCCATTATAGCTTTTCTTTTGGAACAAAAAGCTTTTAATAAATCCATTAAGACTCAGCCGGAGCCGATCAGAGAGAAACTAAAAAGATTCAGGAATGAACTTGAAAGTAATGCTTTGTGCCGATACTTCACCCCTAACAATGTCCAGGCTATCGGAATCGATTGCATAAACTCGATAAACGAAGCCATAAACGCTGGTGATCTCAAAGACGATGCGGGTTGGATTCGCTCGCGCTCCAAACATGGCCAAAGGTTGCGTGAGATCGACAGGAATCCGTTTCTGAAAAGAATCCTTGACACGATATATGGATTCAGCACCTTAACTAAGCGCCTGGATAAAGAATCAGAAGCCAAACGAACCCTTGGTGAGGCTTTCTGGAATGTGATGTTCGGACGAATCAAACGCCACGGGTACTTCAATCTGTTTTTTGAATCGGGCTCGACCTTGGCATACATATCTCATGAGTTTGAAAAAATGCTTAGGCAATCAGAAGGAGACAGAACCAGCGAGACTAATAAATGGAAGATAACTACAAATAATGCCATGACGCTTTTGCAGTTTCTTCTTCACACTCATATTGATGTCATTCCTAAACCGGCTGGTGCACCTGAGGATTATTACGGCGCAATGTTCGATGATGTCTTACTCAAGAATCCGGAACCTCCTCCCCAAATTCCCAGAGCCCTTTTTAAGACAGAAAAGGAGGCAGTTGACAGAACTGTTACGACCTTACAACAAGACGGCGAAGACCGTCTGTACCTTGCAACCGCGTCTGGCCTCGATCTAAATCACCCTCAACGTGGTTTTCGGGGACCACACGTTGGCAGTCATCCCAATATGTTGTTCAAGCGCGCAATTTTCAAAAACGACAAACCCATAGTTCTGTTCCTTAATGCATCAAAGCTCCAACGGCCGTTCAAAATTGGACGCTGTTATCCGGTGTTCGATCGGAATTATACCTGGCAACAAGCTTGTCAGGAGTGTAAGTTAGCTATATGCATCGGCTATACGCTAAATGGCGAAGATCATGCTAATGCAGTACAGAGAAAGAGAAAAAAGTTGATACAGCAACTTGCATCTACGCTTCCGGGGTTTGACTTCAATTATGCGAAGTACGAAGGAGACTGTGGCGGAGCTTTCATTATTGCAAATGACAAATTTACAAAAATCTTTCCCAAGGAATAGAAGCCCCGCACCAGCTGTCCATGGCTATTGACAACCGCAATCATTAGGCATAGAAGTTCCTCTTACATTCTCGTTTATTCACCCCCGCATCAACGAGTCTTCCCTTCCCGCGCCTAATCACCTCCTAATCACCAAGGAGACTGCAATGAAGTCAGCACGCAAAATCCAATGCGGTATCGGACTAGTGTTTTTGTTGCTGTGCATGGCGCGCGTGGGCGCTGCACAAACCTGCAATCCGACGTGGGTGTCCACTTCGGTCTATACAGCCGGCATGACGGTGAGTCTTAACGGGATCAACTACACGGCAAACTTCTGGACGCAGGGTCAGAACCCTTCGACTAACAACGGTGGACCAGGCAGCGGTCAGCCATGGACCAGCAATGGATCGTGTAGCGGATCGGGTGGAGGTGGCGGCGGTGGCGGCTCATGCGCGCCGACCTGGAATTCAACCAGCGTTTACACCGGCGGTATGACGGCAAGTCTTAACGGCGTGAATTATCAGGCTAACTTCTGGACGCAAGGACAGAACCCTGCGACTAACAACGGTGGACCCGGCAGTGGCGCGCCGTGGACCATCATCGGAACCTGCAGTGCGTGCACTACCGTTCCCAGTGTACCTACTGGACTTCAAGCCTCAGGTACCACAAGTAACAGCACGAATCTGAGTTGGAACGCTTCGACTGTCGCAGTCAACTGCGTGTTGACCGGCTACACGGTTTTTAGAAACGGTGTTGCGGTCGGTACGACGAGCAGTCCTAACATGACAGTAAGCGGACTGTCGCCAGTAACAACTTACAGCTTTAGAGTGGCAGCCACAGACGCCGCGGGCAGCTCTGCACAGAGTACAGCGATCAATGTAACGACGCTGAGTGGTCCACCACCGCCACCGCCAGGGTCTAAAGTGTTCGCGCCTTACGTGGACATGGGCCTTACTGCTGATTGGCAACTGCTAACTATTCAACAGCAATCCGGAATCAAGGTCTTCACTCTCGGGTTCGTCGTCGGTAACGGCGGCTGCACGCCGACGTGGGGCGGCGTCGGAGCGACGGTAGCGAACGACACGCTGCCAAACGGCACAACAATACTCTCCCTCGTGCAGGGCGTACGTGCTGCCGGTGGCGACGTGATCATCTCGTTCGGCGGCGCTTCGGGAACGGAACTGGCGCTGGGATGCACCACGGTGTCGAGCCTTCAGGCTGCTTACCAGGCGGTGCTCAACAAGTACAGTGTAAACAGCAGTACACCGGTGCGACTCGACTTCGATATCGAAGGTGGAGCGACTACGGATCAGACTTCGATCAATCGTCGCAACCAGGCTTTGGTGGGACTGAAGAACGCGAATCCTGGCCTGGTGATTTCCTACACGCTGCCGGTTCTGCCAACAGGATTGGTAGCCAGTGGGGTGAATATTCTGAACAGTGTGAAAACTTCCGGACTCAACCTGAACGTAGTAAACATCATGGCCATGGACTACGGTTCGGCGAATGATAATGGAGGTCAGATGGGTCTCAGTGCGCAACAGGCGGCGACCAACACGCATAATCAGGTGGTGGCAGCTGGGTTGACCGCGAGTATCGGCGTGACTCCGATGATCGGAATCAACGACGTCAACACCGAGATCTTTCAACTGGCAGATGCGACATCGTTGCTGAACTTTGCGAATGCAAACAGCTACATCACGCGTCTCTCATATTGGTCTGTGGCGCGGGATAACGGCAGTTGCGCCAACCAGGGCTTTGCGTCGCCTTCGTGTAGCGGCATTTCGCAGAGCAACTGGGCGTTTGCGAATATCCTGAAGCCGTTCGGGCCGTGATCCGTTTCTTAGCCACGGATTTGCACGGATTGAATACTGATCCGCGCGAATCCGTGGCAAACTATTGCCATGAAACGTATATGGACAATCATCGGTGTAAGTAACGTCGCGAACAGTTTCAAATGGTATCAGTCACTCTTCGGCCAGGCTGAAACATCTCCGGCGCATGACGACTTTGGTCAGATCCTCGACGAGGATGGAACCGTGTTGCTCTGTGTTCACGAGTGGGGCGCGCATGACCATCCCCCCTTGACCAGTCCAGACATTGCGCAACCCGGCAACGGTCTTCTCTTGTTCTTCCGCATCGACGACTACGACGAGGCTCTAATCAGAGCCCGCGCCCTCGCTCCACGATTCGAAGAGGAACCCCACCTGAACCCAAGCACTCAAACCATGGAATTCTCCCTCCGGGATCCGGATGGATATTACGTCACCATCAGTAATTTAACTTGAAAGGACTCTCGATCATGAAGACTCTTCGTGTTGCGTTGATACTCACTCTATTAACAGCTGCTTCTGCGGTCAGCGCGCAAACAACGGCTCCGAACGCGAATGAAGCGGCCATAAAGCAAACCGCTTTGGATTACATTGAGGGCTGGTATGAAGGAAATGCGGAGCGGATGGAACGCGCGCTTCATCCGGAGTTGGCGAAGAGAATTGTGCGGACGAATCCGCAGAACAATCAAAGCCGGCTGGACCAGATGAGTGCGATGAGTCTTGTCATGGGAACGCGCAGAGGTGGGGGCAAAGATACGCCGAAAGAGCGACAGCAGAAGGACGTTACGATTCTCGATATTTATGAAAATGCCGCGAGTGTTAAGGTTGTCGCTTCCGATTGGATTGATTACTTGCACATGGCGAAATTCAACGGCCGTTGGGTGATTGTCAACGTCTTGTGGGAACTAAAACCCAAACCCTAACCGATAACCTCGGAACGTACTGTAGGGGCGGCCCTCCGTGGCCGCCCGTGGTTTTGATAGGTGTTCACGAAGCCGAAGCCGTCGCTTTCTTGAATCCGTGCCAAAACTACGGGCGGCCACGGAGGGCCGCCCCTACAGTACGTTCCGAATTGCTATTGGCGTTTCAACGTGCTGCGCAGGAGAAGCAAGCTGAGGATACTTCCCGCGATTATCCACGCGGGCGATATAGTTCTGATCGGGCGGAAATTTGCCTGGTCGTTCCTGATCTCAATGAAACCAACCGGCGTTACTTGCACTCCACCACCACCGCCTGCGCCATCCTCGTCTTTACGCTGACCAGCACCACCGCCGAATCCCCAACGCGCCTTGGCGACTGGAATGACTGTGACACCATCTCGTTCCACAGGCTCGCCAAATACGGTCGCGGCCTTCGCGACGGCGCCCAGTTTCTCAGCCATCGCGCTAATGAATCTGTCTGCTGAACTCGTTTTTTCTATTTCTTCCATGCATCAATCCCTGCCTCACGACTTGGAGGCTGCTCGAAGATCCGTTCGTTGTAATCGACATTGAGTTGAAAAACCGTTCGCTTGCCGTAAACCTTCTGCGGCATCTGAATACCGTTTATATCAGTATAATCCGCGAGCGGTACGCCTCCCGAATACTCTTTTCCAAATGACATCGTATGATAAATCACCTGCCGCGGAAGATGTGTCTCTCTGTCAAGTGCGAACGACACTTTATTATTTGCTCCACGAAATCCTTCGACAACGGTATGGACTATATCTACAGCGTGCCGGCCGACTTTCCCTCGCTCGACACTTAGAGGAATCGGCTTGACCCATCTGGTTTCCATTAAAAAGTCGAGTTGTTTTATGGTTATGGCGTCGATCCCACGGGGATCAAGGACCTGACTTGAAGCTTCGCCTCCCTTGCCATGACCGAAATAGGCCCAATGGAAGCCTTTCTCATAATTAACCACCGAGATATGGAAACCAAATATCGTTCCTGTCTGATCAGACCATTCCCATGATTTATCGGGAAACACAAAAAGAGCTTCCATATCGTTCGGTACTCGCCTTAAGTTCCACCACGCTTTGTCGCGAATTGAAAACTGCAAATTGGTAATTGAATACAGGCGCTCGCGCCCGCCTTTTGCGGCAATCGCTTGCTCCCATAACCGTTCCGCTTCTTCCCGGTTGAGCTCCAAATCAACAATTGGTTTCGTTTGGCCGGCCGACACATCGGCGCGCACTACGATAAGAATAAGAAAAAGAGATAAGGCTGAAAATAAACGCATGATCATCTCCCACGTTAGAGTCGAGGGCGACTCAGTGGCAATTCGAATGCCTTATCTTGAATGAAAAATGGCTTGTTTTATCTCGGTCGAATAACAGTAGGGTGGAGTAAAAATACTGGAAGTGGATTGATTTACTGTCAGTGGTGAAGCACACAAGAAAAGGACGAGATGCGAAAATTCTTCTTTCACACCTCGTCGATCCATTCACGTCAATATTAAGCCACTGAAATTTTCAGCGCCGTCCATGTACCATCCTCGCCTTTCTTAGCTTCGACTGTAACATTGTCGTTAGCTTTCACATCGGCAAGGGTTGCATCCTTTCCACTCTTCGTAACTTTCGTTTCACTTGTGACGGCAACGGTAGTTTCAGCCTTTGCGCTATCAACGATCGTTAAAGCCGAATCAGTAACTGCCGATACTGTTCCGTTGATGGTACTTGTCTGCGTCTTTTCTGCCTTCTTCTGCGAATCCTTCGCCGGCGTTGCCGGCTCCTGCTGTGCTACAACAATGCCTGCTAAAAGCAGTCCCAGACAGAGCATCGCCGCACCGAGTGCCTTTGATACTTTGGTCATCTCTCTTCCCTTCCTTGATTGTATTTCTCTACCGTTACAGTTCACACAAAGCAGACTACAAGCCTGGCTGCGAGGACAGAACGCTTATGCAATAAGTAAACAATCAACCTCAGTGTGGTTGGTTATACCCAACATACGATAACGTTATGAAAGGATTGTGCGGTCTACAGCTGAGATATAGAGGCCTCCGAGGCGTGTTTCGCGTTTTAACTACCGTGGTCGGAATCGATGAGAAATTTGCTCAAGAACACCTTTTTCTGCCGCTTGTTTAATCTTCTCACAAATATCTACTAATACGGCGTTCACTTCTCCTGGAGGTAAAGAGTCCAATGGCTTGGATGGGTCATTCGCAGATTGGTATTTTTCGATCTCGGTCTCCTTATATAGTGAATGGCTTACCGCGACCCAGAGTATCGTGAGTCCCTCTTCTTCCGCAGCTTTTAGTAGCACAGGAAGTTCGTTTTCTACGATGAAATCCGATGCGAGGAAATGTGGACTAACCAGGAGAACCGCAACTCTGCTTGATCTCAGGGCTGTTCTGATGCTGTCTTGCCACTCAGCCCCCGGTTTGATCAAAGTATCATTCCAAATGGAAAGCCGCTGATTTCGACTGAGCGGACTCACCATAACAGTGATTCTGTTTAACCATTCGGAATCGTGATGACTGTAGCTAATGAACACTGAGTTATGTTCAATTGGAGATATACCGGCGACCAAACCCTCCGGATCGACCATCTCATAACTCATAGTGCATTGGATTCGTTTCTTATCATCAATAAATCTTTGAAGAGTTTCGAATGGGTAAGAGTTCGGTTTTTGAGACCGATGACACTCAATGCAGTTACATGGTATCTGCTTATCAAATTCTAAGCGGTTATACGATTTATGAATCTTCTCGAGTTCGTGAGTTACTATGGCAAGCAGGTACTTCTTATGCTTACCACTCACTCGAATTCTGATTTCCCGTCTTTCATAGTATTGAATAATTTCAGCCTTGGTTTGATCTTTATCGAGCACAACTCCACTACGCCATACGTGAGTTTGGTCTTCTATCCAGTCGTGCATTACTACGATCAACTTAAGAATTAATCCTTTTGGCATGAAAGCATAGCTGTACCGCAGGACAATATTGTCACTCTCATTCCACTCATATTCTGGTTGGTTCTCAGTTAATAACTGTGGCGCAATATACAAGTCACTGTTTGGCACTTGGTAGCAAAGTTGGAAACGATTCATCAATTGGATCAATTCATCGCGCATGTCGGCGTATCTAGGCTCAGACCAAATGTGGGCCAAGTCACGCTTATCAAAACGTCCGAGGTTTTTGATCACAGTTTCATTGTCGAGAACCTTGTATACCGCATCAGTCGCCCATTCGGGCTTGAGAACTATAGTTTTCTTGAGCAGTGGCTCTTGCTGAAAGTGCAGACACACACCAAGATCATGCAAATAACCGCTTAGCTGAAGCTTGTCTTTGAGTTCTGTAAAGCCATTCTGGTCGCAAATCTGAAAGTATTCGTTTACATCGATGTAGTCTCTCGCATCTGTTTCCAGACGTTCCCGCACGGCAACCCACTTCTTGGGTAACGGTGTACCTATGTGGGGAAGATGAGTAATGTGATGTTTCAATGCTTCGATCACTTGATCGAGGCCTCGATTATCAGCCAGATTGGTGCCAAGTATTTCTGCGAGGTTCGGAAAGTCAATGCGTAGCTGTCGCTCATTGAGCTCACGGTGTCGATTGTTCTTCTCATTCTTGATAATGAGTAGGGGACTTTTGTTACTCACCAACTCAACAATCCCGAGCCAGTAATAAAAATCCGTATCTTCCTTGCGAGTGTCAGCAACTAATGCATACACCGATCGCTGGGTAAGAAAGAATTGGTGAGTAGCATGGTAAATCTCCTGGCCACCAAAATCCCAAATGTTGACGCGAAACGTTTCATTACCCTCCTGTAACTTCCACGGAGTGATCTCTATACCTCGCGTACTGTCCTCTTCGTGAAGTTTGTATGCAGGATTCTCAATCTTCTTGGCGA
>Ga0097621_100003903_pt1 | contig 10337 bp, 11 predicted proteins | sample KBSMisM72_FD_73165 | JGI IMG/M metagenome (GOLD analysis project Ga0097621, IMG submission 73165) | Miscanthus rhizosphere microbial communities from Kellogg Biological Station, Michigan, USA - KBS Miscanthus M7-2 (version 2) (version 2) | ecosystem: Host-associated > Plants > Roots >... | reverse complement strand
AGTGGGACGCAGCCAATCTCCGGCGCGCCGCAATCGCAGGCGTCGGCTTCGGCGTCGTCTGGCTCGCCGTAGACGCCATCAAGCTGTACCAAGCCGGCGCATCGCTCGGCCTGCAGGCGGCATCGCTCGCCGGCCAGATGTGCGTCGCCCCGGCGGAGCTCGTGCCGCGCGCAGCCACCGTGTTCACGCAGGCGCTGCCGGTTCTGTACGGCGGCACGTTCACGCGCCTGCTGGACTTCCGGATGAACACGCCGGTCACCGACGGCTCAGCCGCTGTCGGCTGGATGCTGGCCGTCGTGCTCGGCGGCATGGTCGCGCGCCTCGCGTGGTCGTGGTACCGGCAACCACGGCTCGCCGCCGGCGAGGCGTTCTTCGTTTACCTCGGTCTCGTCGGCGCCTTCACCGCCGCCGCGTATCCGCTGTCGTGCAACATCATTCCCGGGCAGCCGCCGCTGCTCCGCTACATCCTGCTGGGCCTGTTGCTGCCCATCGGGTGTTTCGGGGCGTTCATGTCCCGAGAACGATCGCGCCTGCTTCGCGTCGCCGTGCCGGCCGTGTTCGCGCTGTGGAGCGCCGTCAACCTCGCCGGCAACGCCAGGCTGTTGAGGACGTCGGTCGGCGAGCCGCCGTCGAACGAACACCGCGAGATCGCCGACTACCTCGTGAACCACCAGATCCGCTACGCGCGCGCCATCTATTGGGACGCGTACGCGATCGACTTCCTGTCGCGCGAACGGGTGATCGTGGCATCGGTCGACCTCGTCAGGATTCCCGATTATCAGCGGCGCGTGGACGAGAACGACGCGCACGCCTACAACCTGCCGCGCATTCCGTGCACAGGCGGACCGCAGGTCGCGTCCTGGTGCGTCCAGCCTCCGCGGTAGTGAACAACCGGCTATTCGTGGCGCTTGTACATCACGAAGGCACGAAGCGTGATCTTCGTGACCTTCGTGTCTTCGTGACAAACGCGATAGAATCCGGAGGCAAAACGGCACATGGCGACCCGACCGACCTGGCGCGATGTTCGCGCCTTCCTGTGGTCCGAAAAGGACTTCGCGCTGGCGGCGGTCGCCGTCGTGCTGGTCCTGCTCGCGTTCCTGCTGGTGTCGTTCGAGGGCCGGGGGGTCGGTCCCTTCGTCTACGCCCGGTTCTAGGCAGCCCGCTTCCCTGACGTGTTCATCGAACCGCGATTCGTTGTACTGGTGGCCCTGTGCTGGATCACGCTGTCCATCGCGCCGGCACGATTCCGCTCGCACACGCTGGCGGTGTTTGGTGTCGCGTTCTACGCGCTGTTCGCGCCGCAGGCGCTCTGGCTGGTCGCCGGCCTGACACTGGTGGCGTTTGCCTGCGTGGGACGGCGCGCCAAGTGGGCCGGCATTGCCCTGGTCGTCGGCCTGCTCGCGTACTACAAGCGGCCTGTGGGCCTGATGGCGGCCGGCGGCGCGGGAATCGGCCCTCTCGCCGACAGCCCCCTCGTGCCGCTCGGCCTTTCGTATCTGGCCCTCGAGCTGATTCACTACATGGTGGAGCGCAGCCGGGGCCGCATCAAGGACCGCTCCCTGCCGAACCTGGCGGCCTTCGTCGTTTTCTTCCCGTGCCGCGTCGCCGGTCCCATCAAGCGGTACGGCGACTTCACCGCCTCGGTCGCTCAGGCGAACGGATCGTCCAGAGACGTCTACATCGGCTGCTACCGCATCCTCGCGGGTCTCTTCAAGAAAGTCGTGCTGGCCGACCTGCTGAACGGCGTGGCCGCGACGGCCGACGCCGCGACGACGCCGGAGGTGGCGTGGAAGGCCATGGCGGCGTACTCGCTCGCGCTGTACATGGACTTCAGCGCCTACTCGGATTTCGCGATCGGCGTGTCGCGCGTGATGGGCATCCGCGTGCCCGAGAACTTCAACTGGCCGTATCTGAGCACGAACATCCAGGACTTCTGGAACCGCTGGCACATGAGCCTGTCCACCTGGGTTCGCGACTATGTGTTCTCGACCGTCGGCCGCCAGCTGTTCAAGACACCGCTGCGGCACCGCCCCGGCGTGATCGCGACGGCAAGCTACTTCGCGACGTTTCTCGTGGTCGGCGCGTGGCACGGCCTGGCGATCAACTTCCTCGTGTGGGGCGCGTATCACGGCGTGCTCGTGACGCTGTTCCATTTCTACAAAGCGTGGCTTCCCGACTCCGTGGCGGCGAGCCGCATCTATCAATCGCGCGTGGTCTCCGCGGGCGGGGTCGTCCTCACCTTCGCGCTGGTTACGATAGGATTGGTGTTTTTCCGGATGGACGTGCCGCACGCCGTCCGGACCCTGCGGCTGATGCTGTTCATGTAACGCGGGCCGCCCTGCGGGATCGACCACAAACCCATGAGTGCAACCGACGATCGCATCCGGACGTTCATCGAGACGAAGTTCAAGCCCAGGGCGGGCGGACGCCAGTTCGACGACGACACACCGCTGTTCACGAGCGGGATCGTCGATTCGTTCGGCGTCCTCGAGCTGATCGCGTTTCTCGAGGACGCCTTCGCCATCGACATCGACGTGAACCGCTTCGAAGTTCGGGACTTCGACACGGTCCGCAAGGTCGCGAGCCTGGTCGCGACGATCTCGGGCGCGCCCGGAGGCCACTGATGGATCGGTACGATCTGGTGCTGGGGATGGCCCAGACGAACTACCTGGGCCTCGCGGAGCACCTTCTGCTGATGCAGGCCGGGCACTGCCACTGGAGTTCGCTCGCCCGAGCCGTGAACACGCCCATGTCCGCGCTGCGCACGGTGGGCGGCCAGGAGATCTACGCCACGTTCTACTACATCGAAGAACGATTCCCGGACCATGCGCTGCCGAACACCTTTCAGCTCGACGACAGCCTGGCGTTCGCGGTCTTCCTGAGGGGCTTCAAGGGCATCGCGGTCGAAAGCGAAACGGTGTTCGATCGCGTGGCGCGTCTCGAAGACTGGCTGGCCACGGCTCCGACGCGGATCTCGACGCCTGACAAGATGACTTTTCCCTACGTCCGGATGGCGACGATCTTCATCACGCCGGAGGGCGGGAACAGCCGGCTGAAGGTGGCGAGCCCGGCCGGCGTGGATTTTTCTGGCCTGCCGCTGCTGCCGAACGACGAGAACCCGTACCAGATGACGAGGCAGGCGAAAGAAACGCTGGATCTCGGCCTGCTCGAAGGCTGGACCGAGGACCGCGATCACGCGAGCCAGGACGTGATCCACGCGATCGACATCGATCGCGACACCAACGGTGCCGGCATCGTCTACTTCGCGAACTACGTGGCGTTCATGAACCGCGCGGAGCGTGAAACCATCGATCCGATGCCGCCGGCACCCGCCGCCGGGCCGAAGGCCGTGCGCGTCATCCAGCAGCGGCGCATCGCGTACTTCGGGAACGCGTCGACGAGCGACCGCATCCACACGCGCGTGCGTGTGTTCCGGCGCGAGACGGAAGCGGCGAAGATCGCCTTCCGCTACGAGATGAGGCGCGAAGAGGACGGGGAGCTCATCTGCCTCTCGGAAGCGATCAAGGTGCTCTGCGCTCCGCCCGTACGCGCGACGGCGCATGGTGGCTGACGCGCTGCGGATCGTCTTCCGGACTCTCGTGATCGCGGCCGCGATCGCCGGCGCGGAGCATATCGCGCGCCTGGCGTACCGAACAGCGGCCTCGAGCGGCAACGCCGGAGACTTCATCGGCCGGCACGCGCACGGCCCCGAGATTCAGGTCAACCGCCTCGGGTTCCGGGATCGGGAGATACCCGGCAAGCAGCAAGAGCGCTACCGGATTGCGGTCGTGGGCGATTCGATCACATGGGGCCAGGGCCTGGCCGCGGGCGAGCGGTTCTCCGACCGGCTCGGCGAGTCGCTCGGTCCCCGCTACGAAGTGTTCAACTTCGGCGAGCCCGGCGCGCACGATCACATGGAGCAGCTGGCGAAGTCCCTGTCCGTGTCGCCGGACTTCGTCCTGCTGCAGCTGTACCTGACGGCGTTCGAGACGGAGGACATGGAACGCCCCCGTCCTCGTCCCCTGCTGCCGGAACCGCTCGACCGCCGCCTCGAGCCCGCCTCGATGCTCTACGACCTGCTCGGCATCCAGTGGACCCGGCTGCAGCAGGAGCTCGGCCTCGTCGAGAGCTACGAGCATTACCTCACGCGCCATCTCAGCGATCCGAATTCACCGAATTCCCGGACGGCCTTCGGCCTGTTGCGCGAGTTCATCCGCCGCGCGCGCCGCACCGGCGTGCCCACCGGCATCGTGCTGTTCCCCGCGACGGACGCGATGGGCCCGAACGGCTCGGGGTACCCGTTCGCGTTTCTCCACGAACGCGTGGCCGCGCTGTGCGCCGAGGAGCAGATCCCGTGCCTCGACCTGCTGCCCGCGTTCTCCAAAGTGAAGGACCCGCGTACGATGTGGGTGAGCCCGTTCGACGCGCACCCGAACGCCGAGACGAACCGGCGCGCGGCGTACGAGATGCTCGTCCGGTTCTCGCCGATCTGGCACCGTTAGCATCAGCCGTAGCGTCCGCCTTCAGGCGGACGTTCGACGGCCGGCCGGCTGAAGCCGGCCGCTACGAGGACGCGGGAACCGTACAAAGAAAAAGGCGGAAGCGGGGCACGCGCCCGCTTCCGCCTTGAAGTGCTCCCGAACGCGTCTACTTCGTCCGCCGGCCGTTCGCGAAGGTGAAGAAGCCGTTGCCGGAGTTCGACCACGGCACGAACGCCACGTTCGAGCGTTCCTTCACGTACGACCGGTCACCGGCGTCGTTGTTGCGGCAGTCGCCGGCGCACACGAACAACCCGACGGTCTCGCCTTCCTCCGGCTGGTAGCCCGTCATCGGTCCCCAGCGCGCGAAGTCGTAGAACCACTCGAAGTTCACGTGGCTGGGGACGCCCGACGCACCGAGATCGCGTTCGAACCAGAACTGGACCACCGCCGAGCAGTACCAGTGGCCCGCCTTGTTGATGCACATCCCGAGCGTGTACTCGAGGCTCCCGTCGCCGAAGGGCACGTCGGGCCAGCGGTTCGGCCCGGTCCGGCGATCGAAGTCCACCCAGAACGAATCGCCGAAGAACTGGACGCTCGTGATCTTCGCCGTCTCCGCCCAGTTGGCGAAGTCCTGCGGCGAACTGACGATCGTCGCCTGGTGCAGGTCGAACGGCTGGTACGAGAACGCCAGCACGCCCGAGACGGGCGACGAGACGCCGCTCGCGTTGTCGAAGGCCTGCACGCGCCAGTAGTACGTCCCGGCGCCGAGCGTGACGTTCGGCGACCACGACGTGGTTCCCGACTGTTCCGGAACGACCGCCGACGCGAGCGCGGGGCTGAACGCCGCCGTGTTGGACAGGTCGAACCGGTACGTGATCGCCGTGACCGGACCGGAACGCTGCACGTTGTTCGTGACCATGCTGATCGTGCCGGACACGGCGGCGCCCGATCCGGGCGATGCCAGCACGGGCGCCTGCAGGACGACCTCGGGGCCCACGTTGAAGCTGCGCGCCGCGGAGAAGAGGCCGACGGTGGTGCCGCTCGTGGCGCGCGCGCGCCAGAAGTACGTCTTCGCGCCCGCGAGTTTCGGGAGCGCGACGCTCGTGTTCGCGCCGGCGCCCTGCGCAATGCCCTCCTGGTTGAAGACGAGGCTGCCGAAGGCGGCATCGCCGGCGACCTGGAAGGTGTAGGTCGGGGTGGCGCCGGTCGTGGTGGCGTTCTTCACGACGAGCGTCAGCGGCTGCTCGGCGTACTTGAAGGCCTGGCCGTCGGTTGGCGTCAACGGCGCCGGGGCCGTCATCGACACGCCGGACAGCGCGTCGGTCACCACTCTCCCGGCCGAGTCTGCCTCGCTCGCGGCCTGCGATGCCGCGGACGCGGCTGCAGTCGATCCGGCCTTGGTGGCCGACGGGTTCGCCGGCGTGCTGCACGCGACGCTGGCGGCGATGAGTACGACCGTACTCATGACGATGGCTATCTGCTTCATGTGCTCCTACCGCGGGAAAAAATTAACGAACACCGGATGCTAGAAGTGGGTGCCGATACCGAACTGGATGCGATTCGTGTTCACGCCACCATCCGAGATGGAGACGTGTCCATACCGGTACGAGACGTCCGCGAACAACTGTCCAGTCAGGCCAATCCGGGCGCCGCCGCCGACGGTAAACAGAAATCCCCGCTCGCTGCCTTGCAGGTCGCCGCCGAGTTGGACGCCCATCGACGGGAGTTGGCCTGTGATGTCCGTACCGTTGACGAAGAACTTGGTTTCGCGCGTGATGCCCGCGCTGCCCAGACCGATGCCCGCGTACGGCTGATATTTCCCCGTCGTCGGAAACTTGTACCAGAACCCGATGTCGAAGTAATTGGTCGGCTGGCTCGCTTCAAACGTCGCGCCCTGCCCGAGGGACGCGGCGATCGTCGCTGCGGCGGCGTCCATCTCCGAGCTCTTCGTGTTCAACATCTTGCCGCCCTCGAAATAGATGTCGAACGTATTGGCACTGAACCCCGCTTCTCCACCGAACAGTCCCCCAACGGTCGAACCGACGGTAAAGCCGGACTGGAACTCGGCGTAAGGGCCGACCACCAGACCTTGCGCCCGGGCCGCCGAGGCCGTGCCGAGGGCCAGCATGGCGGCCACGACAAACGAAACCCTTCTCATGAACAAACCTCCGTTAGGTGGAGCAACCGATGAGTTGCTCCGTACAGACAAACGCAGGAACCGAGCGGAGGAGCTGGGGGGCCGTCCGCAAAGGCGCGAGGGATGCTCCGAAGGTACCTGACACTTGACGAGGCGTCAAGTGATCAAATAGACGGATTAGGCGAAAAGGTGGGGCTGGTCGCCTCTACGCGAGCCGGACGTTCTCCGCCCTCGGACCCTTCGGACCCTGGCCGCTCTCGAACGTGACCGCCTGGCCTTCGCGGAGGTCGTCGAACGCCATTCCCGAGCACGCCGACTGATGGAAGAAGTACTCGTTGCCGTCACCCGCCGCAATGAACCCGAAACCTTTGTCGCTGACCAGACGCTTGATCGTGCCTTTGATCGATGCCATGTCGCTCTCCCTGTAAGCGCCGGCTCGATGCCGGCGAGTCCCATTGTAGCGGGTCGCGCCTCACTTGCGGCGATCCCACGGCTTTCGGCCGTGGCCCGGCCCCCGGCCCTGCCCGGGGGGCCCGCCGGCCTGGCCCGCGGCCTGACCCGCCGGACGGCCGCCGGGACCTGACGCCCGCCTCAGCGCGTGCGCCCGGCGCTCGGCGTTGACACGGGCGCGCGCCCGCTCTTCGGCCTTCCGGGCCCGGATTTCCGCGATGCGCTGCGCATGCGGCACCTCGAGGCTGGCCGGACGCGACTCGTAGTCGAAGTCGGGAATCGTGACCCGCGGGAGCCGCTTGCCGATCGCCCGCTCGATATCGCGCAGGCTCCCCTCTTCTTCCGGCGACACCAGCGTGAACGCCGATCCCGTCAACTCGGCCCGTGCCGTGCGGCCGACGCGGTGAATGTAATCCTCGGCCACACCCGGCACGTCGAAGTTGATGACGTGCCCCAGCGCGGTCACGTCGATGCCGCGCGCGGCGATATCCGTGGCGACGAGCACCTTGTAGCGGCCGGACTTGAAACCCGCGAGCGCCGCGGTGCGCTGCGCCTGCGACCGGTTGCCGTGGATCCGTTCAACGGACACCTTGCGCTCGCCGAGATAACGCGCTAGCCGATCCGCGCGGTGCTTCGTCCGCGTGAACACCAGCGCGTCGCTGACTTCCCCGCCGAGCATCGCCAGGAGCAGCGGCGCCTTCAGCGCCTGGGCCACCGGGTACACCGCCTGCGTGATGCCGGTGGCGGGCGCCGATCGCCGTTCGATGTTGATCGTCACGGGGTCGCGCAGCATTTCCCGCGACAGCTCCGCGATCGGCCCCGGCATCGTCGCGCTGAAGAAGAGCGTCTGGCGGCGCTTCGGCAGGTGGCGCAGCACGCGCCGGATGTCGGGCAGGAACCCCATGTCGAGCATGCGGTCGGCTTCGTCCAGCACGAGGAACTCGAGGCCGTTGAGCCTCGCGTAGGGCGCGCGGAAATGATCCAGCAGACGGCCCGGCGTCGCGATGAGTACGTCCACGCCGCTGCGGAAGGCGTGTTCCTGCGGCCCCATGCCCACGCCGCCGAACACGGCCGCCGCGCTGAGCGGCGTGTGAACGGCGATGCTGTTCAGATCCTCGAGGATCTGCGCCGCGAGCTCGCGCGTCGGCGTCAGCACGAGCGCGCGCGTCGTGCCGCGCGGCTTCGCGATGAGCGCGCTCAAAATCGGCAGCAGGAACGCCGCGGTCTTGCCGCTGCCCGTCATCGCGCAGGCGAGCAGGTCGCGGCCCTCGACCGCCGGCGGAATGGCGTCGATCTGGATCGGGGTCGGCTTCACGAAACCGAGGTCTTTGACGCCTTTGAGGAGGTCGGGGTGGAGCTTGAATTGGCTGAACGGCACGGAGTCCTTATCTCGGGAGACGGAAGGATTCATTATGACCCATTTACCACGCTCCAAGATGACGAAAGCAGAGCTGTCGATTCGGGGCACGCGTCGTGCAGTTCCCATTGCATGTACCGGATTGGTCGGAGTCCATGGCTCTTCTGTCTCGCGATGCTGCCGGTTCTCGCGGAAAGTACTACCGCCGCGCTCGCGTCGTCACCCCCGGGGCGCGCGGCGCGATCGCGGTCAACTCGGTACGCGTCAGCTCCGCCGTGCGCGAACGCCGCACAATGGCAGATCAGGCTGAATCAGCACGGCTTCTCATCGGGTCAGATCGACGGCAGCCTCGGAGTCAGCACCAGGCGCGCGCTGGCCGCGTTCCAGGAAACGCGCGGCTTGGCGCCCACGGGTAAACCCGACTGCGCGGCGTGGCAGGCGCTCGACGAGGGTGGTGAAAAGCCGACACTCGTGCCGTACACCATCACGGCGGATGACGTGAAGGGCCCGTTCATCGAGCGTGTCCCGGCGGACATGGGAGCCGCCGCCAGACTTCCCGCGCTTGCGTACACGTCGCCGATCGAAGCGCTCGCCGAGCGATTTCAGGCCGCGCCGGCGCTCTTGAAGCGCCTCAACCCGCGCGCGCGGTTTGTCGCCGGCGAACGAATCACCGTGCCGGCGGTCACGCCCTTCGACGATGGCGCGAAGCCGCAACACGACCCCGCGGCCACGGATGTCTCCGTGCGTGTGTCTCGTGAAGAGTCGGCGCTGCGCGTGACGCGCCGGGACGGCACGCTCGTCTTCTTCGCCCCGGTTTCGAGCGGAAGCACGCACGATCCGCTGCCGCCGGGCAGCTGGAAGGTCACGTCGGTCACCTGGCGTCCCATGTTTCATTACAACCCGGATCTGTTCTGGGACGCGGATCCGAAAGACGACGCGGCCACGATCAAGGCGGGTCCGAACAACCCCGTCGGGGTCGTGTGGATCGGCCTCGACCTCGAACACTACGGCCTGCACGGCACGCCCGAGCCGGCGACCATCGGCGCGACGACCTCGCACGGCTGCGTGCGGCTCACCAACTGGGATGCCGCGCGCCTGGCAGCGCTCGTGAAGCCGGGCACACAGGTGGTGTTCGAATGAGAAGGCGCCGGCTGGGCTCACACCAGATCTCCGGGTCGGTGATCGCCGCGCTGATCATCGGCTGCTGCGTGGGAGCGCTGGCCGACTGGCAGTTGCGCGAGAACGGGCCGCCCCACCCGGTAAGGGCCGCCGCGCCGGCAATCGCGCCGGCCGAACCGGTGATTACCCGGGCGGCCCCGGCGCGGCGTTCTCCCCCAACGGCTGCCGCGGATCCGATCTCCACGCCGCCGGCGGATGTGCCCGCTGTCGAAGAGCTCGCGCGCCGCAACCTGCGTCTCCCCATCGACAGCATGGACCCCGAACCACTGAAGGGCGCGTTCGACGAACGGCGCAGCGGCGGCACGCGCGCGCACGAGGCCGTGGACATCCTCGCGCCGCGCAACACGCCCGTACGCGCCGTCGAGAACGGGACGATCGCCAGGCTGTTCTTGAGCAAGGCCGGCGGAAACACGATCTATCAGTTCGATCCCAGCGGCCGCTTCTGCTACTACTACGCGCACCTGGAGCGCTACGCGGATGGAATCCGTGAGGGGCAAAGCGTTTCGCGATCGGACATCATCGGCTATGTCGGCACGTCGGGCAACGCGCCGCCGAACACGCCCCACCTGCACTTTGCCATCTTCCAGCTGACGCCTGCACGTCACTGGTGGCAGGGCACGCCGATCGATCCCTATCCGGTGTTCATCGGCGCGGCGCGCTAGCGCTGGAACGCGTACGACACCTTCACGAACACCTGACGATCGAGCGGCGCGAGCCGCCGCGCCTGGTCGGC
>Ga0097621_100003898_pt1 | contig 10342 bp, 9 predicted proteins | sample KBSMisM72_FD_73165 | JGI IMG/M metagenome (GOLD analysis project Ga0097621, IMG submission 73165) | Miscanthus rhizosphere microbial communities from Kellogg Biological Station, Michigan, USA - KBS Miscanthus M7-2 (version 2) (version 2) | ecosystem: Host-associated > Plants > Roots >... | reverse complement strand
AGGATAGCGGAACACCACAACGTCTCCCCGTTGAATCGATTCCAACCGGTAGACGTATTTGTTGACGAAGATCCTCTCCTGATCGTCGAGCGAAGGCATCATGCTGGTGCCTTCGACTTTCACTGGCTGGTAAAGAAAAACAATGATGAACGCGGAGATGGCCAGCGAAATCATCAAGTCGCGCAACCATACCGAAAGAACCGGCAAGGTGCGGGAGGGAGCAGGAGCGGCTATCTTGTCTGGGCGCGGACGCGATTCCGCGGGACGAGCTTGTTCCGGCATACTGGCTTTCATTATAACGGTTTAACTTCCTGTGGTTGTAGATCGCCATCGGTCGTCAGTCTTTGGCGGTCGGACATCGTCCGTTAGGTGGTTCGACGGGTCGTGTTAAAGGCGGGGAGGCAAGCTCCGGCTTGGAACTGCATTCGTAACGCCCCCCGCAGCGCCTGAACTTTGATGGGCTGGGACCGCGATCGCAATCGCCGTCCGGTCGAGGTAGGCAGGGGTCCGAACCAGTGGATACTGCGTTTTCGCGAGTAACCTTATCTCTGGTTACTGTCAGGCTGGGGTTTCTCGAAGTAGCACAATCGGGCCATTCCCTCGATTTCCCAAAGACAGTAGTCTGTTTGTGAGCAGACTTCGGGGGAGGGCTGTTCGACGAGCGTCCCATGACTCTTTGAGTCTGGGACGTTTTCGTTTTTGGGGAGAAAATCACCACAGAGAACACGCAGAACGCGGAGGAAAACTACCTTGTCACCTCTGTGTCCTCCTTGTCCTCTGTGGTTGATTGCTTTGAACACTTGGGCTGTGATCTACGATAAAGTTAGCTGGTGAAAGTCGCGTTCATCATTGCGGTCTCGGTTCTGCTCACCCTGGCGCCAGGGATCGCCGCAAATCCCAGCCCCGACGTCCACGCCATCGCCCAGGCGGTGGATGACCGCTACAACCATCTGCGAACCTTGCAGGCCGAATTCACCGAGACTTACGAGGGCGCCGGCATTGAACGCTCCGAGTCCGGCTCGCTGTGGCTGAAGAAACCGGGCAAGATGCGTTGGGAGTACCGCACGCCGCGGGAGAAGCTCTTCCTTAGCGACGGCAAGGATGCCTGGTTTTACACCCCGGGAGATCGTCAGGTGCGGCGCACATCGGTCAAGAAGCTGGACGATCTACGCTCTCCCCTGGGATTCCTCCTCGGTAAGACCCGGCTGGAAAAGGAATTGGACGCCCTCGCGATGGCCCCCGATGTCACTCCCCTGACCCCGGGCAATACTGTCCTGCGCGGGGTACCGAGGGCTATGGCGGATCGGATCAATCAAGTTATCCTCGAAATTACGCCCGACTTTCACATTGCACGCATCCAATTTGAAGAGGCGGATGAATCCGTAACCGAGTACCGCTTCACCGAACAGAAGGAAAATGGGAAAATCGCCGACCAGCGCTTCCGGTTCAACCCTCCGCCCGGTGCTGAGATTATCGATGGCAATTTTGGACCATAGAAAATAAGTGCAGCATTTTCATGTTCGTACGCGTGGTTTTGAAAGAAGCGGATTGGCTTTAGCATTCTTACCAACGGAACCCCGAAGACACACTCGAAAGGGCATATTAACGCCGGTTTAATGCTTCTGAATGCTAGACTTGGGATTATTGGGTAGCAGGCCTAGAAATGGCTCAATTTCTGGTAAAGGTCGCGGATGATCGTGGTCACCTGGCCCAGCAGGTGGAACATGGTTACTCGGAAGCCGAAGTCCGCGAACGCTTTGTGCAGCAAGGTTACCTGGTTTACTGGGTGAAACCGCGGGGCCTGTTTTCAGGCGGCAAGCTGCAATTGAGCGGACGGAAGGTAAAGCAGAGCCAGTTTGTGATTTTTAACCAGCAGTTCCTGACCCTGATCAAGGCTGGACTGCCGATCCTGAACTCTCTGGACCTGCTGATCAAGCGGCAGAAAGACTCGAACCTGCAGTCCTTGCTGCAGAATGTTCGCGAGCGAGTGAAGAGCGGTGAACTGCTATCGGATTCTTTCGCCGCGCAAGGCGTGTTTCCGCGGATTTACACCACCACGCTGATGGCGGGCGAAAAGAGCGGCAACATGGAGGAGGTGCTTGGCCGGTATATCGCGTTTCAGCGACTGGCCCTGACCTTCAAGAAGAAGCTGGCTGTGTCTCTGGTATACCCGGCGCTTCTGGTGACGATGGTGCTGGTCATGCTTGTGTTTCTGGTGACCTACGTAGTTCCCGAATTTGCCAAGCTCTTTGAAAATCTTAATGCGCAATTGCCTACCATCACGATCATTATGCTGGCAGTGGGCACGCGGGCGCAGAAGTATGCTCCCATCATTGCGATCGCGATTGTGGTCATCGGCATTGCGTTCTGGCGCTGGAAGAGCACTGACAGCGGGGCCGAGCGCATTGACGCTTTTATCCTGAAAATGCCGGGTCTGGGCGATATCTGGCTGAAGTATCAGGTGGCGAATTTTTCCCGCATGCTTTCGACTCTGCTGGCGGGCGGTTTGCCCCTGGTGCCATCGCTCGAAACCGCAGGCGCTTCGATGAGCAGCCGGCGCATTTTGAATGGCATCTCGGAAGCTGCGGTCCGGGTGCGCGAGGGCCAGACGCTGTCCGGCAGCCTGGAGCAGCAGAAGATGTTTCCCGATCTCTCGGTGGAGATGATCGAAGTCGGAGAATCCACCGGAGCTTTGCCGGCCATGCTGAATTCCGTGGCTGAGTTTTATGAAGAGGACGTGCAGACCGCGCTGGGAGCGACCATGGCGCTGATCGAGCCAGTCATTCTCATCGTGATGGCGGTATTCGTGGGCGGAGTGTTGATTTCGCTTTACCTGCCGATCTTTTCTTTGGGCGCGAATATTCACTGATCGAACAAACATTCGATCGCAGGAAGTTTTTTAGCAATGGCGAAAATAGCGGAAAGCAAACCGATTGTCGCACACGCAGGAAACGGCGGAGCGCGCGTTGCGCCCGCTCCTCACGTGGACGACCTCGCCCGTGCCCAGGACATTGCACGCCGCTATCGCTGCGAGTTCATCGACCTGCACAACTTCCAGCTTCATCACGATTTGTTCAAGAAGATTCCCGTCGACCTGATGTTCCGTTATAACTTCGTCCCCCTGGAAGAGACCGAGGACGGGCGCCTGGCCATCGCGATCGCCGATCCCAGCCAGTTGATGATGATCGATGAGATCAGCCTGCTGCTGAGCAAGCGCATCCTTACCAAGGTTTCTACGCTGGCGCAGATCACCGAGATTCTCAAGAAAACAGAACAGTCGAAGCGGGTTCTGGAAGAAGCCAGTGAAGGCTTCACTCTGGCAGTGGTATCCGACGAAGAAGCCGGTGGCGCCGAAGACAGCATCTCCATCGACCGGCTGACCGCGCAAGGTGACATCAGCCCGATCATTCGCCTGGTGGATACCACGATCTTTACCGCTCTACAACGCCGGGCCAGTGACATTCACATCGAGACTCGCGACGATTCGGTGTGCATCAAGTTCCGCATCGACGGCGTGCTCACACAGGCCATGCCGCCTATCGGCAAAGAGCATCACTCCACCATCATTTCGCGTATCAAGGTGATGAGCGAGCTGGACATTTCCGAGCGCCGGGTTCCGCAGGACGGCCGCTTCCGGGTGAAGTACGGCAATCCCGAGCGCCCCATCGACTTCCGCGTTTCCATCATGCCCTCGATTCACGGCGAAGACGCTGTGCTCCGCGTTCTCGACAAGGAGTCGATGAGCGAGAAGTTTCACAAACTCGTCCTCGATGTCGTAGGCTTCGATCCCGACGATCTGAAGAAATTCCGGCGCTACATCGCCGAGCCTTACGGGATGGTGCTTGTAACGGGGCCGACCGGAAGCGGCAAGACGACGACGCTTTACGCTGCGGTCAGCGAGATCCGCACTGAAGAAGACAAGATCATCACCATCGAAGATCCGGTTGAATATCAGATTCGCGGCATCACCCAGATTCCGGTCAACGAGAAAAAGGGTCTGACATTTGCGCGTGGCCTGCGTTCAATTCTCCGCCACGATCCCGACAAGATCATGGTCGGCGAAATCCGCGACACCGAAACAGCACAGATCGCCATTCAGTCAGCGCTCACCGGACACTTGGTTTTCACCACGGTCCACGCCAACAACGTGGTCGATGTCATCGGCCGCTTCCTGAACATGGGTGTGGAGCCTTACAACTTTGTTTCCGCGTTGAATTGCATTCTGGCGCAACGACTGGTCCGGCTGATCTGCGAATCCTGCCGTACGGTGGTGCACTATCCATCCGAAGTGCTGGAAGCCAGCGGGCTCGATCCGGGACAGTGGTCGCAGGTTGCATTTTACGAAGGCCAGGGCTGCATCGAGTGCGCAGGCACCGGGTTCAGGGGACGGACGGCGATCCACGAACTGCTCGACCTCAGCGACCGCATCCGCGAGATGATCCTGGTCAAGAAGCCGACATCAGAAATACGTCGCGCCGCGCGCGAGGAAGGCATGCGCTTCCTGCGCGAGTCAGCCCTCGACAAGGTCCGGCTGGGCATGACCACGCTGAAGGAAATCAATAAAGTCACGTTCATCGAAAATATGCGGTAGGCAGTCGTCAGTCGTCGGTCTTCAGCAAATCCCTGATAGACGATTCCGTGGTTGGCTGACGACCGACGACTGACGACTGAACTGGTACAGTGCCCTTCCGGCTATTGCAATTCAAGGCTCAACCGCGTTTTACTTGTAGGATCACTTCATACTCATGAGTCGTGTACCTAATTCCGGATCCAGGCCGAAGCTGGCCTGCGAAATCTCTGCCGACCGCGTATTGGTGGGCCGGGTTTCGGAAAACGGCGGCCATGTATTGGAAGCGTGCGCGTCGAGCGATCTGGCCTCGGGTACTGTCGTCCCTGACCTCATCGAAATGAACCTGCGACAACCCGAATTGGTCTATGAAGCGATTCGCGACACCCTGGGCAGTATCGGCGGACGTTCTCGTGATGTGATTGCAGTGTTGCCGGACGCCGCGGTGCGCGTAGTCCTGCTTGACTTCGAGACTTTGCCCTCCAAACGGGACGAGGTCGAGGGCGTGGTCCGCTTCCGGCTTAAGAAATCGTTACCGTTTGACGTGGACAAAGCCAAAGTCTCCTATCATGTGCAGCCCACCAGAACTGGTGTGCGGGTAATTGCGGCGGTAGCGCTGGCCAATGTGGTCGAGGATTATGAAGCAGTGTTTCGCCAGGCAGGTTACCAACCCGGAGTCGTGATGCCATCCATGCTGGCTGCCCTGGGCGCGGCGAACGCGCCGCAGCCTGCGCTGGTGATCAAGGTAGATGCACGCACCACCAGCATTGCAATCCTGGACGGGCAGCAACTTTTGCTGTTTCGCACTCTGGAAAACACTCGTGGCGTGAACATCAGCGGAGAACAACTGGCGGAAGAGGTTTATCCGTCGGTAGTATTCTTTCAGGACACATATCAACTCAATATCGGCCAGATTTTTGTGGCCGGGCTGCCCGAATCTGGCGGCGCTTTCCCTGCTCTGCGCGCTCAGACTGGCGCTGAAGTCAGGGACCTGGTATCGCCGTCACAACTGGGTGGCAGCGTAGGTTCGATTCCCCAGTGGAGAATGGCCGGAGTCGTAGGAGCATTGCTTTCCTGAAATGCGCATTGACATCAATCTCGCCAGCCATCCTTACGAAGACGCAGGCCCGTTGTGGCTGCGTTGGGGCGGAGCCTTGGCTGCGGTTGCTGTTCTGACGTTGATCCTGCTGTACAGTGCGCTCTCGGGATGGGCTTCCGCGCGTAGCGATCGCAATCTGATTGAGCAGCGGGAACAACAGATTGCCGCGCGCGACCAGCAGAAAGTAAAAGCCGAAGAGACCCTGAACCTGCCAGCCAATCGCGGTACCCGCGACCGCGCCCAGTTTCTGAACGATCTGTTCCTGCGTAAAGCGTTTTCCTGGACGAAACTGTTCGAAGACATGGAGCGGGTCATGCCTCCCCGGCTGCACGTGGTTTCGATTCGTCCCGAAAGAACTTTGGACAACCAGTTGGAAATCAAGATCGTGGTCGCCGGGGAATCGCGCGACCGCGCCATCGAGTTAGTGAAAAAGATGGAAACCTCACAACGGTTTCAGCAAACCCAAATCGAGCAGGAATCGAGCGGCACTGGCCAGACACCCGGCGACAATGTGCAATTCGACATCAGCACCATGTACGTGCCGGACATCGACACCGAGAAGCGGGGTGCTCAATGATGCCCGACGCTCTGGCGATGCGGAACAAGATAAAGATTGCCATTGCAGCGTTGCTGGTGGTGGATATCATCGCCGTGGTTCTCCTGTTTTCCCCGCTGGTTGGGTCCGAGAGGTCTCGTCGCGAGCAACTCGACCTGTTATGGCAGGAGTTGCAACGCAAAACCCACGAGGCTGAGCCACTCAAAAACGTAGACAAGAAAATCGCGGTCGCGAGCCAGCAGGTTGACGAATTTTATAAAAACCGCCTGCCAACACAAGACTCCGCAATTTACGATGAACTGGGCAAGGTGGCGAAGCAGAGTGGAGTAAAGATCGGCCAGATCCGCTCTAAAGGAAAAGACTCGGACGCGGTCGGTCTCCGACCGGTGGAGATTCAGGCAGATTTTTCCGGCGATTATCTGCAACTGGTCAAGTTCATCAACTCACTGGAGCGCGATCCTCTTTTCTTTATTATTGACAGTGTGGAACTGGGTGGCGAGCAGGGCGGCGTGGTCAAGCTGCAATTAAAACTGGAAACCTACCAGAAGGCGAGCATCTGATGCAGTTGGGAACGGAAGACCGGAAGAAAACGATTGCAGCCGTCGCACTGGCCGTACTGGCCCTGGTGCTGGTAGCGATGCGTTTTATTCCCGGTTCCCCCGCATCCGCCAAAGCCCCGACTCCGGCCGTGGTGCCCGAGGTGGCATCCCGCCCGGTCGCTCCTGCACGGACCACGGGCACCAGAGCCGGAGCAAAGAAAAAAGCTCTCAGCACCGCACCCCGCTCACTCGATCCGACGCTTCGCTATGACTGGCTCAAGGCCAGCGAAGACACCAAGTACTCAGGCACGGGACGAAACATCTTCCGCGCGGAAGTCGAGATTCCTAAACCGATCGTGTCGGTCATGAAAAAGCCGGTGGTTCAGGTGCCTCAGGGACCGCCTCCGCCGCCGCCCATCAACCTCAAGTTTTTCGGCTTCGCCAACAAACCCGGAGAAGCCAAAAAGATCTTCCTGTCGCAGGGAGAGGATGTGTTCATTGCCGGGGAAGGCGACATCATCGATCGCCGTTACAGGATTCTCCACATCACTCCGGTCTCGGTTGAAGTCGAAGATGTGCTGAACAATAACCGGCAGAGTATTCCGCTGACGCCAGGCTAAGACCGTCGTTGGTCCTTGGTCCTTGGTCGTTGGCCAAAGACGAACGGCCAAAGCCAACGACCAACGGCCAACGACGCTTTTGAACTTTATGTCTTGCCATCCCCTGATTCCTAGTTCCCGCCGCCGTTCCGAGCAAGGCTACATCCTGCTCATGCTCATGTTGTTCATCACCCTGCTGGCGATCGCCGCTGCTGCCGTCGCTCCCACCATTGCTTTTCGGGTGAAGCGAGACCGGGAAGAAGAACTGATCCATCGCGGCACCCAATATTCGCGGGCGATCCGCCGCTACGTCAAGAAAACTGGCCGCTATCCCAGCCGCCTTGAAGATCTGGAAAATACCAACAACATACGATTCCTGCGCAAGCGCTACAAGGATCCTGTAACCGGAAAAGACTTCAAACTGCTGCACGTCGGAGAAGTGCAGATGACGAGCACGGCGGGAATCGCTGGAGCGGCAAGCCTTGTCGGCGGCGCCAACGGCGGGCCTGCCGGCGGCGCGGCCCTGGCAGCGGCAGGCGCCATGATGGCATCGGCCGCCGGGCAGTCCGTAATGGGAACGACCGTGGCTCCAACTCAAAATCTGAATTCGGATTCCTCATCCGATGCTGCCAGCGACGCCAACTCCGATAAGCCGGGCTCTGCCGACGACGCCAAGTCCAGTTCGGCTTCTCCAACCGGCGGAATTGGCAGCGGTCAGTTATCGAGCGCGGTGTTTGGCGGAGGACCAATTGTCGGCGTAGCCAGCATCAGCAAAGCTCCGACGATTCGCGAGTTCAATCACAAGAACCGCTACAACCAGTGGCAGTTCATCTACGACCCCAGCATGGACCGTGGCGGACTGATCACGACTCCTGCGCAGCCGCCGCTACAAACCGCCGCTCCTCTGCAACAGCAGAATTCGTCCAGTCCGAACTCATCCGGAACGTCAAGCTCGTTTGGAGGAATGCAGAGCAGTGGTGGATTGCAAAGCTCGCCAGTGCAGTCAACGCCGACTCAACAACAATAAACGGCGCCATCTCCAACTCCCATCCGACTACTTCTTCGCGTTCACTGCCTGCTCGATTTCAATCACTGCGACCCACTGGCCTTTACGGGACTGGTTATAAACCACGTCTCCGCCCAGGATCTGGGCGGCCACCGGCGGCGGAACGTCGACGTGATAGTCAAAGAACCGAGCTTTCCACTGCTGCCACAAGCGCCAATTTTCGAGCACGGGATGTGCGGGCTCGTATTTCGTCGAGAACACCAGAGCCACCTGAAAGTCAGTGCGCAGATCATTCGCGCGCGCATCGGCCGCCGACATCAGTTGCTCTGCCGCGAAATGCTCAATGCGGACGACTTGCATCGGCCGCGTGATGTAGCCCAGATACGGCCGCGTCAACTCATCGCTGGCCGGCCATGCGGTGAGAACGTGCGCCATCGGATAACGCGCCTCCAGAAACTCCTCCGCACCCTGATGCAACTGGATGTAGTCGCGATAGGCAAGATTATCTTCGGGAGCAAAGCCATAGGGCGGGTTGATAAACCACCCCAACACAAACATCAGGGCGATGATGGCCATCACGCCTCGCCACAGATGCACCCTGCGCCACACCGTGGACACACAAACCAGAATTACCAGAGGCACGCCTGGCAACATGTATCTCGCCAACTCCGCGCCTCCCACAAAAGCCATGGCGAGCACATACGCCACAATCACTGAGAGCATGGCAAACTGAACCGTCAGAGCGATTCGCGGACGTTCGCCGTTCTCGTCATTAAGGGGAGGCAGCCACATGGCGAATAAGGCCGCCAGCGCGAGTATCAGGAGGTGGAGATATCCCAGGGTTTGCCAAAGCCGAACCAGCAAGGCCAGCAGGATTCGAAGAGGCTGGATAGTGGCCTGCACGTTGTAACGAAAGAATTCGGGATTGCCGAAAACAAATCCGGTTTCGTGATAGTGGAAAACGTACCAGGCGGTCAACGGCAACACCGGGACCAGGAGCAAAATTGTTTGACGTGAGCGAGGCAGAGTCTTGCCATCCCACGAAGGCAAGAGTGGCAACAGAAGATCCCAAACGAACAAAGCCAGCGGCGCCAGGATGGCAGTCTCTTTCGTCAGGCAGGCCAGTGAGAACCAGATTGCAGCCTCCCATCCCTGACTTCGGACGTAGGCGCGCAATCCCCAGAAGGTAAGGCCCGCAGCCGCAAGATCCAGATGAACCAGAGAGCTTTGCGCGAAAAAGACCGGATAGAGTGCAGTCAGAAACGTAGTGGCGATCGCGACTTGCCGGTTAGCCACCGTCTCCGCCAGCCGGAACAAACCGAGTAGAGAAAATGAGGCAAAGAGAAGTATGGCAGTTCGCGTCACCACTGGCGCGAATCCGGCCACCTTCCACCACAAGGCAAGATAAGCCATCAGCAGCGGCGGATGAGCATTGGAAACGCTGGATTGCGGGATCAGGCTTCCGTGCAGCAGTAAATCTCTCGCCGCCGGCACGTAATACCCGGCTTCATCCCAGAAATAGGGCAAGCGCAGCAAAGGCGCATGCAGTGCCATGAGGACCGCAAAGGTGAGGGCGAGAACGATCCCCGGATGAGTGCCGCGCGAGAGGTGACGAGAAGTGCTCAAAACTTTGGAAGGCACTATGGAGCTAGTGCACAGGTCCGGGAGCCATCATGCGCGGATCCAGCTTGATCTCACCGAAGGTGCTTTCATAGCCAGCCACATTCTGCTGCAGAATGCCGGAGAGCGCCTTGGCCTGCTGAGGGCTGAGATAGATCCCCTGGAAATTGTTGACTTCGACCTGGGTCTCGCTCTGCTGCTGCAGGGTCCCGAATACGAGGAAAAAATCCCACACATTCACGCGCACCTGCACGCTGTTGGCATAGGTCTCACGGTAGTCCGAGGTGTTGGTCAATTTGATATTGGGCTGAGTTGGATTCGACATAGGAAAATCAGTGTAGCGGGATTGTGCCGGA
>Ga0097621_100003892_pt1 | contig 10347 bp, 11 predicted proteins | sample KBSMisM72_FD_73165 | JGI IMG/M metagenome (GOLD analysis project Ga0097621, IMG submission 73165) | Miscanthus rhizosphere microbial communities from Kellogg Biological Station, Michigan, USA - KBS Miscanthus M7-2 (version 2) (version 2) | ecosystem: Host-associated > Plants > Roots >... | reverse complement strand
TGCTATCGCGGCCTGCGTCACCGCAAGAATCTGCCGGTTCGCGGCCAACGCACGCACACCAACGCCCGTACCCGCAAAGGCCCTGCCAAAGCGATTGCCGGCAAGAAGAAAGTGACCAAGTAAGTCATGGCCGAAGCAGCAACCAAGGGCGGCAAGAGCGCCGGCCGCGCCCGCAAGAAAGAAAAGAAGAATATCGTGGTGGGGGTGGCGCATGTCGCCGCCACTTTCAACAACACCATCGTCACCATCACCGATCCGGCTGGCAACGCCATCTCCTGGTCGTCTGCCGGCATGATGGGCTTCAAGGGATCGCGCAAGTCCACGCCCTATGCGGCGCAGATGGCTGCCGAAGACGCGGGCCGCAAGGCGGTCGAGCACGGCATGCGCACTTTGGAAGTCGAAGTTTCCGGCCCGGGTTCGGGCCGCGAGTCGGCGCTGCGCGCGCTGCAGGCCGTTGGCCTCGTCGTCACCTCGATCCGCGATGTGACGCCGATTCCGCACAATGGCTGCCGCCCGCCAAAGCGCCGCCGCGTTTAGTAGTTTTCGGACGTACCACTAACCCGTCGAACGTATGGGCATGGTCCGACATGCCCGGGACACGATGAGGAAAACATGTTTCAGAAGAACTGGCAGGAATTGATCAAACCCGGCAAGCTCAAGACCGAATCCGGTCATGACGCGGGCCGTACCGCTACCATCACCGCCGAGCCGCTGGAACGCGGCTTCGGCCTCACGCTCGGCAATTCGCTGCGCCGCGTGCTGCTGTCGTCGCTGCAAGGCGCCGCCGTCACCGCGATCTCGATCGAGGGCGTGCTGCACGAATTCTCCTCCATCCAGGGCGTGCGCGAAGACGTCACCGACATCGTCCTTAATGTGAAGATGATCGCGCTGCGCATGCATGCCGAAGGTCCCAAGCGGGTATCGCTGCGCAAGCAGGGTCCGGGCGAGGTCAAGGCCGGCGACATCCAGACCAGTGCCGATATCGAAATCCTCAATCCCGAACTGGTGCTTTGCACCCTGGACGAGAAGGTGGATTTCCGCATGGAGCTCACCATCGCCACCGGCAAGGGCTATGTCCCCGCCGACCGCAACCGTCCCGAAGACGCCCCCATCGGCCTGATCCCGGTGGACTCGCTGTTCTCGCCGGTCAAGAAGGTATCCTACAAGGTCGAGAATACCCGCGAGGGCCAGATTCTCGACTATGACAAGCTGACCCTGACGGTGGAAACCAATGGCGCGGTCACGCCGGACAATGCCGTGGCCTATGCCGCGCGCATCCTGCAGGACCAGCTCCAGGTCTTCATCAATTTCGAAGAGCCGCGCGAGCGTGCCACCGAGGAAGCCAAGCCCGACTTGGCGTTCAATCCGGTGCTGCTCAAGAAGGTGGACGAGTTGGAACTGTCGGTGCGTTCGGCCAACTGCCTGAAGAACGACAATATCGTCTATATCGGCGACCTGATCCAGAAAACGGAAGCCGAGATGCTGCGCACCCCGAACTTCGGCCGCAAGTCGCTGAACGAGATCAAGGCGGTTCTGGCCGAGATGGGCCTGCATCTGGGCATGGAAGTGCCGGGTTGGCCGCCGGAGAATATCGAAGATCTCGCCAAGCGTTACGAAGACCAATACTGATTTTTTAGAAAGCCACTCCCATGCGTCACGGCAACCACGGCCGCAAGTTCAACCGCACCGCTTCGCACCGCAAGGCGATGTGGGGCAACATGACCGCGGCGCTGATCAAGCACGAGCAGATCAAGACCACCTTGCCCAAGGCCAAGGATCTGCGTCCGGTGATCGAGAAGCTGGTGACCCTGTCGCGCCGTGGCGCCAAGGATTTGCATGCCCGCCGCCAGGCCCTGGCCCAGATCAAGGATGCCGACCAGGTCACCAAGCTGTTCGACGTGATCGGCCCCCGTTACAAGGGCCGGCCGGGTGGTTACACCCGCGTGCTCAAGGCCGGCTTCCGCCATGGCGACAATGCCCCGATGGCGATCATCGAGTTCATCGATCGCGACGAGGCCGCCAAGGGTCAGGACTCCGGCCCGGTGGAAGTCGAAGCCCAAGCCTAGGGTCCGGCTTGATTCGAGCCCGATCAGACGAAATAGGGGCGGCAGCGATGCCGCCCTTTTTTGTTCCCGGACGTTATGTTCCGGCGAACTTTCCGAAAGGTCATGGACATGCGCGCACCCTGCTTGATAGCCGCCGCCTTTCTGGTTTCCGCCTGCGGTCCCAGCGACAGATGCGAAGCGCCGCCCCAGCCAAAGCTGATCTCGGTCAAGGAATTGACCCTGGTGCAGAAGGCCGACGCGATGGGCATCCCGCCTTCCCAGGTTCCGCAGGATGCCGTTGCCGCGCCGGCCTTCGATGAGTATGTCGCTCGCCATAATGACGCCGTTCGCATGGGCTATTGCGTAGACAGCGAGGCCTATAAGGCCCGCGCGATGAAGGATGAAATGAGCAGCGTTGCCCGCGCCATCATGGCCACCTGTAAGGAAGGCAATGAGCCTGATACCCTGGCGACGGTCTTGAAATATCGCAATTGTGCTGCCGGAAATAAATAGGACTCGACTGGGCTGGACGTGATGAAGAAAATTTCGATTGCACTGGGCGCCATGGCGCTCGTTGCCGCGGGCGCCTATGCCTTGCCGGCCCTGACTGCCGACAACAAGGCGGTCCCCGCCAAGCCGGACCCCCTGCGTGTTGCGCCGCCCGCGCCGCGCGCCCTGCCGGCGGCGCCCGCTTCGATGGGACAGGTGCAGCTGACTTTTGCGCCGGTGGTCAAGCGTATCGTGCCCGCGGTGGTGAATGTCTATGCCCGCTCCATCGTGCAGCAACAGGTCAATCCCTTTTTCAGCGATCCGCTGTTCAGCCAGCTTTTCGGCACACCTGAAATGCGCCAGCGGGTGCAGCAGAGCCTGGGCTCGGGCGTGATCGTGCGGGCGGACGGCCTGGTGTTGACCAACAACCATGTGGTGGCGGGCGGCACCGACATCATCGTTGCGCTTTCCGACAAGCGGGAATTCAAGGCCAAGGTGCTGCTGGCCGATCCGCGTACCGATCTGGCGGTGCTGAAGATCGATCCCAAGGGCGAGCGCTTGCCGGTGGTGCCTTTCGCCGATTCCGACGCGGTCCAGGTGGGCGATCTGGTGCTGGCGGTGGGTGATCCCTTCGGCGTCGGACAGACCGTCACCATGGGTATTGTCTCGGCTTTGGCGCGCACCCAGATTTCCGCCAGCGACTATCAGTTCTTTATCCAGACAGATGCCGCCATCAATCCGGGCAATTCCGGCGGCGCGCTGGTCACCACCGACGGCAGGCTGGCGGGCATCAACACGGCGATCTATTCGCGCAGTGGTGGTTCGATCGGTATCGGTTTCGCCATTCCCGCCAATCTGGCGCGCCGGGTGGTGGAAGGCGTGGAAGGCGGGATGAAGAACGGCACGGCCGCGAGCGTGCAGCTCGCCTGGGTTGGCGCCAGCGGCCAGCCGGTCACCAGCGACATTGCCGGCAGCCTTGGCTTGCCGCGTCCGGGCGGCGTGTTGATCAAGGATGTCTATCCGGGCGGACCGCTGTCGCGCGCCGGGGTGAAATCCGGTGAAGTGATCCAGTCGGTGGACGGCACCTCGGTCGATGACATGCAATCGCTGAATTACCGTACCGCCACTCATCGGCCCGGGGAGAGCGTGAAAATGCACGTCGCATCGGGCAAGGCGGCGCGTGACGTCACCGTAACCCTGGCCCTGCCGCCGGAAAATCCGCCGCGCGAAGCCGCCACCATCGGCGGCCGCAACCCCCTGACGGGTGCGCGGGTGATAAATCTGTCACCCGCCGCAGCGACTGAGCTGCAGATGGATGTGATGGCCAAGGGCGTGGCGATTGTATCGGTGAACTCCAGTGGTATTGCCGCAAACTACGGCTTCCAGCCGGGCGACATCGTGCGCAGCATCAACGGCACCGGCGTCAACCGGACCGCGGACCTGGTGCGCCTGCTCAACGGCGCCGATCGCTGGGATATGGTGATTGAAAGAAGCGGACGAAGCCTGACGCTGTCTGTTCAGGACAGACGCTGAACATCCGTATCAGGATAAATCATCACATTTGTTAGCGACGTATCGCGGCAAAAGTGCGGCTGGACATGTTCAACATGGACGCGCTGAAAACTTTGTTACCGCATATTGCCCGCGATCAATTCTGATCCTTGTGCGTGCTTGTAACGCGACGCAGCGTAACTATCTGCGTTATCCCTTCACTGACGTTGGGGCATGGGGGCACATGCAAAAGGTTCGACATGAAAAATCTGTTTCTTGCTTCCGCCATAACATTGCTGCTTGGCACCGCTGCGGCCCAGGCCGAATCCTATGTTTCGATTCTGGGCGGTCCCACTTTTGCCCCGGGCCTCAATGTAAGTGGCACAAAGAATTCCATGGATACCGGGTTTAATGTCGGCGCCCGCTACGGCTATTACCTCGACAATTGGAACCTGCCGAATTTCTCGGTGGAAGCGGATGGACTGTTCAGCCAATCCGCCTATTCTGGATCCTCCAATGCACGTCTGCAATCCAGTTCCTATATGGGCAACCTGATCTATCATCTGCCTACCGATAGCCCGTTCGAGGTTTATGGCGGCGCCGGTCTGGGCGCGGTCAATACCAATTTCGACAATGGTATCGGCAATCATGGCGGCTCGACCGTGCTGGGCTGGCAGGCGCTGGGCGGGGTGGAATATCGCGCCTCGGAACAAGCCAGCCTGTTCGCGGAGTATCGTTATCAGAATGCCCATAATGTGAATGCGGGCGGCGTGACCGGGATAGGCAACACCAGCAACAATTTGTCGTTCGGAGTAAAATGGCATCTCTGACACCAGAGCTCCGACGCCCGCTTCAAGGATGAGAAAAGGCTCCGTGGGAACCCCCTACGGGGCCTTTTTTTGTTATAAAGCGCCATGTCCGATCTGTTCGACTCCAGCGACCTTGCCGGCGACGCACCACGCCCCCTGGCGGACCGCCTGCGCCCAAAATCCCTGGGCGACGTGGTGGGGCAGGATCATCTTCTGGCCCCTGAAGGTCCGCTGGGCCGCATGGTGGCGAACGGTCGGCCGACCTCGATTGTCCTATGGGGACCGCCGGGAACCGGCAAGACCACCATCGCGCGGCTTTTGTCCAGCGCTTTCAATCTGCATTTCGAGCAGCTCTCGGCGGTGTTCTCCGGCGTTGCCGAGCTGAAAAAGACTTTCGAGGCGGCGCGGGCCCGCCGCAAGATGGGGCAGGGCACCCTGCTATTCATCGACGAAATCCATCGCTTCAACCGCAGCCAGCAGGACAGTTTCCTTCCCGTTGTGGAAGACGGCACCGTGGTGCTGGTGGGCGCCACCACCGAAAACCCGTCCTTCGAGCTCAACGGCGCACTTCTGTCCCGCGCGCAAGTGTTGGTGTTGCGGCGGCTGGACGATACCGCGCTGGAAGTTCTGTTGCAGCGCGCGGAAGCCTACTACCAGAAGAAATTGCCGCTGACCGACGATGCCCGTGCGTCCTTGCGCGCCATGGCTGACGGCGATGGGCGTTATCTGCTCAATCTGGTGGAAGAGCTTTCCAGCGTGAAGACGGTTGCGCCGTTGGATTCCGCGGCCCTGGTCGGCGCGGTACAGCGGCGCATGCCGCTTTACGACAAAAGCCGCGAAGAGCATTACAACATCATTTCGGCACTGCATAAATCCATTCGCGGTTCCGATCCCGACGCGGCGCTCTACTGGCTGGCGCGGATGCTGGCGGGGGGTGAACAGCCGCTCTATATCGCCCGCCGCCTGGTGCGCGCGGCGGTGGAGGATATCGGCCTGGCCGATCCCGAGGCGGTCCACCAGGCGCTGGCCGCCAAGGATGTGTTCGATTTCCTGGGTTCGCCGGAAGGGGAATTGGCGCTGGCGCAATGCGTGCTCTATCTGGCCAGCGCGCCAAAATCCAACGCGGTCTACAAGGCGCTGGGCGCGGCCAAGCGCGCGGCGCAGGAACATGGCTCGCTGACGCCTCCCGCTCATATCCTCAATGCCCCGACCAAGCTGATGAAGACCCTGGGCTATGGCGCGGGATACCAGTATGACCATGACGCCGAGCAAGGCTTTTCGGGGCAGAATTATTTCCCCGACGACATGACGCGCGAGCAATTCTACCAGCCCAAGGATACCGGCTTCGAGCGAGAGATTGCCAAGCGGCTGGAATACTGGTCAAAACTGCGCGCGAAGCGGGGCGGGGAGGCTTAAATGGGGACGATGTTTGCGGTGGGTGTCGGCGGCGGCCTGGGCGCCCTGGCGCGCTATTATATTGCAAGCTGGGTGCAGCCGGCGGGCGTGTTGTTCGACTGGGGCATCTTTGCCGTCAATATCAGCGGCGGGTTGTTGATGGGCATGATCGTGGAAGCCAGCGCGCTGAAACTCAACCTGTCGCCGGATCTGCGCGCCTTTCTCACGGTGGGGATACTGGGCGGCTACACCACATTTTCCACTTTCTCACTGGATAGCGCCTTGCTGTTGCAGCGGGGCGAATATTTGCAGGCCGCGGCTTATGTGATCGGCTCGGTGGTGTTGTCCATTCTGGCGCTGTTCGCTGGCCTGTGGATCGTGCGCGCGATCTATGCCTGAGCTTCGCACCATCGACGCTGACGATGACGGTATCCGGCTGGACCGCTGGTTCAAGCGGCACTATCCGCATGTGACGCATGTGCTGCTGGAAAAACTGCTGCGCAAGGGCGAAATAAGGCTGGACGGCAAGCGCGCCAAGGCCGCCGACCGTATCGCGGCTGGTCAGGGCATGCGCCTGCCGCCGCAAGTGGTGCATGCCAAGGACCTGCGCCCACAAAAGCCCGCAGCGGAGATCAAACATCCACTGGCATCCAAGGATATGGGAAGCCTGGCCGACCGCATTCTCTATATGGACAAGCAGGTGATCGTGATCGACAAGCCGCCCGGGCTGGCGACCCAGGGCGGCTCCGGCCTGACCAAACATGTCGATGGCATGCTGGATTCCCTGCAATACGAAAAACCCACCAGGCCCAAACTGGTGCATCGCCTGGACCGCGACACGTCCGGCGTGTTGCTGATCGCGCGCACCGCGCTGGCGGCTTCGGGTCTCTCCGCCAGCCTGGCGTTGCGCGATACGTCGAAAGTCTATTGGGCGCTGACGCGCGGGGTGCCGAAACAGAAGAACGGCGTGGTCAAGGGTGCGCTGGCCAAGGAAGGCACGCGCGGCAAGGACGAGCGCATGACGATGAGCGACGATGACGATGCCAAGTTCGCTCTTACCGAATATGCCGTGATGGCGACGGCGGGAACCGAATTTGCCTGGGTCGCGGCGCGCCCCATCACGGGGCGCACCCACCAGATCCGGGTGCATCTGGCCAGCCTGGGTACGCCCATCGTGGGCGACTTCAAATATGGCGGAACGGATTCACGCGGGCGCGGCGATATTGCCGACAAGCTGCATCTGCACGCCCGCAGCATCGATATCGGCCGGCCCGATGGCGGGCGGCTGCAGGCCACCGCGCCCTTGCCGCCGCATATGGTGAAAAGCTGGGCGCTGCTGGGATTTGATCCGGACGACCGCCGCGATCCTTTTCCGCCCAAGAAGACCAAAAAGAAGAGATGAAGCGTTTCTACAAACAAGTCTCCGTCGCGCCCGCGGAGGGTGGCTTCGGCGTTCTGCTGGACGGCAAGTCGGTCCAGACTCCGGCACGCAACACACTCGTCTTGCCGACGGAAAGGTTGGCGGATGCCATCGCGGCGGAATGGCGCGGGCAGGGTGAAGAGGTTGTCGTCACCAGCATGCCTTTGCTCAGGCTGGCGAACACGACGATCGATGGCGTCTCCACCAATCGCGAGGACGTGATCAAAGCCATCCTGCGCTTTGGCGAGAATGATCTCATCTGCTATCGCGCCCATCAGCCGCCGGACCTGGCGGCGCGGCAACGTGCCGGCTGGGATCCGCTGCTGGATTGGGTGGCGCAACGGCACGGGGCGCGGATGCGTGTGGCACAAGGCTTAAATCACGTCGATCAGCCGTCGGAGACGCTGGCGGCGTTGCGCGCCCCGTTGGAAGGTCTTGACGCTTTCACCCTGGCGGGGCTGCATGTGGTCGCCTCTGTCACCGGCAGCATGGTGCTGGCGTTGACGGTGATGGATGATACGCTTTCCGGCGCCCGCGCCTTTGAATTGTCGCGGATTGACGAGACCTATCAGGCGGAAAAATGGGGGCAGGATGCCGAAGCCGCCAAACGCACGGCCGCTCTGGCGCATGAACTGGATAAGGCGATGGAGTTGATCGCCTTGTCCCGAACGGGTACGCGCTAGGTGCAACGCAAGGCGCCGCTCCGGTCTCGCAATACAGTGGAGAACCGGTTGTGGACGCGCCTGCGGGGCATCGAAGGGGCCCGCTTCCGCCGCAAATCGCCCTTCAAGACTTTCGTGCTCGATTTTGTCGAACATGATGCCGGATTGGTCCTCAGCCTGGAGGATGGCGAACCGGGCCAGCGCTCATCGCATATCGTCCGCGACCGGCTGCTCAATGAGCACGGTTATGTGATCCTGCGGCTATGGCGGCAAGAGATGGAGCGCGATCTCAGCGGCGCGCTTCATCGCATCAAGGCGGTGCTGGAGGATTTGCGCTAAATATTCTCGATCGCCGGGCGGGCCGCCAGCCGCGCCACTTTGCGCGCGGCATGCTCGATATGGTCCAGCCGCCGTGCCAGCACGTCCATCGCGGCGCTGCCGCGCAGGCCGGTCAGGCTGTCGCGATGCGGAGCGAGAGTATTGGACGGTTCTGTCGCGTAATCGGGCTCAAGCACCGCCACCACCCGTTCCCGGGTCGCTGCGATCGAAGCATCCGCCGCCGGGCCGTCCAAGTCTGCGGCGCGCAACTTCACCAACACCGGCATGGAAGTAAGATCGGATGCCAGCAGATAATGGGCTCCCAGCAATTCCCCCAGCGAGGCCAAGGCGCGGCGATTGGCGTTGGGTTCGTCGGCCAGGCGGCGGATCGCGCCGGACAGGAGGGCCACCGCCTCCAGCGCTTTTTTGCGCGCCAGGCGATAACGCTGGTCGATGGGCGCACGGGATAGCGCAGCCTGGGCGAAGGCCGCGTCGGCCGCCAGCAGGCCGCGCACGGTGCGGGGCAGGTCATCGCGTTCCCAGTTGGGCAGCAGATAACTGAAGGCCCAGGACAGGCCCGCTCCGATCAGGGTGTCGATAATGCGCTCAAAGAATTGAGGATGGACCAGTGGATCGACGAAATGCAGCAGTAGAAGAGAAGAGATGGAAGCCCCAATGGCGGTGACACGATAGGCGACCAGGCCATAGGCATGGCTGGTTCCCACCGCCAGTACAATCAGCAGCAACAAGACCGGCGCTGGTAATGTGTTGATGAAGGTCACGGCCAGGGCGCAGCCGATCAAGGTGCCGGTGACGCGGTCCCAGCGCCGTTGGCTGGTGACGCTGTAATTGGCCCGCATGATCAGGGCGATGGTCAGCAAAATCCAATTGGCATGGGCGAAACGCGGAAAGATCATCGTCAACCCCAGGCCGGTCGTCATGGCCAGGGATAGCCGGATGGCATAGCGCAAGGCGGGGCTGCGCCAGCGGAACTGGTTGGCCAGCACGCTCAGGCCGCGCGGGGCATTCTGGCGGAACAGATCCAGGTCCAGTTGCCCGGCCAGGTCGCTGGGGGCGGTGGCGTCGTCCAGCGCCGCCGCCAGCGCGCCGATATAGGATTCCGCGAGTATCAGCTTGGTTGCGGTCGCGCCAAAAGCGTGGGTTATGGGATCATCGGGCGCTGTACCGCGAAGCTCGCCAATCGCCGCCTGCAATTGACGGGCTTGCTCAATCTGGCGCAGCGGCATGACATGGCCGTGACGGGAACGCAGCGCCAGGGTCAGCCGCTCCACTTCTTCCGCCATCGCCGCCACGAAGCCATTCAGCCGCCACATCAACTCGCGCTGCGAGGCGCCGCGCAGGGTTTCCAGGTCGGCATCGGAGGACAAGACGGTTTCGAACGCATCCAGCAGCGCCACCAGGACGTCGATGCGCTTGAGCTGCATGCGATGCTTGCGGCGGGCGAACAGGCTATCGCGTGCCGCCTGCAGCCGGTCGGCCAAGGCGGCATGGGCGTCGATCACGGCGCGGAAAGCCGCCGGTCCTTCGGTGTCGGGATTGTAAAGCGCCGCCTTGGCGCGCAGATACGCGGCGAAAGCGTGCATCGCTTCGGCCAGCAGCAGGCGGCGGCCGCGATCGTCAAACAGCCAGGCGGCCAGCACGGCATAGACGGTGTAGACCATGGCGCCGCAAACCGTCAGCATCAGATGGTCGCCCGC
>Ga0097621_100003890_pt1 | contig 10352 bp, 5 predicted proteins | sample KBSMisM72_FD_73165 | JGI IMG/M metagenome (GOLD analysis project Ga0097621, IMG submission 73165) | Miscanthus rhizosphere microbial communities from Kellogg Biological Station, Michigan, USA - KBS Miscanthus M7-2 (version 2) (version 2) | ecosystem: Host-associated > Plants > Roots >... | reverse complement strand
GTTGCCGGTGCCCGAGGCTTCCATGCCGGCGGTGGAAATCTGCTCGGACAGGTCGGCGGCGGGAACGATCTTTTCCGCCAGCGAGACATTGTAGTTGGGAATGAAGACCACCTTCAGCAGTCCTTCCACCGAAGGATCGGAATTGATCCGCCGCGCCACATCATTGGCAAGCTTGATGATCATTTTGGCATTGTGATAGCTGGGCGCGGCCTTGCCGGCGAACAATTTAACGCGTGGCGTCCAGTTGCGTTCCGGGTGGGAGCGAATCTGGTCGTAAAGCGCGACTGTTTCGATGATGTTGAGCAGTTGGCGCTTATATTCGTGGATGCGCTTGACCTGGACGTCGAACAGGGCATCGGGGTCGATGACAAAATCCCATTGCTCCTTGAGCGATTTGGCCAGCGCCACCTTGTTGGCGCGCTTGATCTTGCCAAGGCGCTCCAGGAAGCCCGCGTCTTTAGCCATGGGCGCCAGGGCGGTGAGTTTTTCCGCATCGTCCAGGAACCCGTCGCCGATCGCCTCGCGGATCAGCCCGGTCAGGCCGGGATTGCATTGCTGCAGCCAGCGGCGCGGCGTGATCCCGTTGGTCTTGTTGTTGATGCGATCGGGATAAAGCCGATGCAGATCGGCGAATACCGTCTGCTTCATCAGCTCGGTGTGCAACGCCGCCACGCCGTTGACGCTGTGCGAACCGGCAAAGGCCAGATTGGCCATCCGCACCCGGCGCTCGCCCTGTTCGTCGATCAGCGAGACGGATGAGACAGCAGCTTCGTCCATCTTCTCCTTGCGCCGCGCCGTGCGCAGCAAATCGGCATTGATGGCATAGACTAGCTGCATGTGGCGGGGCAGCAGCCTTTCGAACAGCGGCAAGGGCCAGCTCTCAAGGGCCTCGGGCAGCAATGTGTGGTTGGTGTAGCCGAAGGTGGCGCGGGTCATGTCCCAGGCGTCGGCGAAAGTGAATTTGTGCTGGTCGATCAGCAGGCGCATCAGTTCGGTGACGGCGACGGCGGGATGGGTGTCGTTCAAATGGATGGCGGCCTTTTGCGGCAAGGTCTTGATGTCGCCGAAATACTGGACGTGGCGGCGCAAGATGTCCTGGATGGAGGCGCTGGAGAAAAAATATTCCTGGCGCAGGCGCAGCTCCTGGCCCGCGGGCGTGGAGTCGGCGGGGTAGAGAACCCGCACCAGGCTTTCCGCCCTTGCCTCGCCCGCCAGGGCGCCGACATGGTCGCCGGCATTGAAGGCGTCCAATCGGATCGGATCGATCGCCATGGCGTTCCACAGCCGCAAAGTGTTGACCCGCTGACCGCGCCATCCCACCACCGGTGTATCCACCGCCTCGGCGCGCACCGCTTCGGCCGGTTGCCAATGGACATGGCCGGTCTCGCTGCCGATCACCTCGCCGCCGAACCCGATCAGATAGGCGGTTTCGCGCCGCTCGAATTCCCATGGGTTGCCGTGCGTCAGCCAGGTCTCGGGATATTCCAGCTGCCAGCCATCCTTGATGCGCTGGCGGAACATGCCGTTGACGTAACGGATGCCGTAACCGCAGGCGGGTAGGTCGAGCGACGCCAGGCTTTCCATGAAGCAGGCCGCCAGCCGGCCCAGACCGCCATTGCCGAGCGCGGCGTCCGGTTCGAGCTCTTCGATATCGGCCAGATCGACGCCGAAGGATTCCAGGGCGGCGCGCATTTCCTCATTGAGGTCCAGATTGGTGAGCGCGTCCCTGAGCAGCCGGCCGATAAGAAATTCCAGGCTGAGATAATAGACCCGCTTGGCGCTGGCCGCATGCATCGCGCGGGTCGATTCCATCCACTGGTCGATCACCTGATCGCGCACCGTGTAGATAGTAGCCGCCAACCAGTCATGCGGCTTTGCGGCCCTTTCATCCTTGCCGATGCGATGCAGGAGGGCGTCGAGAATCCGGTCCCGCAAGGGCCGAAGGGGAAGGGATTGGACTGGAAGCGTCATGAATCCGCCGTTCGGCAAGGTTTGCAAAGCAGATGGGCGTTTGGCAAGCTCATAAGAGCTTATCTATAAAGGATTTCGGCATGTTTAACCGGCCCTTGGCCGCAAATGCGACGATCTGTCAATACGGCCGGTATCTGCCCGGCATTCGCCGGTGCTTGGGGATGGCGAAGTCTTTATGAGCAATCCGGATTCGGACGACGGCGCGACGCCCTGGTGGCGCGGCGCGGTGATCTATCAGATCTATCCGCGAAGCTTTATGGATTCCAATGGCGATGGGATCGGAGATCTGGCGGGCATCACCGCAAAGCTGGACTATGTCGCTTCGTTGGGCGTGGATGCGATCTGGTTTTCGCCCTTTTTCGCATCGCCGATGCGGGATTTCGGCTACGACGTTTCCGACTATCGGGCGATCGATCCGATGTTCGGCACCTTGGAAGACTTCGACCGGCTGGTTGCGCGCGCGCATGCGCTGGATCTTCGCGTGATTATCGACCAGGTCTATGCCCATACGTCCGACGTTCATGCCTGGTTCCAGGAAAGCCGTTCGAACCGAGACAATGACAAGCATGACTGGTATGTCTGGGCGGATCCCAAACCCGATGGCACGCCGCCCAACAACTGGCTTTCGGTTTTCTTTGGACCGTCTTGGACATGGGACGGCCGCCGTGGCCAATATTATCTGCATAATTTTCTGCCCTCGCAGCCCAACCTCAATGTGCACAATCCGGCAGTACAGGAAGCGTTGTTCGATACGGCGCGCTTCTGGCTTCAGCGCGGCGTCGACGGGTTTCGTCTGGATGCGATCAACTTTGCGATGCATGACCCATCGCTGGCGGACAATCCGGCGGTGGTTCAGCCTGGCGCTGTGTTCAAGCGGCCGTTTGATTTCCAGCATCATCTGCACAACCAATCCCAGCCTGAGCTGGTGCCGTTCGTCGAGAAGCTGGCGGCGGTGATGCATGAGTTTGGACCGGACCGCTTCACGGTGGCGGAAGTGGGAGGCGAGCAATCGCTGGCCGAGATGAAATTGTATACCCGGGGCAGCCAGCGTCTGAACACGTCCTACAGTTTCGATTTCCTGTACGCGGAACAGCTTTCACCCGCGCTGGTCTTGGACGCGCTGTCGAAATGGCCGGGGACGGGTGACGAAGGCTGGCCCAGCTGGGCTTTCTCCAATCACGATGCGCCGCGGGCCGTCACACGCTGGGGCGGACCGAAGGCGGGCGCCGAATGGGCCAAGCTGCTCGCAACCTTGCTGATGAGCTTGCGCGGCAACGTCTTTCTGTATCAGGGCGAGGAACTGGGGCTGGCGCAGGCCGCCATTCCCTTCGAACGCCTGCGCGATCCCGAGGCGATCGCCAACTGGCCGCTGACCTTGGGCCGCGATGGCGCACGCACGCCCATGCCGTGGACCGCCGATTCGCCACATGCCGGGTTTTCAAGCACCGAGCCTTGGTTGCCGATTCCGCCCGATCATGTCGCCAAAGCGGTAGCGGGACAGGATGGCGACGCCAATTCGGTCCTCGCCGTCACCCGGCAATTGATCGAGCTGCGCCGGTCCAGCCCCATATTGCGCGCCGGTGCATTTCAGCCGCTGGACTTGTCGTCGCCCTTGCTGGGTTTCGACCGTGTGGATGAGACTGGCCGGCTGCGGTGTCTTTTCAACCTGGCCGACCAAGCTCAGGCATGTGCTCTGCTGGCATCCGGCGAGCTTCTGTTCGCCAGCGGGCCGGTCGATCAGGGCAAGACGTCGTTGGGCGCTTTGGCGGCCTGTATTCTGGAAGTGCCGCCGGGATAACCGCTTTGGCCCTCTGTCCCTGTTGGCGGCAATCGGGTTAGCTTGATCTTAAGGCGAATCGGATTTGCTGGCGGTTTGTCGGTAGTCTTGCCTAGGATGAGCTGTGGCAAAAATCCCTCCCGGTGTCGGTCCCAAACATCCCCAGGTCGTGGTCCTGATCGGCGCCACGGGCGACCTGTCCCGGCGCAAATTATTGCCCGGTCTGTTTCACCTATCCAGCAGCGGATTCATTCCCGGCTGCCAGGTCGTTGGTGTTTCGCTGGACGACACTGATGCGGACGGTTTCCGCAAGATCGCCCGGGAGGCGGTGACCGAATTTTCCACGCGGCCGCTCAATGAGGCCGATTGGGAAGCCTTTGCCAAGACCCTGTCCTATGTGCCGATAAAATCGGGAGCGGCGAAGCTCAAGGCGGCCGTCACGGAAGCGGAAACGGCGCTGGGACGGGAATGCCGGCGTATCCATTATCTTAGCGTGCCGCCGGACGCGGCCCTGTCGGCGGTAAAGCTGTTGGCCGAAGCCGGGTTGGTGGAGCGTTCTCGCATCATCATGGAAAAGCCATTCGGCACCGATCTGGCCAGCGCCCGGTCGCTAAATGCAAAATTACACGGCGTATTCACCGAAGAGCAGATTTTCCGCATCGATCACTTCCTGGGCAAGGAACCGGCTCAGAACATCCTAGCGTTCCGGTTTGCCAATGGCCTGTTCGAGCCAATCTGGAACCGCAATTTCATCGACCATGTCCAGATCGATGTGCCCGAAGCGATCGGGCTGGGAAAGCGCGCCGGTTTCTATGAACAGACCGGCGCCTTTCGCGACATGGTGGTGACGCACCTCTTCCAGGTCCTGGCCTTCATGGCGATGGAGGCGCCGACCTCGCTGGAGCCCGCGCCGATCAGCGAAGAAAAGAACAAGGTGTTTCGCAGCATGGTACCGCTGGATCCAGCCAATGTGGTGCGCGGACAGTATGGCGGCTATCGCGCCGAGGCCGGGGTCGATCCGGAATCCGACGTGGAAACCTTCATTGCCCTGAAGTGCGAGATCGACAATTGGCGCTGGGCGGGTGTGCCGTTTTTTCTGCGTACCGGAAAGCGGCTGGCCGAAGGCCAGCGCATCATCTCGATCGCGTTCCGCGAACCGCCCAAAAGCATGTTCCCCCCGGGATCGGGCGTCGGCGCCCAGGGGCCCGATCACCTGACCTTTGATCTCGCGGATGCTTCCAAAATGTCGCTGTCCTTTTATGGCAAGCGCCCCGGGCCGGGCATGCGGTTGGACAAGCTCAGCCTGCAATTCGCCATGCACGACACCGGCTTGGTCGGCGATGTGCTGGAAGCCTATGAGCGCCTGATCCTGGACGCGATGCGGGGCGACCATACGCTTTTCACGACCGCGGAAGGCATCGAGCGGCTATGGGAAGTCTCGACGCCGCTATTGGAAGCCCCGCCGCCGGTCCGGCTCTATCCGCAAGGCTCCTGGGGCCCCAAATCCATCCATCAGCTGGTGGCGCCGCATGCCTGGCGGCTGCCATTCGAGCGGGCTTGGCGTGATCCCAATCGCGCCGGAAGCTGAGCCGGATTATTCCGCCGCTTCTGCCAGTTCGGGAGCGGCCTGCAGCACATCCTGGCTGACATGGGCCTCGAACTTCTTGAAGTTCTCGCGGAACATCGAGACCAGCTTGCGCGCCTGGACGTCATAGGCGCTTTTGTCGGTCCAGGTATCGCGCGGATTGAGGATCTTGGCGTCCACCCCAGGCACCGCCACCGGCACGCGGAATTTGAAATGCGGGTCGATCCGCATTTCGACATTGGCCAGGCTGCCGTCCAGCGCCGCGTTGAGCAGGGCACGGGTCGCCTTGATCGGCATGCGTGAGCCGGTGCCGAAGGCGCCGCCGGTCCAGCCGGTATTGACCAGCCAGCAGTCGGATTGATGCTCGGCGATCAAAGCGCGCAGCAGGTTGCCATATTCCGACGGATGGCGCGGCATGAAGGGGGCGCCGAAACAGGTGGAGAAGGTGGGCTGGGGTTCCTTGCCCAGGCCTTTTTCAGTACCGGCCACCTTGGCGGTGAAGCCGGAGAGGAAGTGATACATGGCCTGGCTGGATGTCAGTCGCGCGATGGGCGGCAGCACGCCAAAGGCGTCGGCGGTCAGCATGATGACATTCTTGGGGTGGCCGGCGCGCCCCGTCGCCGAAGCGTTGGGGATGTAATCGATGGGATAGGCGGCGCGGGTGTTTTCGGCATAGCGGGCGTCGTTGAGGTCCAGGATGCGTGTCTTCTCATCCATCACCACATTTTCCAGCACGGTGCCGAAACGTTCGGTGGTGGAGAAGATTTCCGGCTCTGCTTCGCGGCTCAGCTTGATCACCTTGGCGTAGCAGCCGCCTTCGATGTTGAAGATGCCATTTTCGCTCCAGCCATGCTCGTCGTCGCCGATCAAGGTGCGCGAGGCATCCGCCGACAAGGTTGTCTTGCCGGTGCCGGACAGGCCGAAGAAGATCGCCGACTTGCCGTCGGTGCCGACATTGGCGGAGCAGTGCATGCTCATCACCCGCTTGGACGGCAGCAGATAGTTCAGGATCGTGAAAACCGACTTCTTCATTTCGCCGGCATAGGAGGTGCCGCCGATCAGGATCAGTTTCTTGGAGAAATTCACCGCGATCACGGTCTGGCTGGCGCAGCCATGGCGCGCCGGATCGGCGACAAAGCTTGGCAAGTCGATGATGGCGAATTCCGGGTCGAAGCCCTTGAGCTCTTCCGCGGTCGGGCGGATCAGGAGCTGGTGCACAAACAACGAATGCCAGGCATATTCGGTCACCACCCGTACGCTGATGCGGTGCGTCAGGTCGGCGCCGCCGAACAAGTCCTTGGCGAACAGTTCGCGGCCCTCGGCATGGGCCATCATATCTGTATACAGGGTGTCGAAATGCGCCGGGCTCATCGCCTTGTTGTTGTCCCACCAGACCTGGCCTTCGGTCTGGGCGTCTCGCACCACGAACTTGTCGGAGGCCGAACGACCGGTATGGACGCCGGTGCGTACCACCAAGGGGCCATTGGCCGCGACTTGGCCTTCGCCGCGGCGTACCGCTTCCTCATAAAGCGCCGGCGCGCTGAGATTCCAGTTGATGGCCTTCAGGTTGCGAAAGCCGTGACGGCCGAGACCGTGCGCGGTGTCAGTCATGGAATGCTCCTAATCCCTTCGGCAACTATCGGGGGACTAATCCTGAAAAACATTGGTTAAAGTGTGACGACAGTTCTCATGCAAGAGGAAGCAGTGGGAATCAATGCGTCAAAGGTGCAGCTTGAAAAGCAATCACCCTGGAAAGTTCCTCTTATATACGCGGAATTCCTAATCCATTCTTCTGTATACAGCGATGGATTCGCGCAAGTTTGCTTAACGGCTTTCAACCATATCGGTGACGCAGCGCAGAATCTTTGCGCTTGTGCCGGGATGCTTAAGATTTTTGAAAGCGGAAAATCGTGGTCGAGCGGAAGGTGTCGCCCGGCGCCAGTTGCGTTGAAGGAAATTCGGGCCGGTTCGGGCTGTCTGGAAAATGCTGGGTCTCCAGGGCCAGGCCGTCGCGTTTGTGAATTTCCACTCCAGGCCACTGAACTGGCCGGGTTTCACATTGTTGGGGAATAGACCGGCACGCCCGGTTCGGTGGTCACCACTTCCAGCGTGATCCCGTCAGGCCCGGTTCACCAGATTTTCAAGCCACTCCTGACGGCCTGAAGCGGGACGCGGCGCCAAGTTGCGCGTTACTGCCAGATCGGCCACGGAACTGAGAGAGGCGTCCTTCGCCAGGATCGCCTTTCCTAACGCGCTCTTCCAGCCGGAATAGCGCTCCGCCCGGAAGGCATCGAGCTTGCCGTCCTCGATGATCGAAGCCGCGTTCACCAGCGCATGGGCGACCGTGTCAATGCCGCCAATATGGCCGTGGAACAGGTCGACCGCATCAACGCTCTGGCGGCGCACTTTTGAATCGAAATTGATTCCGCCCGTCGTGAAACCGCCGGCCCGGATAATTTCCAGCATAGCGAGCGTAAATTCCTCGACCGAGTTGGGAAACTGGTCCGTGTCCCAGCCATTCTGATGGTCGCCGCGATTGGCGTCGATCGATCCGAAGATGCCGAGCGCCCGGGCCGTGGCGATCTCATGCTCGAATGTGTGACCGCCCAGGGTGGCGTGGTTCGCCTCGATATTCACGCGCACTTCCTTTTCAAGGCCGAAACGCTTCAGAAAGCCATAGACCGTCTGGGTGTCGAAATCATACTGATGCTTGGTCGGCTCATGTGGCTTGGGCTCGATCAGAATCGTGCCCTTGAAGCCGATACGATTCTTGTGATCGACAACAAGGTTCAGGAACCGGCCGAAATTCTCCTGTTCAATGCCGACTTCAGTGTTGAGGATGGTGTCATACCCCTCGCGCCCGCCCCACAGCACGTAATTGCTGCCACCCAAACGATGGGTCGCCTCCAGTGCATCGCGAACCTGGCTCGCGGCCCAGGCATAGACCTCCGGATCAGGGCTGGTCGCCGCGCCCGCCATATAGCGCGGATGGCTGAAAAGATTGGCCGTGCCCCAGAGGAGCTTGCGCCCGTGACGGGCCTGGAGTTGCTCCAGATGGTCAACCGCCTCTGCGAAGCTCTTGCGGAAGTCGCCTATGCCGTCTGCATCGGCCATAACATCGGCATCGTGAAAGGTGTAATAAGACACATCCAGCTTTTCAACGAAGGCCAGTGCCGCCTCGCGCTTGGCTTTCGCGGCCGCCGCGTTATTCGGTCCGGCATGCCAGGGGCGGCGGAAGGTTCCCGCGCCGAAGACGTCGCTGCCCGGCCAGCAGAAAGTATGCCAAAAACAAACCGCGAAGCGCAGATGATCCTCCATCCGCTTGCCCAGAACCATGCGATCCTTGTCATACCAGCGATAGGCGAGTTCATTCTTGCTCTGCGGCCCCTCATAGCGAACGGTCGAAAACTCGGCGAAATAATCGGCGGACATGGCAATATTCCTTTCAGAGGGATTTGAGAGCGGCATAGGCCGCGCTGAAACGGTCGCGTTTTGGGGCGAGTCGCCCGGCGAGCGCCGCATCTGGTTCGATGACATGGACCACGGAAGGCCGGGAACAGGCCTGTGCGGCACTTGCGCCGGTAACAGCCATTAAAGCAAGCTTGGCCGCCCCTAGTGCGGGCCCGACCTCGCCGCCCTCAAGATAGGCCAGACGCGTATCGAGCAAAGCGGCAAGGATCGTGCCCCAATAGCGGGAACGTGCGCCACCGCCGATGACCGCCAGCTCTTCCACCACAGTTCCCGCCTCGCGCAACGCCGCCATGCCATCGGCAAGACTGAAGGCCACGCCTTCCAGGATGGCGGCGGCGATGCGGCCAGGATCGCTACCGGGGTCGAGACCCAAAAGCGCACCACGAATATGCGGGTTGTTGTGCGGTGTGCGCTCGCCCGAAAGATAAGGCAGGAACAGTTCCGGTCCCGCTGCCGCACCCGCGCGCTCTGCCAGCGCGAAAAAACCCGCCGCGCTATCGACACCGGTCGCTTGCGCGCCCCAGTCGATACAGGACGCGGCCGACAGATGCACGCTCATCTGATGCCACATAGCGGGCAGACAATGGCAGAAGGCATGGACCGCGCGCCCCGGATTGGGCCGGAACTCGCGTGTCGCGACGAAGATCACGCCGGAAGTGCCCAGTGAGAGCAGCGCATCGCCTTCCTTCACTACGCCAACACCAGCCGCGCCCGCCGCATTGTCGCCGCCGCCCGCCACGACCGGCACCACCGCCATGCCCCAGTTCGCTGCGACCGCGGCACGGAGCGTTCCGGCAATGCCGCAACCCTCGAACAGGCTCGGCATATTGTTCCGGCCAAGGCCGCAGGCGCCCAGCGTTGCCTCGCTCCAGTCGCGCGCGGCCACATCCAGCCAAAGCGTACCGGCGCTGTCAGACATGTCGGACGCTTTTCTCCCCGTCATGCAGAGGCGCACATAGTCTTTGGGTAGCAGTACTGTCCGCACCTGCGCGAAAACTTCCGGTTCATGGCGGCGTATCCAGAGAAGCTTTGGCGCCGTGAAACCAGGCATGGCGAGATTTCCGGTGATGGTCCGCGAAGCCGGCACGAGCCGTTCCAGTTCCTCGCACTCGGCAAAACTGCGGCCGTCATTCCACAAAATCGCCGGGCGGAGCGGAAGATCGTCAGCGCCCAGCAGTGTGGCGCCATGCATCTGCCCGGCGATGCCAATGCCCTGCACCTTCGCGCGCAATTCGGCCGGAATGGACAGGACTGCGGCTTGGACCGCGCCCCACCAGTCATCGGGCGTCTGCTCCGACCAGAGCGGGCGGGGGCGCGATACCGCGAGCGCCGCCATTCCCTGGCCCCGAACGCTGCCATCGTCTGCGATGACAATTGCCTTCACACCGGACGTTCCGACATCAATTCCGAGAAACATTAACCACCATGAGAGGGTCGGATGGGCAGGATGCTAACGCTAACATGGCATCCCGCGCAAGCAACCGAGATGGCGGTAATGGTGGCGCTTATATCCAAAATCGCGGCGCTCAACGCCATGGAGACGAGCGT
>Ga0097621_100003888_pt1 | contig 10353 bp, 10 predicted proteins | sample KBSMisM72_FD_73165 | JGI IMG/M metagenome (GOLD analysis project Ga0097621, IMG submission 73165) | Miscanthus rhizosphere microbial communities from Kellogg Biological Station, Michigan, USA - KBS Miscanthus M7-2 (version 2) (version 2) | ecosystem: Host-associated > Plants > Roots >... | reverse complement strand
CAATCCCACAACTGTGCCGCCGCACCGCAAGCGGCTAACCCTTCCATCATTGCTCAACAGCAGCGGTGGCAAGTGACCGGCGTTGCTGTAAGTAAGACGGTGGGCTTCCCCGTCGTACATGGCCAGAAACAGGGTGGCGTATTTCTCGAGCGGAGTGCTGTGATAGAGCTGGTGATTCAGCAGGGAAAGCATGGTGCCGGGAGAGACCTCGGCGCCCTGCACCATGGATTCGTATCGGGTCGACAGAGTTTCCCCTGCCACTACTGCCTCCGCCTGCCGGAATACGGGAATGCCCTCAATTGCATAAGCGCGCACGGCGGAGTGAATCGTGGCCATAAGCAAGGCGGCCGAGATTCCCTTTCCGCTCACGTCGCCTACGGCGAGGATCATGCGATCGGAGCCCAGGGAAAGAAAATCGTAGTAATCGCCACTTACGCTACGGGCGGGGCGGCAGAAACCATGCACCTCAAGATTGGCAAGCTGCGTAATCTCGCGCGGGAAAAGCTGATTTTGAACCTCTTGAGCAATCGAGATTTCATTCTGAAGGCGCTGTTTTTCTTTCTGCTCGAGGACCAATTTTTGGATGGACTCGGTCATCAGGTTGAAAGAACTGCCCAAGGCGGCAAGCTGATCGTTGGAAGTGATGGGAATGCGGTGGCTGAAATCGCCTCGATTGACGAACGTGGTGGAGCGGTAGAGCTCGGCAACGCTGCCAGTGACAGTGCGAGTCAGCTGAGTACCAACCCAGGCGGCCAGCGCCCCGAACACGCCGAGGACGATCAATATGACGAGCAGCGACCCCTCCACGGTGATGCCCACATCCCCAAGTGCCGAAAACAAGGAATCGTACAGCGTCGAAAGCCGCGCCCCTCCAACCATCCCGGCTAGTTTCGCGTGCCCCCCATCGGACCAGCTCATCGTCTCCAGATGCGTCGCGACCGGAATACTGATATCTACGATGCTGCGTTTCGGAGCCAGACCGCCGGAGCTGTAGAGTGGCGGGATGAGCCGCCCTGTCTGGTCCAGGTCCCCGATATTCAAGTCGCCAACATGGATGGCGATGGTTTCGAGCATCCGCCGATTTAGCGGCCTGCTGGTGATCACGCTGAGTTGCCCTTGGGGAGTAGAAACCTCAGCCCAAGCGCGCAGGAAGATTCTTTCCTTTTCTCGGGTCAGCCCCGAAAAGCCGCTTCGAATGCCATGCGGCAAGGCAATTGCGGGTTCCTGATTTGGGCTGTTGAACAAAAGAACGCCGTTCAACCAAACGGAAACTTGAGTATCCATCGTCAAGGGCACCGAGATACCCGCCAGCTTGCGGCCATTTTCGATATCAGTCGCGACGGCTCGTTCCATGGTCTCGGAGGTGGCCTTAAGCTCAGCTGCAGCCCTGTCCAGGCGCGATGTAGCGATAAAGGTCGCGAACTGTATGGACAGGAGGTAGAGAGAACCCAGAAACAAGGCGACGAGCAAAACGAAAGGAATGACGCCAATAAAAACGTAGGTGACGATCAGGCGATTGCGCAGCCGCCAGAGCAAACCGCTCGAAATACGGCGAATCATCAACACCAGAAAAAAGGCGATGACGACGGCGCTGAGGAAAGTGACCCAGCCTCCGAGAGATGCGCCCCAGGATCGCCCTAGAGTCCGTGAGAGTTGTTGCAACGCGAAGAGGAAGATGTCAATTGCAAGCAGATAACAGGCGACAATCGCCAACTTACTGCGCGGGTAGAGCCCGTGCTTCTCCAGCCAGATTCGCAGCTGCAGCAGGCGGGAACTCATAGGAGACCTGCATTATAGACGGTGGGATACGCTCAAGGTTGGTGCCTCAAGCAGGGTTGAGCTCTCCGACTGTTACAATGCGGCTGTGTCCCAAACATTCTGGATTGCAAGCTGGTTGTTGCTGGGCGGAGTGTGGGCGGTGGCGCAAGACGCCCCGGCCCAGAAGACACCTCCGGTTAAGGTGAACGTTTTAAACGTATGTACGCCTTCGCAGGAAGACCAACAACTGATTGCCGCCGCGCTGGCGTCCATTCCGAAGCGGCCGTCGTTCAGCGCTGATTTTGAGGTAGACCGCGGACGCTCGGTGCTTGATCCAAGCTCGAACCCTCTCATGGCCACCGGGGCGATGGCTTCCGCCGGGGATACGGCGATCGCCGACTTTGTCCGTATGCGTCATGACTTGGGAGGTAATTCCCCGTTCGCAACCGTGCAATATTCCTTCAGCCGGGACCCCAAGCAGATGGTGGAGACATTGGCCTTTCGGGTGAGGGACCCGAAGGACCTTCTGCAACTTTCGCTGGAAGACAACGCGTCTGCCGTGACCACCGCGGCAGCGATGCTGAGTTCATCGACCCCAGTATCGAGGATCAAACTGGAGCGATTCGGGAAATCTTCGATTGTATTGGCGCGCTGTTCGAGCATGGAGACTGGTCAACCGGTCGATCAAAGCAAGTACGAACCCCTGTTTGCGTCGGCTACCGCGGCGCTTGAGGGGTACCGGGACCTGCTGGGTGTAAGAGCGCTCGTGCCGGAGGAGTTGGCGCGAATCCTGCACGGGCGGGCAAAGCCGGCTGGGAAAGCCGGTGTAGCTCAGCACTAGCTGAGCTGCGGTCTGAAACCGAATCCAGGTTTAGTTCATCGAACCAATTTCTATGGAAAATGTTAGAAACGTCGTAATCATGGGCTCGGGTTGCGCCGGGCATACGGCTGCTCTCTATACCGCGCGAGCAAATCTGAAGCCGTTGGTTCTTGAAGGACATGAGCCCGGGGGCCAGCTTTCCCTCACCACGCTGGTTGAGAATTTTCCCGGGTTCCCCGAGGGCATTCAAGGACCGGAGTTGATCGCCAATATGCGCCGCCAAGCGGAACGGTTTGGGGCGGAATACAAGCTTGCACACGTCGACAAAGCAGACTTATCGACAAGCCCGATTACTCTGCAAGTGGGGAAAGATGAAGTCCGTACGCGCACGCTGATCATTGCGAGCGGAGCCTCGGCGCGCTGGCTCGGTTTGCCAAGCGAACAGGCCTTGATCGGACATGGCGTTTCCTCTTGCGCCACCTGCGATGGCTTTTTCTTTTCCGGGAAAGAGATCGCCGTAATTGGTGGCGGAGACTCAGCGATGGAAGAAGCCCTGTTCCTGACACGGTTCGCGACCAAGGTCAACCTCATTCACCGACGCGAACATTTCCGCGCTTCCAAGATCATGCTGGAACGCGCCCAACAGCACCCCAAAATTGAGATGATCACGAACGCAGTGGTGGATGAAGTTCTGGATCCGTCGAAAAAAGAGGTGACTGCCCTCCGTTTACGCCATGTTCGCGACCAGAAGAAATGGGACTTGCCCGTAAGCGCGATGTTTCTAGGCATCGGGCACATACCGAATGCCAAGGTTTTCGAAGGTCAACTGGATATGGACCAGGATGGATATTTGAAGACCGTAAACTACGTTTTCACGAACGCGCCGGGAGTCTTTGCTTGCGGGGATGTTCAAGACCGTCGGTACCGCCAGGCGATTACCGCCGCCGGATCCGGCTGCATGGCGGCGCTGGAAGTCGAGAAATTTCTAGAAGATCGAGGCCACTGAGCGAACGGTTACTTTCGAGTCTTTGCTGAGAGACAGGGGTAATCTGTTCACTTTGATGTCGGGGAAATTATTCTCTTGGCATGAAAGTCTCCTCCTTGTCTCTTGCGCTGATCCTGGCAAGTGCGACTGTCAGTTTCCCAAGTGCGAATGCGCAAACTCAGAATGTTCAAGTGGAAGGGTCCCGAAAAGTTCTCACTCGAGTACTGCCCATCTATCCGCCGATTGCGCGCAGCATGAATCTGAGCGGATCGGTCAAGCTCGAGATTGTCGTAGCACCCACCGGTTCCGTGAAATCCATTCAGGTCATTGGCGGGAGTCCTGTGTTTTCGCAGGCTGCGGAGGGTGCGGTGCGTGCCTGGAAGTGGGAAAAGGCTGAGCACGAGACCACCGAGCGGCTTGAAGTCGAGTTTAAGCCCTAGGTTCGATGGCCTTGCGGGTCACCTACCCTAGCGGCTGGTTGTGATACAACGTTCTGTGCTCGTGCGGACTGGGAACCCTCCGGAGGCCGCTTTCGCGGCAAACGCTTGTTGAGAACCCTCCTCATTTCTCTTTCCGAAAGCCGCGCCCTGCGCGCCTTGGCCGAACGGTCTTCGTTGGGGCAACGGGTTTCCGGGCGTTTTGTCGCAGGCACTCAACTTCAAGATGCTTTGCGGGTAACGCAAGGTCTGAATGCTTCCGGGATGGCTGTGTCGGTGGACAATCTCGGCGAGAATGTCACCAACGCCGAGGAAGCACGCCACAGCGCCGATCTGTATCACGAGCTTCTCAAAGAAATGTCTTTGCGGGGCCTGAATGCCAATGTCAGCCTCAAGCTGACGCACATGGGGTTGGATGTTGATCCCCATCTGGCCTGCCAGCTGGTGAGCCGGCTAGTCTCCCAAGCAGCGTCGGCACAGCCGAAGAACTTTGTGCGGGTGGATATGGAAGGGTCTGCCTACACGCAGCGCACACTCGATCTCGTGCGCGAACAACATCGCAAACCCGAGTCTCGTGGCTGTGTCGGGGCTGTCATCCAGAGTTACATGCGCCGTTCGGAAGCCGATGTCGCCGATTTGTTGAATGACGGAATCCGCATACGACTGTGCAAAGGAGCCTACAAAGAGCCCCCGGAGATCGCCTACCAAGCCAAAGCGGAGGTGGATGCAAATTATCTTCGCCTGATGAAGACTCTGCTGAAGAGCGGCGGGTACCACGGGTTGGCGACGCACGATGAAAACATCATTCGAGAGGTGCAGGCCTTCGTAATCCGGGAGAAGATTCCCCGGGACGCATTTGAATTCCAGATGCTGTACGGGATTCGGCGCAACCTTCAACAGGCGCTTACCCGCGAGGGCTGGCGCCTTCGGGTCTATGTGCCGTTCGGCACCGAATGGTATCCGTACCTGATGCGGCGTTTAGCGGAAAGACCGGCGAATCTTGGCTTCGTGTTGAAGAATATGTTGCGCGGCTAGGCAGGTTTCGTCGCCCCCCCGTTGGCTTCGAGCACGGCGGGTGCCTTGCCGGGCAGGATCGCTCGCAAGCAGGTTCCATCAGAGTTCGATTCGATTTCCAGGGTGCCGTCGACCTCGCGAATTCTCTCTCGCATTCCTGCCAGTCCTACGCCCGAAGCCCCGGCAACACGGAATCGCTCCAGGGTTTCCGGCCCAATGCCGTTGCCGAAATCTCGGACCACGAGAACCAGGTTCTGGCCTTCACTCCGGAAAGCGATTTCTGCAACATGACTGCCGGAATGGCGATGGATATTTGTAAGCGCTTCCTGCAAAACCCGGAAAAGCGTAATCTCGACTTCCCGCGGCAAGCGCTCGGCAAGGTCGGCAACATCCACTTTAAGCTGAATTCCACTGCGGCTGGCGAACCCTTCTGCATACCAGCGGGCGGCAACGGAAAATCCTGCGTCCTCGAGTCCAGTCGGATGCAGCAGGTGCGAGATCGTGCGGATTTCCCGTAAGGAACGATCGATAAGATCAAGACTCTCGCGGAGCCGGCGATCTTCGGGATGGGCCGTCGCTAAGGGAGCAAGCACCATCTTGGCGGCTGCCAGGTACTGCCCCGTGCTGTCGTGTAGGTCGCGCGACAGCCGGCGGCGTTCCTCGTCCTGCAAGGAGAGGAGGCGTGCGCTCAACCTGCGTGCCGCTTGATTGCTGGCCAGGGCGACGCTTTCTGACTCCCGCGCCCGCTGCTCGGCAGCGCTGGCGCTTGCGGCCGCGGCACGCGCTTGGGCTTCGGCGCGCTCGCGGGCCTCGAGTTCCTCCCGAACAAGCCGGTAATGCCAAAACAATAAAAGCACCGAGGTAGCGAAACTGATGCCAACGAAGACTCCGGCGATGGCGAAATGCAACCGGGCAGCCTCGCGCTTGGCAGCTAGCTCGCTCGCCTGCTCCTTCCGCAACTCTTGCGTAACCGCGACCAGAGCTTCCGCGAAGGCCGTGCTCTGGCTTGCCGCATCCGGCGTGACGCTTGCCCCTGGGGTCGCGTTCAACTGCTTCTCATGGATCGAAGCTTCCCAAACCTGCATCCGGTCCGAGATTAACCCTTGTAATTTCTGATATTGATGGAATTCTGACGGATTACTCTGGACTCCCTCGCGTAACTCTGCAAGCAGTTGCCCAATCTGGCCGGCAGAGTGCTTGTATTGTTCGAGAGCACCATCACCGCCCCCAAGGAGATAAGTAAAACGAGCTTTGGCAGCGGCGGCTACGGCAGCCTCGGTGTTTCCCAGGAGCACCTGGTTCCGTGCCACCTTCAGCATTTCCCGCTCGCTGTCGGTAAACGCCCGGGCGGTCCCGTAGACCACAAGACCGCAGGCGAGGAGTAGGCCGATGGCAATGAGGAAAGCAATCCGAGCTTTTGCGGCGCTCGACATAACATCCTTGCGGGGAACCACTCAGAGATGGCCGAAGTGCCATCCTGAAGGCTGGATTCTAGCAGCCCAGTTATCGAACGTCAGCCGCTTGGGAAACTCACCATCTTGCTTTAGTGCGGAGGACGAGGTACGTACCGTTGCTGTCCGTTATTCTGCTGGGTGGTCTGGGATTCTGGGGCGGGGCTGGGGGACGGTTGCGGAGCGGACGCCAACGGCAGACGTGTGACATCGTTCAGAATCTGCTTTTCCTGCTGCGAGAATTGGCTGAAGCGTCCTGACTCGATGGCACGCTCACGGGCATCGGGTGGCATTGCCCGCAACGTGTCAATGGCGTTGTGCACCGCCCGGCGCCGATCGGCCGGCAGGCTATTGAACTGGTTTCTCATGCCGAGGAAGTTCTGCTTCTGCTGCGGCGTAAGATGTTCCCAAGTCTCCATCCGGCGGAGCACCTGATGCTGCCGATCTGACGGAAGACTATTGAAGCGCTGCAAGCGCTGCTCGTACTCGCGTTGTGTTTCGCGCGGCAGCCGGCGGAAGGCAGGGTCGTTTTCAAGAGCTTTGCGCTGCTGATCCGGAGGCTTTTGGCGCTGTTGATTGAGCCACTGGCCAGAGTGGTGCCCTTGCGCCGGGGGCTGGTACTGGGGATAAAGGTGCGGCGCCGGCGGAGCCGGCTGAGTCTCCTGGGCCGCGTGCGCGTCGCGGTTCAAGTTTTGTTGCGGTCGGGACTCACGTCGTTCTTCCCTGCGCGGCTGGCGATTCTCTTGTCTTTGCTGCTGAGGGTTTGGGCGGGGAACATTTGACTTCTGGTCGCGGTGATTCTGCGCTAGCGACGGCAGTGCTACCAGGGTCAGCAACAAACCTGCTGAGCTACACCAGTTGCGAATTGTTGCATGCAACCGCATCCTCTATCCCCGGAAAGTCTCAGCTCGCAGTACCCGTGTTTTCAGCACACGTGGCCCGCATCCCTTCAATTACTGATTGGCGTTTACATCCTGCTGAACCTGCAAATCGTCAAGCAGGCTGGCAGCGGAATCCGGATCGGAATCGGAGAGCATGTCGTGGTTGTTGTCCAGGACTTGCAGATCGCTCACCGCACTGCCGACCACAACCGGTACCGGCTTCGACGGCCAATAGTGTTCCATCCAATACGCGCTTACGCTTGCTACTAGAACGACCCCCATTGAAACTGCCAGCACCGGGCGTCTCATCCACGCCCACCAGCTGTGCTGTTGCTTGGCGGCTTCCTCGCGCAATCGCGCCTGAAGCCGCACATCAAAATAGGGAGAAGGTTCAGGCGCCTGCCACTCATCGAGCAGAGCCATGGTCTTACGCAATTCTTCCAGTGTTCCCGCGCACTCAGTGCAAGAACGGAGATGAAGGTTGAGATCAGGTTCGGCCCTCACCAGCCCGGCGGCCAGATCCGGAAGCAGTTCGCGAATTTCATTGCACTTCATGATCGTGTTCCTTCTGCAATGGATCTTTGCAGTGTCATACGAATTCTTTCAGCTGTGCCCGCAACGCTTCATACGCGCGGAACAACAGGGACTTCGTGGCTGATTCACTCAACTTCAAGACTTCTGCTATCTGGCGGTAGTCCATCTGCTGATACTTGTGCATCAGGACCGCCATTCTCTGCCGCTCGGGTAGAGCCTCAATCTTCTGACGGATCGCGGCTAGCCGTTCGCGGCGTAGAATCTCCTCTTCCACCGTCGGCGTCTTGTCCGCCAGGTCCAGAGTCTGACCGGTTTCGGTGTCCGGCTCGTCCAGGTTCACCGTATTCTCAGCGCGTTCGTGGCGCGTGTCGCGCGCGTGGTTCACGCCGAGATTGGTCGCGATGCGATACAGCCAGGTACTGAACTTCGCGCTCGGCTCGTAATTCGCACGTGACCTATACACCCGCAAAAATACTTCCTGCGCCAACTCTTCCGCAATAGCAGGATTATGCGCCATGCGGTACATAAAGCCGATGATTGGACGCCGATATTTCTGCACCAGGTAATCGAAGGCAGCATCGTCCCCCTCTCTTACCCGCAGCATCACTTCCGCATCAGAAACCGCACCCGCGTCCACATCGGACGCACTTCCCCCAACTGCAAGCAACCCGTGATTTAAGGCCACGCTGCTCACATCAGAAGGAACCCTATCGGAGTCAGAAAGTTGCGTTTCTTGCGACTCCAAGTCGCCCCCGGATGTCCTTTCTTTTGAAGGGTTTATGTCGAGAGGAGTGGGTTTCTTTTTCTTCCACATGTGAGCCATGGTTGGAAATGGACCAAGACGGGCTGCGTATGCCCGCCCAAAGCCCCTTCGGCTACCGGAGTAAGGCTATCACGCGAAAAGGACAAGGTGGGAGTTCCTGGCAGCGATTCGGACGACCGCTCCCAGGCCTTCAGGGCTGCCGGCCTCGCAGTGCGTAGTACTTGTCCCTGGGCTCTCCAGTTAAGCCGTTGATGCCCTTACTGGGCAGCCACCACAGATGAACGATTACAAACGCAACCAGCATAAGTCCGACTGGCGCGAGTCCCCAGAACGCACCAAACTTCCACGCGATGCTACCCACGAAACCTGTCACCAAGAATACCTTGATGACTCTTCTCCACTTGGGGGTTCGTTCTTCGAAATGGCCGAAGAGTATGTTGCCGACAGCAAAGATCGTGGCCGTAATTGCAATCGTCATCCACATGGACGTAACTGTAACGCCTCGTTCGGACAATCGCCAGACCGTGCAGGGTGAAGGATCCACTCCGAGCCACAGGCTGGGGTGTGACGAGGCAATTTTCCCCTCGAGGTCGGTCGATCCCAAGTGGTGTTTATCACGCGCCGAACTTGTAAAACGGCTTCGAGAGCAGTTCTTTCATGACCACGCCCAGATCAAGCAACGACTGGCCACAGTCTCCGGAGAAGCAAGAGCCGTGCATGGCAGCGACTGTCTTGGGCTTCAAAGACGCCAGTCCTTGCAGAATCAATTCCGTGTTAGGCGTATAGGGGACATATCCAGCCAGTGGCCCAGCCTGATAATTCGCCAGCGTCTGTCGGCAGCGGTCGATCACACTGGAGTGTGAAAGCGGCTCACACTCGCCGTCCTGATGAAAGAGATCAGAGCTAAAGAGCGTCCGCTCGGTTTCCTCAAACAGGACTCCCGCGTCCCATCCGTGAGGAAGTTGCGGTGTCTGATAATACCGGAAGCGATATTTGCCGGTAAGGATCGGTTCTTGAGGTCCGATGATTCGGACCTCCTGGCCCACAAAGTCGTTTACGCTGACCAGCGCACCCACCGCCCCGCACGCCGGCTGTGCATTGGGAGCGACAGTCATCCACTCTTTCAATGCGCCACACTCGTCCGATTCAAAATGGCTCCAACTGATCCATCGCAGCTCAGCTGGATCGATCACCTTACTCAAACCCTCTTTGACCTCCGGGAACATTCCACGCAGGCCGGTGTGAAATAGCAGGGGCTCATCGTCCTTGACCAAGAAATGATTGAACTGGAGATTAATGGTTGAAAAGAAGACCGTGATTCGATAGACGTCGGGCGCGATCTCGGTGACTGTAGGCATGGACGCCTCCTGGTAGCAAAATTATAGGAGGCAAATACTGGGCAACTCAGAATAGCCGGATGTTAAGGCGGAGAAATCACAAAACAATTACGAAGGCACGCGGAACTGCTAAGTTCAGAATGAATTGCAGCTCTCCGCTGCAACGCGGCTGGACTCATGCCTGGGTTGCTGCCGATACCGAGTTCGATCGTGCCTTTCTGTCGGACACTGAAGCTGCTGGAAACTACCCCGTATCAAGTGGCTGTCGGAGCTCAATCAACTCGCACCGGAGGAGACCGGTTGGACCTAAATCTCAACAGGTGAGCTTCGGGCGCGACCCCGCTGTCAACGAAGTGTTCTGCAGCGCCAACAC
>Ga0097621_100003885_pt1 | contig 10356 bp, 11 predicted proteins | sample KBSMisM72_FD_73165 | JGI IMG/M metagenome (GOLD analysis project Ga0097621, IMG submission 73165) | Miscanthus rhizosphere microbial communities from Kellogg Biological Station, Michigan, USA - KBS Miscanthus M7-2 (version 2) (version 2) | ecosystem: Host-associated > Plants > Roots >... | reverse complement strand
AAGGCGTAGTAGACCTGCACAGCCGGTGTGAACGGAATCGTCCCGCGGCCCTTATCGTCCACATACTGAGTCATGTGAAGATAGATCGACCGTCTGGCGTATGTCCGCATTCGCTCCAGAAATCCCTTGTTGACGAGCACAAAGGACACGCCTGGGAATCCTTGAATACATTTTCCGGCTGTACCCGCTACCATATAGATGTGGGACCCGGCGATATCCAGCGGCTCCCCTGCCAAGGCACTGACCGCGTCGAGAATGAACACCCGGTTCTGGCTGTCGACGACATCCGCGATTTCCTTCACCGGATTGATGAGCCCGGTAGTCGTTTCATGGTGGACCATCGCGACAGCATGCGCTTCCGGATGCTGCCGTAGCGCGAGTCGCAACCGTTCAGGATCCGGCCTGGTCGTCCAATCGTATTTGAGTTCGGACACGCCCAGGCGATAGAGGCCGATCATCTGGGAAATGCGCTCGCCGTACACGCCGTTGTTGAGCACCAGCATCCGTTTGCCGTGCGGCAGCGCCGACATGACGGCGGACTCCACGGCCGCAGTTCCCGATCCAGTCAACACCACCGCGGCGTACTCCGCCTCCGCCCCCGGCACGAAGAGCTTCAGCAGCTTCGCCTGAATTCCGTGCAAGAGTTCGGCAAATTCCGATTCCCGATGGCAGACATCCGGATGCAACAACGCCTGCCGTACCCGCTCCGACACATTCACCGGTCCTGGATTCAGAAGAATCATCGCGTCCTTCAACATTCACCAGTCAGCTATCAGCAGTCAGTTCTTTTGGACACTGACAGCTGAAGGCTGATCGCTATTGTATTGCCTGCATAAACCGTTTCGTAATATCCGGCGGATCGAGCATCACGCGCCCGACATCTTCCACCATCTCATTGACTTTCACCAGCAACATGCTCGGCCCGTCTTTCTTCAGCATGTCTTTGAACTCGTAGACGAGGTCTTCGCGGTCCCGTACCCGTTCGACATTCACATACCCGGCCGCCTTCGCGACCTTCTCAAGCGGAACTACATTGGAAATCGTCGGCTGATTGCCGGTACTCCCGTAGACCTCGTTGTCGAACACCACATGAATGAAGTTCTTCGGCTTGAGCGCGCCGACCGTGGCCAAGGTGCCCATTCCCATCAATACGTTCCCATCACCGTCGAATATCACGACTTGCTTCTTCGGCTTGGCCAGTGCCACACCCAGCCCGATTGCCGATGCCACGCCCATGGACCCGATCATGTAAAAATGGGTCGGACGATCGGCAATTTGGTAGGCCTCACGCGAGGGAAACCCGTTGCAAATAATCACCGGCTGATCGCCGAGTAGTTCCAACAACGCCGCCATGGCCATGGCCCGACTCTGCATCGTTCCTTGTTCCGGCCTCATGGGTGCAACCCTTTCACGACACCTTTCGTCATCAAGAGGGCGACGGGGATGCGCTGCTTCATGAACGTCTCCGCCAGCCATTTCAGATCGTCAATCGCCGTCTTTTCCGTCAAGGTGCGATGGGGAATCTTCATCGTATCGAGAAACTGCGGCATCACCTCGCCCATCACCAGATGCTCAGGTGCATCTTTGCCTTGATAGCCGCGCCAGGACACAATCAGAATGCAGGGTTGGCAGTAAATCATGTTCAATGAAATGAGGGCGTTGAGGGACGTACCCAGTCCGGAGTTCTGCATGAGCACGGCGGGGACCTTGCCGGACATGTAGGCCCCGGCAGCCATGGCGACCGCTTCATCCTCCCGAACGGCCGGAGTGTAGAGGCGCCGCTCCATCAACTCCGCAATAATGCCGCCCAGGATCGAATCCGGAACCCCTGTAAAGAAATCTACCCCGATATCTTGTAAGGCCTGGACGAACGCGTCGCTTTCAATCATTGTATCGGTTCCTCGCCACTACGCACATGGAAAAACCGGCGCATTATAAGCTATGCCTCTGGACATTCTCAACAAAACTGCGGGAGTTGCGCCATACGATCGACCATGGTAGCGTTCTGACATGATCGGACGGCAGAGAAATCACGCGGGCCTATGCCTTGCCCTGTTGGGGCTCTTGCTCTGCCTGAGCCGCCCCCTTCTTGCCCATGCAGTGACGATGTTGAACGATCCGAACGGTTTTCAGACTATGGCCTGGGGGATTGCCCTGACCACGCGGCCAGACCTGGAAATCACCAGGCCAGGTCCGCATGTGAACGAATACCAATTGAGAGGCAGCCCGCCATCATATGGCGGAGTCCCGGTCGAGCGACTCCGCTTCTTGTCGGTCGATGAACAATTCGCCCGCGTGACCATCCACTATCAGGGCGACGATCGGCACAAACAGATCCTGGCCTATCTGGAGCAGCAGTTCGGTCCACTTGAGCGCGTCCCCGGGCAGATGATGCGGGGCCTCAATCAGCAGTATACGTGGCGCGGGACCGATACTGAAATCACCGTGACCTACCATGCGAACACGGAGCGGGGATTTGTGTTTATCGACAGCCGCACCTTGGCGCCTCGGTTCAACGACCATATCGCTGATACAGGGGAGTAGCATGGCTCGCCGTCTCTACACAGACCCTTGGGTCTGTTGCACTTCCCTCATCTGCCTCTTCTTCTTACTCATCCTGCAGAGCACCCTGGCATTCGGCGTACCGATGCAGAACGATCCAAACGGGTTCGAGGGAATCCCCTGGGGCGCAACATTTTCAGAAACCGACACCTTCGTGAAAGTCGAGGACACCGGCCGATCTCAAACCTATGAACTGAAGGCCGGGGCTCCTACGCTTGGCACGGCAAAGGTCGACTCCATGCGATTCGTGACCTCCGAAGGCAAATTCGCGCGTGTCACTGTCCGCTACCAAGGCAAGGCAACCCACGACCAGATTATTGCCTATCTCCAATCCCTCTATGGCCCGCTCGATCGCACACCTGGACAGATCGCCGGCGGTCCCGTCAAATTCTTTAGCTGGACTGGGTTCGAAACTGATGTGAACCTCCGATACGAGACCGGCACCGATCGCGGCATCATCTTTTTCGAGAGCCAGGAGCTCCGCCGAAAAATGAGCGACAGCAATAATTCCCCCACCGTGTTTTGACCGTCGTCACCCCCTCCTAATCTTCCGAAGCTTTTGGCAGGATGCTCAAAGTGGCCGTCCAGCAAGGCCGCAGCGAGCGAAGAGGCGAGGCGTACGCTTCGGTACGTTGAGCCTCTGAGCGATGCGAGAACGATGCTGGCGGACTTTTTCAGCATCCTGCCGGGAAACCCGCGCCCATTGTGCTATGACCCCCAATTCCCCCCTCTTCTGGTGGGGCTTTTATCCCCCTCTTTAGGGATTGTTGAAATTCTTGAATGCGGTATTCTGAGACCGTCGCGGAGGACAGAGGAACCTCGGCGAAGCCACTGTGGAGGTACCGATGAAGCTGGGCCACCCCCTTTCCCAGGTCAACACCCAGAAGTCTCATTCGCTCTTGGATCGGCGCTATGCCGAACGGGTTCCGATTCGATACCGAATCACCTACTCCGGAGAAGAAGGCGCGCGAATCGTCAAAGGAGAGGGGGCTTTGAAAGACCTCTCCAAGACCGGCTGCAAGATTTTGGGCGTGACCACAAGCTCGCTGGGTAGCCGCCTCACTCTGCTCTTAGACCTTGAAGATGGACAAGCCCCCATGCGCCTCACCGACGTCCATGTCTCCTGGATCACCAAAGACTCATTTGCCGTCAAATTCCCCAAGCTATCACCGGAAGAAAGAAAGCGGTTGCAAGAAGTTATCTTCAAAAATATCAGCCTGTCGTCCTTAGACGATCGACGAACGGCATTCCGCATTATCTGAGCGTCGACCCAACGCCACGGAGGGAATCATGGGTCCTGATAGCGCTGCTCCCGTCACCACAGTAGCTGGATCCCCCGGTCAATCCGATCGTCGGCATGGCAACCGCACCCCAGCACTCTTTTCTTTACTCTATTCCGGCATGGGCACTGGCCAAATGCTGATCGGTGACGGCATGGTCACCAACCTCTCATCGTACGGAATCGGCATTCGCGGAAATCGATCGGTTACACCCGGCATGGAAGTGGCCCTCTTTATCGACCTTCCTGGACTGAAGGAGCCGCTGTGCGTTGCCCAAAGCCGCGTCTCCTGGGTTGAGGGATGTCGATTTGGAGTGGAGCTGGGGTCCCTGAAGGTGGAAGAGAAGAAGCACTTGCATTTCTTCTTGTGGGATCGCGTCACCCCCACAGATCGTGACGGCGGCAGCTGAGACTGTAGCAGGAACAAGGAGGTGCTCTCATGAAACGAGAACAGGTCGTATCTGGAAACGGGCTTCAGTCTGTGGCAGAAGCGGTCAATCGGAGACAAGCCCCCCGGCCCTCGGTAGAATTCGGGTTGATGTACTCAGCGCAAGACTCTTCCGGTGAACTCCTCATGGGCGACGGAATGGTCACGGACCTCTCGTCTACGGGATTGGGCATTCGCGGCAACGCCTGCGTCACGCCAGGTATGGAACTCACGATTTTTCTTTACCTCCCCGACGGACAGGACCCGCTGTTCGTGATGGAAGCGAAGGTGGCTTGGGCAGCAGGACATCGGTTCGGAGTCGAGATCCTCAAGATGAACCTGCGGGAACGAAACCGACTCCGTTACTTCTTACTCTCAAATCTCGCGCATTCCAATTAGATCGATCGCCGGCTCATAGAGAACTCGATGGCGGAACGACAGAGGATAGGCAAACGAGTGAAGACCCACCCCCCAGTTCGGGCCACTGACCGCAGGGCGGCTCAGCGGGTCCCTGTTCAGATCATGGTCCGATTTTCAGCAACAGACAGCTTTCAACATGTCGGCCATGGGGTGGCCCTTGACCTGTCCGAGAGCGGGTGCAAACTCTGCAGCGCACAAGTGTTGCCCATAGGAAGCTTCTGGGATCTTTACCTGACAATCCCTGAGACATCCCGTCCGGTTCTCATCTCAGAGGTTCGAGTGATCTGGGCCGTAGAAGACGAATATGGAATAGAATTTCTTCTCGTCACGACACGAGAACGAACCCGGTTACGCCGTTTCATTTGGAAGCACATGAACCGCTCCACACTCAGGGGCGGGCCTCCTTTGTTTACCCTTGTTGATCAGGCAAGCCCACGGCGGCCACAACTCAAATCCCTTCCCTAGTCCGACATTGACCGTTCTACTGCGGCGAACTCCGTCGCGCGAGGCTGGGGGGGGTAGAAGCCCGGAGCCTCTACCCTTCCCCCTGCCCATAATACTCACACCATTCCCACCACCGAAGCCTCAATACTAATTCGCATTCATGCCACCACGAACACACCAAACGCGCTGGTCGAAGGCCTTGCTGACGCCGAGCGCGGCGCCGTTGCTGAAGCCCACGCCCCACGTGAGGGTCGGATTGTCCACGTGGGCCGACGCTGACCAATAGTTGGCCGACTGGACAGCCAGAAACGGATGACCCGCCGAGAGAGTCGGGCCCGGAGAAGCGACAGAGGGATCCACCAGACTGGCCAGCTCTGGAAGAGCAGGCAGACGCCAACCTTTTCGGCCTCCGACGGCTTTACTGGCGCAGGCCAAGCGGGCGTTTGGCAAGGATACCGCGGCCGACTGCGGGGACTTCTCCCAGACCAGCCCGGTTTCTTTATCCAACACCGCCTCATTGTTAAAGGCCACCAGAACGACGAACCGCTGCGACGCCGGCATGGCCTTATCCCATTGCATCGTCTGAATATCCTCGTGACCCGCGCTCTTCGTGCTTTCTGCTTCCGCACTGGTAGCCTTCGTGGCCGCAAGAACCTGATCGAGCTTGTCCAATATCTGACGAAGCTGCTGTTGCTGCGGCGTCGGATTTTGCGCCCACGTGGGCGTGACCCCTGGACCACCGCTCACGAGGAGAAGCCCTCCGAGTACGAGTGTACCCACACTCGCCGCGAGAAACCATCGTCTCTTCATCACTCCCTCCTTGTTGGTTGTGTTGATGTGGCACGCACTGCTGCCTGGCCTTCTACACTTCTGAGAACTTTTCCCGCCTTGGAGGAGCACTAGGCCGGGGAACAACGCAAGGCACGGTCGCAAAGGACACGTGTCCTCAGCCCTTTCAGGTGCCGGAGTCTAGGCTGGAACGGGAAAGGTCTGCGTGAGCATGCCGCTGCTGAGGCACCGGACAAGAAGCCGGTCCAAGACGAACCAACCTGGCTGCGTGCCCCGCACGAGCAGGCCCATCATACGAAAAAATGATGGGCGCACGGTTACGTCTTGAATTGTCAGTGTGTGAGGGCAAACGAGAGATTGTCTGCGGGAAGCACGTCAACCGCTGAGCACCGGCGAGATCCATGCAGGCAATCCTCTAATGCGCAATGTCCGCCTTAGACTTGCTCTAGAACCACCTCGCAAGGTGTATGGCTTATACGGCAGGGCACTTTCCCCTGTCAAGTGTCGTTGTACGTAGAAGGGCGCGCGATACTCCCGTATTTTCCGTTGACCATATCAAGACGGTAAAATCAGTCCCGGCGGGTGCGCCCCGTGATTTGGGGGTCTACTTCTGTCCACCGCCCGCTCATTCACAACTCAACACGTCCGCCCTACGTCAGGTTCTGATCCAATGCTTGTCCTCGAGAAACGCTGCGTGCTAGGATCTCGGTGAGTGAGCACTTACTTACCATGAAGAAACGAACCACACAGACCACGAACGGGGGGCCGCGGGCTTCTGCGCGTGATCGTCAGGCCAGCCTCATCGTGGCCGCCGCTTCGCTCTTCGCCGCGAAAGGGTTCAACGGCACGACCACAAAAGAAATTGCCAAAGCGGCAGGCGTAAGCGAAGCCCTGGTCTTCAAATACTTTCCGACGAAACGGACGCTCTACGCGGCAATCCTTGCAGAAAAAGTCACCGTCACCGAACTGCTCGAAGCCATGGAGGCAGCGGCCAAAAAACACGACGACCATCGCGTGTTTACGATGATTGCGAGCTATCGCATTCGCCCCGGTGTCGATTCGACGCTCTTACGCCTCCTCTTGTTCAGCGCCCTCGAAGGACACGAGCTATCCGAGATGTTCTTCGGCAAGCACCACAAAGTGTTCTACGATCACCTCGCCGCGTACATTCGCACAAGAATTGCCGACGGTGCGTTTCGTCCGGTCGATCCTCTCCTGGCAGCCCGTGCGTTCATCGGCATGGTCGTCCATCACCGCCTGCTCCATGAAATCTTTGGAGTCCCGATGCATCAATCCCACGAGGACACGGTGGCAACCTATGTCGATCTCTTCCTCACCGGATTGATCAAGATGCCGGGGAGGCGTTCGCGATGAATCCCCTGAAACAACATCCGATTGTCACGCTCGGAGTGATCATTTTCTTTGCCATCTCAGCCCTCGTCGTATTTCGCCTCAGCAGCGGCGCGAAGACCGATACTCGCAAAGCCCGCGTCATCACCGTCGCCACAGCGGCGCCGCTGAAACAGGACCTCGACGTTCGACTTACCTATACCGCCGACATCACCCCCAACCAAGCGGTCAATCTGTTTTCTCGGGTCGACGGCTACATCGCCAAGGTCTACGTCGAGAAAGGCGACCTGGTCAAAGCCAACCAGCTTCTGATCGAGATCGATCACACGGATTACCGGCATGCCGTCAGCCAGGCCAAGGCCAACCTGGCTGCAGCCAGAGCGAGAGTCGCGCAGCAGGACGCCAGTGTGCGCAATACCACCCTCACGCTCAATCGGATGCAAACGCTGATCAAGGACCAGTTTGTCTCGCAGCAGGATTTGGACAACGCCCAGGTCGCGTACGACGCGGCGGCGGCGGCGCTCGACTCACTCCGCGCGCAGGTCCAGCAGTTGGAGGTCGCACTGGCGCAGGCCGAGACGAATCTGGCCTACTCGTATATCCGCGCGCCCTTCCCAGGCTATGTGGCCGAGCGCAACCTCGATCTCGGCTCCTATGTGAGCGGGGCAACCGCCGGCACCTCCACCGTCTCACGCGGGATTCTCACCCTCCATGAAATTCAGACGGTCCGCATTCTGATCGAGGTCGTCGAGAAAGACGTCCCGCTCATCCAGGTGGGTCAAAAGGCAGAAGTTCGCGCCGAGGCCTATCCCGATCGCGTCTTCGAAGGCACGGTCACCCGTGTCGTCCAGGCGCTGAACCGAGCCACCCGCACTATGACGATCGAGGTGGATCTCCCCAACAAAGACCATGTCTTGAAAGGCGGCATGTTCGCCCGCGTCGAGATCTTGGTCGGCACGCATCACAACGCGATTCAAGTCCCCATCGACGCAGTGAGTCGATTGGAAGACTCCCAATATGTCTACATTGTGCGCGAAGGAAAGGCCCAACGGGTGCCGGTAGAAATCGGAGCCCGCGACGAAAACCGGGTGGAGATCACCAAGGGATTGGACGGATCGGAACAGGTGATCGTCTCCGGGAAAGACCTCGTACACGACGGCGCCCCCGTGCAGACTCAACCCCTCCAACCGGTGAGGAGTGAGGGGTAAGGGGTGAAGAGTTGAATACATCGAATATTCGAGAGTTCTCACATCGAGCCATCACTTCTTGCCCCTTACGCCTCACCCCTAACCCCTTACCTATCCCGCTATGTGGCTGACCCTCCTCGCACTTCGCAACCGCATCGGCATCCTGATGCTGTCCCTTGCCATGGTCATCTTGGGCGGCACGTCCGCGCAGCGGCTCCCGGTCGATCTCTTCCCGCAGATACAAGTGCCTGTCGCCTTCGTGGGCGTCATCTATAAAGGCGCGCCGCCGCTCGACATCGAACAGAGTGTCGTCTATCCCATCGAGAAAGCCGTCAGTTCTGCATCGAACGTCGAGCATGTTGAGTCGTTTGCAAAGCAAGGCATCGGCGCGGTGCAGATCTGGTTCAACTGGGGCGCAGACATCAACGTCGGCCAGATGGAGGTGATGCAACGCGTCACACAAATTCTCAATAGTCTCCCGCCAGGCATTGGGCAACCCTTCATCGTCAAGTTCGACGTTTCCAATATCCCCGTCTCCCTCGTCACGGTCTCCAGCGACGACCTCGATGAACGGGCTCTGTACGACCTGGCCTCGAACACGATTGCTCCGCAGATCGAGCAGATCGCCAACGTCGCCGCTGCCACCGTGGAAGGCGGAAAGATCCGCCAGATCAATGTCAACCTCGATCCGGCGCTCTTGAATGCCCGGAGCCTCTCGATCCTCGACGTCGTCAAATCCGTGAAGGCCGCCAACCTCATTCTGCCCTCGGGCGACATCAAGGCCGGCAATCTGGACTACAACGTCTTCACCAATAATCAATTCCGCACGGTCGACCCGATTCAAGATGTGATCGTGAAGGTCAACCCACAGGGAAGCCCTGTGCGCGTACGAGATGTCGGAACCGTGACCGATTCGTCGGACATTCAGACCAACATTGTCAGAACGGACGGGAACAGAGCCGTGTACTTACGCGTCAATAAACAGCCGATCGCCAATACCGTGGCGGTGGTGGATGCGCTGCGCAAGGCCCTGCCGAAGCTCATCGGCATTCCTCCCGGCGTGAAGATCGGGATTTCATTCGACCAATCGGTCTATATCCGCCAATCGATCAGCAACCTCATCGAACAGGCGTTGCACGGATCGCTACTGGCCGCGTTGGTCATCTTGATTTTTCTCCGTAATTTTACGAGCACGCTGATCATTTCCGTCGCCATTCCCCTTTCGATCATGGTGACCTTCATCGTGCTGTACTTCTCGGGACAAACCCTGAACGTGTTCACCCTGGGAGGCCTAGCCCTGGGGATCGGCCGGCTCGTCGACGATTCCATCGTGGAACTCGAGAACATTCAACGCCATCTCAACACCTCGTCTCGCCGTTGGGAAGCGATCCTGGAAGCGGCCCGCGAGGTGGCGATGCCCATTCTCGCGTCGACGATTACCACAGTGGTCGTCTTCCTCCCGATTTTCTTCGTCGCCGGGATTGCCCGCTTGCTGCTGATACCCCTGACCATCACGATCGCGATCTCGCTGTTCACCTCCTTTTTCGTTTCCCGCACGGTGACCCCGGCGCTCTGCTACAAGTTCCTCAAGCCGGAACGGGAGTCTCACCGTTCGATGCCGGCCTGGTTCGTACGCCTGATGGATTGGAGCCGGGAACGGTACGAGTCGTTGGACAAAGGCTATGAGGAATCGCTCCGCTGGGTCTTGTCCCATCGCTGGCGCTTCATCATCGGGGTCCTGCTCCTTTTCGCCGCGGCTATCGGGTTGGTGCCCAAGATCGGTACGGAGTTTTTGCCGGTGTCGGACGAAAGCCAGTTCCGCATCGTCCTGCGCGGACCGGTCGGTCAGCGAGTGGAGAAAACCGAGCAGCAAGTGGCCGAGGTCGAACGGGTGCTGC
>Ga0097621_100003884_pt1 | contig 10356 bp, 9 predicted proteins | sample KBSMisM72_FD_73165 | JGI IMG/M metagenome (GOLD analysis project Ga0097621, IMG submission 73165) | Miscanthus rhizosphere microbial communities from Kellogg Biological Station, Michigan, USA - KBS Miscanthus M7-2 (version 2) (version 2) | ecosystem: Host-associated > Plants > Roots >... | reverse complement strand
CTGGAAGGACGTCGACCTCACCGAGAAGGGCATCGAGGAGGCGCGCGCTGCCGGGAAACTGCTTGTGAGGGAGGGCTACGACTTCGACTTCACCTTCACATCGCTTCTAACGCGCGCCATCCGCACGCTCGACCTGGCGCTGGGGGAGATGGACCGCCTCTGGCTGCCGGTGGAGAAGGATTGGCGCCTGAACGAGCGCCACTACGGCGCGCTCACGGCGCTCAACAAGGCCGAGACGGCGCAGAAGTTCGGCGAGCAGCAGGTGCTCATGTGGCGGCGCAGCTACGACATCCCGCCGCCGCCCTTCGAGGTGTCGGACGAGCGCAATCCGGCGCGCGACCGGCGCTACACCGGCGTGCCGAAGGACAAGCTTCCGCTCACGGAGAGCCTCAAGGACACGGTCGCGCGTGTGGTTCCCTATTGGCAGTCCTCGATCGCGCCGCGCGTGGCGAAGGGCGAACGGCTGCTCATCGCCGCGCACGGCAACAGCCTGCGTGCGCTCATCAAGTATCTCGACGGCCTCTCGGACCAGGCGATCATCGACGTGAACGTGCCCACGGCGATCCCGCTGGTGTACGAGCTCGACGACAACCTGCGGCCGCAGCGCAGCTATTACCTGGGCGACGCTGGCGCAGTGGCGAGCGCCCAGCACGCCGTGGCCGCGCAAGGCAAGGCGCGCTAGCGCCGGTGTCGATCGGGCGACGCGCGCTCCTCGCTGCCGCGATCATTTGGGCCGCGGCTGCCGCCGCCGCTGCACCCCATGCGAACGAGGAAGAGCTGCGCGCTCTTCGCGGGCGCATCGAGAAGCTGCAGCGCGACCTCACGGCCGCGGAGGAATCCCGGGGCGAAGCCGCCGACCAGCTGAAGGCAAGCGAGAAAGCGGTGAGCGAGGCGCAGCGCGCCCTGTATTCGCTCTCGCGCGATCGCCGGTCCATCGAAACCCAGCTCGAATCGCTCGCGGCCGGCGAGCGCGACGCTCGCGCGAAACTCGCCGAGCAGGAAGCGCTGGCAGGACGGTTGCTGCGCCTGCAGTACCGGCAAGGCGCGCCTGACCGCTTGCGCCTGGTCCTCGAAGGCGAGGATGCGGCTGGCGTTGCACGCCACATTGCCTACTACGCATACATCCAGCGTGCGCGCGCCGCGATCATCACGGAGCTGCGCCGCCAGGGCGACTCGCTCCTCGCCCTCGAACGCGAAGCGGTCGCGCGCCGCGGCGATCTCGCGCAGAACGAGGCGGCGCAGGCGGCCGAAGCGACGCGGCTGGAGAGGGAGCGCGCCGAGCGGGCGAAGGTCGTCGCCCGTATTTCCGGCGATATCGCCCGGGGCCGCAGGGAGATCGGGCGTCTCAAGCGCGACGAGGAGCGGCTGGCGAAGCTCGTCGAGCAGATCACGAAGGCGCTTGCGGCGCCCTCGCCGCCCGCCAAGGGCAAACGGGTCGATCGGGTCGCCGACGCGAGTGCCGCCTCGCAGGCTTTCGAGCACCTGAAGGGGCGCCTGCAGCTGCCCGTTCGCGGTGAGCTCACGAACCAGTACGGTGCGGCGCGCGAGGAGGGCGCGACATGGAAAGGCCTGTTCATCCGCTCGGTTTCAGGTGAAACCATCCACGCGGTCGCCGACGGGCGCGTGGTGTATGCGGACTGGTTGCGGGGGTTCGGTAACCTGTTGATTCTGGACCACGGAAAGGGCTATATGAGCCTTTATGCCAACAACGAGGCCCTGCTGTCGCAGGTGGGGGAAACCGTCCGTGGCGGAGACCCTATTGCACGTGTAGGAGCATCGGGCGGTCAGGGAGAATCGGGTCTATACTTTGAGCTACGTCGCGACGGAAAAACATTTGATCCGTTGAAGTGGGTAGCACCTTAGCTTGCAATGGGCAGCGGCGGCACCGAAACGCAACGAGGGACTACGAATGGGAAAGAAGTTTCAGCAGATCGGCCTGGTCGCATTCGGCGCGGCGCTGGGTATCGCGGCGAGCCTGCATTTCTCCGCGGTGGCGGATCGCCAGTCTTCGGCGCTCATGCTGCCCGTGGACGACCTGCGCCTCTTCAGCGAAGTCTTCGGCCGCATCAAGAGCGACTACGTGGAGCCCGTCGAGGATCGCAAGCTCCTCAAGGAGGCGATCAACGGCATGCTCACGGGGCTCGATCCCCACTCGGCATTCCTCGACCAGGAAGCCTATCGCGACCTCCAGGTCGGCACGCAAGGTGAGTTCGGCGGCCTCGGCATCGAGGTCGGAGCCGAGGATGGTTTCGTTCGCGTGGTGGCTCCCATCGAGGACACCCCCGCGTACCGCGCCGGCATCCAGGCGGGCGACCTCATCATCAAGCTCGACGAGGTTTCGCTCAAGGGCATCAGCCTTTCGGACGCCGTGAAGCGCATGCGCGGCAAGCCCAACACCGAAGTGAAGCTCACGGTACTGCGCAAGGGTGAGCCGCAACCGCTCGAAATCATGGTGCGCCGCGACGTGATCCGCGTGAAGAGCGTGAAGGCGAAGATGCTCGAGCCGGGCTACGGCATGATCCGCATCACGCAATTCCAGGAGCACACCGGCGAAAACCTCGTCACCGCCATCAACGACCTCTACAAGCAGGCGAATGGCGACATGAAGGGCCTCGTGCTCGACCTGCGCCTCAATCCGGGCGGACTGCTCAATTCCGCCGTCGCCGTCTCCGCCGCGTTCCTGCCGAAGAATGCGCTGGTCGTCTACACCGACGGCCGCACCGAGGACGCGAAGATGCGCCTGACCGCAAGCAAGGAAAACTACGTGCGCGGAGCCTTCAAGGAGGACTTCCTCTCCAAGCTGCCCGCGTCCGTGAAGACGGTGCCGATGGTGGTGCTCGTGAACGGCGCTTCGGCCTCGGCCTCCGAGATCGTCGCCGGCGCGCTGCAGGATCATCATCGCGCCACGCTGGTTGGCACGCAGACGTTCGGCAAGGGCTCGGTGCAGACCATCCTCCCGCTGCCGAACAACCAGGCGGTCAAGCTCACGACGGCGCGCTACTACACGCCGGGCGGGCGCTCGATCCAGGCCAAGGGCATCTCTCCCGACATCGTGGTGGAGGACGCGCCGGACCAGCGCGTGATCCTGCGCGAGGCGGACCTGCAGCACCACCTTTCGGTCGAGGAAGACAAGAGCGCCATCGACGCGGCGGCCAAGCCCGCGGTGAAGGCGAACGACAAGACCGAGAAGATCATCGCGGGCCCGGTGAACACCAAGACGGCTGCGGCACCGAAGCCGCCCGCCAAGGGCGAAGGCAAGGCCGATGCCAAGGATGCGAAGGCCGATCCCAACGCGAAGAAGGAAGACCTGCAGCTCGTCGCCGCGTTGAACCACCTGAAGGGCCTGCCCATCACGGCGTCCGCTCCGGCGGCCCCCGCCGCCGCGAAGTAGGCGGCGGCGACCGGCCAGTCCTGAATGGACGACCGGCAGCGGCTTCGGTACAGCCGCCATCTATTGCTGAATGAGTTCGGGGAGGAGGCGCAGGAGCGCCTCCTTGCCGCCCACGCGCTCGTCATCGGCGCTGGCGGCCTGGGCTCCGCGGCGCTTCTCTATCTCGCGGCGAGCGGCATCGGCCACATCACCGTGTGCGACGGCGACAAGGTGGACCTCACCAACCTCCAGCGCCAGGTCGTCCATCGCAACGAGTCCATCGGCAAGCCGAAGGCCGCATCGGCTGCGTCGACTCTTGCCGCGATCAATCCGGAAATTCGAGTCGAGGCGCTCGATGAGCGCGCCGGCCCCGATCGCCTGATGGCGCTCGTGCGCGCGGCCGACGTCGTCCTCGACTGTTCGGACAACTTCGCGACGCGCCATGCGTTGAATCGTGCATGCGTCGCCCATCGCAAGCCCCTCGTCTCGGGCGCGGGCCTGCGTTTCGACGGCCAGATCGCGGTATTCGACCTGCGCCGCGAGGATGCGCCGTGCTACCACTGCCTCTTTGCCGAGGATGCGAGGGCCGAGGAGGAGCGTTGCGCAACCCTGGGCGTGTTCGCGCCGCTCGTGGGCGTCGTGGGCACCCTGCAGGCGATGGAAGCGATCAAGCTGGTCACGGGCGTGGGCGAGACACTTGCCGGACGCCTCGTGCTTTTCGATGCGCTCGCAAGCCGCTGGCACGAAGTGCGGCTCGCGCGCGATCCCCACTGTCGCGTCTGCGGCGCCCATCGCGCGGCAGCGTAAGGAGGAGAAGGCCATGAAGAGATGGATCGTTCTTTCGGCATGCGCGTGCGCCGGTTTCCTGGCGGCAGCGCAGGCGCAGACGCTTTACAAGCTGATCGACAAGAACGGCAAGGTTACGTACTCCGAGAGCGCGCCCAAGCCCGGCGAGTTCGACGGACAGGTGATCCGCATCGACATCAACCCGAAAGCGAACACGGCGACGCTTCCGCAGGCGTCCGGGCGCAACGCCGGCCAGGAGGCCGCCGAGGCGCAACGCGCGGCCACGAATACGAAGGTCGCGCGCGAGAAGCTCGAGGCCGCCAAGAAGGCCCTCGCGCAGGCGCAGGAGAATCCGGGCGAGGGCGAGGTCAGCTGGATCGGCAACAAGGGCGGCGGCACGCGTTCGGTGCCGAGCGATTCCTATCGCGCCCGGCTCGACAAGCTCGAAGCCGACGTGAAGGCCGCGGAGGAAGAGTTGCGCCGTGCCGAAGGGGGCTGAAACGCGCTTCGCACGAGCCGCATGCATCGCGGCCGCGCTCCTCGTGGCATTCGACGCCTGCGCGCAGGCAACGTCGCCGCCCCAGCCGCAATCGCGCACGCTCTACCGCTGGACCGACGACCAGGGCCGCGTCCAGTACAGCGACAAGCCGCCCACGACCTTCAAGGGCGAGGTGACGAAGGTGGAGATCGACCTCGACGCGAACACCCGCCCCGTCGCGCCGCCGCCGCGCCAGCAGGTCGTTCCCGCGGATGTCCTTCGCGACGTCACGCCCGACATCGCCAAGCAGCGCCGGGATCGGCGCGCGCTGCTGGAGCAGGACGTGCGCGCCGCCGAGAAGAAGGTGGCTGCGGCCAAGGCAGCTCTTGAGGGTGGCGGCGATCCGAAGGACGACGAGCGCAACGTGGTCCAGCGTCAATTCGACCGGCCGGATCCGAGCAAGTCGAACTGCCGCGTCGTTCCGAACCCGGCGGGCAGGTCCACCCTCGTCTGCCCTGCCCTCGTGCCGAACGATCTGTATTACGAGCGCATCAAGGGACTCGAGGATGCGCTGCGCCAGGCAGAAGACGAACTCAACCAGGCGGAGCAGGCCTATCGGCGCGGCACCGACTGAGCGGCAGCCTGCGCGAGGTCCCAGCGCGGGAAGATCGGAAATTCAGCTGAGAGTGTCGCGCCACCCTCGCCGTACTTGAGAGCGGCGGCGAAAGCGATCATCGCGCCGTTGTCCGTGCAGAGGGCGAGCGGCGGAAAGTAAACGTGCGCGCCGCTAAGCGCCGCCTGCGCCTTCAATCGGCGGCGCAGCTCCGCGTTGGCTCCGACCCCGCCCGCCACCACCAGCCGCTGCAAGCCTTCGCGGCGCAACGCCGCCAGGCACTTCGCTTCGAGCACGTCGACAATCGCCGCCTGGAAAGACGCGGCAAGGTCCGCGCGCGTTGCCTCGTCAGGCGACCCGATGGCGCGGATTCGCGTGAGCACCGCGGTCTTGAGCCCGCTGAAGCTGAAATCGAGCGTCCCGCTCGAAAGCATCGGACGCGGGAAGTCGAAACGGTTCGCATTGCCGCTCTCGGCGAGCTTGGCGAGAGCGGGCCCGCCGGGGTATCCGAGTCCCAGCAGCGTGGCCGTCTTGTCGAATGCTTCACCCGCGGCGTCGTCCTGTGTCTCGCCAAGCAATGCGTAGCGACCCACGCCGTCCACCCGCATGAGCTGCGTGTGGCCCCCGGAGACGAGGAGTGCGACGAACGGAAAGTCGGGTCGCGGTTCGGCAAGCAGGGGCGAAAGCAGGTGCCCCTCGAGGTGATGGATCCCGACCACGGGCCGGTTCAGCGCGAGGCCGATGCCGGTCGCCACGCTCGCGCCGACAAGGAGCGCGCCGCCCAGGCCCGGGCCCTGCGTATAGGCCACCAGGTCCACGTCCGAGATCCTGCGGGCCGCGCGCTGCAGCACCGATGCCGTGAGCGGCAGCAGGCGGCGCACGTGATCACGCGAGGCGAGTTCCGGCACCACACCGCCATAGAGCGCATGCAGGTCGGCCTGCGAGTGCAGGGCTTCGCCCAGGAGGCCGTCACGGGTGTCGTAGAGCGCGACCCCCGTCTCGTCGCATGAGGTCTCGATGCCGAGGATGAGCATGACGAATGGTTCAAAATTTGATATTATTCTCGGTTTCCCCGAACCGTTTCAGGGTCTTTTGTAGATGCCTATCGTCCGAGTCAAGGAAAACGAGCCCTTCGATGTGGCGCTTCGCCGCTTCAAGCGCGCCGTCGAGAAAACCGGCCTCCTCACGGAGCTTCGCGCGCGCGAGTTCTACGAGAAGCCGACCGCGGAGCGCAAGCGCAAGCATGCCGCCGCGGTGAAGCGCCGCTACAAGCGCATGCGCGCGCAGATGCTGCCGCCCAAGCTCTACTAGCAAGCGACGACACGATTCTCGCGGCGAGCCGGGCGCCAAGCCCCGCTCGCCGCGTTCATTTCGGAAAGGCACGCCATGGCACTTCGCGAACAGCTGAACGATGACATCAAGAACGCCATGAGGGCGCGCGACAGCGAACGCCTGAATGCGCTGCGCCTGCTGTCGGCCGCGGCGAAGCAGCGCGAGGTGGACGAGCGCATCACGCTGGACGACGCGGCGCTCATCGCCATCGTGGAGAAGGAGATCAAGAAGCGCCGCGAATCGATCGCGCAGTACGAGAAGGGGCAGCGCCAGGATCTCGCCGACAAGGAGAAGTTCGAGATTTCGGTGATCGAGGCCTACCTGCCCCAGCAGCTTTCGCCGGCCGAGGTCGACGCGATCGTTGCCGAAGCGCTGGCCGCGACGGGCGCGAAATCGCCCGCGGACATGGGCAAGGTGATGGGGGTGTTGAAGCCGAAACTGGCGGGAAAGGCGGACATGGGAAAAGTGTCGGCCATGGTGAAAGCGAAGCTCGCGGGCTGATAATGCCCTCGTGATCCCCCAGGAGTTCATCCAGTCGCTTCTCGGGCGCGTCGACATCGTCGACGTGGTGGACCGTTACGTGAAGCTGAAGAAGGCCGGATCGAATTTCTCCGCCTGTTGCCCGTTCCACAACGAGAAGACGCCCTCGTTCACGGTGAGCCCGTCCAAGCAGTTCTATCACTGCTTCGGCTGCGGGGCGCACGGCAACGCGATCGGCTTCCTCATGGAGTATTCAGGCCTCGCCTATCCCGAGGCGATCCGCGCCCTCGCCGAGACGGTGGGCATGCCGGTGCCCGAGACGCGCGGGCGGCCCGACAAGCCCGGCGCCGCGGAAGCACCCGCGCTCACCGCGCGGATGATGGACGCTCTCTCCTATTACCGCGCCGAGCTGAAGAAGTCGAAGGTGGCGATCGATTACCTCAAGGGGCGCGGTGTGTCGGGCGAGATCGCCGCGCGCTACGGATTGGGTTTCGCGCCCGATGGATGGCAGAACCTGGAGGCGGTGTTCACGGACTATGCGAACGGTTCGTTGAAGGACACCGGACTCGTGATCGACAGCGAACCCGAGGGGGAGAGGAAATCGCGCCGGTACGACCGCTTCCGCAACCGCGTCATGTTTCCCATCCTGGACGCGCGCGGCAACGTGATCGGCTTCGGCGGCCGCGTGATCGGCGAGGGCGAGCCCAAGTACCTGAACTCCCCCGAGACACCCCTCTTCGAGAAGGGCCGCGAGCTCTACGGCCTTTACCAGGCGCGTCGCGCGATTCGCGATGCCAACCAGGTGATCGTGGTCGAGGGCTACATGGACGTCGTGGCGCTCGCCCAGCACGGTGTCGAGAATGCGGTGGCTACGCTCGGCACGGCGACCACCCCTGTGCACGTCTCGAAGCTCCTCAAGCTCGCGGACAACGTCGTGTTCTGCTTCGACGGCGATGCCGCGGGGCGCAAGGCCGCATGGCGCGCGCTCGAGGTATCGCTTCCGGTGCTCGCCGATGGCAAGGTCGTGAGCTTCCTCTTCCTGCCTCCCGAGGACGATCCCGACACGTACGTGCGCCGTCTCGGGAAACCCGCTTTCGTGAAGGCACTGAAGGAGGCGAAGCCCCTCTCGCAATTCCTGTTCTCCGAGCTTGCTTCGCAGGTGGACATGGCGACCGAGGAAGGGCGGGCACGATTCCTCGCCCAGGCCAAGCCGCTCATCGCGCAGATCGAGGCGCCTGCTCTCGCGGCGATGCTGCGCCGGCGCCTCGCGGAGTTGGCGCGCCTGACGGCCGAAGAGATCGATCGCCTGATTCCCCCCAAGGGCGTCGAGCGCCGCGCAAGCCCGCCACCGGCTCGCGGAGTGCGCCGGGGTCCGCCACGAACCGAGGCGCGCCTCCTCGCGATGGTGCTGTACCAGGTGGACCTTGCATCCGCCGTGCCGCTCGAGGTACTCCCAGGTACCGGGCCGGAGGTCGCCGCCCTGCGGGCCGTCATCGGCTTCCTCAAGGCGCAGCCGGGAGCTAACCTGGGGCAAGTTAGTGCCTACTTCGACGCATCCGAACATTGGCCAGCGATTACGGAAGCATTGGAATACCCCCTACTGAACCAGCCCGAGAGCCCCAATCTGGATCTGGCAGCCGAAGTCTCGGATTTGGTCGAGAAGCTGCGGCGCGAGTCCATGGATCGGCGCCGCGTCGAGCTCCTGGGCCTGGTCCAGGCAGGCACGGCGACCACCGAGCAGCGCGCCGAATACGAAAGCCTGTTCGCCTCCATGGCGGCCGCGAAATCCGGGAATCCGCTTCCGGAAGAGCGGTCAAAACTTTGATAATTTGATATAATTGCGGGTTCCCCGCGCGCGATAGGTACCCGGAGCATGGCCGTGAAAAACCCCAAGCAGCACCACAGCGCAGAGCTCAAGATCGCCGAGGTCGAGGCTCAGAAGAAGCGGCTCAAGAACCTCATCGTCCTGGGCAAGGACCGGGGTTACCTCACCTACGCGGAGATCAACGACCACCTGCCGGACGACATGACCGACGCCGAGCAGATCGAGGGCGTGGTCACGATGCTGGCGGACATGGGCATCGCGGTGTACGACGAGGCCCCGGACGCCGAGCAGCTCCTCATGAACGAGGCGCCGACCCCGATCGCCGAGGAAGACGTGATCGAGGAGGCCGAGGAGGCCCTCTCCACCACCATCGACGCGGAATTCGGCCGCACGACCGACCCGGTGCGCATGTACATGCGCGAGATGGGCTCGGTGGAGCTGCTCACCCGCGAAGGCGAGATCGAGATCGCCAAGCGCATCGAGGATGGCCTGAAGCACATGATCCACGCGATCTCGTCGTGCCCGACGACGATCGAGGAGATCCTGCGCCTGGCCGACCTCATCGAGCGCGACGAGATGCGCATCGACGAATTGGTCGACGGCCTCGTGGACGAGGACGGCGAGGACCAGCCCATCGGCGAGGAAATGACCGAGGAGGAGGAGCTCGAGGAGCTCGACGAGGAGGAGCAGGAGGCCGAGGACGAAGCGGTCGCCAGCGCCGACCTCGAGGAGCTCAAGCAGAGCGCCCTCGTGCACTTCAACAAGATCCGCCGCCTCTACAAGAAGATGAAGAAGATCCTCGCGGAGAAGGGCTACCGCTCGCGCGCGTACAAGGATCTGCAGGAAGACATCTCGAAAGAGCTGCTGATGATCCGCTTCACCGCGAAGCAGGTGGAGCACCTCTGCAACGGCCTTCGCGGCCTGGTGGAGCGCGTGCGCTCGCACGAGCGCGAGATCATGGAGCTTTGCACGCGAAACGCGAACATGCCGCGCGCGCACTTCATCAAGGTCTTCCCCGGCAACGAGACCAACCTCAAGTGGTCCGGCGAGGAAGTCGCATCCGGCAAGGTCTATGCGAAGGCGCTGGAGCGCTTCAAGCCCGCGGTGATGGAGCAGCAGGAAGCCCTCATCAACCTCCAGAAGGAAGTCGGGATCCCGATCAAGGACCTGAAGGAGATCGCACGCCAGATGTCCACGGGCGAGGCGAAGGCGCGCCGCGCCAAGCGCGAGATGATCGAGGCCAACCTGCGCCTCGTGATCTCCATCGCGAAGAAGTACACCAACCGCGGCCTGCAGTTCCTCGACCTCATCCAGGAAGGCAATATCGGCCTCATGAAGGCGGTGGACAAGTTCGAATACCGCCGCGGCTACAAATTCTCGACGTACGCCACGTGGTGGATCCGCCAGGCCATCACGCGTTCGATCGCCGACCAGGCGCGCACCATCCGCATCCCGGTGCACATGATCGAGAC
>Ga0097621_100003882_pt1 | contig 10357 bp, 10 predicted proteins | sample KBSMisM72_FD_73165 | JGI IMG/M metagenome (GOLD analysis project Ga0097621, IMG submission 73165) | Miscanthus rhizosphere microbial communities from Kellogg Biological Station, Michigan, USA - KBS Miscanthus M7-2 (version 2) (version 2) | ecosystem: Host-associated > Plants > Roots >... | reverse complement strand
GGCTCGGGGATCTCATCCTGCGCGCCTACCTCGTCCGCCGCTCCATCCTGATCGGGCTCGGAGTTGGCCTGCGGATCGTCGGATCGCGGTACTCGCCGGACGCCAGGCGGCTCCGCGACTTCGCGGCGCGCAACCGGCTCCCATACCGCTGGCTGGACCTGGAGGCCGACCCGGGCGCCGAGACACTGCTCCAGCATTTCGGCGTGGCGCCGGAGGACACCCCGATCGTGATCGCGGCCGACCGGCTGCTCCGCAACCCCAGCAACGCCGAGCTGGCCGCCGCGATCGGGCTCCCGGCGCCGGGTGCCCCGCACACCAGCTGCGACCTGCTCGTGGTCGGGTCGGGACCGGCAGGCCTTTCCGCCGCCGTGTACGGGGCCTCGGAAGGCATGCAGACCGTCGTCCTCGACAGCACGGCCACCGGGGGCCAGGCCGCGACCTCGTCGCGGATCGAGAACTACCTCGGGTTCCCGTCCGGCATCTCCGGCGCCGAGCTCGCGGACCGGGCGGTCATCCAGGCGCGGAAGTTCGGGGCCCGGTTCGCCGTGCCCGCGGAGGCCAGGTCCATCCGGCCGGACGATGGCCAGTACACGGTCGGGCTCGACGACGGAACCTCCGTGACGGCTGCCTCCGTGGTCATCGCGACCGGCGCCCGGTACCGCAGGCTCGACGTGCCGCGCATGGAGTACTTCGAGCAGATGAGCGTCTACTACGCCGCGTCACAGGCAGAGGCCCTGCTCTGCCGCGGTGACCCGGTGGCCATCGTCGGCGGCGGCAACTCGGCGGGGCAGGCCGCGGTCTTCCTCTCCAGGCACGCCGAGCGGGTCACCCTCATCGTCCGCGAGCACGATCTGGGCGAGTGCATGTCCCGGTACCTCATCGACCAGGTCAGCCGGCTCGCGAACGTGCGGGTCCTGCTCGGCACCGAGGTGCGGGAACTGCTCGGCGACCAGGCGCTGGAAGCCGTCGCCGTCGAGGACAACCGGACCGCGGAGCGGCGGACCCTCGAGGCCCGGGCCCTGTTCGTCTTCATCGGGGTCACACCCTGTACGGGCTGGCTCAGCGGCCTGGTCGAGCTCGATGATCACGGCTTCGTCCGGACCGGGCCCGACGCCGCCCGGCCGGTCGACGCCGTCGCCGGAGCTGAGACCGGCTGGCAGCGCTCGGTGCTCGAGACCAGCCGACCCGGTATCTTTGCTGTCGGCGATGTCCGCTGCGGCTCGACCAAACGGGTCGCCGCGGCCGTGGGCGAGGGCGCGATGGCGATCCGGCTCGCCTTCGAAAGAGCACGGGCTACGTAGCCGACGAGCATGCGGTGCGCGTGACATGAGGAGGCAGCGGGATGCCAGTGATGGGCTTCGTGAAGTTCGAGCGCTTCTTTCGCGCCGCGGGCGGCGTTACCGTCGACCGGAACGACGTCAAGCGTTACCTCGACTTCGTCAACGATGCGCTCTACGACCTGCTGCTCATGGGCCAGGCCGCTGCGAAGGCGAACGCCCGCGGCATCATCGAGCCCTGGGATCTGCCGATCACCAAGGGCCTGCAGGAATGCATGCACGGGTTCGAGCGCATCGAAGAAGAGATGGAGCTTCGGCCTATTCTCGACTCCCTGGCGGCGCACCCGCCGCTCGATGCCACGCTGAGCGAGGAGACCGAGGCCCGGCTTCCGGTGATCTTCGGAGGCGTCAGCATCGCGCTGGCCAGGACCTTCAAACTCATCGACGCAGAGATGAAGGCCGTGCACAGCGAGGAATGGGAGCGCACGTTCCGCCTCTTCCGGCTGCTGATCTAGCTACCCGACTTGAGGATGTGCGGCGGCCGTAAACCGGCAAGTCTTGATGCTACGGGCGGCCCAGCTGCCGCGCAGACGATCGAGGGAGGCTGGCGGCCAGGCTGCCCAGGCATGAGGAACATGATCGCGGCTTTCGACCGCGCTGCCGTGCGCCGCATCGGCGAGACCGATTCGCGGTTGCTCGACCTGGTGATGCCTAGGCTGAGCCGACTCGCCAACCGTGGCTTGCTGTGGATCGGGGTGGCTTCCGTATTGCGGGCGACAGGCGACAGGTGGCGCAGCGGGCCGCCTGGCGCGGCCTGGCCGCAGCGAGCGCCGCCACCAACATCCTCGGCAAGAGCCTGACGGCCCGGGACCGCCCACACGACAAGGTTCCCGGAGCCCGGCAGCTCAACCGGGCTCCCAGGACCACCTCGTTCCCGTCCGGGCACGCCGCGTCTGCGGCCGCCTTCGCCACTGGCGTGGCGCTGGAGAAGCCAAGCCTCGCCGCGCCCGTCATCATCGCCGCTGCGGCCGTGGGAGCGTCGCGGGTGGTCACCGGGATGCATTATCCGTCCGACGTCCTCGCCGGGTTCACGATCGGCGCGGCCGCCGGGGCGTTGACGCTGCGCTGGTGGCCGCGGCGGCCCCCGGTTCCGGCCGCAGCGATCAGGCCCCCGCGGGGGAGTTCTCCTTCGGGTTCCCGGTCGATGAGCGCATCCAGGCCATCGTGGATCTGATCCCCGCCAGTGCTGGCACCCGGCGATCGAAGACGAGGGGCTGCGCGACGGCGCCTGAGTCGCCGAGGCCACCGGCATGATCGACCTGTCGTCGTGGCCGGAAGGGTCGCGGCTGATCCTGCGCAAGGAACGCCCCCATCCGGGCGCGCAGCTCACCTTCACCGACATCGACGGGCACCGGGTGACGGCGTTCCTCACCGACACCGGCCGCGGCGTGATCCCCGGCCAGGTCGCGGGCCTGGAGCTGCGACACCGCCAGCATGCCCGGTGGAGGACCGCATCCGCGAAGGCAAGGCAGCCGGCTTGCGCAATTTCCCCGTCACGGCTGGGAGGAGAATAATGCCTGGCTGGAGGCCGTGCTGGCCGCCGCCGACCTGGTCTGCTGGGCCAAGCTGATCTGCTTCGCCGCCATGCCCTCGCTGGCCCGCCGCGAGATCGCCGCCTTCCGCTACCGGGTGCTGCACGTGGCCGCCCAGCTCACCCGCTCCGCCCGCCGCACCTGCCTGCGCATCGACTGCGCCTGGCGGTGGGCCGCCCAGATCGCCGAAGGCTTCCGCCGCCCGCGCGCCGCCTGCGCCTGACCAGCCCCTACCGAGTTCTCACCATCACCGGCCGGCGCCAGCCTGCCCACCAGCAGCGACGATGCCCGCGCCGGGGCATCATCCCCGCTCTCGCCACCGCCAGGACGCAGACCGCTCCGGCCCACAGCCACCCGCCAACACGAAATCAAGATCAAATCAGGCGGGCTGCGGGCGGTTCAGAAGCCGCGTGAAAGAGGGAGGCTAGAACCGGCACAGCGAGGAGGCCACCCCCACCGGGTATCTCCTCGCTGCCACGCAACCCGCCGACCTCCCCATTCGCGGCGCAGCCGCGAGCCTCGGCGGTATGAGGTCGCTCGCTACGACTTGGGTCAGCTAGGACTGTGCGAGCGCGCCCTGGACCCAGTCCCGCAGCGCGGGCAGCGGCATGGCGCCCGCCTGGCGGGCGATCACCTTGCCGTCCCGCAGCACCATCAGCGTGGGGATGGCCTGGACGGTGAACCGCTGCTGCAGCTTCGGTGCCTCGTCCACGTTGACCTTGACCAGCTTCACCGTGCCGGCCAGGTCCTGGGCGAGCTGCTCCAGCGCGGGACTGACGGCGCGGCAGGGCCCGCACCAGGGCGCCCACATGTCCACCACGACGGGGATGGCGGCCGCTTCGGCGACCTCGGCGAACGTGTCGTCGCCCGCGGCGGCAACCCAGGGCAGCGGCTTGTGGCAGTTGCCGCACCGGGGGGTTCCGCGCGCGGCGGCCGGAACCCGGTTCATCCGGCCGCAGTTCGCGCACCTGACCAGCTCCGCTGGCGTGCTGCCTTGTCCGTCTGGCATGCGGTCGCTCCTACCCGGGGTTCTCGTAGCTGACGGTGAGCTCGCCCTCGGCCGCGTCGACCCGGATGAGGGCGCCGTCCCTGACGTCGCCCGCGACCAGGGCGCGGCCGATGCGGGTTTCCACGTCGCGGGCGATGAACCGGCGCAGCGGGCGCGCCCCGTACACGGGGTCGAAGCCCTGTTGGGCGATGAGTCGCCGTGCTTGCTCAGTGAGCTCCAGCGTCAGCGACCGTTCGGCCAGCCGCTGCCGCAGGCCGGTGAACATGAGGTCGACGATGCGCTCGATCTCGGGCTGGGTCAGCGGCTTGAACAGCACGATGTCGTCGAGCCGGTTGAGGAACTCGGGCCGGAACCGGGACCGCAGCTCGGCCATCACCAGGTCGCGGGCGTCGGACTTGATCTCGCCGTCGGAGGTGACCCCGTCCAGGAGGTACTGGGAGCCGATGTTGGAGGTCATGATGATGACGGTGTTGCGGAAGTTGACGGTGCGGCCCTGCGCGTCGGTGAGCCGCCCGTCGTCCAGCACCTGCAGCAGCGTGTTGAACACGTCCGGGTGCGCCTTCTCGATCTCGTCGAACAGCACCACCGAGTAGGGCTTGCGCCGGACCGCCTCGGTCAGCTGGCCGCCCTCCTCATACCCCACGTAGCCGGGCGGGGCGCCGACCAGCCGGGAGACGGTGTGCCGTTCCTGGTACTCGCTCATGTCCAGCCGGACCATGTTGTCCTCGGTGTCGAACAAGGTCGCGGCGAGGGTCTTGGCCAGCTCGGTCTTGCCGACCCCGGTCGGGCCGAGGAACAGGAACGAGCCGATCGGCTGCCGCGGGTCTTTCAGCCCGGACCGGGCCCGGATGATCGCATCGGTCACCGCCTGGACCGCCTCGTCCTGGCCGACGATCCGCTCGTGCAGGATCTGGCCGAGCCGCAGCAGCTTGTCCCGCTCGCCCTCCTGCAGCCGGGTCACTGGGATGCCGGTCCACCGGGACACGATCTGGGCGATCTCCTCGTCAGTGACCACCTCGCGCAGCAGCCGGGCGCTGCCCTGCTTGCTGGCCAGGTGATCCTCCTCGGCGGCCAGCCGCCGTTCCAGCTCGGGCAGCTTGCCCATCCGCAGCTCGGCCGCCTTGTTCAGGTCATAGGCCCGCTCGGCCCGCTCGGCCTCGCCGCGGACCTGCTCGATCTCGGCGCGCAGCGCCTGCACCTTGCGCAGCGCCTGCCGCTCCGATTCCCACTGCGCCCGCATCGCGTCCGCCTCTGCCCGCAGGCCGGCCAGGTCCCGGCCCAAGGCAGCCAGCCGGGCCTTGCTGGCCGGGTCGTCCTCCTTGGCCAGCGCCGCCTCCTCGATCTCCAGCCGCATCACCCGCCGGGTCAGCTCGTCCAGCTCGGCCGGCATCGAGTCGATCTCGGTGCGCAGCATCGCGCACGCCTCATCGACCAGGTCGATCGCCTTATCCGGCAAGAACCGGTCACTGATATACCGGTGGGACAGCGTCACCGCGGCGATCACCGCCCCGTCGGAGATCTTGACCCCGTGGAACACCTCCAGCCGCTCCCGCAGCCCGCGCAGGATCGAGATGGCGTCCTCGACCGACGGCTCGTCGACCGGCACCGGCTGGAACCGCCGCTCCAAAGCGGCGTCCTTCTCGATGTACCTGCGGTACTCATCCAGCGTGGTCGCGCCGATCATGTGCAGCTCACCGCGGGCCAGCATCGGCTTGAGCATGTTCCCCGCGTCCATCGCCCCCTCTGCCGCGCCCGCGCCGACCACCGTGTGCAGCTCATCCACGAACAGCAGGATCCGGCCCTCGGCCGCCGTCACCTCCGCCAGGACTGCTTTCAGCCGCTCCTCGAACTCACCTCGGTACTTCGCCCCGGCCACCAGCGACCCCATGTCCAGGGCGAAGACGACCTTGTCCTTCAGCCCCTCCGGGACGTCGCCGTTGCTGATCCGCTGCGCCAGCCCCTCCACGATCGCCGTCTTGCCCACCCCCGGGTCCCCGGTCAACACCGGGTTGTTCTTGGTCTTCCGGGAGAGGATCTGGATCACCCGCCGGATCTCGCCGTCCCGCCCGATGACCGGGTCAAGCTTGCCGGCTGCCGCGTCTGCCACCAGATCCCGGCCGTACTTCTCCAGCGCCTCATACGCGCCCTCCGGCGTCGCCGACGTCACCCGCTGGTTGCCGCGGATCCTGGTCAGGTGCTCGAGGAACGAGTCCTTGCTAAGTCCATGCTGGGCCAGCAGGCGGCCCGCGCCGGAGGAGGCGCCCTCGTCGATCATCGCGATGATGAGGTGCTCGACGGACACGTAGTCGTCCTTGAGCCGGCTGGCCTCCCGCTCGGCGGCGTCGAGCAGACGGGATAGCCGCTGGGTGACGGCGATCTGGCCGGGTGCGACCCCGGGGCCGCTGACCCGCGGCCGGCGGGCAAGCTCGGCCTCCAGGTCGGCTCTCAGCCGGCCGGTGTCCACGCCCGCCTGCCCGAGCAGCCGGGGCGCCAGTCCGTCGGGCTGGTCGAGCAGGGCAAGCAGCAGGTGCTCGCCGTCCACCTCGGTGTGCCCGAAACGCAGCGCCTTGGTCTGCGCGTCGTGCAGCGCTTCCTGCGACTTCTGCGTCAGCCGGTTCGGGTCCACTGCTAGCCTCCGGTGCGTCGGGAGTGACCGCGGGCTGCCGCCTCGAGTACCGCGATCCGGTCGAGCAGGTCGGTGACGAGGCCGATGGCCGCGTAGTTGAGGCCGAAGCCGGCGCGCAACCGCTGCACCCTGGCCATGGCCGCGCGCTGTGACGGGGCGAACCACAGCCGCCCGGCCGCGTCGGTGTCCGCGTCCAGCACGCCCAGGGTCACCAGCCGGCGCACCAGGTCAGGGTGGGTTCCGGTGACCCGGGCGAACGATTCGAGGTCGAGGCGCGCTGGCCGGGTGAGTGCATACGTCACGGTCACTTTGGTGTTCATGGTGGCCCGTGGGTTCACTTCGGCCTCCTCGGGTCGAAGGTGGATGTGGCGGCAAGCTCCTCGAACAGGCGCCGCTCCTCGGCCGGCAGTTTCCTGGGCACCAGGATCCGTGCCTCGGCGTACAGGTCACCCGCCGTTCCCTTGGGGTTCGGCAGGCCGCGGCCGCGCAGCCGCAGACGGCGGCCGCTCGACGTGCCCGCGGGGACCTTCACCTTGGCCTCGCCGTCGGGCGTTTCGACCGCGACGGTGGTGCCGAGCGCCGCCTCCCAGGGGGCAAGCGGCAGCTCGACATGCAGGTCGCGGCTCTCGACCCGGTACCGGGGGTGCGGTGCGATGCGGACGATCAGGTAGAGGTCGCCGGCGGGGGCGCCCTCGGTGCCACGGCCGCCCTGGCCGGCCAGCCGGATCCGCTGCCCGTTGGTCACCCCGGCCGGGATGGTGACTTGCAGGGTCCGGGTTTGCCCGCCGCCCTCGAGGGTGACCGAGCGCCGGGTGCCGCGGTACGCCTCCTCCACGGTCAGGTCGATGACCGCTTCCTGGTCCGCGCCGGGGATGGGCCCCCAGCCGCGTCCGGCTCTGCCGCCGAACAGCCCGCCGAGCAGGTCGTCGAGGTCGATGTCCTCGCCGAACCCGGTAGCGAAGCCCGTGTCTGCGGCCGGCCCGCGCCGGGCCCGCCGGCCGGTGCCCGCGCCGCCGGCCCCCGGGCCGCCGCCCGCGGCGGCACGGTTCCAGGTCTCGGGGTCGACGTCGTCAGGAACCCGGCGGAAATCCGGCCCGAACGCGTCGTAGCGGCGGCGTGTCTCCGGATCGTGCAAGACGTTGTAGGCCTCGGAGACGTCCTTGAACCGGTCCTCCGCACCCGGGTCCTTGTTCACGTCGGGGTGGTGCGCGCGGGCCAGCTTGCGGTAGGCCCGCTGGATCTGCTCCTGGGTGGCGTTCCTGCTCACGCCCAGGATCTCGTAGAAGTCGCGGTCCGATGCCATCAGCCGTCCTTCGCCACCACGACCAGTGCTGGCCGCAGCTGATGGTCGCCTTCACCGTAGGCCGGCCGCAGGACCTCAACCACCGTTCCGGCCGGAGCGTCGGTCCCGGCCCTGGAGCCGATCGCGTCATGGCGTGACGGGTCGAAGACCGCGCCGAGGTCGTCGCGGCGCGCGAAGCCCAGCCGCTGCAGGACACCCGCCGCCTGGTCGCGGACCGTCCGGACCCCGTCGATGATGGCGCCCGGATCGGCACCGGCGTGCGCCAGCGCCAGGTCCAGGTTGTCCAGCACCGGCAGCCAGTCAGCCGCCACCCGCGCCCGCTCCTCCGAACGGGCGCGCTCGATGTCCCGGGCGCACCGTTTGCGCACGTTGTCCGCGTCGGCCAGGGCGCGCAGCCGCTGGTCCTCCAGCTCGGCGATCCGTGCCCGCAGGGCATCCCGGCTCGGCTCGGCCTCGGCATCGCCGTGGCCGGGCCGCGTGTCGCCCTGGCCGGGCCGCGGAGTCCCGTCGGGCGCCTGGTCAGTCATGGGGTCGTGAACTCCGCGTCGATCACGTCGTCGTCACCCGGGGACTGCCCCGGTGACCCCTGACCGGAGGGGCCCTGGCCCGACGGCCCCGCTCCGCCCGGCCCCGGCCCGGACGACCCGGACCCGGAGGCGCCTAGGCCGTGGTAGACCTGCTGGAGTTCGCTCGTCAGCGACCGGAGCCGGCCGGCGGGAGCCTGGTCAGCGATCGCCTGCCGCGCGTCCGCCACCAGCGTCTCGGCCCGGGCCTTCTCGTGCACCGGGACCGCCTGCCCGAGTTCGCTGAGCCTGCGCTCCACCTGGTACGCAGCGGAATCCAGCTCGTTGCGCGCATCGGTCAGCTCGCGCAGCTGGCGGTCCTCGGCGCGGTTGGCCTCGGCATCGGCGACCATCCGCTCGACCTCGGACTTGTCCAAGTTGGAGCTCTCGCTGATCGTGATCCGCTGCTCGGCCCCGGTGTCCTTGTCCCGCGCCGACACGTTCAGGATGCCGTTCGCGTCGATGTCGAAGGTCACCTCTATCTGCGGTTCCCCGCGCGGGGCGGGCCGGATGTTCTCCAGCCGGAACCGGCCGAGCACCCGGTTGTCCGCCGCCCGCTCCCGCTCGCCCTGCAGCACCACCACATCAACCGCGGACTGGTTGTCCTCCGCCGTGCTGAACACCTCGGTTCGCCGGGCCGGGATGGTGGTGTTGCGCTCGATCACCTTGGTCATGACCCCGCCGAGAGTCTCGATGCCCAGCGACAGCGGCGTGACATCGAGCAGCAGCACGTCCTGGACGTCGCCCTTGATCACCGCGGCCTGGACCGCCGCGCCGAGCGCGACCACCTCGTCCGGGTTGACCGTCATATTCGGGTCCTTGCCACCGGTCAGCCGGCGCACCAGGGCCTGCACCGCCGGGATCCGGGTCGACCCGCCGACCAGGATCACCTCGTCGATGTCGGCCGCGGTCAGCTTGGCGTCGGCCATCGCCTGCTGGACCGGCCCGATGGTGCGCTCGACCAGGTCGGCGGTGAGCTGGTCGAACTTCGACCGCATGAGGGTGGTGTTCAGGTGCTTGGGGCCGGCCGCGTCGGCGGTGATGAACGGCAGGCTGATCGTGGTCTGGCTGACCGAGGACAGTTCCACCTTGGCCTTCTCCGCCGCCTCGAACAGCCGCTGCAAGGCCTGCGGGTCGGCGCGCAGGTCGATCCCGTTGTCCCGCTGGAACTCATCGGCGAGGAAATCGACGATCCGCCGGTCGAAGTCGTCACCGCCGAGGTGGGTGTCGCCGGAGGTCGCCCGGACCTCGATCACGCCGTCACCGATGTCGAGGATGCTGACATCGAACGTGCCGCCGCCCAGGTCAAAGACCAGCACGGTCTCGTTCTGCTTCTTGTCCAGCCCGTAGGCCAGCGCCGCCGCGGTCGGCTCGTTGATGATCCGCAGCACCTCCAGCCCGGCGATCCGGCCGGCGTCCTTGGTCGCCTGCCGCTGCGCGTCATTGAAATACGCCGGCACCGTGATGACCGCCTCGGTGACCTTCTCGCCGAGGAACTTGCTGGCGTCCTCGGCGAGCTTGCGCAGCACCAGCGCCGAGATCTCCTCCGGCGCGTATAGCCTGTCCCGGATCTTGAACCGGGCCGAGCCATCCGGGCCGGGCACCACGTCGAACGACACCGCGCTCAGCTCGCTCGCGACCTCGTCATAGCGGCGGCCGATGAACCGCTTCGCCGAGTAGATCGTGCCCTTCGGGTTCAGGATCGCCTGCCGCCGGGCCAGCTGGCCGACCAGCCGCTCACCCTGATCGGTAAACGCCACCACCGACGGCGTGGTCCGCGACCCCTCCGCGTTCGGGATCACCGCCGGCTTCCCGCCCTCCATCGCCGCGATGACCGAGTTGGTGGTACCCAGATCGATGCCGACTGCTATTGCCATCACTGCCTCCTAATGCGGCTGCACCGGGTGCTGCTCCGCGAGAGGTGTTTCCCGTCCAGGTCCTACCGCCATTCTCCCGCGCACGACGTGACGCGGGACGACAGCTCTGG
>Ga0097621_100003879_pt1 | contig 10359 bp, 10 predicted proteins | sample KBSMisM72_FD_73165 | JGI IMG/M metagenome (GOLD analysis project Ga0097621, IMG submission 73165) | Miscanthus rhizosphere microbial communities from Kellogg Biological Station, Michigan, USA - KBS Miscanthus M7-2 (version 2) (version 2) | ecosystem: Host-associated > Plants > Roots >... | reverse complement strand
AATTACTAAGTCATTAGGCATCTGCCGTGATTAAATCTCCCAGCTCATTGGATGTCATAAACTCAACGTCCGGCCAGCGTTTAACGATGGCCTCAATAATTGCTTTAATGCTGTTAACCCAATCTCCCTGTTTTTCGGATCAATATGACCACAAAAATTAACCCTGTGGGAGCTGATGTTTGCGGGTAAATTCCATCTGAACGCAGCCTCAATTTGTTGCATACAAAAATTAACCCAGTCTGTTCCTCTATCCTCGGTGGGTTCAAAAACACAGTTTCTAACCAGGTTGGTTTGCCCTAGTGCATTCTTCTTTCCTGTATAATTAAATACTTTGTTCCCCATCTTTCCCCTGCCCAGGTGTTCTCTTTTAAACCTGAAAGTATCTATATATTTAATTCCCCCTTGTACCAGAACCTGATTTATTGTATCACTATAACCATTGCTTCCGCACGGGGTGAAATTTTTAGCCCTGGTGCCATAAACCTTTTCAAAAAGATTCAATCCGTCGGCTACAATTTTTTTCAACGTTTCATTTTCCTCAAACTCGAAAAAATCAAGCGCTGCTGTAAAAGAAATAGTTGCATAACCGGTGTTAGCAACGGCAGCATACGACCTGTTCTCAAAACAGTTCATAGCATCTTTATCCCGTCTTGCCAGGGCTTCCATTAATACTTTTATATTTACATGCTCTCTTCCATGAAACTGGGGTGCCAGTAATTTTTTGTTAATACCTTCCCTCCACAGTTGCCAGGTATCATCATAACCCCGCAACTTCTTAAAAGTGTCTGTTAACGGCTCATAGTGATATTCTGTATAAGCTGTTTCCTTCATCTTCTCAAAATCGATATTTGCACTCATTGCAAAAGCCGTAAAAACAGCATGTCTTTCATTTCTATCTTTTACCGAACTCAGTGTTTCATATAGCGCCGACAGGTCATCACTGGTTTCTAATGTATCATACACATCAAAACGGCTCGTCGGTTTTAACCCGTTTGCAAACATCCTGTCTCTTGCCTGTTTTGAATCCAGTCGTACATTACCATAATCATCAACAGAAAATACGATGATCCTCCGCTTCGTTTTCCAGCCGATGATATTCTTTATATTAACCGCTACTGCTTGTTTGATATTACCGACAATACTCATTATTCAATTCTCCATTAAGATTTTAATTCTTGATATACTTCAATAACAGCATTGGTATTTTCCCTGGTAAAGTCTAAGGAAGCTTTTATTGAATTGGCCTGGTATAGCTGTTGCAATTGTATATCCCCGCTTAATTGTTCTATAAAAGAAGCGATATTTTGCAGTTCACTGCATTCAAAACATTTTCCATTTTCATACCTGTCTGCATAAATATGCAGTTCAGAATCTTTTGAAGCAATATATAAAATAGGTTTACCTGCAGTCATTAAATTATAAGCTTTGTTGGGGATGCTTCCTTTTGATGTTTTACTATTTAAGATCACTACACCCATGTCAGCAGCGGACAAAGAATACGGGAAAATATCATCCGGTTGAAAAGGTAACACCAAACAATTTTTAAGACCGCATTCCCTGATACTGTCCTTTATTTTATTCACTTTGTCGCCCTTTCCTATTACCAGGAAAAGGATCCTGTTATTATTCTTTAGCAATTTTGCAATATCCACCATCACCTCCACATTATGAATAAGGCCTATATTGCCTGAATACTGCACCACAAACTTATCCTGCAGCTGGTGTTCTTCTACAAAAAAATTTTCTTCTCTTTTTACTGGCGTAAATTTTTCAAATGTTGTCCACAAGCGGATGATTTTTATTTTATTGCTATCAACATATTTGGATATCAACTCCGCCATTTTATCGCCAATAGTAAACAGGTGGGTTGCTTTTTTGAATATCCTCCTGTTGGCCCAGGCCCAAAATTTGAATAGTGGATTACCTTCCCCGATACCGTAAATATTTAATGTGTCAGGGTACACATCCCAAATCAAAATAGAAAATTTGTTTCTTAACAGTAACATGGTGAGGTATGACATAGGCGGTATTGAAACAAAAAAAACTTCATGCCGCCTGTATTTAAAGAGAAGTTTAAAAAAAAGTTGAACCGTTGCTATCGACCAGGTATAGCTTTTAGTAGCAAAACTTTTTTCGTTGTATTTAATGATCCTGTCAAGCCTTATGTTGCTGTTTAGTTCAGTTCCCTGTGTATGCACATTTCCTGTAATAAGCGTAATGTCATCAAACTTGCCAGTAAAAGAATTTACGATATCTACTGTAAGGAAATTGACTGCCTGGTTTACAAAAACTATTTTTCTCTCCTTCATCTTTTTAAAGCCGCCTGATTTTTTTTCTATTGGTCCGGTTGAAATATTTTTAAAAAAGTTCTTGCAAATGTTTTGACCCTTTCTTTATGATCACCATAAAAAGAATGTTCTTTAGCCCCGGGATAACTAGCCAGCACCTGTGCCAGTTCATTCGCATTCTCAGGGTCAAAGTAAGTACCCTTATATTCTAATTGTTCTTTATGCACTGCTATGCCGGAAGCAATCACTGGCAACTGCAGGCACTTAGCGTCTTCGATGGTGGTATTCCATCCTTCAAACCTGCTTGGCTGTAATACAGCTTTAGCATGCTTCATAATTGACAACTGATGCGCTCGTGGTATTACTCCCAATAAACTAACGTTATCCTGCAGTTGATTTTCTTCAATGAATTTTCTAAGCTCACCTATATGTATCTTATCAGCATATACTTCCATTTTACCGGTAAATACAACATGAACCGGTTGTTTGTTTTGCTTCAGTACGCTTAAAGCCTTTAATACTACCCAATGATTCTTATGTTTTAGGAAACTGTTGGATACAATGTAATATTCATCAGGGATATTGTAGTCTTTTTTTAATTGATCAATGCCAGGCAATTCATAGCCCTCCAGTATGGAAACAAACTGGAGTACATGGATGCGAAGACTGGAAGGAATACGATAAAACTGCTTAAAATGGCTGACTGTATCATGACTGGAAACCACCAGGTCTGATGCATTTTTAAGGGTAAGCTTCAGCCGCAGCTCACGCAGCCACAGTCTTTTCCTGTCAAAAAAACCAGGAAAAAATTTATGTTGCAAGTCCGGGAACCAGGCGGCTGCTACAGTACCTTTTGGAATTACACTACGGGCGGCTACCGGGTTGTCATTGACTGAATAAATTCCTGCCAGGTGGTAATCAGAGATCATCCGGTGAACAAAAACATTTTTTCTTTTTAAGAAAGAAAGTAAATAACCCTTGTTGATACCGGTAAATTCCCAGGGAACCAGTTTAAGATATGGGTAACTGATATCACCGAGATATTCTGAATAACCTTTATTGTAGAAAATAATGATCTCCGGTTTCTCCTCATCGTCCAGGAAGTTGATGGCCCTGATGACATTTTGATAATAATAAAATCCTCCTAACCAGCCCCTGGTAAAATTGAATATTATTCCGATTCTAAATCTGTTGTCCTGATCCACTCGTAGTATTTTTTTAAACCTGCTGCTAAATGATGTTGCGGGCTGTAGCCCAGCTGTCGTAATGTTGAAATATTTGCAACCCAGTTATTAGGGTCCCCCGCACGTACCTGCCCTATAAACCGGTATTGCACAGGCATTTCAAAAAAACTGTAAAAAGTTTTTACACAATCTTCAATAAACACTTCTTCCCCATTCGCAATATTAATGGCCTGCCCCTTAAAATCACCATGCTGCGCAACCAGGTAAATGGCATGCACGAGGTCGTCTATATAAATAAAATCTCTGGATTCTTTCCCCGTACCGAATAAGTCGATGGGAGTTCCTGTTTTAGCCTTTTGAAACAGGTCCCAGAATAATTGTTTCTTTAAACCTTCCCCATAGGCAGAAAAAATTCTTAAAGAACAGGTAGCCATCCCAAAAAAACGACAGAATTCTTCGCATACCTGTTCACTCATGTGTTTGTGGAAACCATAGGGTGAAACCGGCGCCACTGCAGCATTTTCCGGTATGGGTAAAAAAGGGGGATTCCCATATACCGCAGCACTGGATAAATTGATAAACTTACAGGCTGGTTGATACATCCTGATGGCATCTAATAATTTAAATACATTCACCGCATTCAAATTATAATCCCGCATGGGATGCTGTAATGAATCCGGTACGCTGGCTGCGCCGGAACAATTGATACAGGTATCAAATAATTGTTCCTGGAAAATGGAATGATAATCTGCCGTGGAAGCATCAATCAAAAAATATTGCTCCGCATGTACATAATCTACCACCACATCTGCACCCCACACCTGGTGCTGTTGACTGATCAAATATTTTTTCAGGTGCTGACCAATAAAACCTTTAGATCCTATGACAAGAAATTTCATTTTAAAAATAAGCTTTAATGAGCCGGTAAAATAAAATTATAAAACTGATCTCCTATGTGATCCACATCAAAATTTTTAATTCCCTCTTTTGCATCGGACCCCATTTTTTCTCTCAGCGTCTCATCATTCATTAAAAGGGAAAGTTTTTGCTGGAAAAGATCACAATCAAATAATGGAATTAAAAAGCCATTTTCATTGTCAACAATCATTTCTGATGGCCCGGCAACACAATCAAATGCCACTACAGGAAGCCCGGCTGACATGGCTTCTCCAATTACGTTTGGAAATCCTTCAGAGCTGGAAGTAAAGGCAAATATTTTACTTTTAAGATAATATTCTTCTACATGATACTGTTTGCCCGCCAATACCACTTTGTCGCTTGCGTCTAACGCCTGTACTAATGCCTGCAACCGCTCCAAATTGCGCTGCTTTAGATGATCATACCCAACAATAACGAGCTTCCATCCCGGCTTATTGATCTTTACAAATAACTCAATCAGTTTATCCTGGTGTTTAGACTTGATCAGCCTGCCTACCATTAAAACGATATTTTCCCTTTGAAAATTTGCTGCCGTATTTTCTATTGCCCGGATGGGATTGCCAATAACAGTGATGTTGGAATGCCGGTACATGGATTGGTATAGCTCCTTTGCTTTCCGCGTTTGTGCTATTACACCTTTAGCAAAAGGATACAACCAGTTTCTTAGCTTATCCTGCACCCTGCCCAGGCTCTTATCCGGCTGGCTGCGGTCTGAAACAAAAACAGGATAGCGTAACCCCAACGTAGCCATCAACACAAAATTATTCCAGTATTCCCCAAAACTTAATATCGCATCCGGTTTAATTTCCTTTATTTTTTTTCGAAGATAGAACAAGGTTTTGATCGTTGACATCAGCCTGCGGTTGTCATCAAATGGAAAAGATGGCTGGTGCATAATAATATCCGCCGGCAAAGGATAAAAAATATCTCTTTTAATCCCATACATGATAAGATGTAATTGCATCCCGTCTTTTTTTGCAAAATAATTTGCCAGTTCAGCCATTACTCTTTCCATTCCACCTGCCTGTAAAGAATGAATCACCAGGCAAATTATTTTCGTCTTTTTATTTTCAGTCTCGTGTATCACTAATTCAAATACCAGCAGGCTTTTTTAAAAATTCAGAAATGGATTCTGTGATTTTTTTTTGCCCTTCTCTATTCAGGTGAAGTAAATCAGAAAAAAGCAACGCATTATGTGAAAGCTCGCTTGTATTCAAATCTAAATAAGTCACATTTTTATTGGTACTGGTATAATTTCTATAAAATGCAACCAGCTTGTTGTAACTGGAGGAATCAAAAGTGGCTTGTTTTTGATAATAGATGGGCATCATCACTAAAACAACCCTGGTGTCATTGTCTGTCAACAGCTGCATTGTTTTTTCAAATACATTCAATTTGCCTGTATTGTTTTCAATCATTACTTTCCCAAATTCTTCTTTCGGGAAATAAGTAGTTTCAGTGTTAAGAACTGAAGTTTTAAAATTATCATAGTTGTTCATATAGCCTTTCAAAACAAAATTAATAGTCAATGCATCAAACCTGGCAGCCCGGCAATACTTATGAACCAGGTAGTCGGCAGTACCTGCCCTTTCTTTTATATACTGATTAATGGCTTTGTTATCAAAAAAAGGATAAAAAATAGTATACGTATTTGCTGCAGTTAATTTACTGGAAAACAGCAGGGGATTTACTTCATAGATCACCGTTTTTACTGTACCGGGATGTTCTGAAAAAAATTGGGCTAACATCGCATAGCGGTCTTCAACACCCACTCCTTCTTTAGCATATACGCAAACTCTTTTAGCAGTTTTTTTTTCAATGTCAGTCCTGTGAAAACCCGATAAGGTCATGGATGACCCATTAATCAAGATCTCTGGTTTGTTATCAAATCCATAGAACTTATTGAGGCCTTTGAGCATCCATATTGAAGCAGTGTAATCAATTAACAGGAAGATGATTGCGAAAGCAGCCAGCCTTTTCAAAAAAATCGTAAACTTCATGCTGCTTAAAATTGAAAATAGATAAACCGGTTACCGTTAAAGACACCAAAATATAAGATAAAAAAAAATACACCCAGGTAAGCTGTATACCTGACCAGGATAATTTTATTTTCAAAGACCAGTAGTTTACCGGGGAAGAACTCATCCCGAAACTCGCTCAGCAGTAAGATTCCCAGCCCAAAGAAAGCATACAGCAGGTTAGTCATATCAAGGTATAATCCACCCCGGGAGCTTACTATCCTCTTCAACACTAAGCATGCATTACTAATACTGCTGGCACGGGCAAATACCTGCGATAACGCAAACAATCCAAACGTTAACAGACAACAAACCAGGATATACCACCAGCGACGGCCTAAACTATATTGTTCCTCGAACGACTTTCGTCTTTTACTCATTACCGCTTCCATGCTCAGGAAGATTCCCTGCAATAGTCCCCAGGCCACAAAAGTCAAGGCAGCACCATGCCAGATACCACTGATCAAAAAGGCGATCAATAAGGATAACACCACGCCCCGCATCCCCAGTTTGCGGAATTTAAAAGACAGCGGAGTATAAACATAGTCAGTGATCCAGGTGATCAGCGAGATATGCCACCGGCGCCAGAACTCTGCCATCGATACGGCAAAAAAAGGACGCTTAAAATTCTGCATCACTTCAATCCCTAACATCTTAGCCGTTCCTATTGCTATCAGTGAATAGCCCCCCAAATCTGCATATACCTGGAAAGGGTACAGCATGGATGACAACAACAGGGTTGTGCCACTCTGTGTATCCACTTCATTGAATACCACATCCACATACAAACCAATCCTGTCTGCCACCACCAGTTTCATAAAGTAGCCCCACAGCATCAGCTTCATTCCCTTTACAATATCTCCGTAATCAACAGGCTTCGTATGATTAAACTGCGGCAACATATTTTTTGCCCTTTCTATCGGGCCCGACAGCACCAGCGGAAAAAAAGAAATAAACAGGGCTACCATCCCAAAATTTTTCTCTGCCTTTATATCTTCGTTATACACATCGATGGTATAACCGATGGCCATAAAAGTGTAAAAAGAAATCCCTACCGGCAACAGCAATTTTATCTCCGGCAATGGCCAGCGAAGATAAAATTTTTGTAAAGTGGCTGTAACACCTGCATTGATCTCTCCAAAATACTTAAAGAAAAAAAGCGGCAGCAATATCAGTATAATATTCACTACCATGTACCGCTTCTTCACCACATCATCCGCTGTGCTGTCCATTAAACGGGTAAACACATAAGTACTGGCCGTAACACCCGCCAGCAGCAAGGCATAAACCGGCCGGATATTGATGTAAAAAAAATAACTCACTACCAACAGGGTGAGCCAACGGTATTTAACAGGGGTTAAATAATAAAGAACTGCAACTAAGGGAAAAAATAGTAAAAAGTTGATCGAAGTAAATACCATCCCGTTATTACAGTTTTGTCAAAATAATATCCATCATATCTCCCACGTTCTTCATCTTGTTCAGCTCCTTCAGCTTAAAAGTGATCCCCAGTGATTTCTCTACCTCTCCTATCAGGATCATATGCGACAGGGAATCCCAGTTGGATACATCATTGGCGGTTAACCTATCATTTACTTCCAAACGATCATCGTTGAACACCCGCCGAAAGATCTCCGTTAACTTTTCTTTCAGTAAATCTCTTTCCATGTACTTTTATTTTTAATTCTTTTTTTGACAATTAAAGAATACGACGCATCAAAACCTTGCTGTTAAAAGGGAAATAATTCAATATTGCCGCATTGGTAGAAATTCGTTCCAATTGCCTAATAAAATGCGACTTCTCATATGATTTTATCGCAGCCTTATTATTTCCAAATACCTGCACATAGCTTTCGGTTATGCCAGGCTCCATTTGCAGCAACTGCTTTAGCTGTTCTTCTATTAACAGGTTGGCCAACCCCAGGCCCCTGAATTTTTCTGAAACATATACCAGGCCTATCTGTATCGTTTTATCAATATATTCTATGTGTAAATCCTTTACCAGGTTGTTTAAGGATACTGCTTTTTCAATACAGGATTTAGGCAATGTATAATTTAAAAGATTTCCCTTTAAAACCGCGGAAGGGATCCCTTCGTATCCTTCAATCCATGCACCTACAGCTGCTGCTGCCTGGCCGTCTATTTCAGCAAGTAAAAAACTTGAAACAGACAATTCACATCCATCCACTTCTTCCAGCAGCATATCTTTTATATACTTCCTGGCATCATCTTCAGACAAACCAAAAATAGTAGTGTATGTTAAAATACCAGTTCCGCTTTTTTCGGCCTCCATAATTGTATCCACTAAAAAAGATACATCATCCAATGAAGCTCTCCGGATATTAATTTCAGGCGCCATCAAACTACAATTGATTTTCTTAAAATATTCCTGTCTATTTTTCCATTATTGTTTAAAGGAAATATGGCTTCTGCCAGGATCCGGGTTGGCATCATATACGGAGGCATTTTTGATTTTAAATAGGCTGACAATTCGTTCATCAGCCGCAATTCTCCTTCAATAAATAATGCGATCTCTGTATTGGTTGTATTATTTTCAAATGCGATAGCCACAGCATTTTGACCCGCCAAAAATTCCCTGGCATGATGCTCAATTTCACCCAGTTCAACCCGGTAACCCTGTATCTTCACCTGGTAGTCGAGCCTGCCGGAATACATAATATCACCCTCCTCATCAAAGTAACACAGGTCGCCAGTTTTATAATACCGCTGTTTGATTCCATTGTGCAGTAACTCTATAAATGCTTCCTTATTCTTTTCCGTATTGTTCCAATAACCGGGTGTTAACTGTGGCCCGGCAATACATAACTCCCCTTTTTCATTCGGTGCCAAAATATTATTGTTATCATCCTTTATGATAGCCTGCAATCCATTCATTGCTTTACCGATTGAAAGCATACCATTTAGATGCTTGGCCTCCTTATTTTTAGGGAACTCATACCATGTACAATAGATGGTAGCTTCTGTGGGACCATAAAAATCATAGATCACCGCATTGGGAATACAGGCAGACCATTCCCTGATCAACTCAAGTGGCGAGGCCTCTGCTGTGAGTATGCAATACCGGAAACTGGGAATATTAATCTCATCAAAGTAAGGACGCAGATACCGGATCATAGAGGGGGCCATGGCACCAAAAGTAAGGTGGTGATCATCCAGCAAACCGAAAACATAACTGTATTTTATCTGATCATGCGGAATGGTATAAGTGCAGGCGCCCCGGGTTAATGGAACCAGGTAAGACTGAACAGATACGTCAAAGGTCAGGTCAAAACATTGTAAACATTTATCATTTTCACTGATGTCAAAACCCGTCTTCCAAAAAGATTCCATAAATGCGGCAACATTTCCCCTTGTTATGGGTACACCTTTGGGTTTGCCGGTACTGCCCGAAGTAAAAAGAATATAAGCCAGGTCATTGTCGGGCACTTCTTTAAGCGCTAGATTGGAGCCGCTGAAATCTAATGCGCTGCTCAAAATCTGCTGAACACCGCTAAAGGTAAATTTGCCATGGGAAGTGATCACCAGTCCCACTTCTGCCTGTGCAATAATTTCCATGCTTCTTTCTACCGGCTGGTTCGGGTGCAGGGGAACATAAGCCAATCCCTCTAACCAGATAGCAAAAATGGCTGCATAGGTTTCGATATCATCATTTACTACTAAGCCGATGTGCTTGCTTTTCGCAACGGTTTTTTGCAAGGCCGTCCTGATACTGGAAATATGCTGGCCAAAACTGGTATAACTGTAAAACCGTTCATTGATACAAAATGCATGTTCCTCTCCTGACCGGTCAATAATATTTATTAACTGTGCTAAAATGATTTGATTAAACATGTTGCAGTCCTGGTTAAACTCTTTTATTTTATTTAATAATAAATTCAGGAGAATGTTATTTTATTATGTCATCCCACA
>Ga0097621_100003878_pt1 | contig 10364 bp, 8 predicted proteins | sample KBSMisM72_FD_73165 | JGI IMG/M metagenome (GOLD analysis project Ga0097621, IMG submission 73165) | Miscanthus rhizosphere microbial communities from Kellogg Biological Station, Michigan, USA - KBS Miscanthus M7-2 (version 2) (version 2) | ecosystem: Host-associated > Plants > Roots >... | reverse complement strand
CGGAATATATGCAGAGTTTTGACTGTGGGGTGTGGACAAGGCTAAAAATGGGAGGTTATGCCAGTGCCGGCGGCGACATAGTAGTAGCGGGGTTGGGTATTGGTACCCTGTGCCACGAAACCGGGCACTACCTGAGTCTGGCGCATACATTTGCAAACAGGGATTGCGCCAATTCAGATTGCAATACCAGTGGTGATATGGTTTGCGATACACCACCCGAAAGAACCATCACCGGTGGATACCCCTGTTCAAGTCCACAAAACTCCTGTAGTTCAGATACGCTTTCCGGCTTTGCTACCGATGTGCCCGATCTTCCGGATAATTTTATGGACTATGGCAATGGAGCCGGTTGCATCCTGGGTTTCACAGAAGGTCAGGCCGACAGAATGCGCAATTTTATTGCTACCGGTCTTACCGGTATGATCAGCAGCACTGTATGTACCGATCCTTGTCCGGACCCTGTTTCGGCAAGCTTTACCACCAATATTGATTACCCGGTAATTGGAGATGTGCTCAACCTTACCAATACATCAACAGGCGCCGCCAGTTACCAATGGCTGGTAGATGGCGTAGTAGCTTCTACCACTACCGATTTTACTTATACCGTTACAGAAAAGAAAAACTATACCATCACCCTTCGCGCCTATGGAAGCACGGCCGGTTGTTTTAGCAGTGCTGATTTTATTGCGCAGACAAGTTGCGGTGTTACAGCCAGGTTTTGGCCCAACAAACGTGTAATTGCATCTAAAGAAAATATTCAGACAGACAGTGTATTCTTTACCAACCGATCCATTGGCGCTTCATCGTATCAATGGCTGATGAGCAATAATATGGGTATGGTGGAGCAGGTGGTGGCCACTTCTTTCCATCTTAATTATGTTTTTCTTGTACCAGCCACTTATAAGATAAGATTGATTGCCACCAACGGAACTTGTAGTGATACCACCAGTTATTTTACTTTGAAAGTATATGATTCTTCACCCGATGCCGGCATTAACCTGAACAGTGTGGAATGTTATAATCAGACCAAAGTACGCATCACTTTTTGGTTTTATAATAATGGGTATAAAACGGTTCCTAAAAATACACCGGTTAGTTTTTATAACAGGAATCCTCAAAATGCCAGCGCCCAGATTATTGGCAGCCAGTATTTGCTTCCATATGATATAGCGGGCCATTGTTCTTCTTTCATGGAAACTTATATACTGGATGCCGGTGTTGCTGCATTGGATACTTTGTATGCGGTCATCAACGACAATGGTACTACAATACCACTGGCGCTTCCTAATACCGCGCTGGTAGAAAATAATTATTTGAATAACGTGGTTTTCAGAAATGGTTTCAAGTTTCATATTACTACCGCACCCACTTCTGTTATATTGGCGCCCTATCAGGCAGTAACGCTTGCGCCATCACCTGTTTCAGGCGGAGCAATTACATCCGCGTTATGGTCGCCTGCCGGCTATCTTAGTTGCACTAGTTGCATACCTACCCTATTTACCGCACCCTACAGAGGCGATACATTGATTACAAAAAAAGTAATGGCCTATAGCCGGTATGGTTGCTATGATTCGGCGGTGGCCACCATTCATATACCACCCGCTGATGATTATACTGTAGCTATCGACAAGACCGAATGCGCTGCGGGTGGCGACAGTGTGTATGTAACCTTTACTATCTGCAATGCATATCCCAAAAGTGATGTGCCTGTCAATTTAAAAGTAAGCTTTTACGATGCTAACCCGGTAGCCGGAACTGCTGCTATGCTGGGAAATGTTTTTATTAACCCCGCCAGCAGTACAGATTCCTGTGTAAGCTATATACAATTGATCAAACAAAGCGCATTGGGCACTATATATGCCGTGGTAAATGACAACGGAACCGCCATGCCGGTTGTATTGCCCAATAATGAAGGCATTCTTGAGAAAAATTATTCCAACAATGTAAACAGTAAGGCTTATGAACCACCTGTGTTGTCCATTGTTCCTGCAGATACTACCATTTTCAGAAACGATCCTTTTATCATTTCTTTCAATACGCCAATGATAGCGCCCACCAACCCCATCTGGCAAACGGGCCCTGGCTATAACCTTAGCTGTACCACCTGCGGTGCACCTATGATTGTGGCGCACGATAGCGCTGTAGTAAATATGCAGATCACCAGCCGTTATGGCTGTAAGGTAACTGCCAGTGGAAAAGTAAATGTTTTTCCTCCGGATATGACCGTCGAAATTTTGGGAACAACCTGTATTACCAATGACAGCACCAGCGTGCGTTTCAAAATATGTATGAATAACAGGTATACAAAAATCTTTGAGAATATACCGGTATCGTTTTATGAAAACAACACCAGTGGAAAGCAATTGTACCCGGTGTTTTATACACCCAAAGGCATAGCAGATTCAGTTGTTGTTTTTACACATACCATTGCAACACCCGCGGCTGCCAATCTTGTTGCTGAAGTAAATGATAAAGGCAAAGGAAGTTCACCCGCCACAGTGTACAATGAAACCAATTATACCAACAATGCAGATACAAAGGTGTTTGTTCCTTTTAGCGTTTCGTTTAATCCATCTGTAATAGAACTTACCCGGCCCGGTACCATGACACTGATGCCGCAGGTAACCGGTGGAACCCCTACCAACTATAAATGGTTATGGGCAGAGACACTCTCCTGCTATGATTGCCCAAGTCCTGTTGCTACTGCTGTATCCACTACTCAATACCAGGTGGAGGTAAAAAATGAAAACAGTTGTACAGATACGGCGGCGCTTACTATAAAAACATTTACCAATACTACCATTAATATTCCTACAGCGTTTAGTCCGGATGGAAATGGTCAGAATGATATATTCTATGTAATTGGCACAAGGGATATTAAGCAGATAAAAGACTTTGCCGTTTTTAACCGGTGGGGACAAAGAGTTTTTCAAACGGCTAATGTGCCGGCCAACGACAAACATTATGGCTGGAATGGAACCTTAAATGGTCAGCCTGCAGCACCAGGCGGCTATGCTTATAATATTACTATTGAGCTTGACAAAGGAAAAACCGAAACGTACAAAGGCGTTATCATGCTGATAAGATAAAAGACTCGATTTTTTTTTTAACCCTCAACGCCTGATTGGATAAGCGATGATTAAAATCCCTTTTCTGACAGCGAACAAAAAATGCTAAAATACACTCACCGACCAACCTCTTTCAAAATTTTTTGACGGCTGCAACACCTGGATACCTTCTTTACTCACCAGTTGCTGATTGGTATTTACACTATCGGCAATACCGCACCAGGGTTCAATACAAACAAAATCGGCATTTTTTGCGGCCCAGATACCCAGGTAGGGAAAGCCGGTAAAATCAAACAACAGCCCATGTGCATTTTTATCGCACTTCAGCGCTACATTATTGGATGAAAGACCTTTAAATACCAGCGCATCCTGCAAAAACAATTCTTTGCTAAGGGGCAATTTATTACGTTGTTTGAATACTTCTGTTGAACTGGTTTCAATAAGACCTTCTTTTGAAATAGGCCAGCGGCCTGCGTTTTCAGGGTGGTTGAATTCCAGGTAATAATCGTTGTACACCGCACCGGCCGTAAGTGGTAATTTAAACGCCGGGTGACCTCCCACAGAAAAATACATGGTTGATTTGCCCATATTGCTAACCCGGTAAGTGGTCTTTACACTATTTTCAGATAATTCATATATCACGTCAAACCTGAAAACAAATGGAAATTTGGTCAGGGTAGCCTCGCTGCTTTCAAGTGTAAACTGGATGCTATTGGCCGTTTGTGCCGTAACCATAAAATCCATTTCCCTTGCAAATCCATGCCGGCTTAGTTGATACGCTTTTTCATTAAAATAATAAGTATCGTCTTTAAGCGTACCTACAATAGGAAACAGAATGGGCGAATGCTTGCCCCAGAAAGCCGGGTCGCCGTTCCACATATATTCCATTTGCAAAACCTTATTGTAAATGCTTTGCAGTTCCGCCCCTTTAGGGTTAATTATCACGCGCAGGTGCGTATTTTCTAAAGTAGCCATGCCAATCAGTTAAAAATGAATATTGCTGATCTAATCTGTCATCAAATATAGTACCCGCCTGAGTAAAATGGCTCATTTTATTGAGATCAGCAGACCGTGGTAAGTTCCGTACTTTTGCGCCGATGAAAAAGAAAACATGGTCTACTGAAAATGTGCTGGCGAATTTGGATATTGAAGCATTAAACGAAATGCAGGTGGCGGCTGTTGAGGCCAATAAAACCAACAACAATGTAATATTGCTGGCTGATACAGGTTCTGGTAAAACAATCGGTTTTTTGTTGCCTGTGCTGGAGCAACTGGATATGGCCAGTAACAAAACGCAGGCTATTGTCATTGTTCCTTCCCGGGAACTTGCGCTGCAGATAGAACAGGTATTCAAAAAGATGGGAACACCTTTTAAAGTAACCTGTTGTTATGGTGGCCATTTGCGCGAGACGGAAGAAAATAACCTGGTAGAGCCACCAGCGCTGCTTATTGGTACACCGGGGCGCCTGGCCGACCATATCAGACGGGGAAATATTACGACTGATACCATTGAAACCCTGGTGCTGGACGAATTTGATAAATCGCTGGAGCTGGGCTTCCAGGAAGAAATTTCGTTTATTATTGGGAAGCTGCCGGCAATAAAAAAGCGCCTGCTTACTTCTGCTACCGAAGCCGTGGAAGTACCCGGATTTATTGGCATGGAGAACCCGTTAAGGCTAAATTTTTCCGGGGCCGGCACTGATGCAGAGAAACTATGGGTTAAGAAGGTACTGAGCGATGAAAAGGATAAGGCGGATACGCTGTTCAGGCTTATTTGCCTGTTGGGTAACCGATCTGCTATTGTATTTTGTAATCACCGTGAATCAGTAGACAGAACCAGCGCAATCCTTAAGGAAAAAGGCATTGTGAATGTATTCTACCACGGTGCATTGGAGCAACAGGAACGGGATAGCGCGCTGAGTAAATTCAGAAACGGCACATCCAATGTGCTGGTGACAACTGACCTGGCTGCAAGGGGGCTGGATATACCCAATATTCGTTATATTATTCATTATCACCTGCCGGCAACGGAAGATATTTATACGCACCGCAATGGAAGAACGGCCCGTATGGATGCCAGCGGTACTGTGATCCTTATTTTGTCACCGGACGAAAAATTGCCTTCCTATGTACCGGCAGATACAGAACAAATACACCTGCCGGAACATACGGTTTTACCAGAGAAACCAAAATGGACTACACTCTTCATTGCCGCCGGCAAAAAAGATAAAGTAAATAAGGTAGACATTGTTGGCTTTTTATCGCAAAAAGGCGATTTAAAAAAAGAAGATATCGGGCTGATCGATGTAAAAGATTTTTTCTCGTTTGTTGCCGTTCGTAAATCCAAAGCAAGTCATACACTGCAATTGATCAAGGATCAAAAAATAAAAAACAAAAAGGTAAGGATTGATGTAGCGAAATAATGCTGCTCATCATTCCTGTTTTTTCGCGTCATTCCTGCCTCCGCAGAAATGACGAACCCTGCCTCCGCAGGAATGACGAACCCTGCCTGCGCAAGAATGGCGACAAGTGGCAATCAGGAATGACGATACTTAATTCAAAAAAAATTAAATTAAACTGTAACACGGTTAAAAAACCTGCGTCCTATATATTGTAGCAGATGAGCAGTGAGAGAGAAAAAATGATTACAAAACTTTAAAAATATTTTTTATGAAAGGCAAATACATCACCACCCAGATATTGATTGCAGCAAAAAATGGCGGTGCTAAAATTGAAACAAAAAAAAGCAACGCCCCCTGTAACATCATTCAACAACCTGCGTCTTATTTATTATAGCAGGTAAGCAAAAAAATAAAAATCATTCATCTTTAAAATACTTAGTCATGAAAGGCAAATACATTACCACCCAGATACTGATAGCCGCCAAAACACGCAGCAGCAAACAGACAGTGAAAATAGCAGCTTAATAAGTGGTTGCTGAAAAAGCACCACGCAGACCTTATCCATATTAAAAAAGCCGCCTTACGGGGCGACTTTTTTTTGTAAACAAAACGGGGTATTGTTTACAAAAAGGATCTGCATTAACAGGTATTTACTTTAAAGCAACCTATCAACAATACTATTTTATTTAACTGGCTTTGGACAGTCCACCCTGCCGTTGTCCTTTCCATGAAAACCTCTTCTTTGTCCAATACCAATACTCACGGTGACGCCGGAAAAATAATACCAATCCTTATATTTGGAACCACCGCGTATTGATCCATCAGCCGGATAAGCACCGCCATTTTTTAATTCATCTCCCCGCCAAGCCATTTCAACCGCCTTTGCACCTTTTGCAGTTGCCAGTGCAGTTTGATCGATATAGTTCTTGCTTACATCATCAAGGTAATCTGTAAATGTTTTTCTAAAACCTATTTCGTAACTCAATGTAATGTTATCGGTAAACCTCCATCTTACGCCTGCACCAAACGGTATGGCAAATTGGGTAAGATGATACGTCTGACGGTCGGGATAGGCGGCCAGTCCCTCTCCCTCTGTGCTTAATGGTTGTAAATAAACTTTATTACCGGTGCTGTCGTATGCGTATGGATTATAATGAAATACTGCTACACCTGTAAATACATATGGCGCCAGCCGGTGATAATTCAGGTTAAGTATGCTGTAATCGAATAACAGGTTTGCTTCTGTAAGTTTTGTGCTGAAACTTAAATTTCTTGCCTGCAGATCGGCCTGTTTAGTATATTTATCTGCCGCACCCAGGGCCGAATAAGTAAAGTTGGTGCGCACCGAAAAATGATTGCTGAGATCATACCGCAGACCCAGTGCCACAGCACCTTTTGCCTGTTGGGTTGTAAAGTTTTTATCCTGTAAGTCCCCCTGGTAATTACTAAAACCGCCGAACAATTCTACATGTAAGTTTTGAGCCTGAACAAATGATGGAATAAGAACACTGAGCAAAATTAATTTTCGCATAGATTTTTTTTGTGTAACAGAAATAATGATCGATAAAAAAAGGATCGATAAAAAAGGATAGTTGGATTTTAGCGGGAAGCGATCTGCGTGAATAAGATTACGGGGGTATAACCAAAACGGTTGGTTGCATCGTTTTATGCAAGGATTGCGCCAAACATTTGTTAAAGAAGACCTTTGTATTTATTGCAGGAAGTCTGTGCTTTGCAATAAAGGTTTCCTATTCTGTATCAGTGCAATAACTTATGAAAAGCAGGTTTTACTAACGCAACTTTAACTTTTAGTTGCTGATCCAAAGGCTTGTATAAGAGGCGATATAATTGAATAGTAGCAGAAATAATAAACACCGCACCTACAATAAGATTAATGATACGGCGGCTGGTGTGCAGCCTCTTCACCAGCCATCCGCCTGCATAAATAAAAATAGCCAGGCCGGCCAGCGTGCCAATTCCAATGCCCGCCATATAAAAATTAAAATGCCATGGGTCTGGCAACAGAATTCTATTGCTGAATAAATACGAACTCCATATAAACCAGAATGGTATTTGCACAGGGTTAAGAGCACTCATGGTAAAACCCAGCCAAAAGCGGTTCATGGTGTTGCTGATCAAAATATTTTTTGCCCCGCTGTCTTTTTTTGCCGCTGTCCAAAAACTGTTTATTGCCAGGATAATAAAAAGAAATACAGTTATCCATTCCAGAATATAAAACAATTGTTCATGGGCAATTATCCAGTCTATACCGGTCAAAGACAACCGCACATATGCTATTTCAACCAGTGCTACGCCCAGCGAAAATTGAACGGCTTTTTTATTGTTTTCTGCTATGGCTATCTGCATGGCAGCCACATTCAGGCTGCCCAGTGGAAGCGATCCCAGGAAACTAATGATCATGCCTGTAAAAAAAATGGTAACAAGGCTATCCATATAGCTGTTTCAGTTTTTGTTCAAACAGGTTATTGTCTTTCATCATTTGCATCCCCTGTTTGCGGGAAAGATAAGTTATGCCTTTTTTATGATTGATGCGGCTGATGCGCCAGAGTATGATCCAATGACGGATAATTTCTTTCCATGCAAAGAAAAGGGTATGCCTGGGGTCATACATATGTGTAGGTTCAGAACCGGCGCCGTTTAATTCAATAATGGAAAAATTTTTTCCCGCTTTTAATTCTTCCCAGGTATTAAAACGGATGTCCAGCCGGCCGTAGTAAAATCCTTCTACCTGTTTGCAAATGGTATCAATAGTGCTGGTAAAAACTTCGTCCGCCAGATGCGAATCGTCCAGGAACTTCGCCCCTCTTGCATGATTACCATATGGCACCAGTTCTTTTGTTTCGCCGGCAGCCAGTATTTCCTGTAAACCGTTGCCATATAGTTTCTGTAACACGGCTATCTGCAAAATAAAACGTTTGTCTTTCATCAGCAGTTCATACATGGTTGATTTACCATCACCGGTAACGGCCAGCAATTCTTTTCTTACGATGCCTGATACATGGCCCGTTTCTTCACCCGGATACCTGTAATAGAATACTCCCACTTCATTTGGCTGCGGTACAAACTCCTGTACCAGGTAATCCAGCCCCGAATTGTTTGCATAGGCCTCCAGTTCAGCTTCGTTGTATAATTTTTTGACACCACGACCCTGGCCTCCAATATCCGGTTTGCCAATTAAGGGATATTTGAAACCAGCGCGTTCCAGTTCATTTATAACACCGGTTGTTGCAGTACCTGCTAAAAAATATAGTGTACGCGGATAATACTGGGAAGGAATGATATCATAAATCTTTTTCTTTGATTCCATTAAGAACCCTCCATATTCAATAGTGGGATTAGATGCAGAAAAAAAGAAAAGCGATCTGGCCCTTATCGCCAGCAACAGCCATACCGGCATGATCCATCCGTATACCGCGTTAAACGACCAGTATTCCCAATGAAAAAGCCTGATAAAATAAGGGCGGTGAAGCGTACGCTGTAACCAGTTCATTATTGTATGACTGCTGCTTTGGTAAAATTAAATGCATGCACAGTGCGTGAATGTTGCTGCAGGTCCAGGTATTGCATTAGTGAAGTGCTGTTGTTTATTTCTATGGCGGTAATACTTACAGTAAGCAGTTTACCGTCGCGGTTCATACGCAAATCATTGTGTGCATCGCCGTCTCCTGCAGATAAATGAAACTGAATAATGTCTTCCATAGAAGGCGTGCGATGCTTCTGCAGCCATTGGTGAAACCAGTTCTTTCTTTTGGCCGCAATAACTTCATCGTAGAGGGTTACAGATGACCAGGTATGGGGTATTGTGGCAGCTGGCTGGCTGATATGTTTCTGTTGTCCATCCCAGCGGCATTCATATAAAACAGCGTTGACCCAGCAAATAATGGTAAAAGGTTCTATGCCGGCCAGGTTGGTATTATGGTAAGAAGTTAATACATCACCGGTGGCAATAATTTCTAAAAAAGCCAGTCCCCTGCTTTTGCGGTAAGGAGGCTGATGCTGGTGTTTAATGAACCCGCCATTTAGCAATACCGCTGCGGCCCCTGTTTCATTAATTGCAATCCATGAACCACCCGCAGCACTGTCTCTCGGAAATAAAAGCGTATATCCATTAATGATATATTCTTTGGGAGCAATGCCTTTGGAGCGGCTGCTTTTTTCATCACGATTATGCGTAATAAAAACTGAATCACCCTGTGGAATAAATGTTACTGTGCACATTCTTTTCTGAACTTAATGGTAGAAGAAGCTACGCCGAAACCATCGGGTATTTCAATATCAGACACTTCGCGGATACCTACTTTTATAAGCGCCATGTGGTGTATGGTGTGTTCAAGGTTATAGGCAATTTCCCTGAAATAATTGGTGCCGAACTCAATCAGCTCACTGCTGTCTTCATTATAGGAACCCTGCAGGACAAGCGATTTGTTTTCTTTATTCAGCCCCTCATAAATCGTTTTCAAAAGGCTGATGGCTATTTCTCTTCTTGTTTCAATCAGCACATCCCTTTTCCTTTTTTCATAGTTTACAATTCCATCCGGGTAGCCATCTTCCAGGCAGATAAACATCTCGATGATATGTCTTACATGTTGTCCGACGGTGGCGTTGGACAATATCTGGCTTTGGTATACATATTGGCTATCTGTTAAAAGCTCCAGCGAAGCTGTTAACTGCACAAATACGTTTTGTATGGCTTTTTGTAACTGCATGTATAAGGAACTTAGGTCTTATTTAATACGTTTTAATACAGGTATTGGATTTTGCAGAGAAGTTTGCCCGCGCCAAAATATCTTCCTGCTAAGGTAGGCATAAAAGCTGCACCACTCAGAGCAGCAAAACAGTCTGCCAGAAGGCACGGATGAGCTATTTCTTTTTT
>Ga0097621_100003874_pt1 | contig 10367 bp, 10 predicted proteins | sample KBSMisM72_FD_73165 | JGI IMG/M metagenome (GOLD analysis project Ga0097621, IMG submission 73165) | Miscanthus rhizosphere microbial communities from Kellogg Biological Station, Michigan, USA - KBS Miscanthus M7-2 (version 2) (version 2) | ecosystem: Host-associated > Plants > Roots >... | reverse complement strand
ATTTCCATCAGTTCGGGAGAGACCCATGGCCGAATACACGCCGCCCAACCAACCTGTTGGAGGATCGGACCCCACCCCCCTCCTGCGCCGCTTTCAGATCGAGCTGGCGGATGTGCAGCAGCACGCCATCCTCCCCGACCACCTCAAGCACTCGCGCGAGCTGGTCGACATCGACGTCATGCACCTGCCGGCGCGGCCGGGCGTCACGCCGTTCTTCTCCTTCTTATATGCGCTGAACACGGAGAAGCTGGCGCAGAAACTCAACGACCTGCTGACTCCCTGCGTCGAGGGCTACGCGCTGCAGCTACGGCGCAATGGCAGCGCGGCCATCAGCCAGACGTTTCGCTGGTCCAAGACCCGGAAGGACGGCGAGACGGCCTGGAGCACGGATACGCCCATGCACCTGGCCAGCGTCAGCAAGCTGATCACGGCCATGGCGCTGGTGCGCCTGCTGGACCGCCGCGGTATCTCGTACGACACGCCCGTCAACCCGTACCTGCCTGGCTACTGGACCCGCGGCAACAACATCGACAAGCTGACCTTCCGCCACCTGCTCACGCACAAATCCGGCCTGCTGTGGCGCAATTTCACCGGCCAGACCGGCCCCTGCGACTACCAGTCGATGAAAGATGCGATCGTCGATGGCTCCAACGGCTTCACCAACTACGACTACAAGAACATCAACTTCGCGCTGTGCCGCGTGCTGCTGGCTACCATCAACGGCGACATCGGCACGGACTTCATGGCCGCGCCGCTGGGCGGCATATTCGCGCCGCTGTTCGCGCTGCGCGATGCACTGTGGGACCTGCTCACGATTCGCGCCTACGCCGAATACGTGAACGACCGCGTGTTCTCACCCTCGAGCGTCGGCTCGCGCGACTTCGAGCATGACGGCGATTCGGCGCTCGCCTACGCCTCGCAGAGCGACGCCACCAACGGCTGGAATTCGGGCGACCTGCAATCGGCAAGTGCGACGGTCGGCTGGCACCTGACGGTGCGCGAGCTGCTTCGCGTGATGCGCACGTTCCGGCGCGGCGGCACCATCATGTCCAACTACCGCGCCGAGCGCATGCTGGACAATGGGTTCGGCATCGACATGACGCGCACCACGAAGATCGGCACGGTGTTCGGCAAGGGCGGCTGGTGGCAGAACGGCACCAACCAGGTGGAACAGAGCAGCGCCTATCTGCTCCCTCGCAACATGGAACTGGTGGTGCTGTGCAATTCACCCTCCTGCGGAGGGTTGAGCGTGTTCAACAAGGTGGCGGACGCCGTTGACGACTCCATCGAGTTCTGGCCCTTGTCGGTATTCACGTCGGCCGTCAGCAAGATCTTCGGCGTCGGGGGTTGAGAACCTCACCGGACTGATCGCGCTCAGGTTGCGTGGCGGCATGAGAAGCGAGTTTCAACTATATTGAAGGCATGCAAAAGCATTCCTGCCGCCTGGCGCTACTCGCCTGTTTGCTGACTTCCACTGCCTGCATTGCCGCTCCCTCCTTGGGACGCGTGGAAAAGGTGCCGAGGGATGTGTACCTGATGACCGTTGACGGCATCTTTCACGGCCGCGTCCAGAAGGGACTAGGACCTCCGTATCTTCGCTACCAATGGCCCGGTATCTATGCCGAGATCATCGTTACCGACCAGGACGCCTATTTCAGCGTGGCCAAAGAACCCGTGATCCTGCACGTCTACGTGGATGGCACAGAGGTCGCCAAGCTGGTCAAACCTGCGGCCGGGATCTATCAACTGGCGGACCTGGGCCGCGGAAGTCACGTGGTACGCATCGAATCCGCGAGTGAGAATCAGGCCGGCCCTCTCAAGTTTGGCGGATTCGCAGTTTTCCACAGCGAGCGTGCCGTGCCGCCTGCGCCGCGCAAGCAGCAGATCGAGTTCATCGGCGACTCGCACACAGTGGGCTACGGGAACACCTCGGGCAAGCGCGAATGCACCGAAGACGAAGTCTGGTCGACCACCGACACCTCGAGAGCTTTCGGTCCGCTGGTTGCCAAACACTACGATGCCGACTACCAGGTAAATGCCATCTCCGGCCGCGGCATCGTGCGAAATTACGGCGGCTTCAAGGCCGACCCGCTGCCGGTGGGGTATCCTTTCGTTCTATTCGACAAGGCCAAGGCTTACCAGGACGCGAAGTGGAAGCCCCGGGTGATCGTCATTTCGCTGGGTACCAATGATTTTTCCACGCCATTGAATGCGGGCGAGCCGTGGAAGACGCGCGACGAACTGCACGCCGACTACGAAGCGACCTATCTCAAGTTCCTGAAGTCGCTCCGCGCGCGCAATCCGCAGGCGCTGATCATCCTGTGGGCCACCGACATGGCGAATGGCGAAATCCAGGCGGAAGTGAAGAAGGTCCTCGACAAGTTCGTATCGGATGGCGACAAGCGAACCGTTTTTCTGCCAATGAATGGACTGACCTTCGCCGCCTGCAACTGGCATCCGTCGACGCAGGACGATGAGACCATTGCCGCCGCGCTCATCAAGGTCATCGACGAGCGCGCCGCGGGACTCAAGCCCCGCTGATCAGTGCTGCAGGTCGATCAGCGACAGGAACTCGCGCCGCAGCGCGCCGTTCTCCAGGAACACGCCGCGCATCACGCTGTTGGTCATCTTGGAGGCGTTGTCCTTCACGCCGCGCCAGTGCATGCAGAAGTGGTCGGCTTCCATGACCACGGCGAGGCCGTCGGGCTTCACCATCGACACCAGCTGGTCGGCGAGCTGGATGATGGCTTCTTCCTGGATCTGCGGCCGCGACATGATCCAGTCGGCGATGCGCGAGTACTTGGAGAGTCCGATGAGGTCCGAGTCCTTGTTGGGCATCACGCCGATCCACAGCCGCCCCATGATCGGACAGAGGTGATGGCTGCAGGCGCTGCGCACCGTCACCGGCCCCATGATCATGAGCTCGTTCAGGTGCTCGGCGTTGGGGAATTCGGTCACCTTGGGCAGCGGTAGATAGCGCCCCTTGAATACCTCGGTGACGTACATCTTGGCGACGCGCCGCGCGGTCTCGCGCGTGTTGTGATCGTGCTCGGTGTCGATCACCAGGCTCTCGAGCACGGCTTCCATCTTCTGGCAGACCTCGCGCGTGAGCGCGTCGAGCTCGCCGGGTTCGATGAACGCGGAGATGTTGTCGTTGGCGTGGAAGCGCTGCTGCCGGGCCTGGACGCGGGCGCGAATGCGCTGCGAGACCGCGGTGAGTTGCTTGGAAACGCCGGAAGGTTCCTGGGCCATGCGAAATACCTCGTGCTCGGTGCCGGCGGATCATAGCGCAACGCGGAAACGCCGCCGCGCGTCCGCATTTCCACGCCCGTTCCCACGGCCGAGTCCCACAGTGGCGGCGTCATCCAACTAGCGAACGAGGTAATGATGTCTTCCAAGGCAGGGATCGCGGTGCCGTTGTTCATGGCTTTTTCGCTGTCGCCGGCGGCCGAGTCGGGCAACCTGTGGCCGCCGCGGCAATTCGATCAGGGAGTGATCGCCGAGTGGAATGCCATGCTCGAGAGCGCGATGCCCGCGTCGGCCGGCGATTCGGTGCCGCGATACTACGCGCTGATGCACATCGCGATGGCCGATGCCATCAGTTCCATCGAGCGGCGGACGCCGGCCATCTACTCGCGCGTACCGGCCGCCTACCACGCGTCCAGCGACGCCGCGGCCGCGCAGGCGGCGCATGACGTGCTGGTGGCGCTGCTTCCGGAGCGCAAGCCCGAGTTCGACCTGGAGCTCAAGCAGCGGCTGGCCACCATCAATCCGCAGCGCGGCCAGCAGGGCGTGGCCGTGGGTCGCGCCGTGGCGCAACGCACGCTGGAGTGGGCGGCGAAGCAGTCCGCACTCTCCTAGCCACCGGTCCTCAGGCGGCGATCCAGCGCAGCGACATGGCCGTCCAGACGATGGACACCGCCGCGAAGCCCAAGCGCACCAGCGCGAAATTGATGAGCGTGGAAAACCGGGCATAGCGATTCATGATGTGTACTCCCTGGGTTGACGTTCTCGATCCAGTGAGTGCAGTTTTTCGAAAAATGCCGCGCAAAATAAGTGTCAGCCGTCATATGAAAGATGTCATGCGCGGCGCATGACGGCGCACCTGACGCGAGCATTACGAGTACTTCATTAAGCGGCTTCGGAATCATCCTACGCGTGTCGATTCCCGCGCCTCTGTGAATCGCCAGCCCGTGCGCGGACACTGCACACCATGCGCCGCTATCTCTCGTTGCTCATCGCCATGGCCGTCACGCTGCTGATGGCTGCCGCGTTCGTCGCGTTCCCGGCGAAGGCCGACGGTCCGGAGGCGAGTCCGCTCGGGCTGTACTTCGACAACAGCTTCACCAACATCGAGGACTATTACCACCCGGGCGCGATGCTGGTGACGGGCAACTGCAACCGCTACGACGAGCACTTCCAGAAGGCGCGCGAGGCCGGCGCCGAAGTGATCGCCTATCTAGATCCCATCGAGGTCTACGACCATCTCCCCTGCAAGCTCAACGAAGGCTTCTACGGTGGGAAGAATCCGCCGCTGTGGCCGTTTCCGCAATACGGCGTGCGGGTGAACTGGCACAAGAGTCGCATGACGGATATGCGGGCCGGGTCCAAGTGGGCGGACCACGTGGTGGACTACGTGGCGGGGCTCATGCGCGAAGGCAAGGTGGACGGTGTATTCCTCGACTGCGTCGGCGCGCGTCTGTGGTCAGACCTCGCGCAGTGGAAGACCTGGGACGAGACGGAACAGGATGCCTGGACCAACGGCAACGTGGACCTGGTGCGGCGCCTCGACGCGAAGCGCCGCGAGATCAACCCCAAGTTCATCCTCATCGGCAACAACATCTGGGATCGCGGCGGTGGCGACCGGAAGGGCTGGGAGGGTGAGAAATACGTCGACGGCGTCATGCTCGAACATCCGGCGCTCAACCGGTACCACCGCGAGTACGCCAGCCGCACCTTTGGAAATTCAGCTCACCGTCGCGTGATAGTGACGGCCCGCACCGAGGCGGACGCCCTGGGGTGGGCCAAAGTGCCCGGAGTCACCCATGTCGCCTTGCAGGTCAAGTACGACCATCCGGGCAAACCACTCACACCCTTCACCAGCCGCGGCGATCGTTAGCGCCCTGCGCTGGCCGCGGCCGGCGCTTCCCGCTAGCATGGCGCCTCCTTTCACGGAGGAATGCGGCCATGAAGAAGCCCAGCGGACCGTCCAAACAAGAAGGTCCCATCGACAAGGAATTATTCGGTACCTGGATCGCCGGCTACAACGCCGGCAACGTCGACCAGGTGATGTCCATCTTCGATCGCTCCCTGCGCTACCTCGCGCCCTGCCAGCCGGTACAGACCTTCGACACGCTGGCGGCCTGGTACAAGAACGACTTCAACCGTGCAGGACCTCGCCCGTCCTGGAGCTACGTGACCGAGTCCCTCGAGGTCGGCGGTGACCTGGCCATCATCGTGTCGCGCTGGCTGGCGGTGACCTATCTCGATGGATTCTCTGCCGACGTCGAGCGCCTCCGGAGCATCGACTTTGCGCGTAACGGCGCCGATGGCTGGAAAATATTTCGGACCATCAACGATCCGGAGTTCAGCAGCGAAACGCCGCTGTCGGTCAGCAAGCCGCTGAAGAAGCGCAAGGGCTGAATGCGCCACGGCCACTCCACTCGTCTTGCTCTGTTCGTCGGCTGCCTCGTGGGAACGCTGGCACTGGCGCAAACTCCCGCGCTCGCACCGACGGCAGCGCCCGCTGCGCAACCGCCGCGCCCCACGCCTCCCACGCGTTCACCCGACGGGCCGGGCGCGCCGCCATTCACGCGCGTCGCCAGCGGCAACGCACCCGCGGACTCCAACGGCAACTTCGTCATCGGTCCGGACTATCCAGCGCCGCCCGAGCTCACGGTGTCCGATACCGTGCCGCAAGGCACGGTGCAGCAGTTCACGATGAAGTCCGAGGACAGCAAGTTCTATCCGGGCATCTCCCGGGACGTGTTCGGCACCGTGGATCCAAACAACCCGAAGACGCTGCTCGTCGAGACTCACGCCAAGCCCTGGGAGCGCGCCATCACGGTGTACATCCCGAAGCAGCTCAAGCACGGCGCCAAGGCGCCGTTCCTGGTCACGCACGACGGCCCGAAGATGGGTGAGCCCGATCTCACGCTGCCGCACATCCTCGACAACCTGATCGCCGCCAGGCGCGTGCCGGCCCTGGTCGTGGTGATGATCCAGAACGGCGGTGGCGACGCGCAGGGCTCGGAGCGTGGTCTCGAGTACGACACGCTCTCCGGAAAATTCGCCGAGTTCATCCAGGCCGAGGTACTGCCCCAGGTGCAGAAGCACTACGGCGTGAAACTCACGAAGGATCCCAACGGCCGTGCCGTGATGGGCTGCAGCTCCGGCGCCGCCGCGGCCTTCACCATGGCGTGGTTCCATCCCGAGTGGTACCACCGCGTGATCAGCTACTCCGGCACCTACGTGAACCAGCAGTGGCCGTTCAATCCCGCCAACCCCGGCGGCGCCTGGGACTACCACGACTCCATCATCGCGAAATCGCCGCGCAAACCGTTGCGCGTGTGGATGCACGTGGGCGACCGGGACCTGTTCAATCCCAACGTGATGCGCGACGAGATGCACGACTGGGTGGCGGCCAACCACCGCTTTGCGACGGTGCTCCAGTCCAAGGGTTATCCCTACCAGTACGTGTTCGCGCTCGACTCCGGGCACTGCGACCGCAAGGTGCGCGAGGCCACGCTGCCCGAGGCGCTGGAGTGGACCTGGCGCGGCTTCAAACCCTAGCTACAGGCACGTTGCCGCGCGGCCTTGCCGGGCTCGCCGCGGGCCAGGTTGTAGGCGCTCGACACCAGCGCGACGTGCGAGAAGGCCTGCGGGAAATTGCCGAGCTGCTGCCGCGTGCGCGGATCGTATTCCTCGGCTAACAACCCGACGTCGTTCCGGCAGCGCAGCAGGTGCTCGAACAGCTCCTCGGCCTCGGCGCGCCGTCCCGACAGCGCCAGGTTGTCCACGTACCAGAAGCTGCAGGCCAGGAAGGCCCCCTCGCCGGTCGGCAGACCGTCGTCGGTCTTGGCCGTGTCGTAGCGGCGGATGAAGCCGTCGACCCGCAGCTCGCGGCCGATGGCCTCGATGGTGCCGAGCACGCGCGGATCGGTGGCCGGCAGGAATCCCACCAGCGCGATCATCAGCAGGCTGGCGTCGAGCGCGCGCGATCCATATGACTGCACGAAGCTGTTGCGGCGGCGGTTGAAGCCGTGTTCGCAGACGTCGCGGTGAATGCGCGCGCGCAAGTTGCGCCAGCGCGTCAGCGGTGCTTCGAGGCCGAACTTCTCGGCGGCCGCGATGGCGCGGTCGATGGCCACCCAGGCCATGATCTTGGAGTGCGTGAAATGCCGCCGCGGGCCACGCACCTCCCAGATGCCCTCATCCTTCTGACTCCAGATCTTCTCCACGTGCGCGGTGAGCTCGCGCTGCACGGCCCAGGAGGCTTCTCCGGTATCGAGACCGCCGAGCCGCGCGTGCTGCAGGGCGTCGGCCACTTCACCGTAGATGTCGAGCTGGGTCTGCAACGCCGCGCCGTTGCCGATGCGCACCGGGCGTGACTGGCGGAAGCCCGGCAGCCATGCCACTTCCCATTCGGTCAGACGCCGCTCGCCGCCGAGGCCGTACATGATCTGCGCCTGCGAGGGCGCGCCCGCGAGCGCGCGCACCAGCCAGCCGCTCCAGCGGCCGGCCTCTTCCGTGTAGCCGGCGTCCATGAGTGCCAACAAGGTGAAGGTGGCATCACGCAACCAGCAGTAGCGGTAATCCCAGTTGCGCGCGCCGCCGAGCTTCTCCGGCAGCGAGGTGGTCGCGGCCGCGACGATGCCGCCGGTGGGTTCGTAGATGAGCGCCTTGAGCGTGATCAGCGAGCGCATCACCGCTTCGCGCCAGCGCCCGTCGAACTGGCCGCGGCTCGACCACTCGCGCCAGTAGTCCTCGGTCTCCTTCAAGGCGATGCCGACGTCCACCGCCTGGGGTGTCGCGGTGTGCGAGGGCGAGTACGTGAGCACGAACTCCATCTGCTCGCCCCCGGCCACGGTGAAATCCGCGACGGTGTGCTTGCCGCGCCCGGTGAGCGTGGCGGCGGTACGCAGGGTGACGCGGTCCGGACCCGCAATCGCCTCGAGCAAGTTGATGCCGCCCGCGCTGCCGGCGCGTTGTTGCGTCACCCACGGCAGCGCCGAGCCATAGTCGAAGCGCACCGTGAGATCCATGTGCATGTCGACCTTGCCGCGCTCGCCGCGCACCACGCGCACCACGTCCGAGGCCTGGCCGCGCGGCGGCATGAAATCCACCAGCGTGACGGCACCGCCGTCGGTCTCGAAGGTAGTTTCAAGGATCAGCGAATCGTCACGATAGCGGCGCGTGACCTTGGCGCGGCCGCGCGGCGCGAGCTGCCAGTGGCCGTGATCCACCGTCCCTAACAAGGCGGCGAAGCACGCCGCCGAATCGAAACGCGGCCAGCACAGCCAATCGATGGAGCCGCGCCGCGACACCAGCGCCAGCGTCTGGCCGTCGCCGATCACGGCGTAGTCTTCGATGCGAGGCGGGCGCGCCATGTCGGCATGAGAGCAGATTCGGCCGTTCCCGTTGCACCGGCAACCGGCCGATCGCGCGTCCGACAGCGCCGACGATCAGTGGTGCTGCTGCTCGAAGGCCCGTTGCGCCTCGGCGGTCAGCGTGCGGATCTGGTCGACCTCGGCCTGCCGGTACGGGGTGCCATCGGCGCGCAACATGTCGTGATGCCATACCACCGGTGGATTCTGCGTGTACGGCTTCTGCCAGGAATCCCAGGGGAAGTTTGTTTGCGTCTTGCCGAGCACGAAGCCCCAGTTGATCATGCCCACCTGGTATTTGCGCGCGATGGGCAGCGCGGTGTCGAACACGGAACCCGCGCCGCGCGCCAGGTACTCGGTGCAGATCAGCGGCCGGTGATAGCCCTGCAACTGCAGGATCTTGCGCTCCAGTACCTCGGGCCAGTCGTAGCTGTGGAAGGTGACGATGTCGGACTGCCCGAGCTGCACCTTCTCGATGGCGTTGAGCCCGGCCGTCGGCGACCAGTCCGGCCCGTGCCAGACTCCCGAGGTGAGCGGCTGCGAGGGATTGGCCTCGCGCGCCCAGGCGAACACCTGCGGCAGCAGCGCCGCGACCTGCGCGAACTTCTCGCGCGCCTCGGGCCGGTCGCCCTCCGCGCCGTTGTCCGGCTCGTTCCACAAGTCCCAGCCGAGGATGCGCGGATCGTCGCGGAACGCGCCGATCACGCCCTGCACGTAGGCCTTCAATCCCGGGTAGTTAGCTTGGTCGGCGAGGCCGGCGCGGCCCGGGCTCTGCACCCAGCCGGAGTTGTGCACGCCGGGAATGGGCGGATGCTGCGGGCCCGGCTTCGGATCCGGCTCCCAGCAGGAATCGAAGAACACCAGCAGCGGCCGGATGCCATGCCGCGCGGCGATCGCGAGGAACTGGTCGAGGCGCTTCCGGAAGCCATCGGCGTCCTGCTTCCAGAGCTGATCGTGCAGGAACACGCGCATGGTATTCATGCCGATGGCCTGCGCCCAGCCGAGCTCCTTGTCGATCTGCGCGGGATCGAAAGTGTCCGCCTGCCACATCTCGAGCTGGTTGATGGCATCGGCCGGAATATAGTCGCTGCCCACCAGCCAGCGCTGCGCGGCGTACCAGTCGGCGGCCTTCTTCTCCGGCCATCGCGCGGTATCCGCGAACGCCGTGCAGCACAGCAGCACCAGCATGCCGGCGACGGCGGTTTTGAATGTCGCCACGTAACCCCCCCGCGAACCTTGTTTGCTGGCCGCTATAGTACGGCCATCGGAGGACCCATGCCGCGCATCGCCATCCTTCTTCTCTTGTTGCTGACCCACGCATCCGCCGCGAGCCTCAGCGATTCTCCGGCCGCCGCCGACGACTTCAGCGGCAAGCCGCGGTTGTTCGTGCTCACCGACATTGGCAACGAGCCCGATGACCAGATGTCCCTGGTCCGCCTGCTGCTGTACTCCAACGAGCTCGACCTCGAAGGCCTGGTCGCCACCACCTCCACCTGGCAGAAGGACAGGGTGCAGCCGCAGATGCTGCTCGAAGTGATCCACGCCTACGGCGAGGTGCAACCCAACCTGCTCAAGCATTCGCCCGGCTATCCGCCAGCCGCGACGCTCGAAAACATCGTGGCCTCGGGTCCACCCACGTACGGCATGGCGGGTATTACCGCCCGGCTCTCGAGCGGCGCCGCGGCGCTGCTCGCGGCCGCCGGCAAAAAGGATTCGCGCCCGTTGTGGATCACGGTGTGGGGCGGCGCGAACACGCTGGCC
>Ga0097621_100003873_pt1 | contig 10368 bp, 6 predicted proteins | sample KBSMisM72_FD_73165 | JGI IMG/M metagenome (GOLD analysis project Ga0097621, IMG submission 73165) | Miscanthus rhizosphere microbial communities from Kellogg Biological Station, Michigan, USA - KBS Miscanthus M7-2 (version 2) (version 2) | ecosystem: Host-associated > Plants > Roots >... | reverse complement strand
ATATCGAGCGAACCCGTAAGCTCCTGGCGCAATGGCTTAAGCAACAGAAGAGTGATCTTACCCTCGAGCAGTTTGCTTCGGGCGTGGTGCGGGTAGTGAACTCGACCATGGAGAAAGCTATTCGCGTGGTTTCAATCGAACGCGGATACGATCCGCGCGACTTCACGCTGGTGGCCTTTGGCGGGGCGGGCGGATTGCATGCCTGTGAACTGGCGTCGGCACTCGGAATTCCGCGCGTGATCATTCCAGCTTTGCCTGGCGCGCTTTCTGCGTACGGAATTCTCGTCAGCGATGTAGTCAAAGATTACTCGCGAACAGTGCTGTGGAGGGCGTCCGACAAGCTGCCTGGCGAGCGTCTTGACTCCGAGTTCACCGCTCTGCAACGCCGCGCCGCCACCGACTTGGGTCTTGAAGGCTGGGAAGGTACGCCACACTATCGACGCTCGGTCGACGTCCGCTACTACGGTCAGGGATACGAACTAAATGTCCCTTACACTCGCGCGCTGCTGAAATCCTTTCAGCAAGAACACCAGCGCCGCTATGGCTACAGCTACGACAAGCGAGAACTAGAACTGGTAACCCTGCGGCTGCGGGCAACGGTCAAGTCGCCGCCGGTCCGATGGACCAATCAGCCGCAGCGGAAGATTGCCAGGAAGGCAGAAAAGGCTTCGGTCAGCCTCGACGGCAAAAGGTTCCTCACCCCAATCTACGATCGTGAACTGTTACCCAGCGGCAAAAATTATCGCGGCCCAGCCATCGTGACCGAATACAGCGCAACTACCGTGGTCCCACACAGCGCAAAGTTTCAGGTCGATAGTGCAGGAAATCTCATCATTTCTCTCTGATCCGCCCCCTTTGTTACAGGACTGTTAAATCCTGCCCGCGCACATCGTCTGAATCTATCTAGTTTGTCTTTCGGTCGCTACAATACTCCCGTGAAACCTAGCATTTACGTTGTGGAGGACGATCCCGATATTTCGCGCCTGGTGCGCCACCATCTGGAGGGATCAGGATTTGCGGTGAAAGTGTTTCCCAGCGGACACACAGTCATTGTCGAATCCGAGCGCCAGCGCCCGGCGCTGTTCATTTTGGACATCATGGTTCCCGGCAAAGACGGCCTGGAGTTGTGCCGGCAGATCCGGCAGACGGCGACGTTGGCAGCCAGCCCAGTGATTTTTCTCACCGCGAAAAGCAGCGAGGCTGACCGGGTTCTAGGACTCGAACTCGGCGCCGACGACTACATTGCAAAGCCCTTCAGCCCGCGAGAGCTGGTGGCCAGGGTGAAAGCAGTCCTGCGTCGCTTTGAGCGGCCGCTGTCGCCGACCCCGTTGAAGGTCGGGGAGATTGAAATCGACCCCAGCGCTATGACTTTGACGGTAGGCGGCGCCACTGTGGCGACGACCGCCACCGAATTCCGCCTCCTGGACTATTTTGCCCGCCATGCCGGACGAGTCTTCACCCGCGACCAGTTGCTTGATTCTGTCTGGCGGGATACGGCATACGTTACCCCGCGCTCGGTGGACGTCTATGTGCGCCGTATCCGCGAGAAGATTGAACCTGACCCGGAAAATCCCCGCTATCTGAGGACCGTGCGAGGGGCGGGTTACCGTTTCGAGGCCCCGAAGTGAGAAATCGCATTTTCTTCAAGCTACTGGTGGCCTTTGCCGTGGTGATTGCCGCGGCCACGGTGACGCTCGACTTCGAGGTGCGCCGCGCCTGGGAAGCCTCAGTTCGCCAACAGATTGAGCAGAACCTGCGCCAGAAGGCGGCCATGTTCGCCAACCGAGTGCAGGACAACCATGACCACCCGGTGCAGCAGATTACAAATCAGGCGGCGCAATCCGCCGGTGCGCGGGCCACGGTGATCGACAAATCCGGGAAGGTATTAGCTGATTCCGAAGCCGACCCGGCGACCATGGAAAATCATGCCACCCGGCCTGAATTTGTCAGCGCGTTGAAGGGGACCGTAGGTTCTGACACTCGTCGCAGTCATACGGTTGGCGTTCCATTTCTCTACATCGCAGTCCCCATTCCTGGCGGCGCCGTGCGTATGGCCTATCCGTTGTCCGAGGTCGAGGACGCGATTGCCCATATCCGCCGCACCTTGCTGGTCACTTCTACCACGGCTTTCTTGCTGGCTTTGATCGTCGCCGGAATAGCAGCGCAAGTTACGGCTAGCCGGCTAAGGCGCATCGTCTCTTTTGCCAATCAGATTGCTTCGGGAAATCTTGCCGCAAGAATCTCTGAGACTTCCAACGACGAAATCGGGAGGGTCGCGACGGCACTCGACAAAACCGCCAGAAAGTTGGAAGAAAGTTTTGAAGCTCTGCAGAACAGCCAGCGCCAGCTGGAAAGCCTGCTTAACAGCATGCAGGATGCGGTGGTCGCTGTCGGCGCAGATGAGCGTGTGCAGTGGGCCAACAAATCGATGGATCAACTTGTTCCCCAACATACCAGGGTGAACGCGCATATCGAAGAGACCGTTCGCGATCCCGACTTCCTACGCGCGGTACGGGCGGCACTGGCTACCGGAAAGGTCGCTATCTCGCGAGCAACCTCAATCTTGCCGGGTCGCGCCTTTGATGTGACCGCTGCACCCATGCCGGGCGGAGCCGTTGTCGCAGTATTGCGCGACCTCACCGAATCCGAACGCGCGGAAAAGACGCGGCGGGATTTCATTGCCAATGTGTCACACGAACTACGAACGCCGCTGACCTCCATCCAGGGCTACACCGAAACCCTGCTTGACAGCGACGAAAATGGCCACTCCCGCGACTTCCTGGAAATCATCCGCAAGAACGCGGTTCGCATGTCGCGGCTTACCGAAGATCTTTTAACCCTGGCGCGGGTGGAATCAGGCGAACAGCGTTTCGACCTCCAGGAAGTTTCTCCTGCCGAGTTGCTGCGTGAGGCGGCGCAGAGCTTTCGCGAGCGCGCGCTCGACATCGAACTTACGGTCGAAGATTCTGCAACCGGAGTGGTCCGCGCCGACCGTGAGGCCATCCACCAGATATTCGCCAATCTCATGGACAATGCCGTCAAATACGGCGCGCCCGGCGGACGCATCGTGGTAGGGGCGCGCTGCCGCGACAAGGGAGTCGAATTCTATGTCCGCGATTTCGGACCGGGTATTCCGTCCGAACATTTGCCCCGGCTGTTTGAACGATTCTACCGCGTCGACAAGGCTCGCTCCCGCGAGTCTGGCGGCACCGGCTTGGGATTGGCCATTGCCAAGCACATCGTCCTGGCGCACGGCGGCACGATTCGCGCAGAGAGCGAGTTGTCACGCGGCTCAACCTTCTTCTTCAATTTGCCCTCCACCTCCGTGCCGATCGCCACGACCCAAGGTGTGTGAAATTCACCAGCTATTAATCATCTGAAGACGGGAAACAACCTATGCTGGAAAGGTGAACATCCGTGTCAACAGGCGTGCACGATTGACTGCAGCGATGCAACTGCGGAAGGACGTACATATGAGCACTGCCAGCATGAAGTTATCCGAAGTAGAGCCTGCCTACACCCACCTGGTAAAGCTCACGGTGGAAGCCTGCCGCCTGGCGAAGGAGGCCGCCTCAGCCGCCGCCGAAGGCATTGCTACCGGATCAACTCTCTTGCTCAACAGCCTGCACGAACGCGAGCGGGAGCTCGACGCTCTCGACCGGGAAATCGACGAAGGCGTGACCCGGGCGATCACTCAGGTCAGCGAGACTGAAGCCCGCGAGTTGCTGGCCTGCATGAAATTCATGATCGGGCTGGAGCGCATCGGAGATCTACTGCTCAGTTTCGGCAGTAGTGCCCAATCAGCCGGCCCGCGGCTCGATACTCAGGACACCCGCGACCTTACTCACATGGCCACAGTTCTGGAAAAGATGCTGACCGACGTGGGCTCGGCATTCTCCACCCGCGATGTGCGCAAAGCCGTCGACGTCTTGCGCGCCGACGCCGAAATGGACCGCTTGAGAAATCTGATCTTCATGCGGCACATTGAAAATCCCGAGCGGGTGCAGCACCAGGCCAGCCTGCAGGTCATCTTTATGACTCAATCGATGGAGCGGGCCGGCGACCACACCAAAAATCTCGCCGAAGAAGTCTGTCATTTCGTCAGCGGACACACCGTTCGCCACGTCCTGATGACCTACGACAAGCCGATCGAGCAGATGTTCCTGGACTGGCTCCGCCACAGGGACGAAAAGCACCTGACGCCCTAAGGTTAATGCGGCGCGGGCACTCTTGTCCGCGGGTCGCAACTCGCGCATCAGAAACCGCAGTCACTTCGGTTTTCCACCTCCCAGGTTTGCTTCAACCCACCACTGCGGAAAGCCAACCTGGCGCAAGAGAACTTTAGGATGGGGTCGGCCCTTTACATCAAGATCGCCAGCGGAGAAAATCTTGTTGAAATGTCAGACTCACCGGTTAGAAGGACTGCTCTCGAAGTTGAAGTCTTCCTCATAAATCGTATGGATGGGGCAGGGCAGCCGCAGGAGTGGGAAGAGTTCACATCCCTACCCATAGCGGACCCAAGACTGGAAGGGATACGACTTCGATGCGTACAACTTGAGAATGAGCGACCCGACGTTCTGGTTTCCGAACTGAAGAACGCTTTACGCGTGTTGCAACATTTGCAGCACGTTCACCACATTTAGCTACGTCGCTGGCGTACGCTAGTGCGCCCATCAGCAATTACTCAGTAAGTTCGAATGGCAGCGCACATCGGGGGACGGGGTGGGTTGGTCGCCGAGTTAAGAAATCCGCCTATCCCCGAGTCGCCGGTGCCGACCGCGCATTTTCCCGAAGGCAAAGCCAGAATTCCGGAAACACGTTCCCCCTGCCTCGTGGACAAGGATGGCTGCGCCCCATCCTCCCCCAACGTCTATGGCCCTCCGTCACCGCCCACAACAACACCACAAACCGCCCCAACGTTTACAATGGAGTTAACCTCAATCAACTGAATGCCGCGCTATCCATCCGGCGTAGTGGATTGTCTAAGGTCTGACCTCTTCGATGTTTGGCCGCGATGAAAAAGTCTCGCCTATGCGCCTTACGGCGGCGCAATACATCATCCTCGCCATTTTTCTGGTGTTGACTTACGGTCTCTGGCGCTTGCAGGTCTCGCGGAGCGATCTCTACGCCACGCTGGCGGAGAAGAACCGGGTACGCGATGTCCCGATTCTCGCGCCGCGGGGCAAGATCCTCGACCGGGAAGGCAGGGTTATTGTCGATAACTACTCCTCCTTCAGTGCGCTGCTGATGCGCGATTCGACCCGCAATCTCAACGATGACGCCGACATCATCGCCGATGGATTGCACATGGATGCGAAGGACATCAAAGACCGCATTCGCCGATTCGCGACCATGCCGCAGTATCAGCCGATCTTCCTCAAAGACGACATCACTCAAGACGATCTGGCCTTCATCGAGGCCCACCGCAACGAGTTGCCGGAACTCGACACCATCATGGCCCACCGCCGGCTTTATCCGCGCAAGGGCTTTATGGCGCATGTGATCGGGTACGTGGGCGAGGTCAGCGAAGAGATGCTCAACTCTCCGCGCTGGGAGCTCTACAACTCGGGCGACGTGGTCGGAAAGTCGGGCATCGAGCTGGAATACAACCAGATGCTGATGGGCAAGAACGGATCACGCCAGGTGGTCGTCAATAGCCACGGCCGCGAAATGGGGTTGTTGGGGGAAAAGGACGCGGAGGCCGGGAAAGATCTTAAGCTCACTATTGATATCGACCTGCAGATCGCCGCAGAAGAGGCACTTGGCGATAAGAATGGCGCGATCGTCGCCATGGATCCTCGCAGCGGTGAAATTCTGGCAATGGTGAGCCGCCCGACGTTCGATCCTAATGACTTCGCCGTCAAAATCAGTCGCGACCAGTGGAGCAAGCTGGTCAACGATGACGAACACCCGCTGATGAATAAGGCCATACAGGCCCAGCTAGCGCCCGGATCGACTTTCAAGATCATCATGGCCACTGCGGGAATGCAGGAAGGCATTGCCCAGAACCTGCACGTGAACTGTCCCGGGGGCGCGTCTTTTTACGGGCGCTATTTCAAATGCTGGATCGCGGTGCAGCACCACGGGCATGGCGCGGTCGATGTCACCAAGGCGATCTACCAGTCCTGTGACGTTTTCTTTTACACCCTGGCCGACCGCCTGGGAATCAGCCGCATGGCCAAATACGCCACGGAATTCGGGCTGGGCCAGAAGACCGGCATCGATCTGCCGCAGGAAGCCAGCGGCCTTATGCCTTCCGAGGAGTGGAAGATTCGCTATTACCGCCAGAAGTGGTATGCCGGCGAAAATATGTCGGTCGGAATCGGCCAAGGCGCAGTGGTGGCTACGCCGATGCAGATGACGCGCGCTATCAGCGCCATTACCAGCGGTGGCTTGATGGTGCGCCCACACCTGACTTTTCCCAACGACTTGCCCCATAACCTGGTTCCGGCTTCGACCGAACCCGGCCGGGTGAGTATTCCGATCGATCCCAAGAACTGGGAGGTCATTACCGACGCCATGGCGGAAGTTCCTGGTCCGCTGGGGACGGCTAATAGCGCCCACCTGCAAGGGATCGACTTCGCCGGCAAGACGGGCAGCGCCCAGACCATCAGCAACACCCTGAAGGCAAAGCTAGCCAACGGCAAGCAGGACTACAAAGACAACGCCTGGTTCGTCGGAGTTACGCCCCGCAGAAACCCGGAGCTGGTTGTAGGCGTTCTCTTCGAGGGCGGAGAGCACGGCCAGTTCGCCGCCCGGCTCGCGGCCCAGGTGGTGAAAGCCTACGTCGACAAACAGCGCCGCCAGCCGGTGAAAGTAGTGCAGAAACCCCAGAAGAATGTTGAAATGGGTGCGGTTTGGAGCACAACCAGCCCAGACGGCCATTCCGACAATTTCCAGGCAGCCCACTTTACCGTGGACATACCCAAAAGGCGGCTGCCCCTAGCGGTCGCAGCCCCAGGGCTTACACACTGATCCGTTCATAACTATGTCGCGCTACGTCTCATTTCGTGATTTCGACTGGTGGCTGTTGTTATTTGTACTCATCATCTGTGGATTGGGCGTGCTCGAAATTCGCAGTGCCACTGCGCACACCAAGTTTGCCGGCGCCCACATCAAGCAGATGTACTGGATCGGGGCGGGCATGATCATGATGTTCGCCATCAGCTACCTCAGCTATCAGGCGCTGCTGGACAAAATCCACTGGCTTTATATCGCTTCGCTGGCCTCGCTAATGATGGTGCTGGTGTTTGGGCAGAAGTATCTGGGGGCCCGCCGTTGGATCAAGATGCCCGGGGGCGCGCACTTTCAGCCCTCCGAGTGGGTCAAGCTGATCCTGATCATTGCCGTGGCCAAATACTTCACCGATTTGAGCCAGCGTGAGCTCACTTGGCCGGACTTCATCAAGGCAGGGGCAATCGTGGGTATCCCCATGTTGATGGTTCTGGTACAGCCGGACCTGGGAACGGCGCTCACCTACCTGCCAATCGCAATCATGGGCCTGTTTTTGGGAGGATTGCGGCTGCGGCAGGCGCTGATCGTGATCTTGCTGGGCGTGATGATGTTGCCTCTGGCGTGGCACCACTTGAAGCCCTACCAGCGCGAAAGGCTAACCAGCTTCAGCGATCCGGAGTCCGATAGCCAGGGTTCGGGGTATCAGGTCAATCAATCCCTGATTGCCGTAGGATCGGGAGGCTTGTGGGGAAGCGCGGCCGGGTCTCAGACCCATTTGGCGTTTCTTCCTATCCCCCAAACCGACTTCATTTTTGCCGCTTTTTCCGAGGAGCACGGATTTGTCGGCGCGTTAGCTCTACTGCTGCTATACTTTATCGTGCTAATGCGTTTGACGCAGAATGCGCAAACGGCGCCCGACCGCGCTGGCGTGTTCATAGTGATGGGTGTGGTGGCGGTGCTTAGCTTCCACATCATGGTCAACGTTGGCATGGTGGTTGGCTTTATGCCGGTCACCGGAATACCTTTGCCGCTCATGAGTTATGGCGGGTCTTCTGTCCTGTTCATGTTCTTGGCGCTGGGAATTGTGATGAACGTTCGCATGCGCCGCTTTGTGAACTAAGACGAAGAAAGGGCAAAGTCGAAGTCACTGCGCCAGCCATTGCGCGGTTTTAGGAACTACAAGATCAGATAACGTTCGCCCTCGCGTAAAGAGGGCATTGAACCGGCTGGATTGGAAGTGATAGGCCGGGCAGGATTAAGCAAAGGCGCCCGATCCGGGCAGGTAACGGCCCCCTCACGAGAGAGAGCGGTCACAAACCCCGGCAAGCGCAATGCGATCAGTGCGAAAGATTCCCAAGCTTGTGCAGCGGATTCGGTCAGGGAGAAACCTCCCCGGCCCCAGCCGTCCTATGTCCGGGACGGGCTTCTCCACAAACATCGCAACGCTGAGTCCTCCCTTGTCTTTCCTCCCTTTGTGCCGGTGACCCATTGGCCGTCTCGCGGCCAATAAACCGGAGTTTGCATGAATAGAGAATTGTTTGTAACCGCCACGCCCCACGAGACCAAAGTGGGGTTGGTGGAAGATGATCAGCTGGCCGAGATTTACCTCGAACTCGAAAACGAATACACCCTCGCAGGGTCCATATACAAAGGCCGTGTCACCCGCGTGCTTCCAGGAATGCAGTCCGCGTTTGTGGACATCGGGCTGGAGCGCGACGCCTTCCTTTACGTCTCCGACTTTATGGAGTTGGAAGACAGCGAAGACCTGGACGACGTGCCTACCAGCCGTCCTCAGCAGCAGGAACCAAGATTGCAGTCTCGTCCGGCAGAAGGCCAAACTGCGCCCGCAGACCTCGGGGAAGAGGCTACCCAAGGCGATGGACATTCACAGCTTCAGGGTGAGGGCGAGTCCCAGCTTCGCACCGAAGGCGACCGCGAGGGACGCGGAGGGTTCCGTGGTGGTCGCCGACGCCGCAGAGGCCGTCGTGGCGAACGCATGCCGGAATCGAAGTTTGCCCGGCCCGAAGCGGAAGCACCCGTTCCGGAAGCTCCACGGGAAGCTCCCAGGCTCGAACGCAGCGAACGATTCGAGCGTGGTGAGCGCCCTCATCGCAGCGAGCGTCCGGAAAGAGCCCAGCGGGACGATTTCGGTCCGCCTCCCGGATACCAACCCATCGTGTTGCCCGGAGAGTCGATATCCAAGTATTCGCGGATGACGTCTTCGCGGTCCGCGGAAATCAGTCCTCGCCCCGAATTGCACCAGGCAGTGGCAGAGCCATCCGCTCCGTCGTTGGCATCTACCTTTCCGGAAGACGAACCGCTGTTTGCCGACGGGCACGAAGTCGGCAGTATCACGGAAGAAAGGGACCAGCCGCAAGCGGAACAGGAATCTGCCTGGGACCGGGAGCAGAAAAGACTGCACCAGATGAACGTTGCAGCCGTCTTCGGCGAGGGAGTCACCGAACCAGAGACGTCGGACGAGCAGGTCGATGAATCACTGGAAGAAACCAAGGAACACAAGCTCGATTTCGCTCTCCCGGTGATGCACGTGGTTACCGGAACCATGGAAGAGGAAGAAATCGAAGAGGAAGAAGCGGACCTTTCCTCCTATGTCGATGATCTGGAAGAAGACGCTGCGTTTGAGGAGATGGAAGAAGAAGAAACTCACGCAAATCATGGATTCCATGAGCCAGTGACTGAAATTGCCGCTTCCGGAGAGCCTGCGGTGGAAACCGTGGTGCCGTTTTCTTCGGACCCCATTTCGGGCGAAGCTGCCGACGTCGCTGGAGCGGAAGAGGTAGACGACGAAGCCGAAGAAGAAGCCGAACTCGAGGAAGCCCAGGCGGAAGCCGAAGCGCTCGTGGCGGCCGAAGGAATTGAAGGAGGAACGGTCGACGCCCGGGTCGAGGTTCGTGCTCCCGCTGCCACTGCTGGATACACGCAACGTTCCCAGCGCCAGGGATTTGAGCGCGGCCGTAATTTCCGTGGACGTCGCAACAGTGGCGGCGGCCGCCGTTTCGGGCGTCGTGATAACCAGCAGGTTCCTCAGATCAGCGATCTTCTGAAAGAAGGCCAGGAAATCCTGGTCCAGATTGCGAAAGAGCCAATCGGCAAGAAGGGCGCGCGCATTACCAGCCACATCGCCCTTCCTGGCCGCTTTCTGGTCTACATGCCGACGGTGAACCACACCGGCGTTTCGCGCAAGATTTCGTCCGATGAAGAGCGCCAGCGTCTGAAGCGGATTATCCAAAGCGAACGCGAAAACGGTCACGGTGGATTCATCGTTCGGACCGCGGCCCAGGGCGCCGATGAAGAGGAACTTCGGGCTGACATCCGCTTCCTCAAAGGCCTGTGGGAAGAGATCAAGACCCGGGCCGAAAACGGCAAGTCGCCGGCCTTGATCTATCACGATTT
>Ga0097621_100003872_pt1 | contig 10369 bp, 8 predicted proteins | sample KBSMisM72_FD_73165 | JGI IMG/M metagenome (GOLD analysis project Ga0097621, IMG submission 73165) | Miscanthus rhizosphere microbial communities from Kellogg Biological Station, Michigan, USA - KBS Miscanthus M7-2 (version 2) (version 2) | ecosystem: Host-associated > Plants > Roots >... | reverse complement strand
GACGCCGCTGGCCGCAGGCTCGTACCCATCCAGAAATGCGGTGATCTGGTAGGTTCCCGGCGCCAGCGTGAACTTGCAGTCCGACAAACATTTCATTTCGCCATTCACGCGTATGGATGCGCCGGGAGGCGTGGTAGCAATCTGAAGAGAGACGTCGTTAGCAGTGAAATCGGACAAGCTCACGTTGCGCTGGCGCGCCAGATTCACCAGCACGACGATCAAGATCAGCGAAAGTGCGACGCCCGCCGCAACACCCGTCCAGAGAGCGCGCTTCCATTCCATGGGCTGGTCCGCTCTGGGCTCGGAGAGCTGAGGGTCGTTTGCCGCCGGAATCGACGGAAGCGTGGGCAGAAAGCCTCCGTCGGGAATCGTCGATGGCGCGGTATCGATGGTGGGAGGACCGCCCGGAGATCCCATCGTCAGCGTAGGAGGCGACGTCGGCGGGGTAAGCCGGGCTGTCCGGCTCAACAACAGCCGTCTGGTCTCCTCGGCAGCTTTCTGGATCTCGGGATCGGCAGGGTGCTCCCGGGTAATCTGCTCGAGCCGGTGCCGGATCGGTTCCAGCTCCGCCAGATCCAGGGCCAGGTCCACTTGCTGGCCGAGATCCTTAATTTCCTCAAGAGGTTTGAGGTTCCGGGCGTCCACGATGTTATCCTACACTAGCGCCGTGATCATTGCCCTCGACGCTACTCCTCTCATAAGATCGACGGGAGGCGTCGGCCGCTACACGTGGGAACTCGCCCTAGCTCTCGCGACCCAGTACCCCGAGGACCAGTACTGGTTGTTATCGGACCAGCCTTTTTCGGTACCCGATAACCTGCCGGGCAACCTTCACACCGGGAGCGGGCCGCAAAACGCGGTCGAGCGCAAATGGTGGCTGTGGGGACTGGAGCAGGAAATGCGGCGCCGCGGTGTCGAACTGTTTCACGGAACCGATTATTCCGTGCCCTACTTGCGCAGGCGGCCGAGCGTGATGACCCTGCACGATCTGAGCCCGTGGCTCGATCCCGCCTGGCAGCCGGACGCGTCGCGGGTTCGCCGCCGGACGCCGCGGTTGTTGCGCATGGGCCTGGCCACCATGGTCCTTACTCCCACCGAAGCGGTTCGCCATGCCGCGATTGAAAGGTTTGCACTTCCACCGGATCGCGTAGTGGCTGTGCCGCTAGCGGCGGGGAGTCTCTTTGAACCCGCTCCGCCCGTTTCATTCGGCGCGCCGTACTTCTTGTTTGTAGGCACACGAGGACCGCGGAAAAATGTGGTTCGGTTGATCGAGGCGTGGCGAGAAGTGCGGAAGACGATCGCTATCGATCTGATCTTGGTGGGACGGAACCATGCCCATGCAGACGAATCTGGCCTGCGGGTGCTCGGCGAGGTTCCTGACTCCCAGCTTCCTGGGTTATACTCCGGCGCATTGGCCTGCGTGTATCCATCTTTGTACGAGGGCTTCGGACTGCCCGTGCTCGAAGCCATGCAATGCGGCGCACTGGTGATCACGTCGCGCGATCCCGCGATTCTCGAAGTCAGCGCCGAGGGCGCGGTTCCTGTGGATGCGGAGGATACCGCCGCGTTGGCCGAAGCGATGCGGGCAGTCGCCACAAACTCCGACGGCTTTGGCGAAGTTCGCCAAAGAGCGCTCACGCGCGCGGCGCAATTCAGTTGGCGGAAGACTGCTCGCCTTACCAGAGAGGTATATGTCGCAGCCGGACGCGCTTTTTCTCACTCCTGAGGAACCGAAGATCGGCGCCGGGGGCGGAGGGCTGCGATCGGCGTCGCTTTTGGCTTATCTGCGCGACAAGTATTCTGTACAGACTGTAACGTTCACGTTACAGTCGCACTCGAAGATGTTCGCCGCGCGCATCTGGCGCAACGCGATCCGCCTGGCCGCGGGACGACCTCCCCTGTTCGACCGCTATTCCGGATATGAGGATCAACTGAGCGCGGCTCTCCGCGGTCGCTATGCCGTGGGCGTTGTCGAACACTTCTGGTGCGCCTCCTACGCACCCCTGTTGCGGACCCGCTGCGACCGCCTGGTGCTCGATCTGCATAACGTCGAAAGCCAGCTGGCACGAACTCACGCGCGGGCGGCACGCTGGCCGGCTTCGTGGGCGTCAGGAAGATTCTCGGGTGCCTACCAGCGACTGGAACGCGAATGGCTGCCCCAGTACGACCTGATCCTGGCGGCGTCGGAAGACGATCGGCGCCGCATTTCGCATCCGGACATTCGCGTGTTTCCCAACGCCCTCCCCGAGATCGCACGACCGAGCGTACCGGAAACGGACGCGATCATCTTCAGCGGCAACCTGGAATATCATCCCAATGTCGAGGCGGTGCGCTGGTTCCGCGCGCGCATCTGGCCGCGCGTTCGGGAAAGAGCTCCGCAAGTGGACTGGCGCCTGGTCGGCGCGAATCCTTCCGCCGTCGCCGCATTCACAGGCGGCGATCCGCGAATTCGCGTCGTGGGTCCGGTGGATGACGCAGTGGAGCACTTGGCCACATCCAAAGTGTGTGTCGTGCCGCTGCTTTCCGGCAGCGGAACTCGCTTCAAGATCCTGGAGGCCTGGGCCGCGGGGCGCGCCGTGGTCTCAACCACTCTAGGGGCAGAAGGGCTCGATGCGCGCGATGGCGAGCATCTGCTGCTGGCCGATGATGCGGATCGCTTCGTGGAAGCAGTATTGCGGTTGTTAAACGATCCGCATTTGCGGCAGAAACTGGGCGATGCGGGCTGGGCTCACTACAGGGATCGATTCACCTGGCCGGCTGCCTGGCGCAAGCTGAACGAGGCTGGAGGGATCTAGCGTCCGGCGAGTCCGAATGCCCGGACGTTGGTCACGAACTGAATCGTGACGCCATGGTCCGGCGTTTTTCCGGCTTTGGAATAGTGCTGGAGCGTGTAACCGACCTTCACCACCTGATGAGCAGTGGGACGAAAACCTGCGGCCATCTCATAGGATTCGGACCCAGGGTAACCCACCGGACGGGAGTAGCCGGCTCGTGCAGCCGCATACCAGCGAGGATGCAGCACGCGGCGCGCTTCTGCGTAGCCGGTGTGCTGGTTGAACGTGCGGATGGCTTTGTAGGTCATTTGAAAGTGCGCCATTTCCCCGTAGACGTTCCAAGGGCCTCGTCCCCACTGAGCATCCATGCCGTAGCCTGTGGACGGCAGGTCACGCGGCGGGGCTTCACCGGGGAAAAAGAAAGGATGGTGCCGGTCCAGATATGGACCACGATAGGCAGAAACACCAACTCGCAGTCCTTGGCGAATGGTGTAACCTGCGCCCCCCGCCCAATTGGCGTATTGATCCCGATCGAAGACGCTACGCGGGTTGACGGGCGAGGAATTTGTGAACTGCGCCCGCATGTCGAGAGGTCCGATAGTGGAATCCACTTGCGCGCCAGCCAGACCCGCGATGTTGACGCCGCCGCCGTAGTAGCCGTAGCCGGAAGGAACTCCCGTGAGCGGGTTAACGGCCGGGTCGTAGCGCAGGATAAAAGATCCGAAGGCCGAAGGGAGCTGGCCGGCGCGCACCACCAGCGACGCCTTCCCCCAAAATCGCGAGTAACTGATGCTGGCGTTCAGAATATTAGCCTTCACGCCATAGCCCTGGCTCGTGAATTCTTCCGGGAAGTACGGCCGCGAGTGGACTTGGATCACGCCCGAGACGGCCCAGTGCGAGCTTAGCTTCCAAGTGGGATAAAGCAGCGCCTGAAACCCGGCAGTCATCGGCTCGCCGTTGCGCGGCGCCTGCGTTAATTCGTGCGAATAGACAGACTGTGCACTGATGGTAGACCGCAGTTCGAACCCCGACTCGGCTTCCTGAGCGCAGGCCACCGAGGCTGCGCCGCACAGCAAGACGCATAGAAAAGAGCTTCTCAGGACCATGCCACGGTCTCCTCCTCAGCGGCGTTCGCCGCGGACGCGGTTCCCGAGCGCACCGCGGTCGCCAGTTGATGCAGAGAATCCAGGGTTGAACTTCCGGCACTAGCCGGACGCTTAACGATATCGCCCAGGGTGATGAACGCTCGCACCGCATCCGCGTCGAATTGTGTTCCGGCATACTTCTTGATCACGCTAACTGCTTGGTCGTGCGCCATGCCTTGGCGATACGGACGGTCCGAGGTCATCGCGTCGTAACTATCCGCTACTTTCACGATGCGCGCTGTTCGCGGCGTTTCCTCGGCCTTCAGGCCGTGCGGGTAGCCGCTGCCGTCCCAATTCTCGTGATGCAGTTCTACCACCGGAAGATACGCGTCGAATCCCTGCACGCATTCCAGAATTTTCCGACCGATCACGGGGTGCTGCTGGATCAAAGCTTCTTCCTCGGGGGTGAGTTTTCCGGGTTTCTGCAATACGGAGTCCGGGATTCCGATCTTGCCGATATCGTGCAGCAGCGCGCCCACCCGGATGAGCTCCTGCTCCTGGTCGGGAACATTCATCGCCCGGGCGATGGCACACGAGTATTCGCTCACGCGCAGACTGTGGCCGGCGGTATAGGGATCGCGGGCATCGAGTGCGCTGGCGAGCGAGCTTACAAATTCGACGTAGGCCCGGACCAGACGATCTTGTCCCTCGCGAATGGAAGCGGCGGCATGGTTGAAACTATCGGTGAGCTCCCGAATTTCGCGGACGCCCCGCCCGGCGACGGGAAATTCCGGCAGGATACCTGTTTTACCGCCTTCGCGCAAACGGGCGACTACCGCGGCGAGTGGCTGAACGATCGATCTGGAGGAGAACGCTCCGAGGGCAACCGCTGCCGCGAGCGCAATCAATCCAGCGCTCAAGAACACGCCTCGCAGCACGGCCTGCACGGGGGCCGCGGCAGCGTCGAGGTTGCGCAGACTTCGTAACGTGAAATCGCCGGCGGACGCCTGATCGGGATCGTTGTTGAGCGGTACCGACACGTACGTTTCGCCGCCGATGCGGAGGTCGCACTCAGTCGCGGGCGCGCAGTTCCGCAGGGCGGCCTCCGCCTGCGACGCATCGGCCCCGGGCGCGGAGATGGCCACCACCGTTCCGCCATGGAGTAGCACCGCCGGCATGGCCACGTCCGCGAGATCGAAGCGCTGCCCCACCGCCAGCGTCCCGACCTGCTCCTGACCCTGCGCAATGGCCACCGAGGTTACCTGGAAGATATGCCCCTCGGTGGAGAATAAACCTTTCGCGGGTAGCGGCTGCGGATTAAGATCCATCGGCGAGAATCCTTGCGGGCCACGGACCACGCCGGCCAACGGTTTCCCCGACGTCCCGGATACCGCCAGGAAGTCAAACCCCATGGTGTCGCAGATTTCGCTCAGCTGGTCCTCCACGGTGCGGCGCGCGGCATCGATTGCCCTGCGTTCGGTGGCGAGCAATTGCAATCCCGCTTTCAGCGCCGGATTTTCCGCCGCCACACGGAGAATACGGGTATTGCGGGACTCACTTTGCTCGCGCTCCCGTATAAGCGTGGCCTGGTTATCCCGCACCGACGTTCGCAAGGCCTCGCGCACGGTGATAAGAGCCGCGCTTCGCACGGCCCAGAAGCTGCCCGCGAGCAGTGCCGCGAAGGGCAAAAACGACCAGAGGAACGCCCGCGTCGCAAACCGCATTTTAGTGACCTGCGTGGATAGTGTCGCTGTCCGCGGCCGTGAGTTCCGGCAGCGGCACAAAGAAATTGGCCTGGGTGTCGCGTCCCGCAGTCACTTCGATGGTCTGGCGGAAGGTGCCTCCGGTCTTGTGCCACGCCAGGACCGTGTATTTCCCAGGCGGCACATCGGCCAGAATGTACTGGCCTTGAGCATCCACGCGGGTAGACCAACGGTTGGGTGTCACGATGATGGTTCCGGCCATGTTCGGATGCAGGTGGCAGTAGACGGCAACGATTCCCGGCTTGTGGAAGGTCACGGTTCTGGTCTGACCCTTGGGATAGTTCCCCAGGTCAAAACTCTTGGGCTTGGACAGCGAGAACACGTTGTGAAAGATGGGATCGAAGTTGGGAAAGGAGACCGTCGAACCAGCGGGAATCACGATCAGGTCCGGCGAAAAGCGCCGGTTCTGCTGCTCCATTTGGGGGGTTGGAGACGGGGCGCTGGCGAGTGTAGCCAAAGGCTCGCCTTCCAGATATACGACCGTGTGTGAGCGCTCATAATCCAAAGCGTTCTCAGCGGAGTCGGGCTGCAACGCCACTGCGGAACCTCGCTGGTAGAGTCCCGCGGCCGGAGTGACGTTCCGGGGAGTAAGCTTTCGCTGGATGGTGATGGTCCCCCGAATGTCCGCACCCCGGATACCGGAAAGCACCGCCAGCGCGACCATGATCGTCCGAGAGATACTTCTAGACATCTACAAAGTTATCGGCATGGGAATCGGGCGCGTCCGATAAGGCGTTTCTCTTAGTCCCCGGGTAATTTCCGTGTATTGGCTTCTACCACATACCACTAGATGATTTATTTTGTGTGACTTACACGCCGTTATCCCAAAGGCCGCGGGGTCTTCGCCGGCGCAACCTTATATTTTGTGAAAATCTATCAACTAATTTCGCCTGCCAGGCGTCTAAGTCTCCAAGACCTTCGAGGAGGAAGAGGTGTGCGTACACTCGCGCTCCTGATGTCGGCAGTTGTGCTGGTATCGTGCGAGCGCGCGACACCCAAAGGTACCGCTGCGCCCGCGGTAGCTTCCCGCGGGGAGCCATCGCACGGTCAACGCGAGATCCGGCTGACCGGAATCGTCGAGGCAGTGCATTCCTTCAAGATCGTGGTGCCGCAGCTCACCGGGCAAAACAACCAGATGACGCTGACCGGGCTGATCCCGAATGGCTCGCGAGTGAAAGAGGGCGACCCGATCGCCGAGTTCGATCCCACGGCGGAAATGGATCGCGCGCGCGAGGCTAAGGCCAAGTATGAAGACCTGGGCCACCAGGTGGACCAAAAGGTCGCGGCGAATCACGCCGACGCCGAACGGCGCCAGTCGGATCTCAAACAGGCCGAGGCGGATCTGGGCAAGGCCTTGCTGGACCTGGAAAAAGCCCCGATCCTGGCGGAAATCCTCAAAAGGCAGAATGAAGTCAGAGCCGCAATCGCCCGCGAGCACGTTGACAGCCTGAAGAAATCCAATGCGCTCCACGATCAGTCCGACGCGGCCGCCCTGCATATTCTCGAATTGCAGCGCGACCGCCAGAAAGTCGCGCTGGAGCGCGCCCAAGGCAATCTGGATAAACTCCGCGTCAAAGCGCCGCTGGGGGGCATGGTGGCACATGCCAATGTGTACCGCAACGGTTCCATGACGCACGCCCAAGAAGGGGATCAGATGTATCGCGGCAATCCGCTCGTGAACATTTTCGATCCCTCCGAGATGCAGGTGCGTTGCGCGGTGGGCGAGCCCGACGGAGTGGCCCTGGTGAAGGGCACCCGCGCCACGATCTATCTGGACGCGTATCCCGATCTGGCGTTGAGCGCACATTTTGAATACGCCAGTCCTATCGCCACCAGCGCGCTGAGCAGCCCGATCAAATCGTTCACCGCCATTTTCAAACTCGATAAAGCTGATGCGCACCTGATGCCAGACCTTTCGGCCGCCGTCGTGATTCCGTCCCGAGCCGCAGATCGAGTTGGAGAAGAGGTTGCGAAGTGACGGTACGCCCCCGGCTGGTGTTCGCCCTTGTAGGCGTGCCGGCGCTGGTGGGCGGCGGCTGGGTCGGAATCACACGTATCCGCCAGGGGCAGACTACCGCCGATCTGCCGGTCGCCCCTGCGCGTAAGGGCGAGTTCGTGGCCATTATCCGCTGCCGGGGCGAAATCAAAGCGGGCCGGTCGGCGCAGCTCTATGCGCCCATCGTTCCGAATCTGCGCATCGCCTGGCTGGCCCCTTCGGGAGAAGTGGTGGAGGAAGGCGCGCCGGTCATTCGCTTCGATTCGAGCAGCGCCCAGCAGCAGCTGATCCAAAAAGAAGCCGCGCTACGGCAGGCGCAAGCCACACTCGATCAGGCCGTGGCCCAGGCGCGCATCACGGCCGAGCAGGACCAGAGCGCCCTGGTCGATGCGCGCTTCAATTTGGAAAAAGCGCAGCTCCGAACCGCGACCAATGAATTCGTCGGCCGAATCGAAGCGGAGCAGAACCGCATCGACGTAGGCGTCTCGGAACAAAAGCTCAAGGTGCAGGAAGCCACGGTCGCCCAGCACGCGGCCTCGGACAAGTCCAAGATGGCTTCGGTCACCCGGCAGCGTGATCAGGCCCAGGCCGATGTCGATATCACCAAGCAACGGCTCACCCAAATGGAGGTCAAGGCTCCCTTGACGGGCGTAGTGGTGTTCCAATCCAATTACGCCCTGGGCAGCCAGAATTCCACACCCTTCAAGGTCGGAGACAACGTGTATTCCGGAATGAACCTGGGCGAGATCCCCGACATGACCTCGCTGCTGATCGACGTCAAGGTGGAGGAGATCGACCGCGGCCGGATCGCCGTGGGCAATGACGTGCGGATTCTGGTGGACGCGCTGCCGGAGCTGGCCATTCAGGGCAAGATCACGCAGATTTCGCCGATGATGGAGCTCGGCCTGGAACAACCCATCACGCGCAGTTTTCGCGCCTATGCAGCCGTTGCAAAGGCCGATCCGCGCCTGCGGCCCGGCATGAACGGCGGCATGGATATCACCATCAAGCGCATTCCGGATGCCATCAGCATTCCCGCCAAGGCCCTGTTCACGCGCGCGGGCAAGCCGGTGGTGTTCCTGGCAGACCGGGGCAACTATCGCCTAGCCGAAGTGCAAGTGCTGGCGCGCAATCCGGATGAAGTCGCAATCGCGGGCATCCCTACCGGGTCGTTAGTGGCTTTGACCGACCCGGAGAAAAGGGAGACGGCCAAATGAAAGTAAGGCTGCTGCTGGCGGTGATCATTGTGGCAATTCTCGGCGGCGCAGGCTGGGGCGTCCGGCGGCTGATCCAGGTGGCCACCGCGAGCACGTCCAGCGTGATCCCCACGACACACGTCAAGAAGGGCCGCGTCACCATCACCGTTTCGGCGCGCGGGGAGCTGCAGGGAGGAAACTCCGAGGTCCTGACCGCGCCCATGACAGGCGGTCAAGACATGGCCATCACATCCATGCGCGATACCGGGGAACTGGTGAATCCCGGCGATACTATCGTGCAGTTCGATACCACGCAGCAGGAATACAATCTCCGCGAGGCCGAAGCCGATCTGGCCGAAGCCCAGCAGCAGGTTGCCAAAGCCGAAGCCGATGGCCAGGCCGCGCTCGAGGAAGCGCGCTACCAGACGCTTTCGACGGCGGCGGACGTGAAGCTCGCGGAGCTGGAGGTCCGTAAGAATCCCATGCTCGCGGCGATTCCAGCGCGGCAAAACGACATCTCGCTCGAGGCGGCCAAGAATCGCCAGCAGCAGGCGGAGCGGGACTTGAAGAACAGGCAGGCCACGGCGGGCGCGGGCGTCGCCATCCAGCGCGCCAATGAAAGCAAGGCCAAACTGACGGCCGACATGGCCCGCCGCACCATCGACAGCATGACCCTTAAGGCCAAGACCGGCGGCTACGTCAACGTGCAGCAGAACACCAATCAGAATCTGATGTATCAAGGCATGACGCTGCCGCAATTCCAGAACGGGGATACCGCGCGCGCCGGGCAATCGGTCGCGCAGATTCCGGACATGAGCAATTGGGAAGTGATCTCGAGCATCCCCGAGCTCGACCGCGGATACCTGAACCCCGATCAAAAAGTGACGATCCGCGCGGCGGCGCTGGCCGGCAAGGAATTCCGCGGCCACATCAAGGCCCTGGGCGGCACCTCTGGCAGCACCTGGAACCGGCGCTTTGAATGCCGGGTCGCGCTCGACGAATCTGGTCCGGAGCTGCGCCCGGGAATGAGCGTGAACATCCAGATTACCGTCGCGTCTTTGGACGACGTTCTATGGCTGCCCTCGCAGGCGCTGTTCGAGCGCGACGGGCACGCCTTCGTTTACCTGAAGACCGCCCAAGGCGTCACGCCGAAGGATGTCACCCTGGTCCGGCGCGGCGAAAGCCAGACGGTCATCGCAGGGCTCAACGAAGGTGATGAAGTCTCACTCTCTAGTCCTGATCAGCAAAACAAGACCGCCGATCCAGGCCAAGGCGGCGTCATGAAAGCTCTGCCCAAGTGATTCTGCTTTCCGACATCGGACAGGCCTTCAGCAACCTGCGCGCGCAGAAGACTCGTACGTTTCTGACCGCCATCGGGATCGTGTTCGGCGTGGGATCGGTGATCGGGATGATGGCTATCGGTTCGGGCGCCAAGGAAGAATCGCTGCGCTTCATCGAGCAACTGGGGGTGCGCAATATCCTGATCGACTCGCGCCAGGCGACCAGCCCGCAGGAATACCAGCAACGCCGCCGATCCTCGCCGGGCCTATCGGAA
>Ga0097621_100003870_pt1 | contig 10373 bp, 9 predicted proteins | sample KBSMisM72_FD_73165 | JGI IMG/M metagenome (GOLD analysis project Ga0097621, IMG submission 73165) | Miscanthus rhizosphere microbial communities from Kellogg Biological Station, Michigan, USA - KBS Miscanthus M7-2 (version 2) (version 2) | ecosystem: Host-associated > Plants > Roots >... | reverse complement strand
GGATCGCACAGTGCTGGAGGCAGAGGTATTGATGTGGCGGATTGTCCAACAGAAGATCGCAAGGCAGACCCGGAAGTCCTTGAACACGAGCGGCAGAACTCTCTAACCATCGCCATGAAAGATTTCCGACCCGACATTTCTAACTTCTGACTAGGGAGTAACTATGAACGGCTGTTTCCGCGCCGGCCGTTTTTCTTTCCCTCCTTGCGGGCCTTCGCCCCACCCTTGGCACTTCGGACTTTAGTTTTCCCGGTTGCTTTCCCAACCTTGCTCGTGATCGAACGACGTTTTTCAGCCGGCTTCTTTTTTGTTTTAGCTCTCCGCGCCTTCATGCCCGGCTTTTTTCTGTTTGATGGCGAACGGCGAGCCGCGACCGTGGACTCAATTTCGGAGATAGCCGAGCCTTGAACAATGACGGCATCACCCGATGTCAGAAGAACTTTGAATTGGCTTCGCTCGAAGCTTTCCGGGAAATCCTTCGCGATAATAAGCGATTCAATCCGCTCGATCGTTCCACGGCGATCCCCCTCTTGCGCGATCGTGACCACGCACATGCAACCGAGAAGGTCATGCATTTTAGAGGTGATCGGCCCTTGCTGGTTCTGATCCGATCCTTCCGTCATTGTTATCCTCCCATGTGGCGTGTCGCGACCTTAGCGATCCAGTCCGCGCACGCGGTACATGCTTTCACTTGCCAGCAAATCCGGAAAGCGTACTTTCACTTTGACTTCTTGAGTTGGAGATTAGTACCGCGCTCTCGATGTTTACCCCGTAACTGCACCGCCTGATTCACTTTGGCACGACGAGGGGACCGTTCGTGATTAGTTTCGAATCGACTATGCCGATCTCGACCCGGCGGTTAGCGGCACGCGCCTGTTCGCTGCCACCCGGAACTCGCGGGTCGGCTTTGCCAAAACCCTTTGTGCTCATGATTGTCGTGGGGATTCCGGTCTGCACGAAAAAGTCTCGGACAGCTTCAGCACGACGCTGTGAGAGTTGCAGGTTGTACGTCGGCGACCCGACGTCGTCTGTGTATCCGTAGACGGCAATCGTGTAGCCCTTAAGGGTCATCATGATCCCGGCGATGCGATTGAGGATGTCGCGGTATTCCGGTTTGATGTTTGCCTTATCGAAGTCGAAGCGAATCGACTTGCTGTCGAGCGTCATCACCAGACCCATCGCGGTCCGGCGCGTTTCGGCGATTTGCCCGAGAGCGTCTTGCAGCTGTGCAAGCTGCGCCTCTCGCTCTTGCCGGTACGCCTCAGCTACCTGTGTAGCTTGCTCTGCCTTTTGCTGCTCGGTCGCGGCCTGCTGCCGCGCCAGTTGTGCCTGTGCTTCTGAGTTCGATTGATCCTGCTTCGCCAAGTCGCGCTGTTGAGCGGCGGCCTGCGCGTTAGCAGCCGCTTGCGACGCTTGTTCAGCGAAAGTCTGCGATTGCTCCTGCGCGTGCACGACCGTCCGGCTGAGACCTTCCGTCTGCTCCCTGAGCCGTGCGACCTCACGGTCCAGGCGACGGACCGAGACTAGATAAACAATCCCAAAAACCAGGCTGAGGGCGATTGCGATCATTCCCAGAGCCAACGCGAATTTCCCTTGAGACTTGGCAGGAGCATCCGCAAGTCCAGACTCGTCCGGCGTCATCGACTCGCGTGAGGAGTCCATCATTGGGCAATCTTAACGTGGAATTCCAGACTGAGGCAAAAAGACGTTCAATTTGAGCTTGCCGTGAAGCGACTCCTCAGCCGGCGTGAAATGCAGCTGCTCTGAAGCCCAATGACCGCAAAATATCATCGGCTATTTCAGCGGCCGGGAACCTGAGCAGGAAACTGGGCGGTACCCTGGTAAGTGATCGAAGGTGATGATCAATCAGTATCGGATCGAGCCCGAATTTAACCAGTACCGATCTGGCTTTCTCCACCGTTTCGTATCTGCGCGCCACGCCAGAACTTAGGCCATCTCGAACCACTGATATTTCGACGCTGCCGCCCTGCGTCTTATCGATGTAAATATCGGCTCTCATAAAATCACCAACCACCACAATCCTCTCCAATTCCACGGCTAGGAATACGGTAAATACTGTATTGTGGCGCTCGGTGGCGGGTTCTAGTCTAAGTGGGCACGTTTCATCTGGGAGATGAAATTGTTACGACCCGCCAAACTTGTTGGCGGGTTTTTTTCGTTCTCGCTTACTACTTTGTTCGCTCGGAACGTGTCGTCTACTTGCTTCCTTCTTATAGGCTGCATCGCACCATTCGCCCCCAAGTCGGACAATCTCGATTTCATAGCGACGCCGAATTCTTCCGCAAAGAATCCACTAGCTCCCTGGCTTCTCCCAAGCTGCAGCCGTAGAGTTCGCGGGCGGCGTACACGGCGGTGATCGTCTGGCCGCGGGCGGCGAGTTCGCGGAGTTGCTTCTGTTGTTCTTCACGGTTCAGTGATTTCAGGCGCGTGAAGTCCTGCGTTAAGGAAACCGGATCGGCAATGACCGTGTACGGGCGCAGGGCGTCGAGGAACTTGTGCGCGCCGGGCACAACGTCCCAACGTATACGAAGGAACGGCGGCGAGGTCATCGTAACCGGGTAATCCTGGTAAAGAGTCGAACTGCTGCCATACCACCGTTTTTTCAATGGAGCCTGTTCGCCACGCTCGGACCGCAAAGCATCGGCAAGAAGGGCGGTGTCACCGGATAACTCGAGGTCGATATAGCGAAGGTACTGAGTTTGTGTGGCGCTGCGATTTGCCGAATCGGGTGTTTCGACGCGCTCCTTGACCAGCCGGGCCGACGCGATCTCGCCGAGAGAAAGGCAAACGACAGAAGGGTCATCGGGAGGTAACTCGTAGTTCAGATAAGAGCGGTATTGCACGTTTATTCCCGTCTCATTCATGCGGACGAGCCAATTGGAGGGATGGAATCGGGCAGTGACCATCCTGAGAGTCAGAAGCACGAAGAGCAGCAGAAATGAGCCAAAGAAGTAGCCGGGTGGCCACTTTCGCGTGTAAGCGCCGAAAAAGAAAGCCGCGGTAGCAGCGAATCCCGCAAGCCAGGCGATCAACGCTCGCATTCGCGAGTGGCGGAACACGCGGTCCATGGAACCAGTCGCGACTTCTTGAAGGCGCAGCAGGCGCATAGAAGCTCCGACGATCGACAAAAGTTTACTGCGCCGGAGCGGCTCGCGATAGTTACTTGCGATAACACCCGAAAATCAACGTCTCCTTCGCGACGAATCTGAATTGAAACAGTGAATTCAAATGCTCTCCGCCCCACACTCCGTCCAACCATCCGGTGCGATTCGCATCAGATACGACGGAGGTCCGATCATGGATCAAAAAAATGCTGTTACGGTGATTGAAAAGTTGGCGGAGATTTGCAAGGACGGCGAAAAGGGCTACAAAGACGCCGCAGAACATGCAAAGAGTTCTGACCTGAAGAGTTTCTTCTCGACCGAGAGCTCGGAGCGCGGTCGCTTCGCAACCGAGCTTCAATCCGTGCTCACAAAGTTCGGCAAGACGGAAAAGAAGGAAGCAGGCACGGTCGCAGGAGCTCTGCATCGGGCATGGATCGATACAAAAGTTGGCCTCGGCGCTGGAGACAAGAGCATTCTGGAATCCGTCGAAAAGGGTGAGGACGAAGCCAAGGAAGCTTACCAGGAAGCGATTGGCGCCGCGTTGCCCGCTGATGTGGCCCAAATCGTAAGTCGTCAGGCTCGCAGTGTCCAAAATGCACACGACCGGGTCAAGAGTCTCAGAGACAGTATTGCAGCATAGTTCGCACTTTTAATATTCAGCCGGAGGAAAACCTCCGGCATTTTCTTCTCTTTAATGCTGGCTAGACCTAAGAGGGCGATTCGGGATCCTGTTCAAAAATGAATATAAAAGGAAGCTCAATGCCTATCCATCGATTTCACTGTTACGCCTTCATGCTGGGACTTCTCACGTTATTGACAGCGGGCTGCAGCAAGACTGACAACTCTGATCAGAACTACAAGGCTGCAATCAACAATCATTACAAGGCATTCCCAACCTGCATTTGGTCTGAGCCTAAGAAATTTCCTGTCCAAGCCGCAACTTCTGATGACGCGAAGACAGAAGGATATGACGCGCTCACGCAGGAAGGACTGTTAACGCGGACTACTGCCGAGAAAAAGGTGATGATCATTGCCTCGAAGCAGGTGAACAATTATGACCTCTCCGAAAAAGGCCGGACATCCTGGACACCTGATTCCTCGCAGCCTGGCTATGGAAATTTCTGCTACGGGAACCGGGAGGTAACATCGATCGACAACTCAACCGTCGGCACGAACGGAGCAGGGGCAAAAACCGTCGATGTGAGCTACCACTACAAGATTGCAGACGTAGCGGCCTGGGCAAACTCACAGGAGATGAAAACCGCCTATCCAAGTATTGACGCGGCGCTTGGTTCGAATCCTTCCGATCGTGCCACATTGGTTATGACTGGCGACCGCTGGGAATTTGCGAAGTAGCATCCGGGCAAGTGGGCGCTCATCCGCGTACGATTCAGGGATCGATTTCCTTGTTCCAGGCGTGCAGGTAAGAGGATTTGGCGAAGCTTACCAGTAGGTGAAATTCAACTTGTCGAGAAAGACGGTGTAGGGCGTTTGCTTATAGTCCCCGTCCATTTGGAAATGAAGTGTGATGCCGTACCATCCGGACGGAACCGAGCCGGGAGAATAAGTTTGGTTCAGGACGCTGGTGACATCATTCAACGTAATTGATTGGTACAGCAATCGGTTGTCGGACGTCCGTTGCATTTGAATGACTACGTGATTCCATTCCCCGTTGACCGGATTGCACGCAACTCCCGTGCCTACCCACTGGTTATTCGTGTTGTCCCAGATATCCCATTGATGTCCGCCCGCGATGCGGCACTGATGTCCCCAGATGAAACTCTTGCCATTCAGATATTGGCTGACATCGAATTCCAGCACTTGTGAGGCTGGAAGGTTATGGGACATGAACCAGGCATCGTAGGTGAAGTTCTTGAGGGTCGGTACCAGGGTTTCGTTCGAGTCAGGCACCCCCTGGGTCGATCCCTGTCCGATTACCGCATTGCTCCATAGGACATCGGAATAAGGTACTGTGCCCCCGATGTCGAATTGAGCCGCGGTGCTGGTCTGAGTCATTTTCCAGGTCACTTGCGGACTGCACGATGAGCAGGGCACGTAGGCGGGCGCGAGTTCGCCAAATCCTTTCCATCCAGCCTTGGCTTGTAAGTTGGTCATCGTGGTTCCGGTAGCGTGGCCAGCGGGATCTGAAGAGGGCGCAGTATGCGAGGGCGCGCTGAGACCACCTCCGCAGGAGCTGAAAAGAAGGACGCCAAGGATCAGGCTGCAGAAACCAATGCGATGGACACCATTTAACGCGCGCGTCGCCGAACCATTGGCCGCCCTAGCGCTATTTCGTTTGCCGAAGAGAGACGATTGTCTGGTCATCAAAAGCTGGCGCGCCTGGCAAGTGGACAAATTGGAGGGGTCAAGCGATCGTCGGCCCTTCCGCACCGCCATCAATCTTATGCAATGCCAAAGGGCAAAGCACGATTACCGTGGCCGTTGGCCTTTGACCGGGCCTGGATTACGACTCCGGGTTACCTGTGGGAGGCAACCTTCGTCAGGAGAGCAATTGCCATAGCTTAGCTCGCCGAGCCAGGCGACAGATTCGGGCCGGAATCGCCGTCAGCATCAAAACCGCTCAATTAAATCGATAAAACAGGCCAAATTATGTCTTGACGATGTCTCTTGCTCTTCTGTACTTTAGTGCGTCGTACGGATAGTTTTCCCACTCCAAACTCAACGGAGGAAACGTCCTCAACCATAAACGACCTCACCTATGTCGGGGTGATCACGTCGCCATTTTTTGGAAGTGCAGCCCATGCCTAGCCACATCGACGCAATACAACTCGGTTTGCAATACACGTTTTGAATGAGTCGCACATTTCTCACCCCGACTTTCTCCTCTGGATATGACACGCAACTGGTTCGGGCTTTCCCGCGATGCTGTCCGGTGAGCCGGGATCGGTTTTTTCTTGACAGCGAAAGCGGACATAGCCCATTATTCTTTCCTTCATTATTCTACGTTTCATTACGATTTAATTCGTTTCATTACGATTTTTGTGGCAAAGATTGAGCTTCTGCAGAACCAGTGTCCAGCGCAAGTTAGCGCGGTCTGTAAGCGGCCGGGCAGGTATGTTTGCCGGTCGCGTTCGCTACACGAATTCACATTTCCCGGGGGGCTCGAGATGCAAAAACGTAACCGACGCGCGGCGTTCACTTCCCTGCTGGTTTTGGCAACCCTCTTTACCTCGACCTTTCTGCACGCGGACGTAACGGGTTCGATTCTGGGCGTGGCCCACGACCGTTCGCAGGCAGTGGTCGGCGGCGCACGCGTGGTCGTCACCAATGTGCAAACCAATTTCAGTCAGGAAGCCACTTCGGCCGCAGACGGAACCTTCCGGTTCCTGGCGCTGCCTGTCGGGACCTACAAGCTGACCGCAACTTCCGCCGGATTCAGCCAGTACAGTGCGACGGACATCGACTTGAAAGTAAACGACCAGTTGCACATTGACATCACTTTTCAAGTGGGCAATGTGAAAGAAGAGATTAGTGTTGCCGCCAATGCGGTGCAGGTCGAATCAGAAAGCACGCAGTTAGGCGACGTGATCGAGTCCAAGAAGATGCTCGCGCTTCCGCTCAACGGCCGCAGCTACATCGATCTTTTGGGCCTGCAGGCGGGCGTTGCGCCAGGCACTGCCGAGACGATCCAACAGGACCGCCCGGTGTCCGGCGGCTTGAATCCCGGCAACATCTCCGTCAACGGCCAGCGCGAGACGGCAAACGCCTTTCTGGTGAACGGAGGCGATGTCAGCGAAGGCCGCAACCTGGGCGCAGGTCTGGTTCCCAACCTCGACTCAATTGCTGAATTCCGGCTGATCACGAATAGTTTCGATGCCGAATATGGCAAGTTCAGCGGCGCCGTCGTGAACGCAATCACCAAGTCGGGCACCAACGGTATTCACGGTGATGTCTTCGAGTTTTTGCGTAACGACGTCCTCGATGCTCGCGGCTTCTTTGTCCCTGCCAAGTCCGAATTACGCCGAAATCAATTTGGCTTTGCGGTGGGTGGGCCAGTCTGGAAAAACCACATATTCTGGTTTTCCGATTACCAGGGCACACGGGAAGTGCAAGGCGCGGAAACCGGACTCGTTACCGTTCCAACTCTTGACGCGCGCCAAGGGAACTTCGACCCCACGACCCTGACCGGCACGGTTGACGGTGCTTACTGGGCCCAGGTTTTAAATACGCGATTGGGACTTCCCGCTGGGACCATCACCCAGGGCGAGCCGTACAGCTTCGCCGGGTGTTCGAGCAACGCGGCATGCGTTTTTCCCGTGAACTCGGCCGGCTTTGCAAACATTCCGCAGACAGCCTGGGCCGCACCTGCCGGCCACATCCTTCCGTACATTCCGGAGCCAACTCTCCCGGGAGGTTCGCAAAACTATTCGAATAACAGCCAGAGAAACTCCGCCACGGATAACAAATTCGGGGAACGGATAGATTTTAACCATCAAGGAACGGGCAACTGGTCGTGGTATTACGAACTGGACAATTCAAACGTGGATAGCGCACTTGCTGGCTTCGCCACGGTTCCTGGCTTCCCCACGTCAACGCCTGCGCGGGCCCAGGAATTCGTCATGAGCAATACCAAGACGCTCGGACCAACGGCCGTCAACGAGGCGCGGATCAGCCTTTTCCGCAATGTGCTCCATAAGGACAACCCGGCTGCCAGTTTTGCCAGTCTTTCATCTCTTGGTTTTGTGACCGGCGCCGGAACCCTGGGGATCGTCCCGCTTGCCGGATATAAAGAGTATGTGCCTCAAATTCAATTCAGCAACTCTGGCCTGAACATTGGCGTGCCTACGCTGAACACGTTTCAACCCAACACTACCTACTCGATATCAGACGTGTTCTCAAAATCGATGGGGAATCACACTTTGAAATTTGGTGGCGAATTCCGCTACCTGCAAGTCAACGAGCGCAACTATGCCAATCCCCATGGTGGCTTCACTTTCAACGGCGGAGTAACGGGAGACGAGTTTGCTGACTATCTAGTCGGGGCGACGTGCACTTCGTGCTCTGCCCCCTACACCCAGGCTGCCTTGCAGCTCCTGGATTCTCGCACACGTTACGGTGGCGCCTTCGCTCAGGACGCCTGGAAGGTAAAGCCCAATCTCACAGTCAACCTTGGTTTGCGCTGGGAAGTAAGCGTGCCCTGGTATGACACGCAGGGAAAGATTCAGACCTTTGTCCCGGGCCAGCAGTCAACGGTCTTTCCGCTTGCCCCTAAAGGCATCGTATTCCCGGGAGACGCCGGCATTCCCAAGACACTCGCTCCCACCACGTACAACAATTTTGGCCCACGATTGGGATTGGCGTATTCACCGGGATTCACAGACGGAGTGCTGGGTAAAGTGTTCGGTGGCCCGGGCAAGAGCAGTATTCGTGCCTCGTACGGCCTCTATTACACTTCGGTCGAGGATCTGAACCTGTTCTACGAAGTTGCAGATGCTCCGTTCGGCCTGTATTGGACCTCGCCGGTCTCGGTCCTGTTTGATGAACCTTTCCGGATTCGCGCTACGGGGCAGTCTCTGGGACAGCGTTTCCCCTTCACAGCCCCGATTCCGGGCGCGCCGTCGAACAAAACGCTGGATTTCTCAGTCTACGAGCCCTTCAACTTTTTTCCGGGCTACAGCATCCATAACCGGCTGCCTTACGCCGAGCACTTCAATCTCTCGATCCAACGCGAGCTATCCAAATCTACAGTGCTCACATTGGCTTACGTCGGGACCGAGGGGCACCGCCTGATCACACAATCGGAATCTAATCCGGGCGACCCTAATCTGTGTCGGAATGAACTCAATGCGCCGGGCGTGATCGACATTACCAATGGCACTCCCGGCTGCGGACCAGGTAACGAGAATGACGTTTTCCAGCTTCCTGGCGGTTCCTTCGTTTACAGCACCAGGCACTCGCTCCTCAACCCCAATTTCTGCCCCGGCTCCTCGCTACAGGTCTGCTTTGGCTCGGGTAACACCAACACCACCAACTCTGCTAATTCGGTTTACCACTCCGGGCAGATCACTGTGGAGCACAAGGCCAACGATCTGACCTTCCTTGCTGCCTACACGTTTGCTAAATCCATAGACAATGCTTCGGCCTTCGGTGATTTGGTGAATTTCACAAATCCCAGGTTGAGCCGTGGTCTGTCGTCCTCTGACATTACTCACAATTTCGTGGCCAGTTATGTGTGGGCCCTCCCGTTCGATCGAGCTTTCGCCAATCTGCCGAAGCGATTGACCCAGGGCTGGCAAGTGCAGGGAATCACCCGCTTGGCTACTGGCTTTCCCATCCAGATGAACCAGTCCGAGGGAGACGCTTCCCTGGTCGGAAGTTCTTCCACTGATATGCCAAACCTGGTCGGGAAGGTCGTGACGGTGAATCCACGCGATGCGAATCCAGGCTGTCCCACCATCGACAACAAGGGATGCTACTTCCTGCCGAGCGCATTCGCCGAGAACACTATTCTGGGAACTTTCGGCACCTCCAACCGGCGGTTTTTCCACGGCCCTGGATTCAACAACACCGATTTCGGCTTCTCAAAGCGAACTGTACTTCATGAGAACTACGCGTTCGATGTCCGGATTGAATTCTTCAACATCTTCAACCACGCGCAATTCAGGAATCCCGGCGGAGACATCAGCGGCGACAGCTTCGGAATCGTCACGAATGCGCGCGATCCACGCATTGGTCAGTTAAGCGCCAAGTTCTATTGGTGATTTCGCAAAGCACCAAACATTGCTAACATCGTTGGGAATGACCTGCCTACCCGGGCAGGTCGTTCACTTCAATGAGCGCAATACGGCCCAACTCCTTGTCGCAGTATCTCTCCAAACTATCGACCTGGGCTTTTGCTCTGGTTCTCGGCCTCACGCTTACGGAACCTGCCGTGGCGCAAACCGCCGCATACTATCGCCAGAAAGCTCTTGAGTTGTCTCGCACGAAATCGTGGGACGAAGCCATCGTCAACTACCAGAAAGCGCTTGAACTTGAGCCGAAAGATGCCCTGACTCATTATGATTTGGCTCTCACATTCAAATACAAAGGTGTCCCTCAACAGGCAGTCGAGGAGTTCCAGGCCGCTCTCCGCTTGAAATCAAATTGGGCCGATGCTCACTATGGCCTGGGTGCAAGCTTGTACGATTTGAAAGACCTTCCCGGGTCTCTCAAGGAACTGCGTACGGCGGCAACGCTCGACCCTAAAAACGCCGGAGCGCATCGCCTGCTCGCGCGCATCTATTCGCA
>Ga0097621_100003867_pt1 | contig 10375 bp, 8 predicted proteins | sample KBSMisM72_FD_73165 | JGI IMG/M metagenome (GOLD analysis project Ga0097621, IMG submission 73165) | Miscanthus rhizosphere microbial communities from Kellogg Biological Station, Michigan, USA - KBS Miscanthus M7-2 (version 2) (version 2) | ecosystem: Host-associated > Plants > Roots >... | reverse complement strand
CTCCCCCGCCGACCGGCGCGCGGAACTGGAGCGGTGCGCCGAGGTGATGGTCGTCGACGACCTGGCGAGCGGGGTGGGCCGGCTGCACCGGCGCGGCCCGATCCTCTGCGAGGGTGGCCCGAACCTGTTCGCCTCGCTGATCGGCGCCGGCCTGGTCGACGAGCTGTGCCTGACCCTGTCGCCGATCCTGGCCGGTCCCGGCCCCGGTCGGATCGAGTCCGGACCGCTGCACCCGGCGGTCTCCCTCGCCCTGGCCGGCCTGCTCGAGGAGGACGGCGCGCTGTTCACCCGGTACGCGGTCGCCCGACAGGCAGAATGACCCGATGGACCTGCCCGTGATGCCGCCGGTGGCCCCGATGCTGGCCAAGTCGGTGAAGGACGTGCCCGACGGTCCCGGCTTCCTCTACGAGCCGAAGTGGGACGGCTTCCGCTGCATCGTGTTCCGCGACGGCGACGAGGTCGAGCTCGGCAGCCGCAACGAGCGCCCGATGACCCGGTACTTCCCCGAGGTCGTGGCCGCGGTGCGGGAGCAGTTGCCGGAGCGCTGCGTGGTGGACGCCGAGATCGTCATCGCCGCCGGCGACAAGCTCGACTTCGAGGCGCTGCTGCAGCGCATCCACCCCGCCAAGTCCAGGGTCGACCTGCTGGCCGTGCAGACCCCGGCGAGCCTGGTGATCTTCGACCTGCTCGCCCTCGGCGACGAGTCCTACATGGACACTCCGCTGGGCGAGCGGCGCAGGAAGCTCGACGAGGTGCTCGCGCACGTGACCAGCCCGGTGCACCGCACGAGCGTGACCGACGACCCGGCACTGGCCGGGGAGTGGTTCGCCACCTTCGAGGGCGCCGGCCTGGACGGCATCGTCGCCAAGCCGGTCGACGGCCCGTACGAGCCGGACAAGCGGACGATGTTCAAGATCAAGCACGAGCGGACCGCGGACTGCGTGGTGGCCGGCTTCCGCTGGCACAAGACGAGCACGCCCGAGCAGCCGCTGCTCGGCTCGCTGCTGCTCGGCCTGTACGCCGACGACGGCCGGCTGCAGCATGTCGGCGTCGTCGCCAGCTTCCCGGCCAAGCGCCGGGCCGAGTTGGTCGAGGAGCTGGCCCCGTGGCGGGAGAACGCCCTGGACGGCCACCCGTGGCGGGACTGGGCCGAGGCGCAGGCCCAGTTCGAGGGCCGGATGCCGGGCGCGCAGTCGCGCTGGAACGCCAAGAAGGACCTGTCCTGGGAGCCGCTGCGGCCGGAGCGGGTGGTCGAGGTCCGGTACGACCACATGGAGGGGACCCGGTTCCGGCACACCACCCAGTTCGTCCGGTGGCGGGACGACCGCGATCCGGCCTCCTGCACGTACGAGCAGCTCGAGGTGCCGGTCTCGTACGACCTGTCCAGCCTGCTCTCCTAGCAGGGGCCGGCTGTCCCCGAGTGGCCTAGGGTGTGCCGGTGCGCCGGACCTCGCGTGCCCTGCTGCTGACCCTCGCCGCCGCCCTCGTGCTGGCGGGCTGCTCCTCGGTGGACGGCAACGGGCGGTACGCCGGCGACCCGGTCCCGACCAGGCCGGGCGCACCGGCACCGACGACCAGGGCGCCGGCCCAGCCGACGATCTCGCCGGTGACGTTCCAGGACTGCAGCGCGGTGATCCGGGCGCAGATCCGCGAGTCCCCCGGCGGCGACCGGCCGCTCTCGTTCGGCTGCGGCCGGCTGCGGGTGCCGTTGGACTACCGCGACCCGTCCCGCAAGGCGATCGACCTGCTGCTGATCCGGGTCCGGCTGGCCGGTCAGCAGAAGCGGATCGGCTCGCTGGTGGTCAACCCCGGCGGCCCCGGCGCGTCCGGGGCGGACGCCGCGGTCTCGCTCGGGCTGAGCCTGCCGACCGGCCTGCTCAAGCGGTTCGACGTGGTCGGCTTCGACCCGCGCGGAGTCGGGCTGTCGGCGCCGGTCGAGTGCATCTCCGACCAGCTCAAGGACCGGTCGCTGCAGCTCGACCCGGACGGGCGGGACGCGCTCGCGGCGCAGGCGAAGCTGGCCGGCCAGGTCTCCTCCGACTGCGTCGCCAAGTACGGCGACGACCTGCAGCATTACAACACCGAGGAGACCGCGCGTGACCTCGACCTGGTCCGGCAGGCCGTCGGCGACGGCCGGCTGACCTACCTCGGCTACTCGTACGGGACCAGGCTCGGCTCGGTCTACGCGCAGCTGTTCCCGAAGCGGGTGCGGGCGCTGGTGCTGGACGGGGCGGTCGACCCGAAGGCCGGCGAGCTCGCCTCCGCACAGACCCAGGCGGCCGGCTTCGAGCGGGCGTTCGACCAGTTCGCGGCCGACTGCAAGACCCGCAACGCGGCCTGCCTGATCGGGCCGGACCCGCGGGCCACGGTGACGCGGATCCTGGCCGAGGCGAGGCGGTCACCGATCCCGGGCGGCAGCGGCGGCCGGAAAGCGACCGCCGGGCCGGTGCTGCTGGCGATCGTCTCCGCCCTGTACGACCGGGGCGACTGGGCCGCGCTGGAGTCGGCGCTGGCGGACGCCGACAACGGAAACTCCAGCGGCCTGTTCGCGCTGGCCGACCGCTACAACCAGCGCGACGACAAGGGCCACTACACCAACCTCATCGACGCCAACACGGCGATCAACTGCGCCGACTCGGCGGAGAAGGTGCCGGACGCGACCGTGCAGCGGGCGCTCACGTCCTGGCGCAAGCAGTATCCGCTGTTCGGCAGCTCGCTCGCGCTCGGCCTGCTCACCTGCCAGCAGTGGCGGGCACCGCGCGAGCCGCTGCCGACGGTGCGGGCCGCCGGGGCGCCGCCGGTGCTGGTGATCGGCACCGTCAACGACCCGGCCACGCCGTACGCGTCGGCGAAGGTGCTGGCCCGCACGCTCGCCTCCGGGCGGCTGCTCACCTGGCGCGGCGAGGGGCACACCGCATACCCGAAGACGACGTGCGTGACCGCGGCGGTGGACGCCTACCTCGTCAGCCTCAAGGTCCCGGCCGCGAACGCGACCTGCGCCGCCTCCTAGGCCGGGGTGCCGACCCGGGAGTGGCCGGAGTGGCTGGCGATGAAGTCGAGGATGCGGCGCCAGGAGTCGGCGCCGGCGTCCTTCCACTCGGCGAACGAGCGGTCGAAGAACGAGTGCGGCGCGCCCTCGTACACCTTCATGTCGTGCTCGACGCCCTGCGCGGTGAGCTTGCGCTCGAACTCGGCGAACTCCTCCTGAGGGGTCGCCGCGTCGGCGCCGGCGATCTGCAGCAGCAGCGGGATGTGCATCGCGTCGATCACGTCGTTGACCATCACCGGCCGGCCGTAGAAGCCGATCACACCGGCCAGGTCGAGGTCGGTGGCCGACAGCCGCCAGGAGTGGCTGCCGCCGAAGCAGAACCCGACGGTGAAGATGGGTCCGGCGCCGGCGCCGGAGCGCAGCCGCTCGATCGCGGCGGCCACGTCCGCGCGCACGTTGGCCGGGTCGACCTGCTGCACGTGCGGCATGTACTCGAACTCGTCGTCGCGCGCCGTGGTGCCGGCGGTCCGGCCGAAGTAGTCGATCGCGACCGCCGGGATGCCGGCCTCGGCGAAGCGCTGGGCCAGATCCATGTAGTACGGGTGCAGGCCACGGACGTCGGGCAGGACGACCATGCCGGCGCCGCCGGCCTGGAAGCCGGCCGGGATGGCCTCGTACGCGGAGAAGACCGTGCCGTCGGCGGAGGTGAGCGTCAGCCCGCCGTGCGCGGCCACCTCACCCCGCACCGGCGGCGCCGGCGCCCTGCTGTCGTCGTCGTGGCACATGATCGACTCCCTTCGTCCGGCTCCGGTCGACACCCTGTCACCCGGTGCTGATGACGGTCCGACCGGCCGGGGCGGTTCAGCCGGCCGCCGCGACCGTGAAGCTGTGGACCTCCTGCCGGCCCGGCGGCCGGGTCGAGCTGCCCGCAGGGACGGTCTCCGGCACCGCTGGCCCGGCACCCGCTGGGTCGACCCTGACGCGACCGCCCGCCAGGTGATCTGGCGCTTCCTCACCAGCCGGCCGGCTTAGGCCTAGTCCCGCCGGCGCGGCCTAGTCCCGCCGGCGCGCGCGGCTCGGTTGGACGCGCATCGGCTCGCCTTCCATTTTCGGGAAGTTGGGCGGGTAGGGCGCGTCGCCGAGGCCGCGGTCACGCTCGTCCCGGTCGGCCCACTCCAGCAGCGGCTCGATCGACCAGGGGTGGTCGTCGATGCCCGCGTGCACGTCGCCGAGCTCGGCGAACCGCTCCGGCACGGTGTCGATGGTGAACTCGCGCGGGTCCGCGTACGGCACCTCGTCCCAGGTGAGCGGCGTGGAGACGTGGGCGCCCGGCTCGCCGCGCAGCGAGTACGCGGAGCGGATCGTGCGGTCGCGGGCGTTCTGGTTGTAGTCGACGAAGACCTGCTCGCCGCGCTCCTCCTTCCACCAGGCGGTGGTGACGAGCGTCGGGATCCGCCGCTCGACCTCGCGGGCGAACGCCAGCGCGGCCCGGCGGACCACGGTGAACCCGTGCTCGGGCCGGATCCGCACGTACACGTGCATGCCGCGGTTGCCGGAGGTCTTCGGCCAGCCGACCGCGCCGAGCTCGTCGAGCACCTCCTTGACCGTGGCCGCGACGACCTTGGCCTCCGCGTAGCCGGTGCCTGGCTGCGGGTCGAGGTCGATGCGCAGCTCGTCCGGCCGCTCGGTGTCGCCCCGCCGGGAGTGCCACGGGTGGAACTCCACGGTGGACATTTGCACCGCCCAGACGACGCTGGCCAGCTCGGTCACGCACAGCTCGTCGGCGGTCCGCCCGGACGGGAACGCGACCTGCACGGTCTGCACCCACTCCGGCGCGCCCTTCGGCAGCCGCTTCTGGTAGACCTTGTCGCCGTCGATGCCCTCCGGGAACCGGTGCAGCATGCACGGCCGCTCGTACAGGGCCCGGACGATGCCCTCGCCGACCGCGATGTAGTAGTTGGCGACGTCGAGCTTGGTCTTGCCGAGGGCGGAGAAGTAGACCCGGTCGGGGTTGGTGATCCGGACGACCCGGTCCCCCACGTGCAGGTCCACGTGCGGCGAGGCCATGCGCAGACGCTACCCGCGGCGACCGGCCAGGTGGAGCCCGGCACCTCCTTTTCACCGCCGGTTCGTGACGCCGGCGCCCCGTCCCTGCTAGTAATGGCCGGTGCGTCCAGTCACGCCGCGCATGGTCGCGGTCACCGCATCTGTCCTGCTCGCGACCGGCGTCCTCGCCGTCGCCGGGCCACCCGCCTCGGCCGCGTCGGCGGACGTCGCGATCAGCCAGGTGTACGGGGGCGGCGGCAACGCCGGCGCCACGCTCACCAACGACTTCATCGAGCTGCGGAACACGTCCGCGGCGGCAGTCGACCTCGCCGGCTGGTCGGTGCAGTACGCGTCGGCCGCGGGCACCTCCTACCAGGTGACCGCGCTGTCCGGAAGCATCCCGGCCGGCGGGCATTACCTGGTGCAGGAGGCCGCCGGCGCCGCCGGGACCGCTGCGCTGCCGACGCCGGACGCGACCGGCTCGACCGCCATGGCCGCCGCCAGTGGCAAGGTCGCGCTGGTCACCGCCACGACGGCGCTGACCTGCGGAGCCGACTGCGACGCCGCCGCCGGCGTCCGCGACTTCGTCGGCTACGGCACGGCCAACGACTTCGAGACCGCGGCCGCCCCCGGCCTCGGCAACACGACCGCCGACCTGCGCGGCGACGGTCCGGACACGGACAACAACGCAGCCGACTTCGCCGCCGGCGACCCGAACCCGCGCAACACCGGCGGGAGCGGCACGCCGCCGGACCCGGGCGTGCCCGGCCTGCGCATCCACGACATCCAGGGCGCCGCCCAGGTCTCGCCGGAGGCCGGCGTCAAGGTGGCCGAGGTGCCGGGCGTGGTGACCACGCTGTCGACCAACGGCTTCTGGTTCCAGGACCCGACCCCGGACGCCGACGCGGCGACCAGCGAGGGCCTGTTCGTGTTCACCCGCACCGCGCCGGCCGTCGCGGTCGGGGACGCGGTCACGGTGACCGGCACGGTCTCCGAGTTCCGCCCGGGCGGCGCCGCGACCAACCTCAGCACCACCGAGCTGACCAGCCCGGCCGTCACGGTCACCGCCTCCGGGCAGGCGCTGCCGGCGCCGACCGTGGTGGGTCCGGGCGGCCGGGCGGTGCCGAAGACGGTGATCGAGAACGACGCGAACGGCGACGTGGAGAAGACCGAGACCGCCTTCGACCCGGCCGGCGACGGGTTGGACTTCTGGGAGTCGCTGGAGGGCATGCGGATCTCGATCACCGACGCGCAGGTGGTCGGCCCGACGAACCGGTTCGGCGAGACCTCGGTCGTCCCGCCGGGCTCGACCGTACGGACCCGGCGCGGCGGCATCGTGCTGCAGGCGAACGACCCGAACCCGGAGCGGATCGTGCTCGCCCCGACCCTGGTCGACGTCCCGCGGGCCAACGTCGGCGATTCGTACGCCGGAGCGACGGTCGGCGTCGTCGACTACAACTTCGGCAACTTCGAGCTGCTGCCGAGCGTGGCGCCGACGCTGGTCAGCGGCGGCCTGCAGCGTGAGGTCACCGCGAAGCCGAACGCGCTGCAACTGTCGGTGGCCACGTTCAACGTGGAGAACCTCGCCCCGAGCGACCCGCAGACCAAGTTCGACACGCTGGCCCAGTACGCGGTGCACAACCTGCAGGCGCCGGACGTGCTGGCGCTGGAGGAGATCCAGGACAACACCGGCGCCGTCGACGACGGCGTGGTCGCGGCCGACCAGACGATCGGCAAGCTGATCGGGGCGATCACCGCGGCCGGCGGGCCGGCGTACCAGTTCCGCGAGATCGACCCGGTCGACGACGCCGACGGCGGCCAGCCGGGCGGCAACATCCGGGTGGTGTTCCTGTTCCGGACCGACCGCGGGCTGTCGTTCGTCGACCGGCCGGGCGGCACCCCGACCGCGGCCACCACGGTCACCCGCGACCCGGCCGGTCGACCGCACCTGTCGTTCTCGCCGGGCCGGATCGACCCGACGAGCGCGGCCTGGACCGACAGCCGCAAGCCGCTGGCGGGCGAGTTCCGCTGGCGCGGCCGGACGATCTTCGTGATCGCGAACCACTTCGTCTCCAAGGGCGGCGACGACCCGCTGTACGGGCGGTTCCAGCCGATCCAGCAGCCCTCGCAGGTGCAGCGGGTGCAGCAGGCGACCGAGGTGCGGGACTTCGTCGACCAGATCGTGGCGGCCGACCGGAACGCGAACGTCGTGGTCCTCGGTGACCTCAACGACTTCGACTTCTCCGCCCCGATCGACACGCTGACCTCGACCGGGCACCTGGTCGACCTGCCGAGGACGCTGCCGATCCAGGAGCGCTACACGTACGTCTTCGAGGGCAACTCGGAGGTGCTCGACCACATCCTGCTCTCGAGGTCGATGGCGTACGCGGTCCCGGCCTGCAGCTGCGTGCCGCTGTTCGACTACGACCCGGTGCACCTCAACGCCGAGTTCAACGACCAGGTCAGCGACCACGACCCACAGGTGGTCCGGCTGCTCGTGCGGCCCTGATCTCCTGACCGCGGACGTACCCGGCACCCGTGTGGTGTCGGGTACGTCTGCCTGTGCTGGGTTGCTTTCGAGTGCCCGAGTCCGGTGGTACTACGACCATTCGGCCTCGTTCGGTCCCTTCAGCGGGGATGTGTCGCTGCCCTAGGGTTGTTGCATTGGGGGCCCCGCAAGCACGCGGAAGGGACTTCCATGCTCGCAGCCTCCCACCTCGCCTACCGGTACGGCCCGAGGCGGTGGGGACTCCTCGACGGTCACTTCTCGGTCGGCGGACCGGTGGTCGGCGTGCTCGGTCCGACCGGTGCCGGCAAGTCCACCCTGCTCGCCCTGCTGACCGCGGCCAGGACCGCCACCAGCGGGACGCTGCTGGTCAGCGGGCTCGACCCGGGCGAGCGGCGGCAGCGGCGGCAGCTGCGGTCGCGGCTCGGCTTCGTGCCCCAGTCGCTGTCGATCCACCCGCGGCAGACGGTCGGCGAGTTCCTGGCGTACGTCGGCTGGCTGCGCCGGGTGCCGGCGGCCGGGCTCGGCCAGGCGATCGCCGACAGCCTGCTCGCCACCGACCTGACCGAGCTGCGGGACCGGCCGGTGCGCAGCCTGCCCGCGGGCACCCGGCACCGGCTGGTGCTGGCCCAGGTGCTGGTCAACCGCCCGTCGCTGGTGGTGCTGGACGAGCCGCTGGTCGGGCTCGGTCCCGAGCAGCGGGCGCAGTTCCTGGCCCGGGTGGCCGCCATGCGGGACGACGGCACCACCGTGGTACTGGCCACCCCGCTCGCCGCGGACGTCGCCGCGGTCTGCACCGAAGTGGTCGTGCTCGCCGGCGGTCGCACGCTGTTCAGCGGCACCACCGCGGCGCTGGCCGGCGTCGGCGGCCCGGCCGCCCACCCGGCCGGACCCGCGCCGGTGCTGGCCGGCTACCACCGGCTGCTCGCCGGTGCCGGGGCGGTGGCCGGGTGAGCCCAGGCCTGCGGGCGCTGCGAGCCGAGCTGACCTCCCGGGCCGGGCTGCTCGTCGGGCTGCTGTCGGTCACGGTCGCGCTGACCACCGGGCTGATGCGGATGCCGCCGCCGACCGGGCCGAGCTGGTCGGCGACGTTCAACGAGGCGCTGCTCGGGCTGGTCGGGCTGGCCCCGGTGTGCGCCGGCGCGGTCGCCTGGCTGGTGCAGGACTACCAGCGGCGCGGCATCGCCGCGCTGGCCGGCAGCTCGCCGCGCGGTGCCGTCGGCGGCGCGCTGCCCCGGGTCGGCGCCGCGCTGCTGTGGGCGCTGGCCGGCTACCTCGTGCTGCTGCTGATCTCCGCCGTCCGCACCACCCACCGCGGGTTGCCGGACTGGCCGCCGCTGCTGCTCGTGCTGCTGGCGACGGCGTTCCTGGCCGTGGGCGCGGCGCTGGGCTGGGCGGTCGGCGCGGTGGCCACCGTCCGGGCGGCGCCGCCGCTGCTCGGCGTCGCCCTGTTCGTCGGCGTCTACGCCGGCTCGTACGGGGACGACTGGGTCGGGCGGCTGACGCCGGTCGACCGGATGGCGGTCTACCGGTCGTTCCTGCAGCCGCACGTGCGGCTCGTGCTGGCGCAGGTCGCCGTGCTCGCCGCGGTCGCCGCGCTGGCCCTGTGCGTGCCGCTGGCCGGCGGCCTGGCCCGCCGGTGGACCGGCCTGTCGGCCGCGGTGGTGCTCACCGGCGCCGTGCTGGTGCTGTCCAAGACCGACCCGGACCCGACCGAGATCCGCGCGGCGCCGCGCCAGCCGGCCTGCGCCGGCAGCGGAGTCGTGGTGTGCCTGCGACCGGAGAACGCCGACCTGCTCGCGCCGTCGAGCACGGCGCTGTCCGCGGCCGCCGCCGCACTCGCCCCGTACCTCCCGGTGCCGATGCGGTTCAGCGAGCCCGGCATCGACCGGCGGGTGGACCACGGGCCCGGGGTGTACGTGCCGCCGCCGGAGCCCGGCGACCCGCTCGCGTTCGAGGCCGCGGCGCTGGCCGCGATCCTGCCGCCGCCGTGCCCGCGGCGGGTCGCCGACGCGTCCGCGACGATGGCGTACGGGGACGTGCTGATCTGGGCCGACGCCACGGTGAACGGGCCGGCCGGCATCCCGGCGTACGAGCGGCAGCGGTTCGCGCGGATCCTCGCCCAGAACGTGCCCGGCCAGCGGGAGTGGGTGCAGCGGCACCTCACCGCGGCCTGCTCGTGAGCTCGTCCCGGCCGGTCCCGTCCCGGCCCGGTCCCGGTGCCGAGCAGTCCGTGCCGGCCGGTCCGCTGCCGCGTACCGTGGCGGGCGTGACGAAGCCTCAGATCCCGGCCCCGGCGGTGGAGAAGACCGACGAGCAGTGGCGCGCCGAGCTGTCCCCGGCCGAATACGAGGTGCTGCGGCGGGCCGGCACCGAACGGCCGTGGACCGGCCGGTACGTCGACAACCACCGCACCGGCATATACCGCTGCCGCGCCTGCGGCAGCGAGCTGTTCCGGTCCGATACCAAGTTCGACTCGCACTGCGGCTGGCCGAGCTTCTGGTCGCCGCTGGCCGGCGAGCGGGTGATCCTGCGCGAGGACAGCAGCCTGGGCATGACCCGCGTCGAGGTGCTGTGCGCCAACTGTCACTCGCACCTCGGGCACGTCTTCCACGGCGAGGGATACGGCACGCCGACCGACGACCGCTACTGCATCAACTCGATCTCGCTGACGTTCGAGGACGAGCCGGCTAGCTGATCGACGGCGGCCGGGCGCCGAGGAAGAACCAGCCGGGCAGCCCGGCCGTCTCGAACCCGGCGCTCGGGTTGCCGGAGATCGTCGAGCCGGTGACCGTGGCCGTGCCGGTGCGGTCGTTGCTGACGAAGAAGATCGC
>Ga0097621_100003865_pt1 | contig 10377 bp, 8 predicted proteins | sample KBSMisM72_FD_73165 | JGI IMG/M metagenome (GOLD analysis project Ga0097621, IMG submission 73165) | Miscanthus rhizosphere microbial communities from Kellogg Biological Station, Michigan, USA - KBS Miscanthus M7-2 (version 2) (version 2) | ecosystem: Host-associated > Plants > Roots >... | reverse complement strand
CACCGAACACGGCAGGATCTTCCGCTTGTCGAGCAGGATCGCCTCGACCATCTCGACGACCGACGCGCCGGGGGCGTACCACGCGCTGGTCCCGACGAGCTCCGTGATTTCGAGGCCGCCACGCGCGGTCCGCGCGCAGATCCTGTCGATCGTCGCCTTGTCCATCAGCTCCGTGATCGGGACGCCCGCGACCGTCGAATAACGCGGAAGCGGCACCATCGTGTCGCCGTGGCCGCCGAGGACGAAGGCGTGGACGTTGTCCGTCGACACGTTCAGCTCTTTGGCGATGAACGAGCGCATCCGCGCGCTGTCGAGCACGCCGGCCATGCCGATGACCCGCTCGCGCGGCAGCTTCGACAGCTTGTAGACGGCCTGCGCCATCGCGTCGAGCGGGTTCGAGACGACGATGATGATGGCGTTCGGTGAGTACTTCACCACCTGGGTGGTGACCGCCTCCATGATCTTGTAGTTGACGTTCAGCAGGTCGTCGCGGCTCATGCCGGGCTTGCGGGGCATGCCCGACGTGATCACGACGAGGTCCGAGTTGGCGCTCTCGGCGTAGTCGCCGGTGCCAATCACGCGGGAATCCGATCCCCACACGGGGCACGCCTCGAGCATGTCGAGGGCCACGCCCTCGGCCTTCTTGTCGGCGATATCGATTACCACGACGTCGGCCAGCTGCTTGTCCGCCACGCCGCGCGCCACCGTGGCGCCCACGTTCCCCGCGCCACCCACTACCGTCACTTTGCGATTCATCGGATCTCCTTCACAGTCCGTACATCACGAAGCCACGAAACACAAAAGGATCCCCGGGACTACTTCGTGTTCTCCGTGTCTTCGTGATTCACGGCGTTGATTACATGCTCTTGATGATCTCGTCACCGAACGCCGAGGTGGCCAGCTCCGTCGCGCCGTCCATCAGCCGCGCGAAGTCGTAGGTGACGCGTTTGGTCGAAATGGCCCCGTCCATCCCCTTGACGATGAGGTCCGCGGCCTCCACCCAGCCGAGGTGGCGGAACATCATCTCGCCCGACAGGATGACCGAGCCGGGGTTCACCTTGTCCAGGTTGGTGTATTTCGGCGCCGTCCCGTGCGTGGCCTCGAACACGGCGTGGCCGGTGACGTAATTGATGTTGCCGCCGGGGGCGATACCGATGCCGCCGACCTGGGCGGCCAGCGCGTCGGAGAGGTAGTCGCCGTTCAGGTTCGGCGTCGCGATGACGTCGAACTCGTCGGGACGCGTCAGCACCTGCTGGAGCGTGATGTCCGCGATCGCGTCCTTGATGACGATCCCCGCGCCGGGCTTCCCTTCCGGAATCCGGCACCACGGCCCGCCGTCGATCTCGACGGCCCCGTAGTATTCCTTCGCGATCTTGTAGCCCCAGTCGCGGAAGGCGCCCTCGGTGAACTTCATGATGTTGCCCTTGTGCACCAGCGTGACGCTCTTGCGCTTGTACTTCACGGCGTAGCCGATCGCGCTGTGCACCAGGCGCTCGGTGCCCAGCCAGCTCATGGGCTTGATGCCGATGCCGACCTCGACGGACGTTTCGCGCTTGGGCGCGCCGATGGCCTCGAGCTGCGCCTGCCACGTGCGGCAGGCGCCCTCGCTGCCGAAGCGGATCTTCCGGAAATCCTTCGGGAACTCGCGTTCGAGGAAGTCGAGCACCTTCTGCGCCTCGGGCGAGCCCGCGACCCATTCGATACCGGCGTAGATGTCTTCTATGTTCTCCCGGAATATCACCATGTCGACTTTTTCCGGGTGCTTGATCGGCGACGGGACGCCGCGGTACCAGCGGACCGGCCGGAGACAGACGAAGAGATCGAGAAGCTGGCGCAACGCGACGTTCAGCGACCGGATGCCGCCGCCGACCGGTGTCGTCAGCGGTCCCTTGATGCCCACGAAGTACTCCCGGAACGCTTCGACGGTCTCGTCCGGCAGCCAGCTGTTCGACTGCTTGAAGCTTTTCTCGCCCGCGTAGACTTCCAGCCACGCGATCTTCTTCTTCCCGCCGTACGCTTTCTCGACGGCGGCATCCATCACGCGCACGCTCGCGCGCCAGATATCGGGGCCGGTGCCGTCCCCTTCGATGAATGGGATGATCGGATCGTCTGGCACGACGAGTTGTCCGTTGCGGCGGGCAATCGGTGTACCGCTCGATGGCTTTGGAATCGAAGTTGAGTTAGACATATTGGATTAGGTCAGGTCCCCCGAACCGGGAAAACGATTCACACAGAAATTGTTGAAAACTCTGTGGAAAAACCGCTGCGGTTACTGCACTGTTACGCTGCAATCGGAATGTTTTAGCGGTTTGCACCATCGCAGGGCGACCGCGCACAGCTGCGGCCTTCGACCGCTCGGAACCTTGGGATTATACTGTAGCGACAGTGCGCCATATTTTTTCTGCGCTCATTCTGGCCGCGACGTTGCAGTCTCCGCCGCCAGCGCCGCCAGCCAACACCGTCACCGCCGACGCGACGTCGGTCGCCGCGGGAAAGAAGTTGTACGGCGCCAACTGCGCGTCCTGCCACGGAGAAACGGGCCAGGGCGACGGCCGTGCCGGCAAGACGCTCACGCCCCCGCCCGCCAATCTCGCCGATGAGACCTGGCTTCATGGGTCAACTGACGGAGAAATCTTCGTCGTCATCCGCGATGGCGTCAAACAAACCGGTATGAAGGCATTCGGATCCCGTATGACAACCCATCAAATGTGGGATGTCGTCAACTACCTGCGCAGCATCGGGCCAGCCTCGCCTCGCTGATTCACGTCTCATGAAAATCGTCGTCGCCGATACCCTCCCCGCCTCGGCGCTGGAGCTGCTGCGGTCCGATGGCTGGACCGTCGATGCCCGGAGCGGGCGCCCGCCGGACGTGCTGGCCGGCGCTCTGTCCGACGCGGACGCGTTGCTCGTGCGGAGCGCCACCAAAGTCGATGCCAGCCTGATGGCGGCCGCGCCGCGGCTGCGGATCATCGCGCGTGCCGGAACGGGCGTCGACAACGTCGACGTCGAAGCCGCCAGCGCCCGCGGCATCCTGGTCGTCAACGCGGCGGGCGCCAACAGCATCAGCGTCGCGGAGCATGCCTGGGCGCTGATGCTCGCGCTCGCGCGCGCCATCCCGTCGGCGGATCGCGCGATGAAAGACGGCCGGTGGGAGAAGAAAGCGTTTCTCGGCACCGAGCTCCGGGGCAAGACGCTGGGCGTCGCCGGCTTCGGGCGCATCGGCCAGGAGGTCGCCCAGCGCGCGCGGGCCTTCGGCATGCACGTCATCGCCCACGACCCGTTCATTTCCGCCGATCTGGCCGGCCGCTTCGGGGTCGAACTCGTGTCCATCGACGAACTGTGCGCGGCGTCCGATTATCTGACGCTCCACCTGCCCGCCACGGCCGACACGCATCATCTCTTCAACGACGAGCGCTTCGCGCGCTGCAAACCGGGCATGCGATTGATCAACACGGCCCGCGGCGAGCTCGTGGACGAGCAGGCGCTCGGGCGCGCGATCGAAAAGGGCATCGTGGCCGGCGCCGGCCTGGACGTATTTGAAAAGGAACCGTTAACTGATTGGGGCCTTGCCCGGCTGCCCCAGGTCGTCGCCACGCCTCATATCGCGGCATCGACCGAGGAAGCCCAGGAGATGGTCGGGCACGAAACCGCGGTCACCGTCCGCAACTTCCTGCGCGACGGCGTCGTGCGCAACGCCGTCAACTTCCCCTCGGTCCACCCCGAAGAGCTCCAGCGGCTGCAGCCCTGGATCCGGCTGGTCGATCTGCTGGGCGCGATGGCGTCGCAGATGGGCGTGGCGCGCATCGAGGCGATCAGCCTGCGCTACTACGGGGCCCTCGCCGAAAGTCACGCCACGGGATTGCTGGCGTCGAGCGCCGCCGTCGGCGTGCTCCGGCCGATCCTGTCCGACAACGAAGTCTCGATCGTCAACGCGCGCAGCGTGGCCCGGCAGCGCGGCATCGACATCGTCGAGTCGCGGAGCGCGCGGCCCAGGCATTTCACGAGCCTCGTGTCCCTCAAGGTGATCACCAGCGGCGGGGAGCGTTGGGTGGAAGGCACCGTCTTCGGAGAGAACAGCCCGCGGCTGGTCTCGGCGCGGGGCGTGACGGTGGAAGCCCCGTTGTCGGGAACGATCCTGATGCTGGCCAACGACGATCAGCCGGGCGTGATCGGCGAGGTCGGCACGATTCTGGGCCGGCACGGCGTGAACATCGCCAGCTTCGCCCTCGGTCGGAGCGACGCGGGCGCCATCGGCGTGGTCAACGTGGACGCCGAAGCCGACAATCGCCACGCCCTCGACGGCGCCCTGGACGCCATCCGCAAAGTCTCCGCCATCCGCGAAGCCTGGGTCATCCGGCTTTGACGGAGACGTAAAGCGCGCCGGGGTGAATGCGCAGCAACAGGCTGGTCCCGCCGGTTGCCGGTTCCCCGTCGACGTGAAACGAAATCGGCTGTTCGCTTTCGATGGTCGCCCGGGTCACCTGGCGAATCGAACAACCCGGCGCTCCGCCAACGGTGCCGTTGAACAGCCGCGGCAGGCTGGCGATTGTCTGCAGCCGCCAACGTTCCTCCACGACCACGAGATCGAGCAGCCCATCATCCACCCGGGCCCCCGGAGCAATGCAGGCGCCGTTGCCGAACTCCGCGGAGTTGGCAGCGGTCACGATGACCGCCCGCACGCGCACGCGCGAATCCGCCGTCGCGATGACGAACTCGGGCGGCCGGTATGTCATGAGCGATCTGGCTGTGATGAGAGAGTAGGTCAACAGACCGCGGCGGCCGCTCCCCGATTCGTTGAAGCGCCGGGCCACGTGGGCGTCGAAGCCGAGCCCCGCGGTGTTGACGAAAAACCGGTCGCCGAGCTCGCCGACGTCGATGCGGCGTGGTTCGGCGGCGATCGCCTGCCGGATGGCCTCGCCGGGCTGACGGGAAATCCCAAGCTGCCGTGCCAGACCGTTGCCGGATCCGGCCGGCACGATGCCGAGTGGAACCTCGCCGAACGCGAGCGTGGACGCCACCTCGTTGATGGTGCCGTCACCGCCCCACGCCATGACCAGCCGCGCGCCCCGCGCCACGGCCGCGCGCGTCAGCTCGCGCGCGTGCCCCGTCCGCTCCGTCACGAAGACTTCGGCCGGGTCACCATGGCGATCGACAATGGCCGACGCCAGTTCCGCGCGGGCGCGCGCGGCATCGGGACGGACGCCGCCCGAGATCGGATTGATGATGATGGCGATCGAGGCCAAGGGCCGGCCTACTTGAGGGCCAGGCGCAGTTCGGTCGAGTCGCCGGTATCCACCAGCTCGACGACGTCGGGCGAAATCCGCGCGACACCGTAGCGGGAGGTGACCCGCTCGCCCTCCCTCACCACGTACAGCTGGTCGGGTGCCGAAATGATGGCAGTGCGCACCGGGTTCCCCGCCGCGCCGTCTTCGGCGACGCCAATCAGCCTGAGCGCCGGACGCGACTGAACCGGAGCCTGCGCCTCCGCCGGCACAGGAAGGACGATCGGAACCGTGGCCGTTTTCCGCGGTGGCGCTTCCGCGAAACGGAACAGGTCGCGCGCGCGTTGCGGCGACGCGACGGGATGCAGGCTGCGCCCGAGCCGCGCGATTTCGTTCGACAGCACAGCGCCGCGCGCATCGATGGGCGCGGCTGCCGCGAGGTGAGACGGCGCCGGCCCGCCGCGATTTGCGCCTGCGGACAGCGCGTACCACCCGGCAAAGCCGCCGGCGACGAGAACGCACGCCGCCGCGACCTTGATGTTCATGAGAATGTGCGGCGCTGACGAACCGCCAACGTCGGAATCGTAGCACGACGTTCTCGTGAGGTGTGCTATGATTCGCCGTGCACCCCTCATCGACTGTAACTACGGTCGATTCCGCGTATCCGCAGCAGGTTGTCGCCGTCATCCCCGCTCGATTCGCCTCTACACGTTTCCCCGGCAAGGCGCTCGCCGACATCGACGGCCTGACGATGGTCGAACACGTGTACCGGCGCGCGTCCGCCGCGTCTTCGATCGCGCGCGTGATCGTGGCCACCGACGACCTGCGCATCGCGCGCCGCGTCGCGGAGTTCGGCGGACAGGTGCGCCTGACGAAGCCCACGCATCTGAGCGGCACTGATCGGATCGCAGAAGTCGCCGAAACGCTTGACTGCGAGATCGTCGTGAACGTCCAGGGCGACGAGCCGCTCATCGATCCCCGGTCGATCGATCAGGCCGTCGCGCCGCTCATCGGCGACCCGTCGGTGCCGATGACGACACTCTACCGGCGGATCACGCAGAGCGCGGAGCTCGACGATTCGAACGTCGTGAAGGTGGTCCTGGATCGCGCCGGGTTCGCGTTGTATTTCTCCCGCGCCCCGATCCCGCACATGTGCAGTCCCAGAGGCGGATGGCCCCCGCTGTACCGCCATATCGGCCTGTACGCCTACCGCCGCAGCACGTTGCTCGTGCTGGCCAACCTGGAGCCCACACCCCTCGAGCGCGCGGAATCGCTCGAACAGCTGCGGGCGCTCGAACACGGTATTCGCATCAAGGCGGTGGAAACCGTCTACGACTCGATCAGCGTGGACACGCCGGGCGATCTCGAAGAGGTGCGCCGCCTCCTCGCGGCCCCGACGTCTGGATAGAACGCCGTAGCGTCCGGCTTCAACCGGACGGAGGATCAGAGCTCATATGACCGGACGGACGACCAAGTACATTTTTGTCACCGGCGGCGTTGTCTCTTCGCTCGGCAAGGGCCTGGCCGCCGCGTCGGTCGGGTGCCTGCTCGAGGGGCACGGGTACCGTGTCACGCTTCAGAAGTTCGATCCGTACATCAACGTCGACCCGGGCACGATGAGCCCCTACCAGCACGGCGAGGTCTACGTCACCGACGACGGCGCGGAGACGGACCTCGATCTGGGACACTACGAGCGGTTCACCAGCACGCTCACGACCAAGAACTCGAACTGGACCACCGGCAAAATCTACCTGAGCGTCATCCAGAAGGAACGGCGCGGCGACTACCTCGGCCGGACCGTCCAGGTGATTCCGCACATCACCAACGAGATCAAGGACGCCATCCGGACGGTCGCCAAGGACGTGGACATCGTGCTGGTCGAAATCGGCGGCACGGTCGGCGACATCGAGAGCCTCCCGTTCCTCGAGGCCATCCGCCAGTTCCGCCAGGACGTGGGGCGCGACAACTCGCTCTACATTCACCTCACGCTCGTGCCGTTCATCGGCACGGCCGGCGAGCTCAAGACCAAACCGACGCAGCACAGCGTCCGCGACCTGCGATCGATCGGCATCCAGCCCGACATCCTGCTGTGCCGCACCGACCGACTCCTCGACTCCGACATCAAGCGCAAGATCGCGCTGTTCTGCGACGTGGACGAGGAAGCCGTCATCACCGCCAGGGACGTCGACACGATCTACGAGGTGCCGAGCGCGCTGGCCGAAGAGGGCCTCGATCGCATCGTCCTCAAGCATCTGCACCTGCCGCAGAGCGAGAGGCGCATGCAGCAGTGGGAAGACCTCGTCAGCCGCATCAAACATCCCCTCGACGAGATCACGATTCACGTCGTCGGCAAGTACGTCGGCTACGAAGATTCGTACAAGAGCCTGAACGAGGCGCTGTACCACGGCGGGTTCCCGCATCGGCTGAAGGTCAACCTCAAGTGGGTCGAAGCCGAGTCCCTCGAGGCGCCCGGCGGCGCGGCGCTGCTCGACGACGCCAACGGCATCCTGGTGCCGGGCGGGTTCGGGAACCGCGGGACGCGCGGCATGATGAAGGCGGCCGAAATCGCGCGCGAACGGCGCATCCCGTACTTCGGCATCTGCTACGGGTTCCAGTGGGCCACCGTGGAGTTCGCGCGGAACGTGGCTGGCCTGACCGACGCCGACTCCACCGAGTGCAATCCGGAGACGCCGACCAAGCTCATTTACAAGCTGCGCGACCTGCTCGGCGTCGACGATCTCGGCGGCACGATGCGCCTGGGCGAGTATGCGTGTCAGCTGACGACCGGCTCGCTGGCCGAGCGGGTGTACGGCGCCCGGTTGATTCACGAACGCCATCGCCATCGCTACGAGTTCAACTGCCTCTACGAGCCCCAGCTGGCCGAGCACGGCCTCAAGATCTCGGGCCGCTCCCCCGACGGCAAGTTCGTCGAGATCGCGGAGCTCCCCGGCCATCCGTGGTATCTGGCGGTCCAGTTCCACCCCGAGTTCAAGTCGAAGCCGACGCGGCCGCACCCGCTGTTCGCCAGCTTCGTGGACGCGAGCTACCGGCACAAGACCGCTCATGTCCGCAGCACCGCGGAGTCGGTGGCGTAGGAGACGTTGCGGCGGGTAGGACGGGTGAGGCGGGTCAGGCGGGTGGGAAAACCGTTCACCGGGCGCCGGCAGACGCGATCCCTCGGGCAAGCCGACCTGTCCAACCGGGCCCACCTGCCCCACCTGCCCTCGTATAATGACTTCCGTGATCCCCATCCGCGCGGGCGAGATCCCCATCGGATTCGGCAGTCCGCTCGTGCTGATGGCGGGGCCATGCGTCATCGAGAGCGAAGCGCACGCGGGCGCGATGGCGGCGGCGCTGCTGGACATCGCCCGGCGGGTCGGCGTCCCCCTGGTGTTCAAAGCATCGTTCGACAAGGCCAACCGGACGTCCGGCCGCTCGTTTCGCGGCCCCGGCCTGGCCGAGGGGCTGCGCGTGCTGGGCGCGATCAAGGCGCGGTACGGCGTTGCGATCGTTACCGACATCCACGAGCCGTCGCAGGCGGCCCCGGTTGCCGAAGTCGCCGACATCCTCCAGATTCCGGCGTTCCTGTCGCGCCAGACGGACCTCATCGTCGCCGCCGCCCGCACCGGGCGCGTCGTGAACATCAAGAAGGGTCAGTTCCTGGCGCCCGACGACGTGCGGCACGCTGTCGCGAAGGTCATCGATGCCGGCAACCCGCGCGTCTTCGTCACGGAACGGGGCACCAGTTTCGGCTATCACAACCTCGTCGTCGACATGCGCGCACTGCCCATGCTGCGGCAGCACGGCATCCCGGTCGTGTTCGACGTGACACACAGCCTGCAGTTGCCGGGCGGTGGAGACGGCGTCACGGCGGGCCAGGCTGAATATATCGAGCCGCTCGCATCCGCAGGTGTCGCCGCGGGCGTCGACGGCGTGTTCCTCGAGGTCCACGACGAGCCGGCCCGCGCGAAGAGCGATGCGCAGAACGCGCTCAGGCTCGATCTGCTCGAGCCGCTGCTGCGGCGCCTGCTCGCCATCGACGCGATCGTGAAGCAGGCGGAAGCCGGCAAACCTGCGGCCGCCACATCCGCGACATCCGTTCATGGCTGACCGCGCCCTCGCCCGCAAGGTGCTGGAAACGGAAGCCGCGGCCATCCTCGCCCTCGTCGGGCGTCTGGACGAACGCTTCGACCGCGCGGTCGAACTCCTCTTCCAGTGCCGCGGCCGCGTGATCCTCACGGGGATGGGCAAGTCCGGCGTGATCTGCCAGAAGATCGCCGCCACGCTCGCGAGCACCGGCACGCCGGCGTTCTTCCTGCACCCCGCAGAAGCCGCGCACGGCGACCTCGGCGTGATTCAAGGAGACGATGTCGTCGTCGCGCTGTCGTACAGCGGCGAGACGGACGAGATCCTCGACCTCATCGACACGATCCGCCGCCTGGGCTCCCGGTTGATCGCCATCACGGGCGGCATGCGGTCAGCGCTCGCGCAGGCCGCCGACGTGGCGCTCGACTGCGGCGTCGCCGAGGAGGCCTGCCCGTTGAACCTGGTGCCGACGGCGAGCACGACCGCGGCGCTGGCCATGGGCGACGCGCTCGCGATGGCACTGCTCCGGGAGAAGGGCTTCCGCCAGGAGGATTTCGCCAGCCTGCACCCAGGCGGCAAGCTCGGCAAGCGCCTGATGCGCGTCGACGCGTTGATGCACGCCGGCAAGGAGTGTCCCATCGTGCAGGCCGAAACCGGGATGCGCGACGTCATCTACGAGATGTCGAGCAAGGGCCTGGGCATGACGTGCGTCGTCGACGGTGGCCACGCGCTCCTCGGCATCATCACGGACGGCGACCTGCGGCGGCACATGGAGAAAGGCGGCGACATCCGCGCGTTGACCGCGGCAGATGTCATGACACGGGGCCCGGTGTCGATCGCGCCGGCCACGCTGGCGGCGGAGGCGCTCAACATCATGGAGCAGCGCAAGATCACGTCGATCGTCGTCGTCGACGGCGACCCGCGGCGCGTGGTGGGCGTCGTCCACGTGCACAACCTGTGGCGCACGGAATTGTTCTGAACCGTGAACCGTGAACCCTGAACCGTTAGCTGCCAAGGCAGCCAGAATCAAGCTCCTGCTGTTCGACGTGGACGGCGTCATGACCGATGG
>Ga0097621_100003864_pt1 | contig 10378 bp, 8 predicted proteins | sample KBSMisM72_FD_73165 | JGI IMG/M metagenome (GOLD analysis project Ga0097621, IMG submission 73165) | Miscanthus rhizosphere microbial communities from Kellogg Biological Station, Michigan, USA - KBS Miscanthus M7-2 (version 2) (version 2) | ecosystem: Host-associated > Plants > Roots >... | reverse complement strand
CCGAGAAGAAGTAGCTTCGGCACGGTTTCCAAATGGTTATCGTCAAGTCACGGAAACTATTGGCGGAATCGCTATTCCAAGCTCTTGTTAACCGTAAATTCGCGATATGTTACAATGTCTTAGCAAATGTCGTGTTTACGACAGAGAGTTTGACTTTTGTTTAACGCGGATGCAAGTTCGCGATCTTGACTAGGCAAGGGGGCAACCATGGCTACGTCGTCGCTTTCCAATAAGAACAGGATGTACCTAACGACCGCAGGCGTGCTCGCGGTGGGTGTTGCAGCATATGGGCTCGGGCGCATCTATCCGCCGCTCGGCCAGAGTGCAGGGACCGTCGCCCCGGCTCAGCGGTACGTCAACGCTCAGGTGAGCGAGGCCGATGTTACGCTTGGCGATACGTCGGTGCCGCAATTGATGCAGACGGACGCCTTCCAGGTGATGGTCAAGGATCCGAATTTCCGGGCGCTTGCGGGCGATCCTGGTTTTGCGGCGCTCGCATCGAACCAAGCCGCCATGGCCGCAATTGCGGCCAATCCAGGCCAGTTTGCCGCGCTCGCGAGGGACCCGACCGCTTTCCATCAGCTCGTCCAATCCGCTTCGGCTCTATCGGCGGCTTCGCAGGGCACGGCGGCTCAGGCTGCGGCGCTTAGCGCCATGGCGCTCAACCAGGCGGGCTTCTCGAGGCTCGCGGGCGACCAGAAGCTGTTCAGCGCGCTTGCCGATCACTCCGCCGCCTTCAAGGGCCTCGCGGACCATCCGGCGGCATTCGCCGCGATGTCCGCAAACGCGGCGCAATTCGCCAAATACGCGGGCAGCTTCGCGGCGTTCAAGGATGCGGCGCTCAAGGGCGGCGACCCCTCGATGGCGGCCGACAAGGCCGCCTTCGCGGCGCTCGCAAACGACGCCAGCGCAATGCGCGCATTGGGCGCCGACTCAAGCGCATTCTCCGCGCTCGGCGCAAATGCCGCATCCTTCCGCCAACTGGCGGGCAGCGGCGCTCAGTTCGGTGCCGCCGCCAAAGCGATCGATGCCATGGCTCAGAACCAGGGCGCATTCGCAGCACTGTCGCGCAATAACAGCGCACTTCAAAGCGCCATGTCGGCAGCGGCTTCGCTCAGCACGCATATGGGCGCCGCGGCGGCCGCCAACCCGGCGGCAATGAATGCCGTGGCTCTGAACGCGAAGCTTCTTTCCGGCCTCGCGTCGCAGCCCGGAGCGCTATCGGCGATGGCCGGTCACCCGACGGGCTTCGCGGCCTTGTCGAGCCACCCGTCGGCATTTGCGGCGATCTCGGCCAACTCGGCGCAATTCGCGAAATATTCGAATAACTTTGCGGCGTTCAAGGATGCTGCGCTGAAGGGGAGCGACCCGGCGATGGCGGCGGACAAGGCCGCATTCGCCGCGCTTGCAAGCGACGCCAGGGCAATGGAAGCTCTGAGCAAGGACTCATCGGCCTTCGCGGCGCTTGCAACCAATGGCGCCGCGTTCCGGCAGCTCACTGGCAACAGCGCCTCGCTTCAGAACAGCAAGCTGGCCGCTGAGATGATGGCCAAGAACCAGGCGTCATTCGCGGGGTTTGCGAAGAACGGCCCGGCGCTTGCCCAGGCGGCGATGGCCGCGCAGCAATTCAACTCGGCCGCCGCGGCTGCTTCGCTCGCCTCACAAGGCAAATTGAGCGGACAGATGATGTCGGCGATGCAGTCGAACCCGTCGGCTTTTGCCGCGATGACGGCGAACCCGTCAGCCTTCGCTGCGCTGGCCAACAATCCGGCCGCGCTCGCCGCTTTCTCGCGCAATTCGTCGGCGCTCGCGGCGCTGTCGAAGGATGCGAACTTCCGACAGCTTGCGAATAGCCCGTCATTTGCCTCGGCACTGCAGAGCGGCAGCTTCGCAAAGGCCATGCATACGGACTGATTGATTGCCGCGGGCGGCAGAGGGGGTTCATGGGGGGCAGGTGTCGGCCGCTACAGGCCGGGTTCAGCGTACTTGCGACGATGCTGCTGACGAGCGCTTATCCCGCGCTCGCGCAGCAGTCGCCACCGCCCTCCCCGCCTCAAGCGGATCGAACGACGGTTGTTGAGCCTGTTGCAAAGTCCGACGCTGCGCCTCCGGCGCAGCCGCCGAAGGAGCCGGTCAAGGAGGAAGGACCAGCGCACGTTCCACCCGATGCGTCCGGCATCGATCTTACGACGCTGGAGACGAAGGATCTCGACCTTCTCTACTTCGACCCAGTCCAGACTTACCTGACGCCTTACATCGCGCGGGCGTACGAGAACGCGCTCGCCTTCCATAAGAAGACGTTCGAATGGACTCCCTGGGAGCCCACGACGATGCTGCTGAAGGATTTCAGCGACTATGCGAATGCGGGCGCGCGCGCTTCCCCGAACAATGCGGTCCTGATCGACGTCGCGCCGCTGTCCATCGCGATGGAGACGTTTACTCCGGGCGAGCGCTTCTTCACCATTGTGAACCACGAGCTTGCCCACGTCGCGACGATGGACGTGTGGAACAAGCGGGACGCCGGCTGGCGGCGCTTTTTCCATGGCAAGCCAGGACCGATCGAGCTGCATCCGGAAAGTATCTTCTACAATTTTCTTTCGACGCCGCGCGTCAACACGCCGCGCTGGTATCTGGAAGGCAGCGCCGTCTTTTTCGAAACCTGGATGTCGGGCGGTCTCGGCCGTGCGCAGGGCGGCTTTGACGAGATGGTGTGGCGCGCCAAGGTCCGCGACAACGACCGCTTTTTCTCGCCGCTCGGGCTCGAATCCGAAGGCGTCGCGGTAGACTTCCAGGTCGGCGTCAACGACTACCTGTACGGCACCCGCTTCTTCTCTTTTCTCGCGCTGAAATATGGGCCGGAGAAGGCCGTGGAGTGGCTCCGCCGTCGCGAAGACAGCAAGCCCTTCTACGCCGCGCAGTTCAAGCATGTGTTCGGCCGCCGGCTCGACGACGTTTGGAACGACTGGATAAAGTTCGAGCACGACTATCAAAAAGCGAACCTCGTCAAGCTCGCCCAATATCCCCTTACCCCGACGACGCCGATCGCGCCGCACGGACTGGGGTCCATGTCTCGCGGTTTCGTCGATGCCAGGACCAACAGCCTGATCGCCGCCTTTCGCTTCCCCGGAACGATCGGCTTCATCGGTAGAATGGACCTCGCCTCGGGCAGGCTGACGAAGCTTCAGGAAATCAAGGGCATGATGCTGTACAAGGTGACCAGTGTCGCCTTCGACGAGCAGGCCCGGACCGCATATTATACGGAAGACAATTACGCATTCCGCGACCTTCTCGCGGTCAATGTCGACACAGGCAAGAAACGCATGCTCCTGCGCGATGCGCGCATCGGCGATCTCATCGTCAATCCCGTCGACAAGTCGATCTGGGGCATTCGGCACGAGAATGGTCTCGCCACCCTCGTGCGCATCCCCCCGCCCTACGCCGGATTCAATCAGGTTCACACGTTCAACTACGGTCAGGTACCGTTCGATCTCGACATCTCGCCGGACGGAAAATCGCTCTCCGCGTCGTTCGGCGAAATCAATGGTACGCAGACGGTGCGCGTGTGGAAGCTCGACGAGCTCGCGCCCGACGTCGAGCCCGTCGAAGTCGCGCGCCTCGGGCTTCCGCCGGCAACGCCGGAGGGCTTCGTCTTCGCCCCCGACGGCAAGACGATGTACGGAACGTCTTATTATACCGGCGTCTCGAACATCTTCCGCTTCGACGTGAACAGCCAGAAGTATGACGCGGTCAGCAATGCATCGACCGGATTTTTCCGCCCGATCCCGCAGGTGGACGGCTCGCTGATCGCCTATGAATATAGCGGCGAGGGTCTGCGGCCTGTCCGCCTTCAGCCCAAGGTGCAGGACGACCTCGGAACGATCGAGTTCCTCGGCACGAAAGTGGTCGCCGAGCGGCCGGAGCTCAAGCAATGGGGCGTCGGCTCACCCGCGAAGATCAACCTCGAGTCAATGATCATTGCGCGTGGCAAATACCGGCCCGACCAGCGCATGAAGCTCGCCGCCATGTACCCCATCGTGGAGGGCTACAAGAAAGAGATTTCTCCTGGATATTTCTTCCACTGGGAAGATCCGCTTCAGTTCAACCAGATCAACCTCAGCCTTAGCGTCACCCCCTTCGGCCAGCTCGAGGACAAGGACCGGGTGCATGTGCGGTTGCAATATAAGAATCTGAATTGGGACCTGCAGTACAAGCATAACGGCGCGGACTTTTACGATATCTTCGGGCCGGTCGAACGCAGCCGACGCGGCGACTCCTTCATCGTCAAATACGACAAGACGGGGATTTACGACCCGCCGCGTCAGCTGGACTGGTTCGCCTCCGCAGCAGTCTATCTTGGGCTCGAGAACCTGCCCGGCGCGCAGAATATCGCGGCGCCCGGCGACATCAGCTCTTTCGAGGTTGGCGCGCGCTACACCAATACCCGCAAGGCGCTCGGCGGGGTCGACCACGAAAAAGGGCTTGCTTGGCGGGCCCTGGCGGATCTCGACTGGGACATGGAGAACGGCCAGGCATTCCCGAAGCTTTACGGCGGCTTTGACTATGGCGTGCCGTTGCCCATGCCGAACAGCTCCGCTTGGGTGTATGCGAGCGGCGGGCTCGGGTGGGGCAACAAGCTGAGCTCGCTCAGCGCCTTCTATTTCGGCGCGTTCCGCAACAATTATGTCGATGAGCGACCGGAGAAAAGGTATCGGGAGATGGAGAGCTTCCCCGGCTTCGAAATCGACGAGATCGCCGCCCGGCGCTTCGCCAAGGTGACGGGCGAGATCAACCTCCCGCCAATCCGTTTCGCCGAAGTCGGAACGCCCGTCTTCTTCCTCAGCCACTTGCGGCCCGCCCTGTTCGCGGGCGCGATGGCGGCCGAAGCGCAGGAGGGGGGCGGCCATCGATATTACGATCTCGGCGCGCAGCTCGACCTCAATTTCACGATAGCCCTGCGTCTACCGATGGTTTTGTCGGTCGGCGCTGCGGGCGGCTGGGCCGACGGGCATTATCGCAAGACCGAATGGCTTGCGTCGCTGAAGATCATGTAACGTGACCATGCTGATGGCCCAGGCATTGCATTGGGGACTGGCGCTCGTCCCGGTCTTGGTGCTGCTCACCATCTTCGTGTGGCTCGACGCGTTCAAGCTGATGAGCCTCAACGAGATCCTGACCCTGCTGCTGTTCGGGGGGATCGGTGCGCTTGCCGCGTGGCCGGTAGCCGGGCGAATGCTCGACACGCTTCCGATCGGCTTCAACAACTACAGCCGCTATGTCGCTCCGTGGATCGAGGAAGCGATCAAGGCGGCGATCATGATCGCGCTCTTCCGGTTCAATCGCATTGGCTACAAGCTCGACGCAGTCATCTCCGGCTTCGCGATCGGCGCAGGCTTTTCGGTCGTCGAGAACCTCATCTATCTGCTGCGTTTCCCCGAATATGGCGTCGGCATCTGGCTGGTGCGCGGCATGGGCACGGCCATCATGCACGGCGCCACGCTCGCGGTCCTCGCGGCCATCGCGCACGAGTTCGCGGAGCGGGAGACCCGGGAAGCCGCGAGCGATTTCGACTTCCACTGGTGGTGGTTCCTGCCCGGCTACCTCGTTGCCGTCGCCATCCACACAGCGTTCAACCACTTCCCGGATCGGCCGCTCATTTCGATGATGGGCGCGGCGGTTTTCGCGCCCGTAGCGCTGATCATCGTCTTCAATTTTGGAGCAGCCGAAGCCGAGCGGTGGCTTGCGGAAGAATATGCAGCCCATCAGGCACAGCTAGAGCAGCTTCGCGCCGGCGAATGGCCCGACACCAAGTGCGGGCGGCGCATCAAGGCCTTTTCCGAGAGGTTCGATCCCGAAACGGCAAAACGTCTCCGCCGCTACTGGGAACTCCAGACCTGGCTTGTCGTCGAGGCCGAAGAGACGATGATCGAGGAAGCGAACGGTGAAGCCATTTTCGACAAGGGGCAGATCCACGCAGCGATCGAAGAGCTTGAAGGCTTGAGGCGCGCGGTCGGCCGAAGCACCTTCACCGCATTCCACGCCCTCCTGCCCTTCAGCCGGAACGACGAATGGGAAGTCGCCGAGCTCAAGGAACGCATCGGGCGATCCTAGGAATCGGGATCCAAGTTCGGGAAGGCGCAGGGAGACGGGTGCATTATTCGCACTGGACATCGCGAAGCGCGGCGTCATATTGGGATCCAAAGGAGCAGATTCGCGTGATTCTCGGCAACTGCAAACCGCTAATCGCTGAAGCACGGCGCTCTGCATCCCTCGCAGCAGCATTGGTACTCGTACGTCTCCATTCCGGAGCGGGAGTGACCTCTGACTAGCTGATCCAGCAAGACACCAGAGAACACCGAAACCCCGCTCCGGCCCGAGCGGGGTTTTTTGTTGCGTTCAACACCAAGGAGGAGACGAAGAATGTGCCATCTCAGCATCGCCATCGACCAGTCGATCCACACCGTCGGCCCGGTTTTCGACGAGATCGACGGGAGCGGTTTCTACATCCGCTCGATCCGCGTCATCCCCGTCGCCTGGTCGCGCAAGGCCGACGTCCATCTCAGCCTTGGAGGCGGGTCGAACCGCGACCTCGGCGTTCTGCTCGACCGGCTTCACAAGCTACCGGCGGTCCTTTCGACGGAGCACACCACCCCGCCGGTTTGACCGTCAGGCGAAATTTTCGGTGTCGACTTCGGCAAGCGTTGCGTCCGCGTAACGGTCGCCAGCGACGGCGCTGGCGTCGAACAGCACATCGATTTCCGAGAAGATCGCCGAATCGATACTCAGCGCGCGCGCCTCGAAATTCTCCTCGAGGTGAAGCAGGCGCGTTGTTCCCGGGATCGCGACCACGTGGTCGCCGCGGGAGAGCACCCAAGCAATGGACAATTGCGCGGACGTGCAGTTGGCCTCTGCCGCAAGTTCCTCGAAACGATCGAGAAGAGAGACGTTCCTGCCGAGATTCTCACCCTGGAATCGGGGCATGGAGCGCCGCAGATCGCCGGCCTCGAGCGCATCCTGGTCCCGAACGGCGCCGGCGAGGAAGCCCCGCGCCGTCGGCGAGAATGCCACGAGCGCCGAACCGAGTTCCGCTGTCGCTTCGAGCACACCCAGTTCGACATTACGCGACCAGGGCGAATATTCATTCTGCACAGCGGCAACGGGAAAAGCCGAATGCGCCTTGCGAAGGGTCGCAGCGGAGACTTCGCTCAGGCCGACCGCCCCGATTTTCCCTTCCTTAACGCAATCCCCGAGCGCGCCGACGGACTCCTCGATGGGCACGGCCTTGTCCCAGCGGTGCAGATAATAGAGATCGATGAAGTCCGTGCGCAGCCGGCTTAGGCTTTGGTCGAGCGTCCGCCTCAGAGTTTCCGGCCGACCGTCAATGACGCGCTTCCCATCGACACCGGTCATTCCGCACTTTGATGCCAGACGGAATTCGGATCGGCGATGTCCGATCGCCTCCCCAATCAGCTGTTCGTTGGCGCCAAAGCCGTAAAGTGCTGCGGTATCGAGAAAGTCGTAGCCAAGATCGAGCGCGCGGTTGAGCAGCGCCACGCTATGCTCGGGTGGCGGCGGTGTACCGTAGGCATGGCTGAGCGACATGCAGCCAAGGCCGACCGCCTCGACCTCGAACCCGCCGATGAGGCGCTTTCCCATCAACCTTCCTCCGGCCAGTAGAGCCGCATCGGATTGTCGACGAGGAGCTTGCGTTGCAAGTCGTGGGTGGCCGCGATCTGCGGGATCACATCGACGAGCGCGCCATCGTCCGGGATTCGCTCCTGCATGTTCGGGTGCGGCCAGTCCGTGCCCCAAAGCACGCGCTCCGGATAATCTTCGACCAGCGGCCGCACCGATCGGACGAAATCCGCATAAGGCGGCCCCCTGTCGTCCAGCCGGTCGGGACAGGTGACCTTCGTCCAGATCTCTGCCCGGCTCTCGAGGAGCGCGCGAAAGGCGCGCATGTCCGGTCCGTCGGGCCCCTGGCTGACATCCGGACGACCCATGTGATCGACCACGATCAAAGTGGGGATCGCGTCAAGGAAGGACTGGAGCTCCTGGAGAATATCCGCTTCGAAATAGACCACGACATGCCAGCCGAGCCCCTGCACGCGCCGCGCGACGTCGAGGAACTTGTCCTTCGGCGCATGTTCGACAAGGCGCTTGAGGAAGTTGAACCGGACGGCCCGCATGCCGCCTGCGTGCAGCTGTTCGAGCTCGGCATCGCCGATCGAGGGATCGACGACTGCGACGCCGCGCGCCTTGCCGTTCGACTGGGCAATAGCGTTCAAGGTCGCGCGATTGTCGCTCCCGTGGCAGCTGGCCTGGACGATGACGTTACGGTCGAAACCGAGATGATCACGGAGCGCGAACAGCATGTCCGGCCCGGCATCCTGCGGCAGATATTTTGCCTTGGCGCTGAAGGGGAACTCCGCTTCCGGCCCGAAGACGTGACAATGCGCGTCGACCGCGCCCGCCGGCGGAATGAAGCTTGGCTTGCTCGGCTGCCCGGTCCAGCTTCGGATGCGGTCGCTCATGCCGAGGCGAGCTGCTTTTCGAGCTGGTCGAGGACCCGGTAGCAGGGCAACACCTGCGCGACGCTCGAGTTGGGTTCGCGGCCTTCGCGGATCGCAGCGACGAACTCGCGGTCCTGCAGCTCGATGCCGTTCATCGACACGTCGACCTGGCTGACGTCCACGGGCTCCTCGCGGCCGGTGACGAGGTCGTCATAACGCGCGATCCAGGTGCCGTTATCGCAGATGTAGCGGAAGAAGGTCCCGATCGGTCCATCATTGTTGAAGCTCAGCGAAAGGGTGCAGATCGCGCCGCTTTCGCTCTTGAGCTGGATCGACATGTCCATGGCGATCCCAAGCTCCGGATGGATCGGGCCCTCGATGGCGTTTGCCTTGACGATCGGACCCGCCTGATAGGCGAACAGGTCGACCGTGTGCGCGGCGTGGTGCCAGAGCAGATGGTCCGTCCAAGAGCGCGCCTCGCCTTTCGCGTTGATGTTCTTGCGGCGGAAGAAATAGGTCTGCACGTCCATCTGCTGCACATTGAGCTCGCCTGCGGCGACCTTCTTGTGCATCCATTGATGGCTCGGGTTGAATCGGCGCGTGTGTCCAACCATCGCGACGAGCCCCGTCTCGCGCTGCTTCGCGTCCACTGCCTCAGCGTCCTTGAGGCTGTCGGCAAGCGGGATCTCGACCTGCACATGCTTGCCGGCTTCCAAGCACTGCAGCGCCTGTTCGGCATGCATCTGGGTTGGTGTGCACAGGATGATTGCATCGACATCGTCACGCGCCAGCGTTTCGGCGAGGTCGGTTGTCACGTGACCCACGCCATATTTGTCGGCGACCTTTTGCGTCGGCTCGAGCCGCCGGCCGACAAGCGATGTGACGTCGACGCCAGGGATGTTATTCAGGCCATCCAGGTGCTTCTCTCCGAAAGCTCCGGCTCCGGCGACGGCGATCCTCATTCGACAGGCTCCAGTACGATGTGGCCGACGGCAGTGTTGCTCGCCGGCACGTGATAGTGACGGTGAAGGGTATGCGTCCTCGGTCCAAGTGCGCCGCGCATGATCAGCCACATGACCATTTCGATGCCTTCGGATCCCGTCTCGCGCAGATATTCGATGTGCGGGATGTGACGCAGTTCGTCCGTGTCGCCTTCGAGGCGGTCGAGGAAGCAATTGTCCCATTCGGCGTTGATGAGGCCCGCGCGCGGGCCCTGGAGCTGGTGGCTCATTCCGCCGGTGCCCCAGACCTGGACGTTGAGGTCCTCGTCGAAGCTCTCGACTGCGCGGCGGATCGCCTCGCCCAACGCCCAGCAGCGGTTGCCGGTCGGCGGCGGATACGTGACGACGTTGACGGCGAGCGGGATGATCCGGGCGGGCCATTGCTCTGGCTGCCCAAACACCAGCGACAGGGGCACGGTTAGGCCGTGATCGACATCCATCTCGTTGATGATGGTCATGTCGAACTCGTCGAGGATGCAGCTCTGCGCAATATGCCAGGCGAGATCCGGATGGCCTCTTACCACAGGAACGGGGCGCGGCCCCCAACCCTCGTCGGCCGGCTTGAACTCTTCCGCGCAGCCGATTGCGAACGTCGGAATGACCTTCATATCGAAGGCCGAGGCATGGTCGTTATAGACCAGGATCACGACGTCGGGCTTCTGCTCCCGCTCCCATGCCTTGGTCCATTCGTAACCGGCGAACACCGGCTTCCAATAATCCTCGCCGGTCTTTCCAAGATCGATCGCCGCGCCCACGGCCGGGATGTGGCTGGTGGCGACGCCCGCTGTGATCCGAGCCATCAGCCTTGCTCCTTCTTCGAGCGCACGCCATCCGGGGAACGGCCACCCTGGAGCATCATCGCCTGAT
>Ga0097621_100003859_pt1 | contig 10383 bp, 10 predicted proteins | sample KBSMisM72_FD_73165 | JGI IMG/M metagenome (GOLD analysis project Ga0097621, IMG submission 73165) | Miscanthus rhizosphere microbial communities from Kellogg Biological Station, Michigan, USA - KBS Miscanthus M7-2 (version 2) (version 2) | ecosystem: Host-associated > Plants > Roots >... | reverse complement strand
GCGCTGACGAAGTGACCAGATGACCGACGTGTTCACGACTGACGCCGGAGGTGCTCGATGAACCACCAATTCGCCGCGCTCGTCGGCGCCGCCGCGGTCGCGATCGCGGCCCAGGCCACGTCCCCGCGGAGTTTCGGCGAGCGCGATCTGCAGGGCATCTGGACAAACGCCACCGTGACGCCGCTCGAACGCCCTGCCGAGTTTGCGGGGAAAGAGTTCCTCACGGAGGCCGAAGCGGCTGCCTTTGAAAAACGCGCGCGGGACCGCAACGATGCCGACCGCCGCGAAGGCGACGCAGAAGCCGACCTCGCCACCGGCTACAACGACTTGTTCTGGGAACGGGGCCGAAGCGTCGTGTCGACACGACGGACATCCCTCGTCGTGGATCCGCCCGACGGGCGAATTCCTCCGCTCACGCCCGAGGCGCAGGCGAAGGCTGCCGCTCGGGCCGAGGCGAGGAGGCTGCGTCCCGCAGACGGACCGGAGGATCGATCGCTGGACGACCGGTGCATCGTGCGCGGCACATCCGGGCCGCCCATGCTCCCCGCCGGCTACAGCAACAACTACCAGATCGTGCAGTCCGCGGATTCCGTCGCGATCCTGGTGGAAATGATCCACGATGCCCGCATCATTCCCATCGACGCCGTTAACGCGCGCCCGCATCTGTCCGGCAACATCCGCCAGTTGACGGGCGACCCGCGCGGCCGCTGGGAAGGGCGAACGCTGGTCGTCGACACGACGAATTTTACGGACAGGAGACCATTCCGGGGATCGGGCGGGCACCTGCGCGTGACCGAACGCTTCACGCGCGCCGATGCGACCACGCTCCTCTACCAGTTCACGGTGGACGACCCGGAAACGTTTACGCGGCCCTGGTCCGGCGAGATCCCGATGAAGAAGATCGTCGGTCCGATCTTCGAATACGCCTGCCACGAGGGGAACTACTCGATGGCGTACATCCTCAGCGCCGCCAGGCACGAAGAGAGGCCTTGACCCTCACCCTGGGGGAAAGTTCAAAGTAGAAAGTGTAAAGTTCAAAGTTACTTCTCCACTTTCCACTTTGAGCTTTTCAACTTGCCAATGGCCACCTATCGGGTACGAGAGTTTGCCGAGCTGGCCGGCGTCACGGTCAAGGCGCTGCACCACTACGACCGTCTCGGGCTGCTGAAGCCGGCGCGCACGGCCGCCGGCTACCGCGTGTACTCCGCCGCCGATCTGGAGCGGCTCGAGCAGATTGTCGCGCTCCGGTTTCTTGGCATCCCGCTCAAGAAGATGGATGCGCTGCTCGATCGCGGGGCGGTCCCTCTGGCGTCGACCTTTCGCCGTCAGCGCGACATCCTCGAGGACCGGCGCCGCCTTCTCGACCGCGCCATCGAGGCGCTGGCCGATGCCGAACAGTCCATCGCGGCCGGCACGGCGCCGGCCGTCATTCTGCAGAAAGTGATCAGGGTGATCTCCTCACAGGACATCGACGTCATGCGGAAGTACTTCAGCGACGAGACGTGGGCGAAGGGCCGCGAACACTTCGACGACTGGCCGTCGCAGGACTGGCAGGCACTCTACCGCGACGTCGCCGCCGCGCTCGACGCCGACCCCGCCGGCCCGGCCGCACAGGCTCTCGCCGATCGCTGGCTCGCGCTCGCCCTGGCCCCGGCCGGCGCCGGCATGCGAACCGGACTGCACAGGGCCTGGGCCGACCGCGAACACTGGCCGCCCGTGCTCAAGCGGAAGATCGCCGAGTTCAACATCGAACAGGCCACGCGGTTCATCAACGAAGTCCTGTGGATCCGGTGGGATGCGCAGCGCGAGACGCTGGCGCACACGGGCACGTCGGCTCCGCCGCGCGTCGGCGAGCACCGGCGCGCGCTCTATCGCGACTGTGCCGCCATCCTCGGCGAGAGCCCGGCAGGCCCGCCCGCGCAAGCCATCCTCGCAAGATGGCGCGCGATCGTCGAGGAAGAGGCCGACGGCGACGACCAGGTTCGAGCGGCGATTCTGAAGGCGTTCAGGGGACGTGCCACCTGGCCGGCCGGCCTGAAACGCTACTGGGCGTCGCTGTACGACATGGACGCCAAGACCTGGGAGCGGGTTGCGGACTTCATCGAGCGGGCGAACGACATCAGCGGGCCGCCGCCGATGTCGCCATCAGGGATTCGATCTCCTTCGGGCTCCTCGGAGCGCCCGCCGACAGCATCTTCGGCTCACCCTCGGTGATCAGCATGTCGTCTTCGATGCGCACGCCGATGCCGTCATAGCGGCTGAGGGCGGCGCGGATGGATTCCTGCTCGGACGCCGGCAGCTTCCCGAACACCTCGCTCGCCAGGACATCGTCCTTGCGGACGTAGACACCCGGCTCGTTGGTGACCACCATGCCGGCCGCGAATGCCCTGGCCCGATCGAACACGTCGTGCGTCTGCAACCCCAGCTGGTGGCCGACGGAGTGGAAGAAATACAGGCCGACCTGTTCCGGCACGTTCTTCGAGACGAGCCCGAGTTTCAGGAGTTCCCGGCCGATGACGCCGGCCGCCGCCGTGTTGGCGTCCACGAACTTGTGGCCCGGCCGCATCAGCGGGATGCTTTCGTTCTGCGCCGCGAACACGATGTCGTAGATCGCGCGCTGCTCGGCGGAGAAGGTGCCGTCGGCTGGATACGTGCGCGTCACGTCAGCGCTGTAGCCCTCCACCTCCGCGCCGAGATCGGTCAGCAGGAGGCCGTCGCGCACGATCGGATCGTTGTTCGTCTCGTAGTGGAGCGTCGTCGCATTGCGGCCGGCGGCGACGATCGACGGAAATGCCCAGCAGCACGCCCCGAGATTCCGGAACGTGAACTCGATGGTGGCCTGCACCTGGTTCTCGCGCGTCGCGGTCTTGACCCGCGCCATCGCCGCCTTCTGCGCTTCGACCGTGACGTCGACGGCGCGCTGGACCAGGGCCAGCTCGGCCGGGCTCTTGGTTTCGCGCATGGTCAGCAGCAGCGGGGACGCATCACGGAACCGGATCTCCGGATATCGCTTCCGCAGTTCGTCGGCGAACTGCTGCTCGCGTGTCGCGCGCCCGGGTGCGGATCGATCGGCGAGCAGCAGCCAGACTTCCGCGCGCCCGGCGCGCACCGCGGTGAGATAGGCCGGCATCGCCGGCGGCGCGTACGCGCTGCCGGAGAAGCGGCCGACCGAAAAGCCGCCGCCCTGGAACAGGGCGTCGGTGAACGCCGCAAACCGGCGCGGCGACAGGACGTCGCGCACGCCGGTCAGGGCGGTCACTTCCTCCCGGGACGCGATCTTCCCCGTCCATCGCTCGTTCAGAGGGTCGCGGTCGCTGGCGAACAGCAACTCCTGCCGGTCGCGCTCGCCGGGCAGCATCACGAGCGTCGTCTCGGGCACGTTCATGCCGGTCAGGTACAGCAGGTTGTCTTCCTGCCTGAACGGCCAGTCGACGTCGCCGGTGCGCCGGGCAGGCTCGAACGAGAACGCGACGAACACGCCGTCGGGGCCGATCGCTTTCGCGAGCGCCGCCCGCCGCGCCTGATACTCGGAGGCCGCGATTGGTGCGGCATGTGGCGCCTGGGCCGCGGGAGCCGGTATGACGGCCGCCCACGCAACAAACGTCGCGACGATGGCGAGCAAAGCTTTCAAAGGATTCCCCCGTGGACAATCGTCGCGTCCGGCGTCAGCCGGACGTTCATCAAGGATAGATCATGAACTCGAGGAGATTGCCGTCGGGGTCGCGGATGTAGACGCTCGCCCCCTCGGCCTTGCGCCCGCCCGGGCGCGGCACCGGGCCCTCGACGATGGCGACCTTTGCGCCGTCGAGCCAGGCCTTGAGAGCGGCGGCCGTGCCGTCCCACACGAAGCAGAAATCGCCGCACGGCGGCTTCGCCGCGGGCGCGCGCAGCGAGAACGCCGCGTCCTGCCAGCGGGCGGGACGATGGAAGTTGATCATCTGGCTGCCGATGTAGACCGAACACGCCACGGCGCTCTCGCGGATGTCGAACCCGAGACCACGGTAGAACGCCAGCATCGCGTCCGTGTTCTGCATCGGGACGGCGACGTGGTCGAATCCGCGTACGCGGTTCGACGACTGGGCGAGAGCCGATCCTCCCGATGCCATGGCCGCTCCGGCCGTGGCGACCTGCGTCACGAAGCGGCGCCGCGTCATTGGACCTCCAACGCCTGCGTGTACCGTTTGACCAGCTGCTGACCGATCTGCTCCTCGACGGTGAGCGCGGCGAGGGTGAGGGCAATCTGCGACTTCCACTGCCTGACCTGGCCAGGATCGGGTTTTTCACGGCTCGTCAGCAGCGAGCTGCCGGCGAGCGTCGTGACGAAGGTCTCGTTGGTGCGTTCCTGTGCCCGGTTGAACGCGGTCTGCAGGCCGTAGACGGCCGCGAACCGCTCGACCTCGGCGTATTCCATGTGGCCGAACGCCCCGGTGACCTCCGCTGTGGTCCGGCTGGCGTCTTTCAGCTCCGCACCATGGAACACCAGCTCCAGCTTCTCGTTCTCGACCTTCTTCTGGTCGAGCAGCATTTGCGCGAGATCGTCTGCGTGCTCGAGGTTCCGGCGCTCGTTCACGATATTGACGAAGAGCCCCTCCACCTCGCGCACGTTCTCGGCCATCTCGTTGCGCAGGTTGGTGGTGGCTTCGCGAACGAGCCTCCGGTGTTCGAGCCACGCGACGGCGCCTTCGAGCGCCAGCGCGATCAACACGCCGGCGGTGATGATCGTCAGCTGCCCGAACACGTCGCTCCACGAGCGCGCCGGCCCATGCGGCGGATGAATTTCCATCGAGTTTCCCACCTGCCTACCCGGCCTACCTGACCTACCCGACCTACCCTATTTCCCCACCATATGGGCCTGATCGCGCTCGTTCTCGTTGCAGACGAATTCCAGCAGCTCGGTGTCCACCAGCAGGCGCGGCTTCTCGAGCACCGTCCACGGTTTCGTGTACGCCTTCGGATCGTCGATCGTGATTTGCAGTTCGAGCTGGCCGAACGCCGGCCGGCGGAATCGTTCCGTCACGTGCAGGGCGTCGCTCGCCGGGTGGCCCTGCTGGTCGAGCCAGGCCTTGCCGTTGAAGCCGATCGTGTCCACGACGAAGGTGTCGCCTTCCCACTTGCCGATCGAGTAACCCAGCCACGTCGGGTTGGGATCCTTCGGCAGCGGACGGCCGTCGGTGAAGATCTGGCGCCACTGGCCGAACGCTTCGTAGAGGATGATCGTCATGCCGGGGGTCTGGACGATCCGCCACGGCACGGGCGCCGCGTTGATTTTCGGCACGCCCTGCGGCAGGCAGTTCGCGTCCGGTTCCTCTTTCGAGAGCGCCCCGCTCAGGCGCTCCTTGTAGAGAGCCTCCGCCCACGGATGCATCGACACGTCCTCGGGTTTCAGATCGGCGGCGAGGTTGCGAATGAACTTCGTGCCCTCCGGCTCCCAGATGCCCGAGAGGTCCGGCTTGCCGTCGGCGGTCCGCGGGGCGGGCGCCGCAAGATTCGGCTTGCCGTCAGGCAGCCGGGGCACGCCCGGCGTCGGATACCTGAGCCACTGCGCGGACACCGGAACGGCGAGGCCGGCCACCACAGCGAGCGCCGCGCACACGTGCGAAGTCTTCATCGGATCCTCCCGGAATGCCGGCCGATGCTATCACGGCGACGCGCACGGGCGGACTCGGCTCGCCGTGACATGCTGTACGATCGAGGGTGGGGATCAGCTTGAAGTCAGGACGTCAGCGCCGGGCGATTCACGGGGTCATGGTCGGGGTCGCCCTCGCGCTCGCGGCCGCCTTCGGCCTCGTGGCGGCGGCGCAAACCTCGGCCAGGCGTGCCGGCGGGCAGGCGGCCAGCGAAGCGAACTTCTTCATCGAAACGCCCGCGGGCTGGACGCTCCCGAGAACGGCGTGGGGCGATCCGGACCTCCAGGGGACGTGGCCGATTTCGTACGTGGGCAGCGTGCCGCTCGAGCGATGTTCGAGCGACGGCGTAGGTGCACGCCGCGGTGGCACGCCCGCCCCGCCCTGCGATCCGCTGAAAGCGTTCTGGACCGCCGAGGAGTTCAAGGCACGCACGGCCACGGCGGCCGGACGCGCCGATCGGTACGCGGACGCCATCAAGGCCGGCGACTTCGGCAGCGCCTTCCAGGCCGGCATCGTCGATCCGACGGTGCCGCAGCGGCAGACGTCGCTGATCGTGGATCCGCCGAACGGCCGCCTGCCGGAGATGACCGCTGAAGGCAAACGGCTGTCCGCCCTCATGCGGAGCAGCTGGGCGCTCCCGGACGAGGAACCGGTGTTCGAATCCGAACAGGATTTCGACACCTGGGACCGGTGCATCACCCGCGGCATGCCCGCGTCGATGTTTCCATTCCGGTACAACAACGGCGTGCAGATCATCCAGTCGCCCGGCTACGTCGTGCTGAACATGGAAATGATCCACGAGGCCCGCATCATCCCCATCATGGTGCCTGCGGCGACCCCGCCCATCGGCGCTCCGCCGCCTCCGTCCGCCGCGGTCAAGCAATGGCTCGGCATCTCGCGTGGACGCTGGGAGGGCCCTGGCGGCACGACGCTCGTCATCGAGACGACGAACTTCAAGCCGGGCGCGTCGATGACCAACATCGGAGTGGCCGGCTCGCCCCAGGGAAATCGCTTCCCCACGAGCGAGCGGATGAAGATCACCGAGCGGATGACGCGCCTGAACGACGAGATGATGCTCTACGAGATCACGACCGAGGATCCCGTGGTCCTGACGCGCCCGTGGACGGCGCGCTTCCCGCTCAAGATGGACAACTCCTACAAGTGGTGGGAGTACGCGTGTATCGAGGGCAACCGCACGATTCCCGACTACATCAGCACGTCCCGAGCCGAGCGCGCATCGAAGAAGTAGTGCAGGCCTTCAGGCCTGCCGTGACAGGCGTCGTGCAGGCCTTCAGGCCTGCCGTTTGCTTGATGCGCAAGCGTGATTGCAAATCGCCCCAAACGTCTCGACGGTGTGTCCTACGTCGGGTTTGAACGGTATTTCCTCACGATTTGCACCGCCTTCCGTCGACCATTCTTCGCAACATCATCGGTCGCGACCGATGTAGCGGCGCAGCTTCTGCACAACTCCGATCATTTCGAGTTTGCTGTTCTTGCGTACTGCCTGATGCCCGACCACCTGCATGCGCTGGTGGAGGCGCGATCAGAACAGTCGGATTTTCGGGCGTTTGTGAAGCGATTCAAGCAAACGACGGGGTACAGACACAGGCAGCTGACAAATCAACCACTGTGGCAGCCGGGGTTCCACGAGCGGGTGCTTCGCAACGACGAGGCTTCTGCAGCCATTGTGCGTTACATCCTGGAGAACCCGGTTCGTGCCGGCATTGCCAGGCAAATAGGCCAGTATCCGTTCGCTGGTTCTGGAGTCTACGACCCAGCGAGTCTCAAGACGGCGTGGGACGAGCAGGCCTGAAGGCCTGCACTACGTCTGCCACGGCTACTCCCGTTCACGGCAGGCCTAAAGGCCTGCACTACTTCTGCCGGCGAGTGCAGCCTTCACACGCTCGGCTGTGAAAGGGGCCTCGCGGATGCGCGCGCCGGTGGCGTCGAAGATCGCGTTCCCGATCGCGCCGGCGACGATGGTGATCGCGGTTTCACCCGCGCCGTTGGCGGGCGCGCCGGGACGGTTGATGAGCACGCTCTCGATCTCCGGCACGTCCCCGCCGAGATAGACCGGACGGTAGGTGCGCCAGTCGACGGACGTGATCCTGGCCTCGTCCCACGTGACCTCTTCACCCAGCGCGCGGCTCATGCCCTGCATGACACCGCCTTCGAGCTGGTTCTTCAGGCCGTCGGGATTCGTAATCGGCCCGCAATCCTGCGCGGCGACGAAACGCCTGACGGTGACCCTGCCCGTTTCCTGATTGACCTCGACGTCGGCCACCAGCGCGCAGTACCCGTTGTTACCCTCGTAGAGCACACAGGACATGCCCCGGCCGGTGGCGACGCCCGTTCTCCTGATCCCCGTTTTCGGCGACGGGCGCGTTTCCCACTTCGCCGTCTTCGCGGCGGCGTTCACGACCTCGATCAGCCGCGGATCGCTCAGGTGCTTGAGCCGATATGCGACGGGATCGGCCTTCACGAGCGCAGCCACCTCGTCCAGCATCGATTCGTGGGCGAAGGAATTCTGCAGCCGCTCGGGCGACCGCAGCGGACCGGTCCAGAAGAGCGACTTCACGTTGTGCGACAGCACGCGCTCGCTGGCGACCGTCCCCGTCCCTCCCCGGCGCCCGCCAACCGCGCCGGCGACATAGGACGGCGCGGCGTTCAGGTTGTTCGCGTACGCCGCCGGGTCGGGCGCGGGCGATCGCGGCGTGAACGGCTGCGGTTCAGCGCCGGCGAGGAAGCCGGTGATGACATTGCCGGGGTTGTTGTAGCCGGGCCGGCCTCCGAGCGTCGGCGACCACGCCTCGTAATCCCACGCGGCGATGCCGCCGTTCGCGTCGAGCGCCACGCGCTGGTCGATCACGAACGCCGTGCCGTAGTTCTCCCAGGCCATCTCGTCCCTGCGCGACAACTGCACGCGGACAGGCTTGCCGACGGCCTGCGACATCAGCGCCGCGTCGTACGAGACGGTGTCTGCGCCGTTCAGGCCGTAGCAGCCCGACCCCATCGTGAAGACGACGCGCACGCTCTCCGGCTTCATGCCGAGCAGCATCGCGGCGGTGTTGCGGGTCGGATACACGGACTGCGTCGGCGACCAGATCGTCGCTTTGTCCGCCTGCACGTCCGCGACCGCGCACGATGTGCCGATCGACCCGTGCATGGTGTAGGCGTGGTAGTACGTCGCCTTCACCACCCTCGCGGCCCCGGTCAGCTTCTGATCAACGTCCTTCGAGTTGACGATGAACGTGTCGCGTACCGGTTTCTGGGTGCGGAGGTATTCGTAGAAGTCGCGCTGCGCCGGCAGGCCCACGCCCCTCGTCCACTCGGCCTTCAGCTTCGCAGCGATCTGCATCGCCTGCCACGGCTTCTGCGCGACCACGCCCACGAAGTTCTTCTTCACGACGATTTTGACGAATCCGGGCATGTCCTTGACGGAGGCTTCGTCCACGCCCACGAGCGTGGCGCCGACTTCGGGCGGCCGCACGACACGGCCATGGAGCATGCCCGGCACGCGGACGTTGTGCACGAACTCGAACGTGCCCGCGGCCATCGCGGGCGCGTCGAGGCGCGGCACGGGCGTGCCCATCACCGTCCACTCGGCGGCGTTCTTCCGCTTCGCGGCCGCATTGATCGCGAGGTTGAACTTGCGTCCGCCGACCAGCTCTCCGTACGTGACACGGCGGGCCTGAGGGCCCGCACTACTTCCGTCACGAACGCTGACGACGCCGTCGCGCACGATCAGCTGATCGGCCGCGACGCCCAGCCGCGTGGCCGCCATCTGCGTCAGGGCCTCCCGGGCGGTGGCGCAGGCCTGCGCGAGCGCGCCGTCGTTGAAGTTCACCGGATGCGACTGGCTGCCCGACGTCGTCCCCTGATCGGGTGAGACGGAGGTGTCGCCCTGAATGAGCTTCACGCGCGAGAGGGGTACGGACAGCTCTTCGGCCACCAGCTGCGTCTGCGCGGTGTAGAGGCCGTGGCCGAGTTCGACCTTGCCGGTGTAGGCAGTGACGCTCCCGTCGGCGGCAATCGCGAGCCAGGCATCGAGTTGCGGCGTGCCGGGACCGTCGAAGCGGCCCTGTCCGAACAGGTCGGCCACGCCGGCCGACGAGAACGCGACGATCAGGGCGCCGGAGCTCTTGAGGAAGTCGCGGCGTTTCATGCCCGCACCTCCTGCGCGTAGCGCCTGATCGCCTTGAACATGCGCGTGTGCGTTCCGCAGCGGCACAGCACGGTGGCGAGCGCCTGCCGCAACTGCGCGTCGCTGGCTTTCGGGTTCGCGTCGAGCGCGGCCTTGGCCGTGAGCATCACGCCGCTCAGGCAAAAGCCGCACTGGATCGCCTGTTCGTCGACGAACGCCTTTTGAATCGGGTGCGGCCGTTCGATGGTGCCCAGGCCCTCGAGCGTCGTGATCTCGGATCCAGCGACGGTCGACACCGGCGTGATGCAGGAGCGAACCGGCCGGCCCTTGACGAGCACCGTGCAGCACCCGCACTGCCCGAGCCCGCACCCGAACTTCGGGCCGCGCAGCGCGAGGTCGTCGCTCAGGACGTAGAGAAGCGGCGTGGATGGATCGATGTCTACGGAATGGGTCTTGCCGTTAACGGTAAGGTTCATGGTTCATGGTTCACGGTTCACGGTTCAAGGTTCATTTGAGCAATGGGATTGAATCGGCGGCTTTCGGCGCGGGCAGCGATTGCAGGAAAGCGTAGATATCGGCCAGCGTCGCATCCGGGAGCGATTTGGCCGTGTA
>Ga0097621_100003858_pt1 | contig 10384 bp, 10 predicted proteins | sample KBSMisM72_FD_73165 | JGI IMG/M metagenome (GOLD analysis project Ga0097621, IMG submission 73165) | Miscanthus rhizosphere microbial communities from Kellogg Biological Station, Michigan, USA - KBS Miscanthus M7-2 (version 2) (version 2) | ecosystem: Host-associated > Plants > Roots >... | reverse complement strand
ACCGCTACCTCCTGTGCCGTACCTAGGGGCCCCCTACGAGTGGTTCGCGCCCTTGATGAACGCGACGCTGCGTGCTGCCGTCGGACTCATGCTGCTTCCCCACGGCCTGCGCGCATGCTTCGGCATGTTCCCGACGACGGGCAGGGTGGCGGGCTTTACGCACATGGCTGCCGAAATGGAAGCATCGGGATATCGACCGGGCCGCTTCTGGGCGAGCGTAGCGGCGTTCGCGATATTCGTCGCGGGACCCCTGCTCGCGGTCGGCCTGCTGACCCGCGCGGCCGCGCTGGTGGTTTTCGTCTTCCTCGTCCTCGCGACGGTCGACCATGCACGGCGCGGAGGATATTTCTGCAACAGGAATGGTCTCGAGTACACGCTCCTTTGGTCGATCGCCGCGCTCAACTTCGTGGTCCATGGCGGCGGCGCATGTTCGATCGATCGCATGCTGTTCCCCTCCTCGCTCTGAGACGGTGATGGCTGAGCGTCCGGTAGGCGTGACAAGACCGCTCGCTTTGTTGGGCGATCCGATTCGATGAGCTCGCCGAGCCCGGTAGACAATCCCGTCGGGATCATTGGGCTCGGCAGTCTAGGGCTCCCAGTAGCGTTAAACATCCTCAAGCACGATTTCGGCGTCGTCGGTTATCGCCGCACGTCATCGTCGGTATTTTTTGAAGCTGGCGGCGAAATCGCCGCGTCGATCGCCGACGTGGCGCGACGGTGCGACATTGTCATTACTTGCCTGCCTTCCTCCGAAGCCCTTGCCGAAGTTGTCTCCGGCACAGGAGGTCTCGCGCAGTTCGCCCGGCCCGAAACGCTGGTGGTCGATCTGGGGATGCATGGGGTCGCGTTGAAAGCGGCGCAGCAACAGGCGCTTTCGCGCGCGGGCGCGTCTATGCTGGATTGTGGCGTGAGCGGCAATCACGTCTACGTAACCGATCGCAGCGCCGCGCTCTTCGCAAGCGGGCGGCGAACCGATTACGAACGCTGCTTGCCAATTCTCGATGCAATCACCAATCACGTGACTTATGTGGGCGCATTTGGGGCTGGAACGACGCTGAAGCTCATTGCAAGCGTGCTGGTCCCGATCCATACGCTGGCTGCGGCCGAGGCGCTGGCACTCGCTTCGCGCGCCGGCATCGATCTCGAGATCGTGCTGGACGCAATCAAGGGCACCCAGGCCAGCTCGGCGATGTTCGAGACGCGTGGGGCACGGATGGCGAGAGGGAACTATGCCGGCCCGCCCCTCGCTGGCTACTATCATCGCAACATCGTGGCCGCTCTGGAGCTCACGCGGCGACTGGGCGGAGATTATCCGTTGCTCGGAGCGCTGGATGTCAGCTACCGGGCAGCGATCGCGCAGGGGTTTGGCGACCTCGACCAGTCCGCGATGTTCGATTTCCTCCTGTCGAGCAAATCTCATGCGTAGCGAGCCGAACTATCGAATGGTGGTCGAGCCCGACATCCGCGTGACGATGCGTGATGGCGTTCGCATCGCGCTCTGTGTGTACCGGCCCGATGGAGACGGCCCCTTTCCGACGCTTTTCGCCGCGTCGCCCTATCAATACGAATACGACGGGAATCCTGCGTACCCGATCTTCCTTTGGCGAGAAACTGGCCCGATCCAATGGTACGTGACGCGAGGCTATGCCTATGTTCACGCCGATGTGCGCGGATCCGGCCGCTCTGAAGGAACGTTCAAGTTCCTGGACAAGGAAGAGCAGCAGGATGCGTGCGAGCTACTCGAGTGGATTGCGCGGCAGCCGTGGTCGGACGGCAAGGTCGGCGGTATCGGCCAATCGTATTTCGGCTTTTCGCAATGGCTGCTTGCGACGCACGCCCCGCCGCAACTGCGATGCATTGCTCCTTATGACGCGCTCATCGATCCCTACCGATGTTCCGGGTTCCACGGCGGCATTTACTGTGTCTACCGTACGTGGTGGTTCAGCTACCTGCGCGCGGAAACCTTGCATCGGGCGGCCGATGCGATACGAGGCCGGATGCTCGACTACGATCTTGGCAAAGATCTGGTCGAGCATCAGCTTTACGACGACTGGTGGCAGGAGCGCTGCGCCTTCGAGCGGATAGACCGGATCGATGTCCCTGTGTTCTCGATCGGGCACTGGGGCAAGCTCGGTCTGCACCTTCGCGGCAACATCCTCGGCTACGAGCACGTCAGAGGAGCGAAGAAGCTGTTGGTCACCGGTGCGCGCAGTGCCGTCGAGGCCCATCATCTCTTCGACACGATCGAGTTTCACGACACGGAGCTCCTGCCGTTCTACGACCACTTCCTCAAGGGCTACGCGAACGGGTATCCCGAGCGACCGGCCGTGCGGCTCTTTGTGCGCGGTGACGAAGTTCTGCGGGAAGAGAAGGAATGGCCGCTTGCGCGCGCCGAGTACAAGGCCTTCTATTTCCGTGCGGGCCGGTCGGGAAGCCTGACATCGATTAACGATGGTCGTCTGGCCACCGAAGCGCCGGAGGAGGAAGAGAGCGCATCCTCCTACGCGTATCCCGATCCGGAATGGGTGCAGGGTGTCGCAGCCGTTACCGACGGCGGTCCAGATCCGATTCGGCGGGTGCTCACGTTTACGGGCGAACCCTTGCCGCGCGACCTGGAAGTGACCGGTCCCATCGTGCTGCATCTTTATGCGAGCTCAACTGAGACGGACACCGATTTCTTCGTCAAGCTTGCTGACCAATGGCCCGCTACCCCATCCGTGCGCGAAGCGCGAGCGCAACCGAAATCGGTAAATGTCTCGAAGGGATGGCTGAAAGCGTCGCACCGTCGAAAGGATCCCGACCGGAGTTCACCGTACCGGCCGTTCTACGCCCACCAGAGCCCTGAGCCGTTACAGCCCGGAAAACCGTATCTCTTCGAAATCGAGGTTCTGCCGACCGCATATGTCTTCAAGCGTGGACACCGGATCCGCGTGGAAATCGTGAACGGCGACTCTCCGATTACCGATTCCATTCACGTTCACCCGTACGTGCCGTATAAGGTCGGCCGCGACACGATCCATCACGATGCGACTCACCCGTCACACATTGTCCTGCCGATAATTCCCCGCGGAGTGGACTTGGGATAGCCCTGTACACTAAAATGCTGGATTGTCGACAGCAAGCCAGCGCCAGCGCTCGGACCGCCGTGGAAAATGCGAAGACGCTTTCCGAAACGATTACCGCCCAGTTGGCGGACGAAATCATCCGGCGTCAACTCGCTCCGGGGACCCGGCTGGACGAGCAATCCCTCGCTGATCGCTTCGGCGTCTCGCGCAGTCCGATCCGTGATGCGCTGCGCACACTCGCCGCCACTCGCCTCGTCGACCATGTGCCGCGCCGCGGTTTCTCGGTGGCTGCGGTCGATTCGGTCGAACTCGATGCCTTGTTCGAGGCCGCAGGCGAGATCGAGGCCCTGTGCGCGCGTCTGTGTGCCCATCGCGCGGGCCCGGTCGAGCGCAAGCGAATCGAACTCCTCTACCAGAGCATGGACAAGGCTGTGAAAGGTGCGGACGCGAAAGTCTTCGCAGCGCTGAATGAAGAGTTGCATCGCACGATCCACGCCGGTGCACGCAACAGGACGCTCGAGGAAGTCGCACAAGGCCTCCGGCGGCGCATGGCGCCATTCCGCTCGACGATCTTCTTCACTGCGGACAATCGGATGCGCACGTCGCACGAGGAGCACGGAGCGCTGGTGCAGGGAATTCTGGCTCGCGACGCCGACGCCGCGGGGCGGGCGATGCACGAACATGCCGCGCACTCGTCGATGAACGCGCTGCAGCGGATGAGCCAGGATTCCGGAGAAGGTGCCGAGGTGCCGCGCACGCGCGCGGCGTAACGCGATGTGGTACATCGTGTTCCGAACGGACGTTGAGCCTCGCCAGAGCTGGACCGTAACGCTGGACGAGCATCTTGTGTGGATGAAGGCGCGGCATGATGCAGGAACGATCCTGTTCTCCGGGCCCAGCCCAGACATTCGAACAGGTATTTACGTAATTCGCGCAGCTTCCGCCGCTGAGGCTGCGCACATCGCCGCCGACGATCCGTTTACCAAAGCAGGACACACCAAGTTCGAGCTCATCCCGTGGGATGTGCGCCAGGTGCTCGGGACGGGCCCGTTCAGCGTGGCGGATTTGGACGCGGGGAACCAGGAGTGGCGATCGGCGTGGCGAGGGCCGCCGTCGGCTTCCCCATCGAACCTCGCAAGCGCGCCTCAATCCTGGACGCCGGGTGAGATGCGCTTCCAACTCGGTGCGGAAGTGGAGCGTTATGTCGCTTCCCATTGCCCGGGTTTCGGCACAAGCGCCGCGGCGCTTGCGAGTGAAACGGCCGCGCTAGGTGAACCCGCGGTGATGATGATTGCCAAGGAACAGTTCGCGCTGTTCCGTTTCCTTGCCGAATTCGCCGGTTGCCGGCGCGCGCTCGACATCGGCACGTTCACCGGACTTTCGGCAATGGCTTTCGCGGAAGGCATGGGGCCGACCGGGCGGGTAACGACGATCGACCGGAATCCTGACTGGCTCGAGATTGCGCGACGGCACTGGACCGCGGCTCGAGTCGACGATCGGATCGATGTCCGAACAGGAGAGGCCTCCGAGATTCTGGCGGATCTGGTCGCTCGTGCGGCACGCTTCGACGTCGTGTTCATCGATGTGGAAAAGGCACGGGTCGTCGAGTACTTCGAGCTTGCGCTCGAGTTGCTGCAACCGGGCGGATTGATCATGGTCGACAACGCTCTTTGGCATGGATGGGTGATGGACCAAGCGCGAACGGACGCAGACACGTCGGGCATGCGGACATTCAACGACAGGATCGCGACGGATCCCAAAGTGCAAGCCACGCTCGTTCCAATCGCTGACGGCATCTGGCTGATACGCCGCCGTGGATCGGACGCACGCACGTAGATTGCCAATGGCGCTTGCGCCTCGCGCGATCGAAGCCGCGATTTCAGCTTGACCCACGTCGAGGGCGACGATATCCTGTATACAAAAATAAAAAACTGAACACTAACGGCTCTTCACTTCTGGAATTCTCCGCATGACTCCCATCGCGCTTGCTACGTATCGAAAAGGCAGCAGCCTGCTGCCAGCTCTGGTCATCAATTCGCAACTGTATGATCTAGCAGCGGCGCTCGGCGCCGGCCTACCCGCCCCCAAGCCAGCATGGATAGCGGATGGCATCGCGAGTGTTGTCGCGAATTGGCCGGACGCGGCGCCTTGGGTGCGCGAAGTGGCGAACCGGGCCGGGGAGTTGGTCGCGGCTCATAAGGTCGCGTCGGTGCCCAATGGCAGGGCGCTGGTCGCGGCGCCCATCCGACCCGAGCGCATCTTCTGTGCTGCATCAAATTACGTCGAGCACGCGAACGAGATGGGCACGGTGCTGGCAGCGAAGTCCGAGAGCAAGCCGTACATGTTCCTCAAGCTCCGCAACACCGTGATCGGCACGGGCGAGGACATCCGGATGCCTCCCGAAACCCGTCAGCTCGATTGGGAGATCGAGCTCGCCGCGGTCATCGGCAAGCGATGCCGCCGGATCGCCGTAGACGATGCGCTGGGCGCGATCGCCGGCTACACTATCGTGAACGACATCTCCGCACGCGATCTCAATGTCCGCGGCGATTATCCGTTCAAGTTCGACTGGTTCCAAGGCAAGTGCCACGACACGTTCGCGCCGCTCGGCCCGTGGATCGTACCCTCGTGGCAAATCCCCGACCCCCAGGCCGTCGACCTTCGACTCGATGTGAACGGCACGGCTATGCAGGAGGACTCGACGCGGAACATGATCTGGACGGTGCGCGAGCAGATCGCCTACCTCTCGACCATCGTGACGCTGGAGCCCGGCGATGTCGTCGCCACTGGAACGCCCACCGGCGTGGGCATGGGCCGTGGGATCTACCTCAAGGACGGTGATGCGATCACCGCGACGATTCGCGGCATCGGCAAACTCGAGAACCGCGTCGTCGCCGAACGCCTGGCTTGACCATCACCATCCACTCGGGAGTCATCATGTCGAGCATTCGATCGAGCGCAGCTAAGCTCATCGCCGGTGTCCTGTTCGCGGCATGCGCGACAAGTGTCGCAGCCCAGGAGAAGGTGACGTTCAACATGTCGTGGCTGCCGCAGGGCAGCGTGATCGGCCCCATCGTGGCGCTCGACAAGGGCTACTTCAAGGAGGCGGGTCTCGACGTCACGCTCGTCCGTGGCTACGGTGGCAATCGCACGGCGAACGAGCTCGACCAAGGCCAGTTCGAAATTGGTTACGTCGATGCGGTGAGCCTCATGCTCAACCGCTCGAACGGCGGGAAGATCCGACTCGTGGGAGCGATCAACACGAGTTGGCCGGGCGGCATCTGCTACGTCGACAAGACCGGCACGCCCAAGAAGCTCGATGACCTCAAGGGTCTTACGATGGGCGGCGGGTCGGCGTCACCGGTGCAGAACATCGTTCCCGCCTGGCTCGAGCAGAATGGCAAGCCCAAAGACTTCATCAAGCTGCTGCGCCTCGACCCCGCGGTTGTCGATGCATCGCTGATCGAGGGCAAGATCGATCTCGCGGAGTGCTGGCGCGGGAGCAATCGCGCGATCCTGCAGAAGCAGGCGGCTGCGGCCGGCGTGAAGCTCGGCTGGATCGAATACGGCGACCTTGGCCTCAACGCCTACGGCAGCGGCTTTGCAGCTACTGAAGACATGATCGCCAAGCGGCCCGACATCATTAGGAAGTTCATGAAAGCCGCGTATCGCGGCTACGACTTTGCCATTGCCAATCCGGAGCAGGCGGCCGACATCATGATCAAGATGTATCCGACCGTCGACCGCACCGCAGGCCTCCAACAGATCAAGGAGATTGGCGTGTTGATCGTCGACCCGCAGGCGAAAGACCGCGGCATTGGTTACCTGCGCGACGACCGTGCGCGCGCGACGGTTCAGTTCGTCGACAAGGCCTTCGCCCTCAACGGCAAAGTCAAGGTCGAGGATATCTATACGAACGATCTGGTGAAGTAACCCGTCAGTCTCGGCGCGGCTGCTGCCAATCGGCCGCCCTCAAAGCAAGGACCTGCCATGGCAAGCCGACCTCGCCCGCGTCGCTTGGGCCACGCCGTTCTCAACGTCCGTGACCTGGCGACATCGGTTCGCTTCTACACCGATATCGTCGGCCTCACAGTGTCCGACTACATCGAAGACCAGATGGCGTTCCTGCGCTGCGGTCAGGACCATCATGACCTCGCACTCGCGCAGATTCCGCGCGATTCGAGCCGCCGCGACGAGGTCTACTTCACCGGTCGACCAGGACTCGAGCACTTTGCGTACGAAGTGGCGTCGCTCGCGGAGATCGAGGCGGCCGCCACGTTTCTCCAGGCGAACGGGATCGAAATCGTGCGCGGCATCGGAAAGCACGGGCCGGGCGAAAACCTGTTTCTCGTATTCAAGGATCCGGACGGCAATTACGTGGAGTTCTACGCGGAAATGGTGCAAGTGACGCCCGAGCGGCCGTACACCTCGAGAGTCTGGAAGAACGATCTCGACGCCTTCGATCAATGGCACTTCGAGAAATTCGTAGTGCCACCGCCCAATTGGGGCCCGAAGCCGTGAGTGCTGCATCGCCCCAACGCGTGACGATCCTAGGTGCGCGAAGCGAGGAAGACAATCGGTGAACACCGCGGGGACGCCATCACGAGCGGGTCCGCTGACCACCGCGTGGCATCGCTGGCGTTATATCGTCGATCCGGCGATCCTCTTCGCAGTAGTGGCGATCCTGTGGGAAAAGGCCGTCGACATCTTCCACATCAAGCCATATCTGCTGCCGCCGCTGTCGAAGGTCCTCGCGATGATGTGGGAAAGGCGCCAACTCCTGCTGCGCGAAACATGGATCACGACGCTCGAGATCCTGCAGGCGTTCGCGTGGGCGCTGGTCTGCGGCATCCTCTTCGCACTCCTGATTCATTGGGTGCCGACGATCCGACGCACGCTTTATCCGCTGATCGTGGTGTTCCAGGGGTTGCCGAAGATCGCGCTTGCGCCGTTGATGATCATTTGGGTCGGCTATGGCACGGCATCGAAAGTTCTGATGGGTTTCATGTTCGCGTTCTTCCCTGTCGTTATCAGCACGTTGGGCGGGCTCGCCGGCACCTCGCCCGCACTGCTCGAGCATTTTCAGGCGATAGGCGCCGCGCGCGGCGTTACCTTCCGACGCCTACTCGTGCCATCCGCGCTGCCGGCGGTGCTCGACGGTGCGAAGACCGCCATGCCGCTCGCGGTCATCGGAGTGATCGTCGGGGAGTTCGTCGGCTCGGAATCGGGCCTCGGCCACTTGATCCTCGATGCGAACGCTAACGCCAGGACGGACCTGCTGTTTGCCGCACTCGTCATGATCTCGCTGGTCGCGGGGTTTCTTTATCTAGGCATCGAACTCGTCGCAAGACGCGTGTGGTGGCGTGCGCTTTGAGTCTCGCAATCGAGACCATCCCGGGCATCGATTTGTCCGTCCCGATAACGAGAAATGTCGTGGCCAAGCTCAGGCCGATCGCCAGCATCGGATACGACCCCGAGGCGAGCGAAGTGTTTGCCATGCAGTCCGTCGAACACGCCGTCGCGGAATCGCTCTTAGTGAAACCCAGCGCAGACGCTGGTGACGTCGCAATTGCGTTGCGCGACGTCGCCAAGACGTTCGCAGTGCGCGACGACGAGGTCCGCGCGCTCGAGCGCGTGCGCTTCTCGGTCCTGCGCGGCGAGTTCGTCTCCGTGCTCGGTCCGAGCGGCTGCGGCAAAAGCACGCTGTTGCGCATCATTGCCGGATTGATCCGGTGCGATCCGGGCGGCGATGTCGAGGTGTTCGGACGCCCGCGCGTAGGCGTCGCCGACGATACGGCCGTCGTCTTCCAGTCGCACAATATGCTGCCTTGGCTCACGGTCGAGCGCAATCTGCGTCTGGCGGCCGAAGTGCGCAGGATGCCGGCCGCGGACATCCATCAGCGGGTCGAAGCGCTACTGCCTGTATTAAAGCTCGAGGCATTCCGTCATCGCTACCCGCACGAACTTTCGGGCGGCATGCGCCAGCGCGCCGGACTCGGACAGGCGCTCGTACTGCGGCCGCAGCTGCTACTACTCGACGAGCCGTTCGGCGCGCTCGACGCACTCACGCGCGATCAGCTCAATGTCGAGTTGCTACGGCTGTGGCAGGAGGTTCGCAAAACGGTCCTCCTCATTACCCACAGCATCGCCGAAGCCGTGTTCCTCTCCGATCGCGTGCTGGTGATGTCGGAGCGTCCGGGCACCATCGTCGACGACATTGCGATCGACCTGCCGCGACCGCGCGATCCGCAAACGACGAAAGCGGCGCCGGCGTTCGGGCAATACATCCTCCACCTCAACCAGCTCATGGGGGTCAAGTGACACCTGAAGACACGCGTCGTAATACATGCGGCGACAAAGGCCTTGAACGGTTTCACGGCGTGGTGCCGGCGATGGCTACTCCGTTCACGGAGGCGGGCGAACTCGACGAGGCGCGCGTCGTTTCGCTGATCGACTGGTATCTCGCTGCGGGCGTGCATGGGATATCGGTCGCCGGCAGCCAGGGCGAGTTCTTCGCGATGAACGACGTCGAGAGAACACGACTCATCGAAATCGCGGTGCAAGCGATCGACGGTCGCGTACCACTCTACGCCGGAACGGGCGGGGTAACGACGCGCGATGCCATTGCGGCGACTAAGACCGCGGAGGCGCTCGGAGCGGACCTCGCGCTCGTGATCACGCCCTACTTCGTGCAACCCTCGCAGGACGAGCTCGTCGAGCACTACCGCGCGATCGCGCGCGTGACACGGTTGCCACTGATGCTCTACAACAATCCGCCCCGGACCTCGGTCAACGTGCTTCCCGCGACGCTGGCGAAGTGCATGGCGGAACCCAACATCGCCGGGATCAAGGATTCGAGCGGAGACCTTACCCAGGCAGTGGAATACCTACTCGAAGCGCCCCGGCCCTCCCTGCTCTTCTCGGGACGGGACACGGTGGCGTTCGCACTCATGCTGCACGGCGCCAGCGGCACGATCTCGCCCGCGGCAAACGTCTTCCCGGCGCTGATGATACGTATGTACGAGGCGTTCCGCGAAGGGAAGATCGAAGAGGCACGGAAGATCTCGGACGTCTTCGCTCCGTTACGTGCAGCCTGGGCGCTCGGTTCGTTTCCCGTGGTCATCAAGGAGGCGATGGCGCTCGTAGGACACAGCGCAGGTCCCACGAGGCGCCCCGTCCTGCCGCTGTCGGAGGCGAAGCGAGCGTCGCTCAAGGCCGTCGTCGATTCAATCGCAATGAAAGCAGAACGATACGTGAGCCCTTAGCGCCGCGGCACACGATCAGTAAGGCTCATGTTCCGAACGCCGCCGGGAGAACTT
>Ga0097621_100003857_pt1 | contig 10384 bp, 11 predicted proteins | sample KBSMisM72_FD_73165 | JGI IMG/M metagenome (GOLD analysis project Ga0097621, IMG submission 73165) | Miscanthus rhizosphere microbial communities from Kellogg Biological Station, Michigan, USA - KBS Miscanthus M7-2 (version 2) (version 2) | ecosystem: Host-associated > Plants > Roots >... | reverse complement strand
CCGGCGGACGGGGCTGCCTTCCGACGCAATGATCTGCAGAAGCCGACCCGTTTCGGATGACACGCGCGCGGCGTTGCCGGTCAGGGCCAGCGCCTTGATCGGCCACGACGATACGGTCACCACACGATTGGGCTCGTCGAGATCGTTCGCCGACGCAAACGCCTGGTCGATGGCCCCTTCCCGCCGGCGCCGATCGGGAACGTGCACAGCGGCGATGCTCAGCGCCTGACAACGGAACCACGGATCGGCGATCTTGACCGCAAGCGCCAAGGCAGCCTCGGGGTCCGCCGCCGCGATCGATGCGACACGGTCCCGTTGCTGTGTGCCGGTGTTCATGAGGTCCTGCCGCCGGAAGCGCTCCGCCGCCGGCCTACAGCTAGTCTGCCCGAAGAGGTTATAGTGTCGCCATGAAATCGCATCCGCTCTTCATCGCCTGTGCGGCGGCCGCGCTCCTTTCGGTCACGACGCCGGCGCAGCAGCCGACATCGACCACCGCTTTCACCGGCGCCCGCGTGATCGACGGCACCGATCGCGCGCCGATCGACAACGCGACGATCCTGGTCCGCGGCGGCCGGGTCGTCGCCGTCGGCCCTGCCGCATCGGTGACGATTCCCGCCGGCGCCGCACGCGTGCCGCTGGCCGGCAAGACGGTGATCCCCGGCCTGGTCAACGCGCACGGCCACGTCGGCAACACGGTCGGCATGGAGCAGGGGCACTACTCCGCCGCGAATGTCACCCGCGATCTCAAGACCTACGCCGCGTACGGCATCACCACGGTGTTCTCGCTCGGCGACGATCAGGCCGCGGGGATTGCCGCGCGCGACGGCCAGCGGACGCCGACGCTCGATCACGCCCGCCTCTTCGTCGCCGGGCCGGTGCTCGCGCCGAAGTCGCCGGCCGACGCCGTCAAGCTGGTCGATGAAGACGCGGCGATGAAGGTCGACATCGTCAAGATCCGGGTCGACGACAACCTCGGCACCACGCCGAAGATGGCGCCGGAGATCTACAAGGCGGTGATCGACGAGGCGCACAAGAAGGGGCTCCGCGTCGCGGTGCACCTCTTCTACCTCGACGACGCGAAGGCGGTGCTCGATGCCGGCGCCGACTTCATCGCCCACAGCGTCCGCGACTCGCCGGTCGACGAAGCGTTCATCGCGATGCTGAAGCGCCGCAACGTCTGCTACTGCCCGACGCTGATGCGCGAGGTCTCGACGTTCGTCTACGAATCGACGCCGTCGTGGTTCACCGATCCATTCTTCCTCAAGCACGCGGACATGGCCGCGGTGGATGCCCTGAAGCAGCCGGCGCGGCAGCAGGCGATGGCGAACAGCAAGTCGGCGCAGCGCTACAAGGCCGGTCTCGAGGTCGCGAACCGGAATCTGAAGAAGCTTTCGGACGCGGGGGTCACGATCGCGATGGGGACCGACACCGGCCCGCCGGCGCGGTTCCAGGGCTACTTCGAGCTGATGGAGCTCGAGATGATGGTGAAGGCCGGGCTGACGCCGAAGCAGGTGCTGGCATCAGCCACGCGCGACGCCGCGAAGTGCATGAAGCTGGATGCGGAGCTCGGCACGCTGGAGTCGAACAAGTGGGCGGACTTCGTCGTCCTCGACGCCGATCCGCTGGCGGACATCTCGAACGTCCGCAAGATCAGCGCGGTCTACGTCGCGGGAAACCGCGTGCCATAGGGGTCAGATCTCGATTTTCGCAAGCGCGCGACGGCAAATGCGAAAATCGAGATCTGACCCCGCTAGGCTGGCTTGTCCCCGCTGTCGGGCACCGCCGCCTCCGCGGCCTGGAAGCCGACCTTCGAGTGTGTGCCGTCGCAGAACGGCTTGTTGGTCGATCCGCCGCAGCGGCAGAGCGCGAACGGGCGCTTGGCGATCTGATACGTGTTGCCGTTCCAGTCGACAACCGTCGCTTCGTCGCCTTCAACCAGGTACGGGCCGTTCTGTCTCACCTTGATGGTCGCCATGAGTTCTGTGTCCTCTGTTCGCCTTTGTGTCCTTGACGCTAGCCGCTCTTCTGCATCGAGTTGAGGAAGTCGGCGTTCGTCCTCGTCTTCGACATCTTGTCGATGAGCAGTTCCATCGCCTCGACCGGCGACAGCGGGTTCAGCACCTTGCGCAGCACCCAGATCCGGTTGAGATCCTCTTTCGGGATCAGCAGCTCCTCTTTCCGCGTGCCGCTCTTCTGCACGTCGATCGACGGGAACACGCGCTTGTCGGTGAGCTTCCGGTCCAGGTGGATCTCCATGTTGCCGGTGCCCTTGAACTCCTCGAAGATGATGTCGTCCATCCTCGAGCCGGTGTCGACCAGGGCGGTGGCCATGATGGTGAGCGACCCGCCTTCCTCGATGTTGCGCGCGGCGCCGAAGAAGCGCTTCGGCTTCTGCAGCGCGTTGGAGTCGAGACCGCCCGAGAGCACTTTTCCCGACGGCGGAATCACGGTGTTGTAGGCGCGGGCGAGGCGGGTGATCGAATCGAGCAGGATCAGGACGTCCTTGCGGTGCTCGACCAGGCGCTTGGCTTTCTCGATCACCATCTCGGCGACCTGCACGTGGCGCTGCGCCGGCTCGTCGAACGTGGACGAGATCACTTCGCCGTCCACCGACCGCTGCATGTCGGTGACCTCTTCGGGCCGCTCGTCGATGAGCAGCACCATCAGGTAGATCTCCGGGTGGTTCTTCGCCACCGACTGCGCGATGCTCTGCAGCAGCATCGTCTTGCCGGTGCGCGGCGGCGCGACAATCAGGCCGCGCTGGCCCTTGCCGATCGGCGTCCACAGGTCCATGATGCGCGACGAGATGCTGTCGGGCGTCTCGAGCGTGATCCGCTCCTGCGGGTAGAGCGGCGTCAGGTTCTCGAAGAACAGCTTCTCGCGCGCCTGATCGGGCGCCTCGAAGTTGACCGCTTCGACCTTGATCAGCGCGAAGTAGCGCTCGCCTTCCTTGGGCGGCCGGATCTGTCCGGAGACGGTGTCGCCGGTCTGCAGGTCGAACTTGCGGATCTGCGACGGCGACACGTAGATGTCGTCGGGGCCCGGCAGGTAGTTGTAGTCGGGCGCGCGCAGGAAGCCGAAGCCGTCGGGCAGCACCTCGAGCACGCCTTCCGAAAAGATGAACCCGCTGAGCTCGGTCTGCGCCTTCAGGATCTGAAAAATCAGCTCCTGCTTCCGCATCCCGGTCGCACCGCCGACGGTGAGATCCTTGGCGATCTGGGTGAGCTTCTGAATGCTCATGTCCTTCAGATCGGTGATGTTGAGCCGCTGCCCCTGCGCCGGCGGCGCCGCGGGCTTCGGAGCCTCCGGCGGCCTCGCGGCCTCAGGCTTCGGCGGCTCCGGCTTCGGCGGTTCGGGCTTCGGCGCTTCGGGAGCGGCGCTGACCTGGGTAGCCGTCGAAACGGCGTCGGGTGTGGCGGTACCGTTGCCGGTCTTGGCCGCCGCTGGGCGCTTAGGATTGCTTGGCATGAGGGCTCTTGAACATGAGTGCGGAGGTTGAATACGCGGGCTGAGCGCCCGCAGGAGTTACCGAGGCGTGACTATGTCGGGAGTATATTATTTCTCCGGCAACGCTTACAACTGATACGGGTTCTGTCCGATGGCGATGATGCTGCACGCAACAATCGGTTGGATCTGGAGCGCCCGCGCGCGGGCGATGAGCGCGTCGCTCTCCGCCCCCGGATTCAGCCAGACCTCGGCGATCCCCTTCTTCGCAACCTCACCGATCACCCGCTCGCCGATCTCCGGCGGCACGTAGAACGAGGCCATGTCGATCGTCCCCGGCACATCCAGCACCGAGGCGTAGGCCTTCAGCCCCTCCACCTCCGCCTCGCGCGGGTTGATGGGGACGACGGTGTAGCCCTGCTGACGAAACGCCCGCAACGCGCGGTTGCCGAACTTATTGCGATTGCTCGACGCGCCGATGACGGCGACCACCTTTGACATCGTGAATTGTAAATTGCCTATCCTGCCGTTGCCGGCTGGGGCGCGTGCTTCGCGACGAACGCGAGGAGCCGGCTGCTGCCTTCCTTGAGCAGCTCCATCGACGTCGCGTACGAGATCCGGATCGTGCCGGGTGCGTCGAACGCCTCGCCCGGCGTCACCGCGACCCGCTGCTCCTCGAGGAGCGCGTCCGACCAGTCGAGCGAAGTACGGAACCCGTCGGGCGACAGCGTGTCGCTGATGTCGACGAACATGTAGAACGCGCCGGCCGGCTTGCGGCAGCGCAGCCGCGGATCGGCCGTCAGCCAGGCGTGCAGCTGATCGCGCCGCTTGCGGTACTCGTCGAGCATCGTCGTCACCGGCGCCTGCGATCCGATCAGCGCCGCCACGGCCGCCTTCTGGGTGATCGACGTCACGTTCGACGTCGAGTGGCTCTGGATCGCGTTGGACGCCGCGATCACCGCCTGCGGGCCGATCTGCCAGCCGCAGCGCCAGCCGGTCATCGCGTAGGCCTTCGACGCTGAGCCGCAGATCACCGCCTGCTCCGGGCAGCTCTCCGCCAGGACCTTCGGCAGGTTGTGCGGCACCGGGTCGTAGATCAGCTTCTCGTAGCAGAGATCGACCACCAGCCAGATGTTCTGCTTCGCGGCGAACTCGGCCAGGGTGCGCAGCTCGCCCTCGGCGATGAGCGCGCCGGTCGGGTTGCCCGGCGAGTTGATGATGATGCCGCGGGTGCGGGGCGTGACCGCGTCGAGGATCGCCTGCGCATGCACCGAGAAGCCGTCCTCGACGTGGGTGCGCGCGAAGACCGGCACCGCGTCGGCCAGCTTGACCTGTTCGGGGATCGTCGGCCAGCACGGCGCGTGGGTGATCACCTCGTCGCCCGGTCCGAACAGCGAGAGCGCCGTATTGTAGAGCGCCTGCTTGCCGCCCGCGGTGACGATGACCTGGTTTTCCTTGTAGTCGACGCCGTAGTCGGCCTGGTAGCGATCGCAAATCGCCTTCTTCAGATCGGCGATGCCGGCGACCGGCGTGTAGCGGGTGAAATTGGCGTCGAGCGCCTGGTGCGCCGCGACCTTGATTGCGTCAGGCGTCGAGAAATCCGGTTCGCCGGCGCCGAAATCGATGACCTCGACGCCCGCGCGCCGGAGGCGATCGACGGTGGCCCCGACCTTCATGGTGGGCGAACCGGCAATACGTGAGGTGCGTTCCGCGAGCTTCATCACTTCTTCGCCAACCCTTTCTCTCTGAGGCGCTGCTCCACGAGCTCCGGCACCAGGCCGTGCACGCGGCCGCCGAGCGCAAAGACTTCCTTGATGAGGCGTGAGCTGATGTAGGTGTACTGCTCGGCCGGCATCATGAACACCGTCTCGATCTGCGGCTTGAGCCGCTGGTTCATGAGCGCCATCTGGAACTCGAACTCGAAGTCCGACACCGCGCGCAGCCCGCGCACGATGACCTGGGCCTGCTTGCGTTCGACGTAATCCACCAGCAGGCCGTTGAAGGTATCCACTTCGACCTTGGGGTGCGGCCTGAACACCTCGCGCGCGATGTCCACCCGCTCCTGCATCGAGAACATCGGCGACTTCTCCGCGTTGACCAGGATCGCGACGATGATCCGATCGAACATGCGCGCGCCGCGCGAGATGATGTCGACGTGGCCGTTGGTCAGCGGATCGAAGGACCCGGGATATACCGCGAGCGTGGGCATTTAGTTTTTCAGCTCGTAAAACGACAGCGCCGAGTCGCCGCTGGTCACCTGACGCACCCGCGCGAGGCGTCCCGCGGTCTCCGGCGCCGGGCGGCGGCGCGCGTGCTCGAGCACCAGCAGCCCGCCGGACGCCATCAGCACGCCGGCGGCTTCGAGGACCGCGTCGGGCTGCTCGTCGTACGGCGGATCGAACCAGACGATGTCGAACAGTTCGTAGGGACCGAACGCCGCAGCGTCGAGCTGATCGATCGCCCGCGCGACGGTTGCTCGGATAATAGCATAGCCGTTTTCGACGCCGCAGTGCGCGAGATTCTCGGCGATGAGCGTCTCCGCGCGGCGATCGCTCTCGACGAATGTCACGGAAATGGCTCCGCGGCTGATCGCCTCGATGCCGACCGCGCCGGTCCCGGCATAACCGTCGAGAAAGCGGGCCCCCGCGATGCGCGGCGCGAGGATGTTGAACAGCGTCTCGCGCAGCTTGTCGGACGTCGGCCGCAGGCCGTCCCATGTCGGCGCCTTGAGACGCCGCCCCTTCAGCGATCCGGCAATCACCCGCAAATCAATGACCCAATCACCAGATGACCAATTACCCAATCTCCACAAGCCGGAATCGCTGTTCCCATCCGGCGATCAGGCGTTCGACCCCCGCGGCGTCCGGCAGCGACTTCGAGAACCAGCGCGAGGCCTCCTGCTGCGCGGTGTCGAGCACCTCGCGATCGCGAACGAGATCGATCATCCGGAATGTCGGTAAACCGGCCTGTCGCGTGCCGAAGAAATCGCCCGGCCCGCGCAACCGCAGATCGCGCTCGGCGATCTCGAAGCCGTCCGTGGTGTCGGTCATCGCCTTGAGCCGCTCGCGCGCTTCCTCGGTGAGCGGGTACTGATACAGCAGAAAGCAGTACGACTGGTGACGATCGCGGCCGACCCGGCCGCGCAGCTGGTGGAGCTGCGACAGCCCGAAGCGCTCGGCATGCTCGACGATCATCACGGTCGCGTTCGGCACGTCGACGCCGACTTCGACGACGGTCGTCGAGACCAGGATCTGCAGCTCGCCGGCGAGGAATGCCTTCATCACGCGGTCCTTCGCGTCGGGCTTCATGCGGCCGTGCAGCAGTCCCACGCGGTAGGCGGGAAAGATCTCCGTGGCAAGGTGATCCGCCATCTCGGTCGCCGCTTTCAAGTCGATCTTCGCCGACTCCTCCACCAGCGGGTAGATGACGTAGGCCTGTCGTCCTTCGTCGAGCTGATCGCGGATGAACTGATACATCTCGTCGCGCCGCGATTCCGGTCTCGCCGTCGTCTTGATCGGCAGGCGTCCGGCCGGCAGCTCGCGGATCATCGAGACGTCGAGATCGCCGTAGACCGTCAGCGCGAGGGTGCGCGGAATCGGCGTCGCGGTCATCACCAGCACGTCCGGGTGCAGGCCCTTGGCCCGCAGCGTCGCGCGCTGCAGCACGCCGAAGCGGTGCTGCTCGTCGATGACCACGAGGCCGAGCTGCTTGAAGGCCACGTCGCCCTGCACCAGCGCGTGCGTGCCGACCACGAGATTGATCGCGCCCGACTGCACCTGCGCCAGTTGCTCGCGCCGCGCGGCAGTGGCGGTCGAACCGGTGAGCAGCGCGACCCGGAAGCGCGACGGCTGCAGCAGCCGCGAGATGTTCGTGAAGTGCTGCTCGGCGAGGATCTCGGTCGGCGCCATGAACGCCACCTGGAGACCGTTTTCCATCGCGACCAGCGCCGCCAGCAGCGCGACGATCGTCTTGCCCGCGCCGACATCGCCCTGCAGCAGGCGGTTCATCGGCTGCATTTTCTGCAGATCGTCGACGATCGCCTTCAGCGCCTGCTTCTGGCCGTTGGTCAGCCGGAACGGCAGCACCGCGCGCGCCGAGTCGCGGATGCGATCGTCGACGTGGATCGCCTGCGGCTTCTGCTCCGCGGCCGCGGTCTGCCGGCGCGCCAGCACGCCCATCTGGAAGAGAAACGCTTCCTCGAAGATCAGCCGGCGCTGCGCCGGGGTCACGAAAGCGTTCAACGCGTCGAGGGCGACGTCGGCCGGCGGAAAGTGCGTTCCCATCAGCGCGGCGTATCGTGACGGCAGCCCGAGCCGGATCCGAACGTCCTCCGGCAGCGGGTCCGGGAGGTCCGTGGGCAGCTTCTGCAGCACGTCGTACAGCAGGCGACGCTGCATCTTCGGCGTCACCGTGCCGGTCTTTTCGTAGACCGGGACGATGCGGCCGGTGTGAATCGTCTCGCCGTCCTCGTCGTCCAGGATTTCGTACTGCGGGTTGGTGACCTGGAGGCTGACCGATCCTCGCATCTCGACGAGGCCGTAGAGCACCACGTGCTGGCCCCGCATGAAGATGTCCTTCAGGTACGGCTGGTTCAGCCACACCGCCCGCAGCGATCCGCTGCCGTCGTCGATCGCGGCCTCGAAGATCTTGAAGCCGGGCCGCCGCGTCGAGCGAAGCCCGCTGACCAGCACGCGGCCCGACACCGAGGCCGTCTGTCCCGGTTTCAGCGACGCAATCGGCTGGAGCCGGCTCCGATCTTCGTAGCGGAGCGGAAATCGATACAGCAGATCTTCGAGTGTGAGAAGGCCGGCGCGTTCGAGATCGGCGGCGCGCCGCGGACCGACGCCTTTGAGAAACTGCAGCGGCGTCGCAAGGGGGTCTGCCGGCGAGTCCCCCGATGATGTCATTGCACGATTATGGCTTGTCCCCGGTCAACCTGGATCTCGCGGATGCGCGCCGGCAGCGGGAATGGATCGTCGAGGCTGATGCCCGACGGCTTCTCGGGCGAGCGCGAATAGTAGCCGACGATCTCCTGCAGCAGGATCTTCGGGATCGGAATGCTGCCGACGCTCGACGACTCGAGCTCGAAGCGTCCGACGCCGTCGGCGGTCTTGAGCGTGCCGACCGCGGTCACCGCCAGGCGTCCCATCAGGTAGTTCATCGGATCGAGCAGGCTGGTCGGCGCCTTCTGTTTGCGCACCGCATCGAGATCGACGATGGCGCGGCCCGACAGACGTCCAGGGCTGACCACCGTGATCGACGGATCGACCACGCCCACCGGAATCTGTGGGCCGGCTTCGTAAACCAGATACGAATTGACTTCGTTTTCCGTGACGATGGTACGGCGTGCGACCTTGGAGGACGTCTCGCCGTGCGCGGTGATGGCCGCGACCTTCTGCTTCAGGGACGCCGCGTCGCGCTTGGTCGCCCGCACGTCGGCCTCGACGCCCACGATCGAGGTGAGCCCTACCGCGCAGACGAGAGCGGACGTGATCGCTTTACCCGTCATGGCCTTACGGTCAGTGTACCACGGGGGCGCATTCCAGTCTGATGTAGTGCAGGCCTTCAGGCCTGCCCGACACGGCGGACCTGAAGGTCTCGTCGGCCCTACTGCTGCTGCTTGGGACGGTTCGCCTGGCGGGCGCGCGTCACGAGCGCCAGCTTGCGATTCTCCATGTTCTCTTCGAACACGCGGAAGCGTGCCTGCTGGCGCACGTCGAGCATCTGGTTGATCCCCTCGTAGGCCTTGCTGAGCTCGACCTGCGCGCGGGCATCCAGCTCGTCCAACGCCTTCAGACGATCCTTCATCTGCGCCTCGTCGGGCGGCGTCGCGTTCGAAAGCCGCCGCAGATCCTGCACGATGCGGAAGCGCTCCTGCAGGTTCTTGCGGCGCGTGTCCTGCAGCACCTTGAAGCGCCGGAGAAACTGCGGGAACACCTCGTCGCTGAGCTTCAGTTGATCCTGTGCCTGGATCAGCGCGTAGGAGTCGAACATGCGCTGGATTTCGCCGGGCGACACGATCGGCGCGTCGGCGGCTTCGCCCTCCGGCGGCTCGGCCCGTCCGCGGCCGGCTCGCTGCGCGGCCGCAGGATCGGCGGCTGCCAGCGCAATCGCGCCGATGATCGCGAGACGTTTCAAATGAGTCATCACGCGCCGGACCTCGCGAGCTCTTCCTTGAGCAGCCGCCCGAGCTCACGCAGCTCGCTGTCGCTCAAATGCGCGACCGCATGATCGGCGCTGCCACGCGGCGCCAGCCCGGCTTCGCGCGCGGTTTCGAGATCCACTTGATCGGTCAGGCTCGCCACCAGCGTCAGCGACGCATCGTCGGTCGCCACGTCGCTCAGCAGCTCGGCGGGCACGCTCGCGTCCGAAATCGACATGGACGCTGGAGCCGGGAGAGGCGGCGGCGCCGACGTGCGTGTGCCCAGCGCGACCGCGATCAGCACAACGGCTGCGACGGCCACGCTCGCCTGAAAGGCTCGCGCTCCGAACAACCACGACCAAGTAGAGAGGGAGCGCGAGCCTATCAGGCGAGCGGGATCAGCCGCTTCCGACGCCACGGCCTGGCCCACCCGCGCCGACAGATGATCCCAGAACAGCGGCGATGGCTCAGGGACCTCGACTTCCTGCGCGGCCGACAGCATCGCGCGCAGATCGCGCAGCTGCGCGCGGCATGGCTCGCACGCGGCCAGATGCGGCATCGAGGCCTCGGCCCTGGTGCCCTCCGCGATGTCGACGAGCTCCTCGGTGTTCAGATGCATGACTACGTCTCTTCCGTCTTTCTATCAGCCTTCCGCGAGCAGCTTTTTCAAATTGCCGAGCGCGTGAAAGAAGTTCGCCTTGACGGCGCCAACCGAGCTCCCGAGCGCGTCCGCGATTTCCTGATGCGACATCTCATGGTACGTCCGCAGGATCAGCGTCGCCCGCTGTTTCCGCGGCA
>Ga0097621_100003856_pt1 | contig 10384 bp, 11 predicted proteins | sample KBSMisM72_FD_73165 | JGI IMG/M metagenome (GOLD analysis project Ga0097621, IMG submission 73165) | Miscanthus rhizosphere microbial communities from Kellogg Biological Station, Michigan, USA - KBS Miscanthus M7-2 (version 2) (version 2) | ecosystem: Host-associated > Plants > Roots >... | reverse complement strand
AAGCATGGAAGTGATCAAAGCCATGGCCGAAAAAGGCAACCCAAATTCGGTAACCGACGCCGGAGTAGCGGCCCTCTGCGCCCGCACCGCCGTGTTGGGCGCCTTCATGAACGTAAAAGTAAACGCCGGCGGCTGTGACGACAAAACCTACGTGCAGGAAATCCTCAACGAAGGCGAAGCCCTCCGGCAAATGGCAATAGACCGTGAAACGGAGATTGTTGAGATTGTGAACGGGAAGATAAGTGGTTAGTTGATTAGATTGGACTGGTTAAGTGGTTGATTGAGTAGTACGTCAAATAAATGGACGTCATGCTGAACTTGTTTCAGCACCCCATCAAAAAGGGCTCGATAGAAAAGTCTGCTACATGCAAATCGCAGACCAAGCAAGCGTGAATGTCCTGCGGGGTCCCGAAACAAGTTCGGGATGACATGCTGGGTCTTTTCCATCCGTTACCACATAACAAATAGTCCTGACACTTAGACCCGGAATCAAAACATACAACGTATCACGTACTACGTATAACCTATTCACCGAGCCCGTCTTCATTACCTTCCAATTGAAACAACTCCTCCACCGTAGTACCAAAAACCTTCGCCATGCGCAAGGCAAGCAGGGTAGAGGGGATAAATTTCCCGGTTTCGATAGAGTTTAGCCCCTGCCGCGATATCCCGATGTGTTTGGCAAGGTCGGCCTGGGTCCAGTTTTTTTTGGCGCGTTCAACCTTTATGGTGTTTTTCATACGCCGTATTTCCTTTTCGAAACTACCCAACCAATAAAATAAAACAGCCAGCAATATCCCAACATGTCGGCATAGCCAAACCAGAGGTTGTTTGATATGCCGCAAAGGCCCAGCAAAAAAACCATCATCAGCAGCATGGCTGTCAACGCAAAACCGATTACCACGGCTTCCAATTGCACCCGTTGCCTCACCTCGTCCATTGCCGAAAACGATTTGATGTATTTATAAATAAATATGGCGAAAGTAATAACCGGCACTATCGCAATAATTATCGAAACCGGCTGCCCCACCACCTGATGCTTCAGCAACCACGCCGCCGGCAAATAAGTGGCCCCGTAAATAAGCGCATAAACGATAGATTGCAGGTGCAGGGATTTTTTAGATTGCTCCATGATTCTTAAATTGTTTTATTCATCACAAAGATAAGTAAACATTTCATAATGTCAAGTATAGTAGACAAGAAGTCTATAATTGTAGATATTTTACTTCCCCTGTGTCATTGCGAGGCGCAAGACGGGCGGTGAACTATGATTCACACAATTAACGATTACTGTGACGACTGCAAACTGCCGGCTGAAAAAACCGTTCACGCTCACAACGCTCGTGAACACTTGTCTTTTCGATTATCAGTTGCAATGGTGACAAATTGGTGCCGGTACTATTTGGGCGTCCGGGAAAAATGAAGAAATTAATATCGAATAATGAATTTTGAATATCGAACCCCGAAGTTCTTTACTTCATTATTCATTGTTCGATATTCGTCAAGACCGGGGGATGAGTTAAAGCCTATAACCCAATACTCCACCAAAAAACCTACTTTTATTTCTCATCAACAATTCATGAAGATATTCTCTTGTTACAGTAAAGTGCTACCGGCCTTTTTTCTTTTGCTCTCCTCAACGTTGCATGCACAAAGGATCGACCCGAAGGTGAAGCGCGTTGTTTTTTTGGGGAACAGCATTACCTGGCAGGCCAATTATGTGAACGATGTGATTGCCTATTTAACGGTGACCTACCCCGACCGCCGTTTTGATTTTATTAACGTGGGACTGCCCAGCGAGACGGTATCGGGACTGTCGGAGCCCGGGCATGCGGGTGGGGCCTTTCCGCGTCCCGATCTGCACGAGCGTTTGCAGCGGGTGCTTACCCAAACCAAACCCGACCTGGTATTTGCCTGCTATGGCATGAACGATGGTATTTACATGCCCTTTGATACGGGCCGTTTCCGCAAATACCGCGACGGCATTAACTGGCTGCATGCGGAGGTGGTAAAAAGCGGCGCGCAAATAGTGCATATTACTCCCCCGGTTTTTGATGAGTTCAAAGGCGGTGATCCCGGTTATGCTGATGTATTGGATAAATATGCCAAATGGGTGCTGGCACAGCGGTCGGCGCAGCATTGGGAGGTGATAGATGTGCATTTCCCGATGAAGAAATACCTGGCGGCGCACCGCAAGGTGGATGCGAAGTTCAACCTGGATGGCTTTGCGCTGGCCGGTGATGGGATCCATCCCGGTGAGACAGGCCACTGGATAATGGCGCGGGAGATACTGGTTTATCTTTGCGGCGATGGTGTTTCGGCATTTCCCAGTGCGGAGAAAAGCCTGGCGGCCAACAAAAATGGCGCTGCGATATTGAAGGCGGTTACCGAACGTCAGAATATGCTGCGGGATGCCTGGCTCACGTCTACCGGGCATAAGCGTCCGGGGCTGCCGGTGGGTATGGCCTTAGATAGCGCAATGAGGAAGTCGGTAGTGATGGGGGCGAGGGTGGATTCGTTGGTGAAGGCGGGAGGGAAGTAGGGTTATACTAGTACGTTTTATGCCGGAATAAAAAAGATGGTTGCCACACTGAGGCACTCGAAGTGCGGTGCGAGGGGCTAATCCTGCATATTGTCAGAACCATGATTCGCTTGATTAAACGATTACTATGATCACTGCCAACTGCTACTGCAACTGCCACTAAGTAAAACTGTCCGTTCACCACGCCGTGTACGCTAATAAACACTTGCTGCTTTTTAGCAATAGTGCCAAATTAGTGTCACCATTTTCTTCCTCGCTATCAACTATATTTGAGGTAACTATTTATTCATAATAGTTTTCACTTATTCATCTATAAAGGTCACGGGTATGCCACCTCTTTTGGCTATCGCTGCATACCGGCGCCAGGTTTGGGGGCGAGCGCAGCCACTGCGAACAATCATAAACAGAATATCTATCTTTATCACATGGGTTTATTCTCGTTTTTGAAAAAGAGGCAAAAAGATACCTCCACCTTTATGATGGAAGATGATTACTGCCAGGTAGAAATAATTCCGGCTTCAAATTATTCTTTTCTGACAAGCGAGGCCGTCAAAATATCCGATTTTGGGAAAGAACATTTTAACGGAGTTGGCTTTGACGCGCTTTATGCACGCAAATCTAATCCGCACCCCACCTCAGAACTTTTTATCATAGCAGAGGAACTTGAAAATATCCTGGCGCAGCATCATTTTAACAGGATCAAAGAAATACAATATATTGGCGGCGATTTGATAGATTACCAAAAAGGTGGCACCAGGGCATACGGTGAAACCAGTTTTTCATTTTGGACCGAAGTGAAAAATAGCAAGGTCACCAATATATGGGTCACCTCTTTTGGTAAAAGCTCAAATGAGCGGATTTCGCAAATTGCCACTGCCCTTTATGCGATTGGCAAAAAATACAACCTCATATTAGCCGATTGGAATTCATGCGAAATAATTGACCTCACCAAACACGAGGAGATCGATGCTTATCTGGAATGGTTCCGCTCTGAGGAAAAAAACTGAACATTTCATTCATTAACCCTGTTCGTTTCTTAATCGGGTATTAAACGACGGTCCGATCCCTGGCGCGGGTATGCAGCGAAGGAATGAGGGCTGAGTACCCGTGACTAAACGAAGTCACGAGTAGCCTTTACGCTAAGGACTGCGCGTCATACTCGCCAGGATGGGGGTGTTCGCTTCGGCAATCGGTTTGCCCGGGAGCTTAACCAGCGCTTTTCGGATGCTCGCATTGCTGATATCGGCGGGAGTGAGAAGAAGCTTCATAGTCTCTTTTTTGGCTACATTTTAGTGCTGCCCCATAAGGCCGTTTCCTGAATTGTAAATAGCAAAATTTAATTTAAAGGTTGAAATTAAGTTGTTGGCGATGGTGGTTAGTGGTAGTATTTGGGCGTGTGCTCCCCAGCCATTGCACGTTTGCCGAAACACGGGCGCACCAGGCTAGGAGACCCGTCCCGATGTATATCGGGATCATACTGCGCAGGCATTAGGCGCGAGGCAGGTATCCGCTTCTATCCTTCACGCGAATAGTTGCCAATAAAACAATCCCTCATGCTGAACTTGTTTCAGCACCCCATCATAAAGGTCTGCAATAGACAAGTCTTCCGCATGCAAATCGCAGACCAGGCAAGCGTGATTGTCCTGTGGGTTCCCGATCCGCTGGCTAGCGGACGGGATGACATGGCGATGAAATTCCTTTACCGGTGTATAGAATCATGGCAATCCTTGCAGACCGAAACAAGCCATTCAATGGGCTCTCTTCCAATATTGTATTTGGCGTATTTTCTATGGTGGACCTGGCTAGCGCGTCCGCCGCAATAAACACAGCGCCAGTTATCTCGCTTGAGCACAACGTAACGCTTACGTTTCCATTCATCGGATTTCAGGTAGTCCCTGTAATAATCGCGGCGGCGTTTACGCCCCATTTCAAATATCCAATGCCGGAGGGCGAGCACAGCCACTGCAACTATCAGTACAATTGCAGCACCCATTGTGATCATGTTTTTATGAATTTACGCTATTAGCCAGCGTTTTACAACCCGTGTTTTCACGGTAATTTATCCAACGCTGCATACGCGCACTAGGATGGGGGGCTAGAATGCCTTCCTATTGAATATCCTTTGTATGTCGTCGTTGAGGCGATTTGCCTCCGAACGACATGCTACAATATCATTCAAGAATAGTAAATGCTTTTTTCTGTTAAAAAAATCGAAACTAAAATTTCTTGAGAATGTCAAGAACAATACCGAAATTTTAATCGACCATGATTTAGTAATTCGGAACTTTTAAAAAATCCATTTAGAAACCTATTTATTTCAGAGAGAGATAATGATATAGCGTTAATTCTTTTTAATTACTTTACTAGTATTCAAAATAAATGGCCAACTGCTTGGACAAATATTCAACAGGAAGGAAATATACTTCCTCGCTCTAATGCATTCAAAGCTTTTATGCGCTATCTTAGATATGCATATACAAAAATTGTGCACACGGAAATCGGTAGAATTCCAACCGTCAGTGAGTTTGCTTCGATTTTTGATAAACTCAATGTTTCAGATGAAGACTTTACCTCTGGCAATTTTAAACCAGGAAGCGGCGGAGAATCTGCATTTTATAAGCTTTTAACAGGCGAAAAAACTATTCATGATTTGAAAAACGAATAAAGCCGTGTAGGTAATATCTTATAGATGTTAGAACTTAATTTGCGTCTGCACGACACCGTTCCGATAAACCCCGTAGAGACGTGATGCATCGCGTCTCTACGGGGTTAGAAAGGGTGTTGCTCCCATTGTCTGAACACGGTTATTTTGATTTGTAAGATTTACCGATGTATGGAATCATGACAATCCTTGCAGACCGAAACAAGCCATTCAATGGGCTCTCCTCCAATATTGTATTTGGCGTATTTTGTATGGTGGACCTGCGTAGCGCGTCCGCCGCAATAAACACAGCGCCAGTTATCCCGTTTGAGCACAACGTAACGCTTACGTTTCCATTCATCGGATTTCAGGTAGTCCCTGTAATAATCGCTGCGGCGTTTACGCCCTATTTCAAATAGCCAATTCCGGAGGGCCAGCACAGCCACTGCAATGACCAGTACAATTGCAGCTCCCATTGTGATTATGTTTTTATGAATTTACACTATCACACAGCGCTTTGCAACCCGTATTTTCACGGTTTTTTTTGTCCGTTCTTTACCGTGTACTTATACATGGTGAACAACCATAAGAGCAGGTTTGTGGCAGCAGGGAAGTATATGTCAAAAAGAGCCACAATTGTAAACTATTGTTGCACTTTTTCATAACGAATATGCAGAGATTTTGTAAAAATAATGGCAAAAAACCCCTTTTTGACATCATTTAAGACTGTCGCGATAAAAAAGGTTTTTTTATATGCCACTTATCTTTTAGATGTAGATGTTTTATTATATGACGTATGAATTTTATGGCACAATAAGCGTACTTTCCGATATCGAATAGGTTTTTGAGTATCCTCTTTAACACCTTATAAATACATGTTTAAATCATACAAAGTCATTAAAACAAATATAAAAAAATCGATACTGCTAACACCCTTCTACAGTATTTTTTGTTCCGTTCTTTATTTTAAACAGGTAGGGCGAACTACAAGTAAGGATGTTTGCGGTAGCTGGATATTAGTGAAAAGTCCAGGGGAGTACACCTCGTCGATAAGAATCTTCTAATGTTTTGATATTCGAATTAATCCACCAATCTGGTGCTTCTGGTGTTATTTTTTTATAAATGTACCCTTCGCCGTCAATTTTGATCCTGAATACTTCTCCATTAGGTGATGTTATTTTTTTCGCGATGTTTGGGATAATCTTCATAATTTGTTTATTATAAATGGTTTCAATTTGTATTGGAACGTTAACAATTGAAAATGCCTTTTTTTATTATGATGATTGTCAGTTGATTATCACATTGTTCGTTCTTTATTTTGAAATAGGTGGAGCGAACACCTCTCCGTGCGTCATTGCGAGGATACGAAGCAATCCCCAACTTTGCAGGTCAACGTGCAGGGATAAGAAAGACACGAGAAGCATTTACACACCACCCTTCGCCTCATTCTCGCGCTAGGTCGAGGTATTCATTATACAATTTAGAAGGATCAAAACATCACTTCTTGAAATCTTCATGATATTTGACGTGGATAGCAGCACGTACTAATGAGAATCGAGGATGGTTCCCGCAATGATTACATGGTGGAAAATGTTCTCCATACACTACAGTCACTTCATGTGTCTGTCTATGATTATTATCATGCACCACCTTGTAGATGCCTGAAGCTGGGCATTTTTCACCAGGCTTGTAAATTTCTTCTGCCATATAATTTAGGTTTTGCATAAACCTAATCACATTAAAACTCTAAAACAACCCGTGTTTTCACGGTATTTTCCTGTTTTACCATTTACGTATGACTGTGACAGATGAACAACGATACGCACAACGCTTTGTAGGATAATAGGAAATTTAACTCTGAACATCAACTAATTGTCACATTAACCGACCTCATTGGCTTCTCTATTCTATTATTAGCATATTAAGTAAATTTGAGATTATAATATAACATATGAGATTTGATGCAATACAAAAATTATTAAAATCAGTAAATAAGCATATTGATTCGTTATCGGCTACGGAGATTGTTGCGGTTAATGATAATTCCATTGATGAGCTTGACCCACCAGACATAAAATCCGCATTAGAACACTTAAGAACGTGTTTGGAGTATTCAACTCACGACGTATCCGAAAAATTAACAAGCATTTATGTCGCTAATCTGGATACGACTGTACCCAATAAAGACATTTATTTCCCGTACGGAGTAGATAAAAACAGCTTTAAGGGCTCTTGTTGCAAAGTACATTTAAAGAAAGTGGACTTATATATGCCTGATATATATGATTTAATCGAATCTTATCAGTGCTATAATAAACCTCACGATGAGCAGTGGCTAATTAATTTTATTAAAATAACTAATAAGATTAAACATTTTAACGAGCAATCTCAGGTCAAGGCGGACGTTGCAGACGTTACTATTGGCAATAATACTATAGTAATTGAAGAAGGTAGTAATATCGTGTTTGAAAATTGTACAGTAGATGGAGTAAAACAGGACTCGAAATTTCATTTGGGTGAAGGCGCTATGGAAGCGCAGCCATCTAACTGGGAGGTTAAGTTAACGAGAAAAGTGAAATTTAGATTTCAAGAATCTGACGAATTTATACTTAGATTACTAACCAATTCTTACGAAGGAGTGAAAAAATATATCGATGAACTTTACGCATTACTAGCCCATTACTAAGAGTATTCTAAAACACGAGAGCCGCCCGACATCTGGCGGCTCTCTAATATATATTGATACAAATTAGGGTTTAATAATGCCCCTCTGGCCTGCCGCAAGTATGACGGGTAGCCAGTGCATAAAGGCTACTTGTGCCTTTGAGCGCTAAGTTGAGAGTTAACTTATCAACCAAATTAGCTATCTCAAACCATAACCGGCTTTTTACGAACCCTCCGCACAATAAACCGCACGAGGAAGTACATCAAAACAAGTACGATAACGGTAATAATTAAGGGATACCAGGTGGGCAGCCCGGTCATGGTGCCTTGCCAGCTGATGAAATCCCATTGCCCGTTACGGAAGACCCAGGTCTCGGTATAAAATATCTGCGCTACTAAAATGGATTTGATGTAGAATTTGGCGCCCCCGGTTATAATGGAAAGGTTGCCGTATGTCCTTATCCGTTTATCGGACAGGGTGGTGGTGGCGCCCTTAAATTTGCCAAACAGCTTCATCGTTTCAGTCTTGTCCTGCATGGTGCCATCGGCATTGATGGTCATATAATCTGTCGCAAACATTTTTTCGGCGGCGGGCTTGTCACCATTTAAAACCACCCGGAACATTTCGGCTTCTTTGGCGATCAGTACATTTTTTAATGAATCGGAAGGGGCGGGTGCTTGTGCGAAAGCGGTTTGCAGAAGTATCAGGCAGAAAGCGGCAGGCATAAAAATACCTCTCGCGATAAAAAGGGCTTGCTTGTACATGGGTTTATTGTGTTTTTGAGGGCGGTTAACGGGTCGGAAATAAAGATAGTGATAATTAGTTGATAGTTAAGTGGTTGATTGAGGTTGACTAAGTTATCAATGGCACAACTCAATCCAACTCAATCAACCGTCCCGGGAAACCTTTTCCATTCCAAACAAATTGTGTAATTTTCAGTTTGTGAAGGGTAATGCAATTACAGGATAATGAGCAATTAAAAACCATTGTTGAGAGTGCCCCCATTGGCATTTGCATACTCGATGCGGGTACTTTTGTGGCAGAGTTGCTCAACGATAAATTCCTGGAGATAGCCGGCAAGCCGAAAGAGGCCATTTTAGGCAAATGGTATTGGGAACCTTTTGCCGAGGCACGTGAATATTATGAAGCCGCACTTAAAAGCGTACCCCAAACTGGTAAAGCCTACTATGCCGATGAGGTAGAGCTGATGCTCATCCGGCATGGTAAGGAAGAAATGATCTTTGTTACCTTCATCTATTCGCCCGTTACCGATAAAAATGGGCAGGTCAGCAAAGTGGCCGTTTGGGTACTGGAAAACACCAAACAGGTAACCGAGCGACAAAAAACGGAAGCGGCAAAGGCTGCGATGCAGCAGGAACGCGACCGTTTAAAGACCTTTTTTATGCAGGCACCCGCGGGTATCTCTATTATGGGCGGCCCCGAACTGGTTTATGAGCTGGTTAATCCCAGTTACCAGGAACTATTGCCCGGACGGAATTTATTAGGGCGACCACTATTCGAAGCTTTGCCGGAGCTGGTCGACACCCCGTTGCAGCAAATTCTTTTAAACGTTTACCGCACGGGCGAACCTTATCGGGTTGATGATTTTCTGATTCCGGTGTCGGAGTTGGAAGGCGGCCCAACCAAAGACCGTTATTTTAGTTTTAATTACCAGGCGCGCCGCAATGAAGAAAATGAGGTGGACGGCATTATAACCTATGTATTTGAAGTCACCAATATCGTTCACACGCAACACGAATTGCGTAAGTCGAGGGAACTGGCAGAACAGCAGAAAAGGATTTATGAGGCGATCACTTCTAACACGCCCGACCTGATGTATGTGTTCGGATTGGATTACCGGTTTACCTATGCAAACAGCGCCTTGCTGGAAATGTGGGGTAAAACCTGGGAAAACGCGATTGGAAAAACCCTGCTTGAAAATGGTTATGAGCCCTGGCACGCTGAAATGCACGAACGGGAGATAGACCATATCATAGCCACCAAACAGTCGGTACGGGGCGAAGTTTCCTTTCCGCACGCCATCCTGGGGAAACGTACTTACGATTATATTTTAATACCGGTTATCAACGAACAAGGCGAAGTGGAGGCTGTGGCCGGAACTACCAGGGACATTACCGAAAGGATGCTCGACGAGACCCGGAAAAGCGACTTTATCGGAATGGTAAGTCACGAGCTCAAAACACCGCTCACCTCCCTGACAGCGATTGTTCAGTTGGCAAATTCCAAACTGGTAAACAGCGAGGACAGTTTCCTGGTAAATGCCATGCGAAAAGCAAACCAGCAGGTAAAAAAGATGAGCACCATGATCAATGGCTTCCTCAATATTTCGCGCCTCGAATCCGGTAAGATCCACATCGATAAACAGGATTTTGATATGGAAGTGCTGATCGCAGACGTGATAGACGATGCCAATCTAACAACGGGGACGCATCTTATTCGTTTTGAAAAATGTCAGCCAACATTGGTGAATGCCGACCGCGACAAGATCAGCTCGGTTATCTCCAACTATATCAGT
>Ga0097621_100003853_pt1 | contig 10388 bp, 8 predicted proteins | sample KBSMisM72_FD_73165 | JGI IMG/M metagenome (GOLD analysis project Ga0097621, IMG submission 73165) | Miscanthus rhizosphere microbial communities from Kellogg Biological Station, Michigan, USA - KBS Miscanthus M7-2 (version 2) (version 2) | ecosystem: Host-associated > Plants > Roots >... | reverse complement strand
GGGCTTGCTTTTTTGATACTTGGCAATACCAATCAAAATAACATCTCTTCTTTGGATAGCGTTTTGCCACTCATTTTGATGAGTACAGCATTGGCAGCAATTCTTTTTGCTTTTTCTTCCAGGCAATCTGCTTTAGCGGCATGGGCCTGTTTATTGATAGCGCATTTGTTTATAATCGTTGCCATATTGTTTAATGCGCCGCATATCAATTCAATAGAAATCATCTTTTATGCAAGCGGTATTTTACCGGCTTTCGCGTTGGGATATTATTGTTTACAAAAGATCAAAGCAATTGACAATGATATTTCTCTTAACCAGTTTCATGGATATGTGTATGAGCAGGAAACAACAGGCTTATTATTTTTATTTGCCTGTATTGGTATGCTAGGATTTCCGATAACCGCTGCATTTATTGGTATTGATGTGTTCTTTACTTATGTACACAGCAGCCAAACTATATTAATTATCTTAATGGGATTGTGTCTTTTGTTTATCGAGTTATCAGCATTTAGAATCCTGCTGCGGATTTTTATGGGACCGCATAAAAAATTAAATCACCCGGTTGCATTTAGAAGTTCATAGATATTAGTAAATGAAAAGGATTGTCTAACGCTAAGACAACCCTTCTTTATAATCTTCTTTACCAACTAAATATTCAAACCACCACAAACGCTGATGGTTTGGCCGGTAACATAACTGCTTAAATTACTTGCCAAAAATAAAGTGACGTTTGCAATTTCTTCTGCGCTGGAAAAACGACCCAATGGAATCCCTGCCTTGTATTTATCGGCTGTAGCACCGTCTTTTAAATAGCTGGTCATATCCGTTTCTACAAACCCGGGGGCAATAGCATTACAGCGAATATTGCGGCTGCCCAATTCTTTTGCAACACTTTTTGTAAAACCAATTACACCCGCTTTGCTGGCTGCATAACTGCTTTGACCCGCATTACCCATTTCACCAATCACACTGCTCATATTGATGATGCTGCCACTCTTTGCTTTCATCATCGGCTTTATCACCTGCTTGGTCATATTGAATACACTTTTTAAATTCACTTGCATCACTTCATCCCATTGATCAGGTGTCATGCGGAGCAATAAATTATCTTTTGAAATACCTGCATTGTTTACACAAATATCTATTTGTCCAAATGTTGCCAATACATCATTTACAAATGTTTCGCAGGCTGTATAATCGCCAGCATTACTCTGGTATGCTTTCGCTTTAACTCTCAATGCGGTTAATTTTTCTTCCAGTGTTTTTGCTTTTTCCGCACTGCCGTCACTTATATACGTAAAAGCAATATTTGCTCCCTGCTCTGCTAATTTAGTTGCTACAGCCTCGCCTATTCCACGGGCTGCACCCGTTACGATCGCTGTTTTTCCTTCAAGTAATTTCATCTTGTTTAATTATCAGTTATAAATAATTTTATTTTTATTGTGCAAACTCAAGAGAAAGTATCTCTTCCAAAATAGTTCTTTCATTACTTAGCCTCGGAACCTTATGCTGTCCCCCGAGTTTTCCTTTACTCCGAAGCCATTCATTGAATGTACCTTTACTCAACACTTTTACAATTGGCATACGCAAGGCAATATCTTTATACCGCTTGGCTTCATAGTCACTGTTACAACTCTTTAATGCTTTATCTAATTCAATTGTAAAGTTTTTGATATCATCTGGCGCTTCATCAAACTCAATGAGCCATTCATGGGTACCATTTTGCTTATGACTAAAAAATACCGGCGCTGCTGTATAATCATTTACTATCGTCTTAGTCTTTTCTGCTGCCACGGCAATGGCATAATCTGTATTATCTGCAATCAGTTCTTCACCAAAAGCATTGATGTAGTATTTAAGCCTGCCTGTTACTTTTATTTTGTATGGATTTAAAGAAGTGAACTGGACAGTATCACCAATTAAATAACGCCACAGTCCGCCGGTAGTACTAATAACCGGGGCATAATTCTTTTCCAGTTTTACTTCCTTTAATCCTACCGTTTCAGGAGAGGTTTTTCCATATTCATCCACCGGCATAAATTCATAAAAGATGCCATGCTCGGTAAACAATAACATACCATTATCTCCCGGACATTCCTGGCCTGCAATAAAACCTTCACTGGCGTTATATATTTCCAGGTAATTGATGGGTGCTCCAATGATGTTTTCAAACTGTTCCCGATATGGAACAAACGACACACCGCCGTGGATATACAATTCCAGGTTGGGCCATACTTCTTTGATCGTTTGCTTTTGTTTGATCTCCAGTATTCGTTTCAGCAACAGTAATGTCCACGTGGGTACACCGGCTAAAGAAGTTACATTTTCATTTGCCGTGGTTTGGGCCAATTTTTCAATTTTTCCTTCCCAGTCATCAAGTAACGCAATACTTAACTCAGGTGTTCTGATCCATTGGCCCCAGAAAGGTGAGTTTTGCATCAGCACTGCACTCAAATCGCCATATTGAACTTCTTCATTTACTTTACTGATCTGGTGAGAGCCCCCTACCACCAGGCTCTTGCCGGTAAGCAGGTCACTGGAAGGGAAATTTTTATAATAATTCGTGATCTCATCTTTACTTGCCTGGAAATGATTGTCCTCCAGGCTCTGCTGGCTGATGGGGATGAACTTGCTTTTGTCGCTGGTGGTACCGGACGATTTAGCAAACCAGTTCACTGGTTCGTTCCATAAAATATTTTCTTCCCCGTTCATCATCCGTTCTATATACGGCTTCAGGTCATTGTATTCATGAATGGGAACCGTTTTTTTAAATGTCTTTAGAGAGAATAAGTTAGAGAAATTATATTTTTTCCCGAACTCTGTGTATTGGGCAGATGTCACCAAATGCTGCAATACCTCACGCTGTGCAGCCACCGGGTGGTTACTCCAGTTTTGTATGCGCCACAAACGCATCCTTGCTAATTTTGATATGGCGGGAGACAGGAATTTCATTTGATATATGGCAAAATACGTAATAGCGTGCAAAACAAAAAGCTATTGCCCTTTTTAATAGCAAATAGCTGTCATATTTAAATACGAACCGGCGCCCTTTATGATTCCCTGGCGGCTTCATCATGCAGGTAATCCTTTCTTTTTAATTCAAAATTCCTGCCTAAATATAAACGCCGTACCTGTTCATCATTGGCCAGCTCTTCTGCTGTACCATGTTTAAATATTTTCCCGTCTATCAGGAGGTAAGCCCTGTCGCAAATAGAAAGTGTTTCGTTTACGTTGTGATCGGTGATGAGGATACCGATGTTTTTATATTTCATTTTGGCCACAATGGCCTGGATATCTTCCACCGCAATGGGGTCAACGCCTGCAAAAGGTTCATCCAATAAGATAAACTTAGGATCTACCGCCAATGCCCGGGCAATTTCTGTTCTTCTTCTTTCGCCTCCACTCAGGGTATCGCCGTTGTTCTTTCTCACCCTCTGCAAATTGAATTCATCCAATAGTAATTCCAGTTTTTCTTTCTGCTGCGGTTTTTTGATCCCCGTCATTTCCAGGACCGCACTGATATTATCTTCTACGCTTAATTTCCGGAAGACACTCGCTTCCTGCGGAAGATAGCCAATGCCCATCTTGGCCCTTTGATACATGGGCATTTTGGTAATATTGATGTCATTTAAAAATACTTCCCCTGAATCTGGTTTTACCAATCCTACCACTTGATAAAAAGAAGTGGTCTTTCCTGCACCATTCGGACCCAGCAAACCGACAATTTCTCCCTGCTTTACATTAAAAGAAACTTTGTTTACCACGGTTCGGCTGCCATATACTTTTACCAGGTCTTGTGTCTGTATCATTAAACCTTACATTTTATGATTGGAGACAAAAATACTGTAAAGCATTCAATAGCTGCATCAGATTAGCATTTAGCATTTTTTAAAGAGTTACCAACCCTGTTGAATATTTTCGGGCATTTACAACAGTGTAAAGATTGGCATCCCTGAACATTGGCACTTAACATAGTTTGTTCTTTATCCTGACTTAAGTAAGTTTGCAAATATTTTTTAACAGTATGAAAGTTACGGATCACATAGCACAGGCGAAAGACACATTGGTATCTTTTGAAATTCTGCCTCCCTTAAAAGGCAAAACGATCAACACGATTTACAATCACTTAGACCCCTTGATGGAGTTTAAGCCTTCCTTTATAAACGTTACTTATCACCGGAGTGAGACAATGTTTAAGAAAAAGGCGGATGGAACTTTTGAAAAGGTGGAAGTACGGAAAAGACCAGGCACGGTGGCCATTTGTGCCGCCATTAAAAATCACTACAACGTGGATACTGTTCCTCATTTGATCTGTGGAGGATTTAGCAAAAGGGATACAGAAGACGCCTTGATTGATCTGAGTTTTTTAGGCATCGATAATGTATTGGTACTAAGAGGAGATGCTGCGAAAAATGAAGCCAATTTTGAACCGGAAGCTGAAGGACATGCCTATGCAGTGGACCTGCTCAAGCAGGTAGTAAATTTAAAAAACGGGATCTACCTGGAAGAAGATATTAAAAATGGTGGGAAAGCTGATTTTTGTATCGGTACAGCAGGCTACCCCGAAAAACATTTTGAAGCGCCTAATTTAGAAACAGATCTGCAATACCTGAAAGCTAAAGTAGATTCCGGGGCTGATTATATTATGACGCAAATGTTTTTCAATAATCAAAAATTCTTTGATTTTGTAAAAAGTTGCCGTGCCATAGGAATTGATGTACCCATCATTCCGGGATTAAAACCAATCACCAATAAAAAGCAACTCACTATATTACCAAAGGTTTTTCACGTGGACATCCCCACCGATCTGTCGGACGCTGTTATAAAAGCAAAAACAGATGATGAAGTAGAAAAAATTGGTACCGAATGGCTTATTCATCAATCAAAAGAATTGAAGGCATTTGGCGTGCCGGTACTGCATTACTATACTTTGGGTAAGCCTAAAGTTATTTATGATGTGGTGAAGGAAGTAAAATAAAACTAAAAAAAGCCGGCTTTCATAGCCGGTTTTTTTATTAGTAATGATTTATTTAAGTATCGACTGAAAAACTGGTTCATTTACTTTTACCGGGTATTTCTTTTTTAGTGTTTCTATCCATTTCGCCTCCAGGTAATTTTGATAATCATTGATCACTAAGCCCCTTGCTTCATCAAAACTCCGTTGCTGGTTAGCAGGAAACAGTTTAATGATCTTTACAAAACTGCTGGTATTATCTCCTGCATTCAGTAATGGAGTTGTAATGATTCCTTCTTTCAGCTCAGCACCCGCAGGTACCTGTAACTGCGTCAATTCATACCTGCCGGAATCTGCCTGTATCCTGCCATCACTTTCTTCTGCTATTGCTTTCCAGCTTTTTCCTGAACGTACTGCCTGTATAGCTTCTTCAGCTGTTTTGGCATTATTACAGTTATATAAATAGGCGTCAGCGCTTTCTGTCCACAGGTATTTTGCTTTGTTAGCGTCATAATATTTCTTCAGCCCAACGCTGTCATTGGTTGCCTTGCTCCAGATATTTCTTTCCATGATCTCAAAAAGAATGTTGCCTTCTTTAAATTCCTGCAACTGGTATTTAAAATCTTCGTTGAATTCTTCCAGGTGCTTACGATAATATTCTATGGTGATGGTAGCAATATATTTATCCAGTAAAGCTTCATTGTTTTCTCCTTTATAAACATCCGCATTCAGTTTATAATCTTTTATAAAGTTCAGCCAGTCATTGCCGGTTACTTTTGATTTTGTAAATAAAAAAATGTTTGCTTTGCTGATCGGGTAATTTTTTACCTCTCCGCTGGCAGCCACGCTGTCGGCGTACCTGAAAAGCTGTGTATTCGTCACTGCAAGATTTCTCTTAAAGCCCGTTTTACCCGTAATATCTTTTGTAAATTTTGCTTTGGCAATATTGATTCTTGCGTCCTGTTTTAATTGTTCTTTGAGTTCTCCCATATAGGCTTCATCTGTTTTGACTGAAGGGGTGGGAATTTGTTGTATCCGTTTCACAATATGAAAACCATACCCGGTAAAAATTGGTTTGGTGATAGCTCCATCTTTTTTTAATGCAAACACTGCTGATTCAAAAGGCAATTCAAACTTACCAGTTCCAAATGGTGGCATCTCACCACCATTGGTATAGGTAAGCCGGTCATCACTATATTTCTTTGCCAGTTCCGCAAAGTCGGCCCCTGACTGCAACAGAGTATAGATGGAATCTGCTCTTTTTTCAGTTTCCTTTAATACAGGGCCGCTTACATCCGGCGGCAAAGCCAATAATATTTGTGCTACTTTCCATTTTCCCGCACTATGTCTTTCTTCCACATTTTTAAAAACATGTAAAGCCGTCCTGGTGCGGTATACTTTACTTACTCCTCCAGGTTTTAAAGCATACACCAGGTTTTCTATATCGTAGGGCAAAGAAAAGGCAGTGATATAACCCAAATCTGTCCCTTTGATAACCGTTATCTTTTTTTTGATCTCATCTACCAGTTCATCATAATTTGTTTTCCCTTTTTGTAATTCATCTTTTACTTCATTCATCGCCTGGTAGGCTTTCATCGTATCTGCTGCGCTCATTTTACTGTTAACCGGAACTGAAAAATGCAGCAGGTGGATATCCTGCTGGCTTCGTTCAAAAGCTTCCTCCAGCAATGCGTTTACTGTTTTTTCGTCATTGAGGTATCCCTCTTCCAGCTGACCACGAAAATTTTGAACATCAAACTGTATTTGTTGCAGCGTATCCAGCTTCAATGCTTTTGCTTCCTTTACTTTTAGTTTGAAATTGATATACAGATCAAGGTATTCTTTTAAAGACTGCTCCTTATTAGTCACTGGTGTTTTGTTTTTATTATAAGCCCTCAAAAACTCATCCTTGCTCACCTGGTTGGTGCCATAAGTAAAAAGGGTTTGAGAAAAACCCTGTATTGAAAAAATGCTCGCCAGTAGGAATATCAGAAATTGCTTCATTATAATTTTTTACTTTAGTTAGTTTTTGCTTTCCACTTTACCTGCATTAATTCATCCAGTTGCTGCCAGGTTAACTTTTTACCGATAATACGTTTTTCCTTATCAAGTAAAAACAACGTTGGGGTCATCGTAACATCATATAACTGCCGGTAGCTTGGTTTTTGTGATGCTTTTTCAGCCTCTTCCATTTCTTTGGACTGGTATACGTTGATCCAGCCTCCAAGATCATGTTCCCTGATATACTGCTTCCACACTGTTCTTACATCTTCTTTTGAATCTGCAGACAACACTCCATACATTTTTACGCCATGTTGCTTCCAGCTTGCTTTATAAATAGAATCCAGTCTCGGCACTTCTTCCTTACAATGTCCACAATTGGGATCCCAGAAACAAACAACGATATAATCAGCCTCTACATTGTATAAAGTAGCAGCTTTCCCCGAGGTATCCAGCATTTCCAGGTCGCCTGCTTTGGCCCCGATTAAGTTTGCCATCAGCATATAGGCACGCCTGCTGATCGTTTCCATCTGCTTTTCATTGAGCCAGCTGGTGAGTCCTTTGCTATGGTATTTTTCAAACAGGTGAACAAATACGGCATCCTGCCCCATGTATTTAGGATTGATATATTCATCCGTAAGCCAGTTGAGTAAAAATTTATACATCTCCGGGCTGCTCCTTGCCAGCAACAGCTGGTAGTCCGCTTCTTTAATGATAGAATCCGGGTGCTGCACAATGATTTCCCGGTAATATTTTTCAAACTTAGGCAGGAAAAATGGTGATCTCAAAATACGATCATCCATAAAGGTTACCCCGTCCCAGTAATGTGTTTTATAGTAATAATAATTTTGTAAAGAATCATTTCGGTCCTTTGGGTTAGGATTTAATAACGGTGGCTCTTTCATGGCACTCAGTACTGCCGTAAGCATTGATTGTGGCTGTGTTTTGATGATGTTCTCCCGGTATTCATTCAGGTCTTTATTCAGCTTATTGTAATTGGCCTCGTGCAGCAGCGAATCCTGTTTGGTTTTTGACTGGCTGTAAGCTGTACGTTCGGCTTCCCATTGCTTCCCCTTTGTCGCCATTGTTTTTTGATACTGTTCAAAAAGGATGTTTTCTTTTGAGCCTGTAATCACTGTTTTATTTAACAAATCAGTGGTGTCGATCTTAACACTAATCACCTGCTCCTTATCTACAAAAAAATCTACCAGTTTACTTTTGCCTGGCAGCACCATTGCATAAATACCGGGTTGTAGCTTTCTTTTAGCCTGGAATATGGCGATGCCGCTATTACTTACAGCAGCAGAATCTTCTATGTTTAGATTTTTACCCATATGATAAGTCAGGTAGGCAATCCCGCTCTTATACTGGGGTGCCTGCAAGGTAACTTTATAGCTTTGAGCATTGACACTCAAAAAGGTAATGGACAAAAAAATGGTAATCAGTTGTTTCATACTTTGGTTTGTGCAGTAACAAAAATATCTAAAACGAACGGTTTAACAGCATATTATAAAAATGAGGATTTTAAAAATTACAAATCGTTAACAAAACTTACTGCATTATTTTTGCCCCGTGAAAAGAAAAAAATTTCTGTTAGAAAAGATACTTGTTACAGGCTATGCTGCCGAAGGGAAATCTTTAGCAAAGATTGATGGCAAAGTAATTTTTATTGAAGGTGCAGTGCCTGGTGACATGGTGGACGTATTTGTAAGCACCAATAAAAAAGACTGGGGTGAGGGAAGGGCTACTCATTTTCATGAGTTTTCAAAAGAAAGAGCCGAACCTTTTTGCCGCCATTTTGGTACCTGCGGTGGCTGTAAATGGCAAATGCTGCCGTACGAAAAACAATTGCAATACAAGCAACAGGAAGTAGCCCAGAATTTCAAACGCATCGGCAAGGTTGAGCTGCCGGACATGCTGCCCATTGCTGGTGCAGGTGCAACAAAGTATTACAGGAATAAGCTGGAGTTTACGTTTAGCAATAAAAGATATTTGACCAGCGAAGAAATTAAAACAGCAGATGCCGTGGAACAGCAAAGTGCACTGGGTCTTCATGTTCCCCGGATCTTTGATAAGGTAATTGATATTCATGAATGCTATTTAATGGATGATGTAAATAACCATATCCGGAACAGCGTCCGTGATTTTGCGATCCAGAACAATTATCCTTTTTATGATATCAAACAACACACTGGCTGGCTTAGAAATATGATCATCCGTTATTGCAGCACCGGCGAGTTGATGGTGAATATAGTATTGGGGTTTGAAGATGAAGCAGAGAGAAAAAGGTTACTGGATTTTGTACTGGAAAAAGTTCCTTCCATTACTACTTTACTGTACACCATCAATCCCAAATGGAATGACACTATTTACGATCTTTCCCCACAGGTGTATTTTGGAAAAGGATATGTTATAGAACAGTTATCCACAGGAGCCGGCGGGGAAGATTTTAAATTTAAAATAGGCCCAAAATCATTTTTTCAAACCAATACCAAACAGGCGGAAAAGCTGTACACTATCACAAGGAATTTTGCAGGGCTTACCGGTAATGAAATTGTGTATGACCTGTATTGCGGCACCGGCAGCATTGGCATATTTGTAAGCAAATTGGCAAAGAAGGTTATTGGTGTGGAAGTGATAGCCGAAGCCATTGAAGATGCCAAAGAAAATGCGGCGCTCAACAATATTACCCATGCTGAGTTTTTTACCGGCGATGTAATTAAAATTTGTGATGATCATTTTTTTGCTCAGCATGGCCGGCCGGATGTCATTATCACGGATCCACCAAGGGCCGGCATGCATGAAAAATTAGTAACCAAATTATTGGAAATAGCAGCTCCTAAAATTGTGTACGTAAGTTGTAACACTGCCACACAGGCAAGAGACCTGGCGTTGCTCAACGAAAAATACACCGTAGAAAAAATTCAGCCGGTAGATATGTTTCCGCATACCCACCATATAGAATGTGTGGTGCTGCTGAAGTTGAGATAGATAGTTACAGTTATTAGACATACAACTATAGAATATTATTTTTTACAGAATCTTTTCTTTGCAGTTTTATAAATTGCAGCATAAATAGTAGGTAACACATATAACTCTTCCCGGCAAAAAATGAGCGTATGGATATTAAAGTAATTGCTTTTGATGCGGATGACACCCTTTGGGTAAATGAACCCTACTTTAAGGAGATCGAAGAAAAATTTTGCGACCTGCTGGAAGATTACCTGCCCAGGCACACCCTCGTAAAAGAATTATTCAAAACAGAGATCGACAATTTATCCCTCTATGGTTATGGAGTAAAAGGTTTTATGCTCAGCATGATTGAAACAGCTTTAAGAATTACTAACAATACCCTGAATTTGGAAGTGATTGAAAAAGCTATTGGTTTCGGCAAAGAACTGCTGCAAAAACCAATTGAACTGTTAGAAGGTGT
>Ga0097621_100003850_pt1 | contig 10392 bp, 11 predicted proteins | sample KBSMisM72_FD_73165 | JGI IMG/M metagenome (GOLD analysis project Ga0097621, IMG submission 73165) | Miscanthus rhizosphere microbial communities from Kellogg Biological Station, Michigan, USA - KBS Miscanthus M7-2 (version 2) (version 2) | ecosystem: Host-associated > Plants > Roots >... | reverse complement strand
ATCGCCCGTCGCGGCTCGATCGGCATATGGATTGCGCGAAGGGGCACCCATGGCAGGGAATGATGTTTGGCCAGTCGAAAGATTGGCGTGAAAAATTTGTTCACGGGCGAAAATTCCTAATGGGGCTGCGTCGGCTTGAAGGTAGACCTGAAGGCGGACGGCGTTCCGTTCGGTGGCAGACAAAGAGCCTGAAAATGCCCGCCGCGCTTATCTGCGCGATGCACACTGCAGGCCGTTGCTGGGGTCGCTATGTACGCCAGCACACAGACCGGGCTACGCCATCCTGCGAGTATCTGCAAGCGCCCGGGGAGAGGCGTGTGTAGTTGCGACCCGCAAAATCGCACGCTTTGCTGCCGGGCGACAGGCGCAGTCCCAGCGCATCCATGTGCGCCTCACGGAAAACCAGCTGATGCAAGAAACCGGAAGCAACCCCGTTCTGGCCGAGGGTCTCGGTGATCCCGAGCGCTCGGACGGTGGCACCGAAGGCCGCCGCCAGCTGGCCCTGCTCAAAGCCGGCGCGTTGCAGAACGCGATCCTGACCAGCGCCAATTTTTCGATCATCGCCACTGACGAGAAAGGCATCATCCAGCTGTTCAACGTCGGCGCCGAGCGCATGCTGGGCTATACCGCTGCCGAAGTCGTCAACAAGATCAATCCGAGCGACATCCACGATCCTCAGGAAGTGACGGCGCGCGCTCAGGAACTGAGCCTCGAACTCGCCACGCCCATCGCGCCAGGCTTCGAGGCGCTGGCGTTCAAGGCTTCGCGCGGGATCGAAGACATCTACGATTTGACCTATATCCGCAAGGACGGCAGCCGGTTTCCGGCCTCGGTGTCGATCACGGCGTTGCGCGACGACTTCGGCAGCGTCATCGGCTACCTGCTGATCGGCACCGACAATTCGGCGCGCAAACGCGCAGAATCGGAACTGAACGAGGCGATGGACGTCGTCGAGAAAGCCAATCGCGCGAAGACCGATTTTCTCTCGGCGATGAGTCACGAATTGCGCACGCCGCTCAACGCGGTGCTCGGATTCGCCCAATTGATGGAAACCGGCACGCCGGTTCCGACGCCGTCGCAGAAACGCAATCTCGACCAGATCCTCAAGGCCGGCTGGTACCTGCTCGAGCTGATCAACGAGATCCTTGATCTGGCCCTGATCGAGTCGGGCAAGGTGACGTTGTCGCGCGAACCGGTGTCGTTGTCCGAAGTCATGCTCGAGTGCCGCGCGATCGTCGAGGCGCAGGCGCACAAGCGCGGCATCGGCATGAAGTTTCCGCGCTTTGAAACGCTCTACTTCGTCCATGCGGACCGGACCCGGGTAAAGCAGGTGCTGATCAATCTGCTGTTCAACGCCATCAAATACAACCGGCCGGGTGGCACCGTCTCGGTGGAATTCACCCTGAGCGCGCCGGACTCGATCCGCATCAGCGTCCGCGATACCGGAGCTGGTCTTGCCGCCGAACAGGTTGCCCAACTTTTTCAGCCGTTCAACCGGCTCGGCAAGGAAGCGAGCGCCGAGGAAGGAACCGGCATCGGGCTGGTCGTTACGAAACGCCTGGTCGAACTCATGGGAGGCACGATCGGTGTCGACAGCGCCGTCGATGTCGGCACTGTGTTCTGGATCGAATTGAGCCTCACCTCCGCTCCGCAGCTCTCGGTGCGCGAGGCGGAGGGCCGAACACTCGTCCAGCCGCTGCCGCCGCCGGGCACCCCGATTCGAACCCTGCTCTATGTCGAGGACAACCCGGCCAATCTCGAACTCGTCGAGCAACTCATCGCGCGGCGCCCTGATCTGCGCCTGCTGAGCGCACCGGACGCCAATCTCGGCATCGAGTTTGCGCGCGCCTACCAGCCGGAAGTGATCCTCATGGACATCAACCTGCCGGGCATGAGCGGCATCGCCGCAATGAAAATTCTGCACGACGACCCATCGACCGAGCACATCCCGATCATCGCGCTGAGCGCCAACGCCGTGCCACGCGATATCGAGAAGGCGCTGGAAGCCGGATTCTTCAACTATCTGACCAAGCCGATCAAGGTCGACAAGTTCATGGACGCGCTCGACGCCGCGCTGAAAGTCGCGCGCGCCGCGAAAGCGGAACTGGCATGAAGCTCGCCGAAAACGCCATACTCGATGCGAAAATCCTGATCGTCGACGATCAACAGGCCAACGTCATTCTGCTCGAGCAATTGCTGCGCGAGAACGGTTATACGCGCGTCGCCTCGACGATGAATCCGCAGGAAGTCTGCGCGCTGCACCGCAAGCACCGCTACGACCTGATTCTGCTCGACCTGCAGATGCCCGCGATGGATGGCTTCCAGGTCATCGAGGGCCTCAAGACGAACGCCAGCGATGGTTATCCGCCGGTGCTCGTGATCACCGCCCAGCCCGGCCACAAGCTGCGCGCGCTGCAGGCCGGCGCCCGGGACTTCATCAGCAAGCCGTTCGACCTGGTCGAGGTCAGGACGCGCATCCGCAACATGCTCGAAGTGCGGCTGCTCTACAACGAAATGGAGAAATCGAACCAGATCCTCGAGCAAGCCGTGCAGGAGCGCACCGCCGAACTGCGCGAGAGCGAAGCGCGTTATCGCAGCCTGACCGAGCTTGCCTCCGACTGGTACTGGGAACAGGACGAGAATGGCAATTTCACCCGGGTTTCGGGTCCGGTCCTGGAGATGCTCGGAATCCGCGTCGACAGTCTGGCCGGAGAAGCGTCCGAGGCGCCGGTCACGGGCTGGAATCAGGACGAACAGCGCGAACTCCAGTCGCGCGTCAGCGCGCGCCAGCCGTTCCTCGATTTCATCTTCAGCCGCGTCAACGCCAACGGTTCCCATCAGCGCTTCCGCGTCAGCGGAGAACCGATGTTCAACGAGGCGTGCCGCTTCATCGGTTACCGTGGAATCGGCGTGGAAATCACTGCGGGGCAATAAGCCAATTGATCGACGATCGACAGATGTCTGCGCATAGTCCGAACCAGAATCATTTGCTTGCCGCGCTGCCCACGGCGGAGTTCGAACGCCTGGCTGCGCATCTGGAACTGGTACCGATGGCGCTCGGCGAAATCCTCTACGAGCCCGGTGGACTCATGCGGCACGCCTACTTTCCAACTACGGCGATCGTGTCGCTGCACTACGTCATGGAATCGGGCGCATCTGCCGAAACCGCCGGCGTCGGCAACGAGGGCATCGTCGGCGTCTCGCTGTTCATGGGCGGCGACACGACGCCCAGTTCGGCCGTCGTGCAGACCGCCGGCCACGGTTACCGACTCGCCAGCGCCCTGCTGAAGCAGGAGTTCGTTCGCGGCGGGTTGATGCAACGCCTGCTGCTGCGCTACACGCAGGCGCTGATCACGCAGATGACGCAGACTGCGGCGTGCAATCGCCATCATTCGATCGAGCAGCAACTTTGCCGCTGGCTGTTGCTGACGCTCGACCGCGTATCCACGCAGGAACTGGTCATGACCCAGGAACTCGTTGCGAGCATGCTCGGCGTGCGTCGCGAGGGCATCACCGAGGCGGCCGGAAATCTGCAGCGTGCCGGCGTCATCCGCTATCGCCGCGGACATATCGCGGTGCTCGAACGAAGCGGCCTGGAGCAACGCGTGTGCGAGTGCTACGCCACGGTGAAGAAAGAACTGCGCCGTCTGCTCTCCGACGTCCAGTACCGCCAGGGCGCCGAAGCTGTTGCCGATCACCGCTTCGCGCCGACCGCGCGGACGGCATGACGGGACTGCGGCAACCGTCGCGGCATTCCGCTACGGAGGCCGGTGGTAATCGGCCAGCTTCTGGCGCAGAAACACCGCGTTGTCGACGACACGGCCATCGGCGAAGCGGATCCGGTACTTCTCGCCGCTCATCGACGAAGCGGTCGCGCAGCAGGCGATGAAGTCCTCGGCTGTCCTGACGCGCGCGCCGGCGTTGCGCAACTTCAGGCGCAGGTGGTCCGCAGCTTGGGTGGAGCTGTAGTCGGTGGCATTGCGGATAAAGACGGCGTCGTGCAACTGCGCGATCGAGTCGATCAGATAATCGATCTTTGCGCGCTCGAGGTCCTGCTGGCCCAGCGCGGGCGCCGCGAAAATCAGGACAAGTATCAGTATTGCAGGCAGACGGCGCAGATTCGCTGCCAGCTGCAAACCCGAGCGCCACGCGCGCCGGGCAAGCACTACAGAAGTCCTTCGATCGGCAGCATCCCCATGACGAACACTTCCGCGCGCCGCTCCTTGGAAACATCCGGATCGCTCTGTTCGCTCATCGCCTTGCCATCGGCGCTCCACAGCCATTCCATCTTCCGGTCGTCCGGCTTCACCCCGGGCGCCTCCTGCAACAGGACATGGAAGGAATTGGCGGGCAGGATTGCCGTCTCGAAGAACTCGCGTACCGCGACGGCGAGCGGCGCGGAGTCGATGATCACGCCCATCTCGGTGTTCAGCAACTTGGAGCGCTGATCCATGTTCAACGAGCCGATGAAGACATGCTCGCGGTCCACGACCATGGTCTTGGCGTGCAGGCTCACGCCCGACGAGGTGCCCCGGCCGCTCAGCGGCTGCGTCGTGCCCGGCGTCGGCCGCAACTCGTAGAGCTGCACGCCGCCTTCCAGCAGCCGGCGCCGGTAGCGCTCGTAGCCGGCATGCGCCGCCGCCTCGTCGGTAGCCGCGAGCGAGTTCGTGAGCACCTGCGTGCTGACGCCACGCTGCACCAGCGCGGTGAGGAATTGCGTGCCGCTGTCGCCGGGGACGAAATACGGCGAGGTCATGAACACCTCGCTTTTCGCCGCATCGATCATGGCCTTGAGCTTCGGCCCGATGCGCAGCGACGGCACGTCCTCGCGCGCGTCGATCTTCTCGGGTTGATCGGCGACGACCGTCGCCATTCCCCAGAACCACTCGCCGTGGCGGTCCGCGGTCGGGCCATTGGGAATTTCCAGCAGCGTCGCCTGCGCATAGTCGGACTGCGCGAACGCGCGCGCATCGCGGGCCAGCGAAACGCGCAGCGCGGCCAGGTCGGCCTGGGTGTCGCGATCGCTGCTGAACGCGGTGACCGGGTACGCGGCGTCGCAATTCCAGTAGCCGTCGAAGATGCGCGATGCCTCGCGCACGACCGGGCCGATCGCGACCACGTCGAGATCGCGGAAATTGGTCTCGTTGCCGGCATCGAAATAATCGTCGCCGATGTTGCGGCCACCGATGATCGCGGCCGTGTTGTCGGTGATGAACGACTTGTTGTGCATGCGGCGATTGAGCCGCTGCCCGTCGAGCATGAACTGCCCGATCTTGGACAGCGTCGAGGCTTCGCGCGTGCTGAACGGATTGAACACCCGCACCTCGATGTTCTCATGCGCGTCGAGTGCGTCGAGCATCGGCGCCGCGTCTTTCAGGTTTATGTCGTCGATCAGCATGCGCACGCGCACGCCGCGATCGGCCGCGGCCAGCAGGCGCTGGGCCAGCAGACGTCCCGTCGCATCATTGTTGAAGATGTAGTACTGCAGGTCGATCGAATGCGCGGCATGGTCGGCCAGGGCGACGCGGCTCATCAACGCATTCGAACTCTTCGTCAGCAGCCGGAATCCGGATTGTTCACCGCGTTTGTCCACCTCGGACGCGAGGTAGTGTGCGGACGGCGTATCGGTTGCCGGCGGCAGCGCAGTCGATGGAGTCTTGACGAAGCCGGTGCGCAGCGATGAGCACGCGGCCAGCGCGCACGCGAATCCAACCGCGCCGAAGAGGCGCAAGACTTGTGTTGCAAATGCAGGCCGCATGGAAAATCCGACAGTGGATGAAACCCGACGCTGCGCCTGGCGCCAGCCGGCGGATTGGCGGCGTTCAGCGGCAAAATGATCCGGCGCCACAAGACTCGAGCCGGTCGACGACACCGGCTCGAACGAAATCAGATGCGGCCCATCACCAGCAGCACGACAACGATGATCAGGACGATGCCGAGGCCACCGCTCGGGCCGTAGCCCCAGCTTCGGCTGTGCCCCCATGCTGGAATTGCGCCGATCAGCATCAGAACCAGAACGATCAAAAGGATTGTGCCCAAAGACATTTTTCTTCTCCTTGATAGTGGATAGACCCGATTCTGCGCGCTGCAGGTGACGGATCGCTCCGCTACCCGGCGTTGTCCGCGCAGACCCAACTTCTATACGTGCAGCGTCCCCGTGCCGAAGAGCCCGAGAAGGCCGATCACGATCAGATAGATCGCCACGATGTAATTCAGAAGCCGCGGCACCATCAGGATCAGGATGCCGGCAATCAGCGAAACCAGGGGACCGATGCTCAAGTGCAGGTTCATGACGTCTCCTCTTCTTCTTGACAGGTTGTCTCTTTCAGCGCTGCTGAAGAAAAACTGGCGCTCGAATCAGGTCTTTCTGCCGATCGTCAGGAGCAAGCCGCCGATGACGATTGCGCCGACGCCGGCCCAGACCGGAACGTTGACGGTTTCCTTGTCCTTGACCGAGATGTCGAGCGGACCGATCTTGGTTTCGTGAGTTTCCTTGGTATAGCTGAAACTGCCGTAGGCCAGGCCGAGCGCCCCGGCTATGATCAATACTATTGCCAGCATCCTCAAAGGGTTCATCTCATCTGCTCCGGTTGGTTTACACGTTGTATACTCATGCCTTGACGCGCCGTCGCCCCGCGGGGTAATCGTCGGGCGCGGCGGCGTGCGTGTGCAGGAAAAGCAAATGGGAAGAACGACGCTGGCGCCATTGCCGGGTAGATGCGTGTGAAGCGCCCTATGACGTGAGCTTACTCCGAAGTGATTCCGGATTCGGTACGCTAGCGCACATTTGACCGCGGCCGGCTCATGCCGCGGGCATCTTGCCCCGAACGTCCCACGCGGGAATGCGGCACGACAAGCCGCGATGCGGTGGAGCCGGCACGCCATTCACTGACATTGCACCGACAGCAAGAGCCTAGCGCAAGGCGCGCTCGAACTCCTTGATCTCCACGCGTGCTTTTTCCATGGCGATGCCATAGCGTTCCTGCAGCCTGCCGGCAAGATAATGCCGATCTCCGTCGCTGCGTCTGACGTCGTCTTCCGTGAGCTTGTTCCACTTTGTGCGGAGCCGGTCGCCCAGCGACGACCATTTGCTGCGGATCATGTCCTGGATCATTTGATTGTCCTCGAAGGGTTGCTGTTTCACGCGGCTGACATGAGCGTCAGCCGCCTTTGAGTTCGGTTGGATCGCGTTTGCGCGGCGCGGCGCCGGAATCGACGCGAATGCGGTTGTCGACATGCTCGATGCCGTTGGTCCCCGACGCAAGCTGCGCTGCCAGATCCCTGGCAACGTCGCTCTCGACGACGCCGCCGAGCGCGGCGCTGCCGCCGTCGACGATCACGATGAGATCGTAGTCGTGCAGGCGCGGGTCCAGGTTGAACATCGTCAGGATGCGGCTCTCGCGACGCGCGTTCATGACCTGCACGTCCTTGGCCTCAGGCGTAAGATCCGCGGCAATGCAGGCGCCGATACCGGCGAGCACGAGGGCTGCGCCAACGGCCACGCTCGACACGCGAATGATCCGATTCATCGAAGGTTCCTGATCAAGGTGCAATAAGACTGCGGATGCCGGTTGCGCAACGCAGGCTCCGCGCTGATGCGATGCCGCGAAAGCGCACCACTGCAAGGCAGGAACGGCCGCGAGCGCGACCAAGTCGGACGGTCAGGCGACGGCTCCGGCCGTCCGCCGCACGCAACTAAAACCCTCGGCGTTTGCCCAGCAGCAAGGACAGGATAAACAGAACAATAAAGACCAGGAACAGCACTTTGGCGATGCCCACGGATGCGCCAGCGATGCCGCCGAAACCCAGGACACCGGCGATTATCGCGATGACAAGGAATACCAGCGCGTAATGCAACATGAAAAATTCCCTTGGCGAAAATGGCTGAATCGCTGCGCTTCGCGCATGATGCAGATACCGAGCATAGGCGCATGCCAGGTCGATCTCTGTACGTCATCACACATAGGTGGCGATGGCTGCCGTGATCGGAGCCGCGCTGGTGCACAATTTCGTTTCGGCTTATCGGGAGGCTTGACATGTTTCAACGTCCGAACCCGGCGCGCAGCGGCTCGACTCGTGACACGCCGCAAGCATGTCGCGTGATCGTGACGGCGAATCCTGCCGGCTATGTTCGATACCGCACATATAAAGCGGCGCGGGGAGCCGATCATGGGGCGGGCTGTGTCGTCGCCGGGCATGGCGCCCCGTTGTCAGATTCGAGGCCGAAGACGATGGGCGCGCGATGTTCGAAAACCTGATGCGGATGTGGACAGCGGGGCGCGCGTCATCCGCGTGGCACCTGCCTGACCGCAGCGAGCAGCCGCTGCGATCGGAGCTGTACAGCGCCGACCAGATGGAGCAGCACGGCGAGAGACTGGCCGAGTCGCACAAGGGCGCGCGCGAGCATGGCGCGGACCGGTTGCTGCCGCGACTGGCCGAAAACGAAACCGTCCTGCTGCAGGCCTGCAAGCTGCTGACGCAGGCAATCGAGGACGACCGCCGCATCACGCCGGCCGGTGAGTGGCTGCTCGACAATTTCTACCTGATCGAAGAACAGATCCGCACGGCGCGGCGCCATCTGCCCAGGCGCTACAGCTGGGAATTGCCGCGCCTGACCACGGGGCCGTCGGCGGGCTTTCCGCGCGTGTACGACATCGCCCTCGAGGCGATTTCGCACGGCGACGGCCGCGTCGACACGGACAGCCTGATCCGCTTCGTGTCGGCCTATCAGCGCGTGACGACGCTGACTCTCGGCGAACTCTGGGCGATTCCGATCATGCTGCGGCTCGCGCTGATCGAAAACCTCCGGCGCGTGGCCGCGCGCATCGCGGCCGACCGCCTGGATCGCAACCTGGCCGACAGCTGGGGCGACCAGATCGTCGAGTTCGCGGAGAACGACACCAAGAACCTGATCCTCGTAGTCGCCGACATGGCGCGCTCGAACCCGCCGATGGTCAGCGCTTTCGTCGCCGAGCTCACGCGCCGCCTGCAGGGCCACGGCCCGGCGCTGGCCCTGCCGCTGACCTGGATCGAACACTCGCTGGCCGAGTCGGGCCTGACGATCGCCCAGCTGGTGCAGGCGGAGAACCAGCAACAGGCTGCGAATCAGGTGTCGATCAGCAACAGCATCGGCAGCATGCGTCTGCTCGCGGTGATGGACTGGCGCGAGTTCGTCGAGTCCCTGAGCATCGTCGACCAGACGCTGCGCCGCGACCCGGCCGGGATTTATCCACAAATGGACTTTGCAACGCGTGACCGCTACCGCCACGCGATCGAATCGACCGCCAGGCACAGCCGGCTGCGGGAGTCCGAGATCGCGCTGGCCGCATTGCGCCTGGCCAGCGATGCCAAGGCGGCAGACAGCGAAGCGCGCGCTGCGCATGTCGGCTACTACCTCGTCGGCGAAGGACTGGCAGAGCTCGAGCACGCAGCACAGATAGGCATTTCGCTGCGCACGTGGGCGCGCGCCCACGACTTGCGCGTGACGCTGTACCTGGGCTCGATTGCGCTGCTCACGGCTGCGGTTGCGGCACTGGCGGCGTTCCAGGCACGTTCCGAAGGCGTGCATGGCTGGCTGTTGGCCATGCTGACGCTGTGCGCCGTATTCGGCGCGAGTCAATTTGCGATCGCGCTGGTCAATCGCCTGGCCAGCATGCTGGTCGAGCCGCATGCCCTGCCGCGCATGGACTTCTCGAAGGGCATTCCGCTGCAGGCGCGCACCCTCGTCGTCGTGCCGACGATGATCGGCAGCGTGGAAGCGGCAGCAGCGCTGATCGAGGCGCTGGAAGTGCGCTTCCTCGCAAACCGCGATACCCAGGTGCTGTTCGGCCTGTTGACCGATTTCGCCGACGCCGATGCGGAGACGTTGCCGGGGGACGAGCCGATCCTGCAACAGGCTGCGCGCGGCATCGCGCAGTTGAACGCGAAGTACCGCAGCGACGCTGCCGAGGGCGCTTTCTTCCTGTTCCACCGTCCGCGCCGGTGGAATCCGCAGGAGCGCGTATGGATGGGGTACGAGCGCAAGCGCGGCAAGCTCGGCGACCTCAATGCCCTGCTCCGCGGCGGCACCGGTGCCGACTTCTCGCTGATCGTCGGCGACATTTCGACGCTGCAGTCGGTGCGCTATGTCATTACGCTCGACACGGACACGCAATTGCCACGCGACGCGGCGAAGATGCTGATCGCGAGCATCGCCCACCCGCTCAACCGCGCGCACTACGACACGCAACGCCAGCGCATCGACGCCGGCTACGGCATTCTTCAACCGCGCGTCGCCGCCAGCCTGCCGAGCACACGGCGCTCGCTGTACGCGCGGCTGCACGCCGGCGACGCCGGCATCGACCCGTATACGCGCGCCGTTTCGGACGTCTACCAGGACGCCTTCGGCGAGGG
>Ga0097621_100003847_pt1 | contig 10398 bp, 8 predicted proteins | sample KBSMisM72_FD_73165 | JGI IMG/M metagenome (GOLD analysis project Ga0097621, IMG submission 73165) | Miscanthus rhizosphere microbial communities from Kellogg Biological Station, Michigan, USA - KBS Miscanthus M7-2 (version 2) (version 2) | ecosystem: Host-associated > Plants > Roots >... | reverse complement strand
GCGCTACGTCACGCCGCTGCGGGAAGGCGGCTCGCTTCCTGCGATCGTCGAGGCCGACGACGATGGCCTGTACGTGTTGAAGTTTCGCGGCGCCGGCCAGGGTCCGAAGGCCCTGATCGCGGAGCTGGTGTCCGGCGAGATCGCGCGCGCCCTGGGTCTGTCGGTGCCGGAGATCGTCTTCGCCGAGCTCGACCCGGATCTGGCGCGGACCGAGCCCGACCCCGAGATCTTCGCGCTGATCCGCGACAGCGCCGGTCTCAACCTCGCGCTCGACTACCTGCCTTCGTCCGTCATGTTCGACCCGATCGTCGAGAACGTCGACCCCAATCTCGCCTCGCGCATCGTCTGGTTCGACGCCTATGTGACGAACGTCGATCGGACCGTGCGCAACACCAACATGCTCGTGTGGCACAAGCAGCTCTGGCTCATCGACCATGGGGCGACGCTGTACTTTCACCATTCAGCAGGCTGGACTGAGGATCTGGCGCGCGCGCGTGCGCCGTTCGCGCTCATCAAAGAGAACGTCCTGCTGCGCCGGGCCGGGCTGCTGGCCGAGGTCGACGCGCCGATGGCGAGCCTGCTGACGCCGGACATCATCGAGGGGATCGTCGGACTGATCCCTGAGTCCTGGCTGGAGGACGGTCCGTCGCACCGCGCGGCGTATGCCCGCTATCTGGTCGAGCGGCTGGCGGCGCCGCGGCCGTTCGTCGAGGAGGCGCTTCGTGCCCGGTGAGCACACCTACGACTACGCGATCATCCGCGTCGTGCCGCGGGTCGAGCGCGGCGAGCTGATCAACGTCGGCGTGATCCTGTCGTGCCCCGCGGTCGACTTCCTCGAAGCGCGGATCGAGCTCGACGCGGCGCGGCTGCGCGCGCTGGATCCGGCGCTGGACGTCGAGACCACGCGCGCGAATCTCGACATGATCCCGCGGGTCTGCCGCGGCGGCCCGGAGGCCGGCGAGCTCGGGGCGCTGCCGCAGCGCGGCCGGTTCCACTGGCTGGTGTCGCCGCGCAGCACCATCATTCAGATGTCGCCGGTGCACACCGGGCGGACCGACGATCCGGAGAAGGCGCTTCAGCGTCTGCTCGACACGATGGTCCGCTGAACCTGCGTCACGCTGCGATCGCGTCCAGGAAAACAGCCACAGAGACGCGGAGACACAGAGCGTCTTCAACCACAGAGGCACAGGGGACCGAGAGCCGGAGCGCACGCACCGACGTCAACGCGCCGCACGTCGGCCGGCATGCCGGCCGACACGCGCGTCAGCAAGAACGCCAGGAACGCAAACGGCGGTGAATCAGCGTTTGTGTTCCTGCCGTTCTTGATGACGCGCTGCCGCCCGAGGGCGGCGTGCGACGCGTCTGGCTCTGTGTCTTCGTGTCTCCGTGGTTTGTCTTTCGGATAGGTGCGCTGCACTGACGGAACACTGGGCAGGCCTAAAGGCCTGCGCTACCTACGAGGGGTGGGCTTTTTACGACGGGTGGCTTCACCAGCAGCGGGATGATCGCGCTGACCAGCATCAGGCCGGCGATCAGCCGGAGCCCTTCGTCGTACCCGCCCGATCGCTCGCGCATCGCCGCGATCAGCGTCGGACCGAGCACGCCGGCCACGCCCCAGGCCGTCAGCATCAACCCGTAGATCGATCCGACATGTTCGGCGCCGAAGTAGTCGGCGGCAAAGGCCGGCATCGTGCCGAAGCCGCCGCCGTAGCAGAGCAGGACGACGACGGTGAGCGCCGAGAACACCGTCAGGCCGTGCGCCGACGGCAGCAGCCAGAAGATCACCGCCTGCAGCAGGAACATCGCGAGAAACACGGTCCGGCGTCCGACGAGATCCGACAGCCACGCCCACAACAGACGGCCGGCGCCGTTGGCAATCGAGATGACCCCGACGATGCTCGCGGCGCGCGCGGCGCTGATGCTGGTGATCTCCTGGAACATCGGCGCCGCCTGCGAGATGACGGCGATCCCCGCCGTCGTGTTGAGGAGCAGCAGCGTCCACAGCCCGTACCACTGCCAGCTGCGCAGCGCGTCCGCGAGCGTGTAGGAGCGCGGGGTCAGATCTCGATTTTCGCCTCCGGTGGTCGGAGTGCGAAAATCGAGATCTGACCCCGACGGCGGCGGGTTCTCCATGAACAGCGCGCCGCCGGTGACGGCGACGAAGTACGCGATGCCGAGGATCGCGAACGTCCGCAGCACGCCGACGCTCGCGATCAGGCGCGTCGCAATCGGCGCGGTGATGAGCGCGCCGGCGCCGAAGCCGGCGACCGCGAGCCCGGTGATCAGTCCGCGCTTGTCGGGAAACCATTTCACCAGCGTCGCCACCGGCACGATGTAGCCGAGGCCGAGTCCGACCCCGGCGATCACCCCGTACGACCCGTACAGCCACCACAGCCGGCCGCCGGTGAAGCTCGCGAGAAAGACACCGAGCCCGTAGAGCACGCCGGCGGTCAGCGCGACCGTTCGCGGGCCTACGCGACGCATCCAGAGGCCGCCGCCGAACGCCGCGAGGCCGAGCACGAAGATCGCGATGGTGAAGGTGAGCGTGACCTGCGAGATCGACCAGCCGAACGCCCGGGTCAACGGAATGCGGAACACGCTCCAGGCGTACACCGCGCCGAGCGCCATCTGCATGACGACGCCGGCCGCGGCGATTCCCCAACGCTTTTGTAACCGCATGGGCAGGCCCATAGATGTGTATCCTATACGGCGAGTGCATTCCCGGGTCGCCGTCCTTGTCATCGCCGCCGCGGCCGGAGCGGCGTGCCGTTCCGCCGGTCAGGTCGACGCCCGGCCGCCGATCGTCCAGCCCGGCGCGCCGGGCCAGCCGAGCCACGTGATCGGCGCGGCGCAGGCGCGCGACCTGTCGCAGGTGCAGTACACCGGCGCCGACATCAAGTTCATGCAGGGCATGATCGGCCACCACGCGCAGGCGGTCGAGATGGTGGCGCTGGTGCCGTCACGCACTGCGTCCGACGATGTCCGGAAGCTGGCGCTGCGGATCGACGTGTCGCAGAAAGATGAAATGCAGATGATGCGCGAGTGGCTGCAGGCCCGCGGCCAGCAGATTCCGGACGCCCGGGCGCATCACATGATGGGCACCACGCTGATGCCCGGCATGCTGACGCCGGAAGAGATGGAGCACCTCGCGGCCGCCACCGGGACCGCGTTCGACCGCCTCTTTCTCGAAGGCATGATCAAGCACCACTCGGGCGCGATCACGATGGTGCACGACCTGTTCGCGACGGATGGCGCGGGGCAGACGCCGGAGATCTTCTCCTATGCGTCCGACGTCGACGCCGATCAGCGCATGGAAATCGATCGCATGGGTTCAATGCTCAAGGAGCTGCCGAAATGAAATCCGTCGCCGCCACCTGTCTGTGTGTCTCGGCCGTGATGCTCGCCGCCGCCATCGAGGGAGGCGCGCAGCAGCGCCCCGCCGACTCGAACGATCCTCGCATCGGCCTCAAGGCCGGCATGCGGGACGCCGGCGAAGCCTCGCGCAACATGAAGCGGATCTCGAGTCTGCCCAAGCCGGAGGGTTTTTTCGATCCGGCCAATCCAGCCGGCACGCCGATTCCCGCCGAGCGCGATCCGAAGCTGCCTCCGGAGCCGCCGCCCGATCCCAACGCGCCGCCGACTCCGACGCAGATCGCACAGTCGAACATGCTCGGGTTCGCGAACTCGGATCTCGCGTTCAGCGGCAACCATGTCTTCATGGGCAGCTTCCACGGCTTCACCACCTACGACATCGAGCGGCCGACCAAGCCGAAGCTGGCCGCGTCCGCGGTCTGTCCCGGCGGCCAGGGCGACGTCTCGATTCACGGCAACCTGCTGTTCATGTCGGTCGAGCAGACCCGCGGCCGCCTCGACTGCGGCACCCAGGGCGTCTCGACGCCGGTCAGCACCGAGCGCTTCCGCGGCGTCCGGATCTTCGACATCAGCGATCTGAACAAGCCGAAGCAGGTGGCCGCGATCCAGACCTGCCGCGGCTCGCATACGCACACGCTGGTGACCGATCCGAACGACAAGGCGAACCTCTACGTGTATGGCTCGGGGACGAGCGGCGTGCGCCCGGGCGACGAGCTCGCGGGCTGCTCGGGCCTCAAGCCGGATGAGGATCCCAACACCGCGCTCTTCAGCATCGACGTGATCCAGGTGCCGATCGCCGCGCCGCAGAACGCGAAGATCGTCAACCGGCCGCGCATCTTCGCCGACGTCGCGACCGGCAAGATTGCCGGGCTCAACAAGGGCGGCGACAGCGGCCCGGGCACCCAGAAGATGAGCGAGACCAACCAGTGCCACGACATCACGGTGTTCCCGGAGGTCGGCCTGGCGGCCGGCGCCTGCTCGGGCAACGGCATCCTGCTCGACATCCACGATCCGAAGAACCCGGTCCGTCTCGACTACGCGTCGGACAAGAACTTCGCCTACTGGCACTCCGCCACTTTCAACAATGACGGCACCAAGGTGATCTTCACCGACGAGTGGGGCGGCGGCGCGCGGCCGCGCTGCCGCGCGACCGACCTGCTCAACTGGGGCGCCGACGCGATCTTCGACATCGTCGATCGCAAGCTGGTGTTCAAGGGCTACTACAAGATGCCGGCGCCGCAGACCGAGCAGGAGAACTGCGTCGCGCACAACGGATCGCTGATCCCGGTGCCGGGGCGCGACATCATGGTGCAGGCGTGGTACCAGGGCGGCGTCTCGGTGTTCGACTTCACCGACTCGACGACGCCGGTGGAGATCGCGTTCTTCGATCGCGGGCCGATCGACGCGAAGAACCTGATGCTCGGCGGCTTCTGGTCGGCCTACTGGTACAACGGGCAGATCTACGGATCCGAGATCGCCCGCGGGATCGACATCTTCAGCCTGACGCCGAGCGAATACCTGACCCAGAACGAGCTCGACGCGGCGATGATGATCCGCACCGAGGAGCTCAACACCCAGGAGCAGCAGAAGATCGTGTGGCCCGCCGCGATGCCGGTCGCGCGCGCGTACCTCGATCAGCTCACGCGCAGCAAGAGCATCCAGCCCGAGCGCGCGAAGGCGGTGAAAGCCGCGATCGACCACGCCGACAGCATCCGCACCGGCAAGGAACGCGGCGCCCCGGCCGTGCTCGATCAGCTCGACGCGGTGGCGACGCAGCTGGAAGGCGACGCCGCCGCGGCGTCCGGTCACGACGCCGCGCGCCTGAAGGCGCTCGCGGCGACGATCAAGGGCCGCACCGCAAAGCTACGGTAGATCCGGCGCGTGGCTTTCTCCGCGGATTACGCGGATTACGCGGATTTTGATACCGAGGAGCTCGGAGCCGGCGTGAATCCCGAGCGCCGGACGCCCGGCGGCGCGGCAACGCCGCGCCAGGCGAGCAGCGAAGGCGGTGAACAAGAGCCAGAGCCAAATCACTTCCCGTGGCTCTTGTTCACCGCCTTCGCTGCTCGCCTCAGACCGGCCGCTTCGCGGCCGGCGCCGGGCGTCCGGCGTGTGAATCCCGTAAATCCCGTAATCCGCGGATAAGCCACACGCCGGCTAGAATGTCGCGGCCTTCAGCGCGAAGGTCGCCGCCAGCTCCGGGCTCTTGTCCTGGCCGGTCACCCGATGGGCCACGTAGTCGCCGAGCATGATCCCGTGCTTGTAGCCGTGCCCTGATCCACCGCCGACGATCCACACATTGCCCAGCTCCGGGTGCTGCTGGACGATGAAGTGATCGTCGATGCTGTCCTCCCGTTGGCAGATTCTGCTGTCGACGAGCGGCTGCCGTGCGAGCGCCGGGAACCACTTCGCCGCGAAGGCGCGGCCCTTGCGCAGCTCGTCGGCCGTCAGCGAGTGCTCCTGCGTGTCGGGATCGACCAGCTCGCGCTCGAAGGTCGGCACCACCTTGAAGCCCCTGCCCTCGATGCTGGGAAAACCGTAGGCGTTGTCGACCGACCAGGTCGGGAAGTTCGGATAGGTGAAGCGCTCGTCGCCGGGAGGCGTGCCGTAGAAGAAGACCGCCCGCCGCGGCGTGGCCAGCTTGTTCTTCATCACCGACGGAAAGACCTTCGGCAGCCACGGTCCGCAGGCGAAGACGAACGTCTGCGCCGAGACGCGCTGGCCCGTCGAAAGCGCGACGTCCTGCAGCGAGCCGCCCGCGCGCGCCCCGAGCTCCACCTTGGCGGTGACGAACCGTCCGCCTTTCTTCTCGAACGCCTGCGCCACCGCCACGCACCCCTCGCGCGCCTTCAATACACCGGTGCTCGGCGTGGACATGGCGACGCCGACGTTGTTCATGTTCATCTGCGGGTACTGGCGCACCAGGTCGTCGAGCTTCACGAGGTCGTATTTCACCCCGAGCCGGTCGAACACCTTGCGGGTCTCGATCAACTCCTTCGTCCACTCCGGCGCCAGCGACAGCTGGCCGGTACGGAAGAACAGCTTCTTGCCCCATTCCGCTTCTCTCGCCTGCCAGCGATCGAACGCCTCCAGCACCCATTTCGTGTAGATCTCGCGCTCGCCGTACACGGCGCGGATCTGCCGTGACTCACCGCCCGACGTGGCGCGCGAATTCCCCGGCCCGTACTGGTCGACCAGCGTCACGGTGTGGCCCATCTCGCGCAGATAGAGCGCCGTCCACCCGCCGAACGCGCCGGCGCCGACGACGACGATCTCCGCGGTACCGCGGGCGGTGGTTCCCTGGCTGGCGCTCGCCGGCCAGGCGCCGGCGGCGAGCGCGCCCACGCCGCCCGTCGCGGCCTCGAGGAAGCGGCGCCGGTTCACAGATGTCATGGCTGATCTCCTCGGCAGACTTTACTACCGCTTGACGGTTACGATGTGAGGACGATGGAGGTGACGGCTACCGGTCTCGATCGCGCCGCGGCGTTTCTCGACCGCGTGACCCGGCTCAATGCGCGGTATCGCGCCGGCGGCATCCGTGCCCACGTGCCCGAACAGCTCCGCGACGGCGAGCAGTCGCTCGAGCTCCTGGTCGCGCGGCTCTTCCCCGACTCTCACCGCGCGCTCGATGCCGCGTCGAACAGCCTGTTCTTCTCGCTGCCGGTCGCCTTCGACCCCGCCGAGTCGGTGGGGCCGTACCTCGCGGTGATCGACCGCGATGAAGCAGGCGAGCCCTATCGCTTCCTCGACATGGGCGCGCTGATTGCGACCCACGCCTACGGCGAGAATCATCCCGACGTCGTCCGGGCCGTGCTCGATTCATTGCCGTTCGTGGTCGATCGCTACGCGCACTCCGAATACCAGACGGTGCTGTCGCTGCGGCTCAAGGCGGAGCTGGACCGCATCGCGCCGGCGGGGACGCCCCGCCACTTCGTCGTCAACACCGGCGCGGAGGCGGTCGAGAACGCGATCAAGGCGGTGCTGATGAACCGGGTGATGACGTCGCCCGACGGCGACGGCGGGTTCATCGTTTCGTTCGAAGGCGCGTTTCACGGCCGCACGCTGGGCGCGCTCGCCGTCACCCATCGCAAGAAGGCGCGGCTCGGCTTCCCGACGTTCGACTGGCCGCACATCCCGTTTCCGGTGGACGACGCCCGCTCCCCGAAGGAGACGAAGCGGCGCGAAGATCGCAGCCTGAAGCAGCTGTGGGATCTGCTCGTGTCGGGGCGGATGCCTGGCGCCGAGAAGAGCAAGGACACCTACCGCCGGGAGATCGACGCCCTCGACGAGTTCCTGTCCGCGCCTGCCCAGGACGTGAACGCGTTCGTCGCCGCGCAGCGCGCGGCCCTCGCGCCCGACGTCGTCCGCCGCTCGCGGCGGGTGGCCGCCGTTCTCGTCGAACCGATTCAGGGCGAGGGCGGCGTGCGCATGGCGAGCGCGATCTTCATGCGCAAGCTGCGGCTGCTCACCCGCATCTACGACGTGCCGCTGGTGTTCGACGAGGTGCAGACCGGCTGGGGCGCGACCGGCCGTCTCTGGGCGCACGAGATGTTCGAGCTCCCGTGTCCGCCGGACGTCGTGACGTGGGCGAAGAAGGCGCAGAACGGGATCCTCTTCGTGAGCGAGGCGCTCGCGACGTTCTTCCAGGAAGAGAAGAAGTTCAACACGACCTGGGAGGGCGACTCGGTCGGGATGGTGCGGCTGCTCGCGCAGCTGGACCACCTGGATCTCGGGCAGGTCCGGCGCACCGGCGACCTCGCCCGGCGCGGCCTCGACGCGCTGGCGCGCGACTACCGGGAGATCGTGAAGGGTGTCCGCGGCGCCGGCGTCATGCTGGCGTTCGACGTGGTGCGCGCCGACCTGCGTGAGGCGCTGCTCGATCGCGCGTTCCGCCGCGGCCTCGTGCTGCTGCCGGCCGGCGAGCGGACGGTGCGTTTCTATCCGCGCTACGACACCGAGCCGTCCGCGATCGACGATGCGCTGTCGATCCTGCGGGCGGCGCTCGAGGACTTCGCGGGCGGCGGCGCCGCGCCGGATCCGGCGGCCCTGGCGCGCCAGAGCGCCGAAGGCGCGACGGCGGCGGCGCCCAAGATCCGCGTCGGGACGCTGGACATCCCGCTCGAGACGATCGAGACGATCGCGCTCACGCCGGCCGAATTCGAGGCCAGCAAGCAGCAGATTCTGACGGTCGAGCAGGATCGCTACGGCGCCGCGCCGTATCCGTCAGACGTGCTGCGCGCCGGCAAGCGGCCGCTCGTGCAGTTCCCGCTCGAAACGCTGGAGGCGACGATGGCGAACCCGCGCGCGATCGGGATCGCGGTGCGCGACCGGGTCTCCGGCCGCATCGTCGGCTACGCGATCGGCAGCGCGCTCGAGAATCATGACGACGAGGGCGTCAGCTCCGACCCGCACTTCGGCGACAACAACACGTTCTTCCTGCAGGCGCTGGCGACGCAGCCTGCCGTCCGGAACGCGGCCGAGCTCGAGAACCACCTGCTGGAGTCGATCCGCGAGCGCGCGGTCGCCGAGGGCTTCGCGTTCCTCTCGGCGATCATCGAGGATCATGTGCGGTTGAACGGCCCGCCATGGCTCGCCGGCGCGACGGTGCTCGATCGCCTCGAGAACTACCTGCGCAGCGGGATTGATTTCGTCTATCTGCAGTCGGCGCTCTCGTAGCGCTGGCCGACGCGGGCTGGAGGACGTTATCCGCGGATTACGCGGATTACAGGATTGAACACGGAACGTCCGGCGCCGGCCGCGAAGCGGCCGGTCAGGGTGAGCGACGAACGCCGCGAATCGTAAGCCCGTTTGTGCGGGTGGCTTACGATTCCCGGCGTTCGTTGCTCAACCCGCGCGGCTACGCCGCGCCGCCGGACGTCGGTACCCTTGGAGATCCGCTGGTCGGAGCGCCGTGGCTCGCTCCGCGCGTTCTCTGCGGGCTCCGCGCTCTTCGCGGTTTTTCAGCAGATCAGAGCAGGGGCGTCACGCTTCGCACAGAGCGACCGTGCCGGTGAGGGTCGAGGATGGCGCGTCGCTGGCCGGGAACGAGTCCATCAGCTCGGCCGCTGACGGATCCGTACGCGGTCGCGTGATGTGACGCCACCGGACCGAGGCGTGTCGCGGGTTGCAGAGGCCGGCGGCCGCGCAGCCGATCAGCCCGGCGCCGCCAAGCATGAGCTGGAGGCCGCTCCACGAGCGCCGGCGGGCGCCGGCGATCAGCAGGCCGGCCCCCGCCGCCGAGACGAGCCACGGACCCACGCGCTCTTCGATTGCCACGCCGTTCCAGCCGCGTTTGTCCCACACGCTTTGCGCCGCCCGGTGACACGCCAGATTTCGCGCGTTGATGGTGGTGTCCATCGTGACTCGCCTCCTCTCGGTGTGGCTGCGACGCGCAACGCGCGTGCCCGCCGGCAACATCCATGAACGCACACGGTTCCAAGAGACACCTGAGCCGTAACGTGCGTGAACTGTGGAGCTTTTACACCGCGAAAAACGACATCGGAACGGATGCTGGTCGAGCTTGATGACGTTTCAGGCGCATTTCGGAAGAATCTGTCGGGAGCCGTGGTTGCACTACCGGCAGAGAGGGTTCCCACATGGCTACCGAAGATCGCGGCTTTGCGTCGATGGACCGAGATAAACAGCGAGAGATTGCCAGCAAGGGCGGCAGAGCCGCACACAAGAAGGGCGCCGCACACGAATGGACTCGTGAGGAGGCGCAGGCGGCCGGCCGCAAAGGCGGTCTCGCGCGCCACCGTCGGGCCGCGCAGAGCACGACGACCGTCGTCCCCGCCGACGACCAGGTGCTGATCGAAGGCCAGGCCCCGCCGGGGGATACCGTGGCGCCGGGCGAGCACACCAACTCATAGCGCGGTCGTCTCGCCACTCTCCTTCACCAACCACGCCGGCAGGCCGTGATCGTCCGCAAGTTGGGCGGCCACGGCCACCGCCTCGGCCTCGCTGTCGAACGATCCTGCGCTCTCCTGTCCTACCCAGACCGTCCAACGGTCACCAATGGACACATCG